>Ga0134071_10000461_pt1 | contig 13490 bp, 14 predicted proteins | sample 15_taG_27_FD_94466 | JGI IMG/M metagenome (GOLD analysis project Ga0134071, IMG submission 94466) | Grasslands soil microbial communities from the Angelo Coastal Reserve, California, USA - 15_D_Rain_40cm_5_09082015 | ecosystem: Environmental > Terrestrial > Soil > Grasslands ...
CTTCGAGACGCTGGTCGAGGCGGGCTATCAGCCGGAGGTCGCCTACTTCGAGTGCATGCACGAGATGAAGCTGATCGTCGACCTGTTCTACCAGGGCGGTCTCGCGTACATGCGCTATTCGGTCTCGGACACCGCGGAGTACGGCGACTACACGCGGGGCCCGCGCGTCGTCAGCGACGAGACGAAGCGGGAGATGAAGAAGATCCTGGGTGAGATCCAGTCCGGGCAGTTCGCGCGCGAGTGGGTGCTGGAGAACCAGGCCAACCGCGCGGGCTTCCTGGCCATGCGCCGCCGCGACGCCGACCACCAGATCGAGGAAGTGGGCAAGCGGCTGCGCTCGATGATGTCCTGGATCAAGCCGCCGAGGATGTAGCGATGGAGAGAAAGACGCTGCCCATCGCCAGTGAGGGCTGGCCCTTCATCGTGGGGCCGGCGGTGATCGCGCTCGGCCTCCGCCTGCTCGGCCACCGCCGGCTGGCCCTGCCGTTCTGGGCAGCGTCGGTGGCGTCGCTCGGCTTCTTCCGTGACCCCGAGCGCGAGATTCCCGCCGTCTCCAACGGCGTGCTCTCGCCGGCCGACGGCCGCGTGCTCGGGGTCGAGGACGCGGTGGATCCGTTCGTGGGGCCGTCGACGCGCGTGTCGATCTTCCTGTCGCCCCTCGACGTCCACGTCAACCGCGCGCCGATCGGCGGGCTCGTGGTCGACGTCGTCTATACGCCGGGCCGGTTCGTCGCCGCCTACGATCCCGACGCCGGCGACAACGAGCGCTGCGCGGTCCGCCTGCAGGGCGACGCCGCGCGCGTCACCGTGGTGCAGATCGCGGGCGTGGTGGCGCGGCGGATCGTGTGCCGCGTCGGTCCCGGGGACAAGCTGGCCGCGGGCGAGCGCTTCGGCATGATCCGCTTCGGCTCGCGCACCGACTGCTACGTGCCGCGCGGCAGCGACGTCCGCGTGCGGCCGGGCGACCGGGTCATCGGGGGCGTCACCGTGATCGGACTCCTGCCATGATTCCCCGGCGTCACGGGGGCAAGCGACCGCGGCGGCGCCCGTGGCAGGAGCTGCGCGAGCGGCGGCGGAAGAGCGTCTTCCTGCTGCCGAGCCTGCTCACCACCGGCAACCTCTTCTGCGGCTTCTTCGCGATGCTGCTGACGGTGGAGGCGCGCTACACGGAGGCGACGCTCGCGATCTTCGTCGCCATGATCATGGACATGCTGGACGGCCGCGTGGCGCGGCTCATGAAGGCCACGAGCCAGTTCGGCGTCGAGTACGACTCGCTGGCGGACGTCGTCTCGTTCGGGGTGGCCCCGGCGTTCCTGCTCTACTCGTTCGCGCTGCGCGACCTGGGCCGTCCGGCCTGGTTCGCCGCGTTTCTCTTCGTGATCTGCGGGGCGCTCCGGCTGGCGCGCTTCAACGTCATCACCGGCAGCACCGACAAGCGGTACTTCATCGGGCTGCCGATCCCGGCCGGCGCCGCGGTGGCGTGCTCGGTGGTCATCCTGCTCCAGGGCGAGGAGCTCACCCGCTGGATGCGGGTGAGCGTGGCCATCGTCACGTATCTGGTGGCGCTGCTCATGGTCTCGACGTTCCGGTACTGGAGCTTCAAGGAGTTCGACTGGGCGAAGCGCCCGCCCCTTCACACGCTGCTGATCGTCGTCCTGGCCGGGATGATCGTGGCCACGAAGCACGAGGTGTTCCTCTTCCTCGTGTTCGGCGGCTACGCGGTCTCCGGGCCGGTGCGGCGGCTGGTCGCGGGGCAGACGCCGGCGCCGGCGCCGAGCGATGTGCCCGGCAAGGAATATTCGTGAGGGAGAAGGAAGGACAGGGGGAGAAGGCCATGGACCGAGTCATCATCTTCGACACCACGCTCCGCGACGGCGAGCAGTCACCCGGGTTCTCGATGAATGCAATGGAGAAGCTGGAGATGGCCCGGCAGCTGGCGCGTCTGAACGTGGACGTCATCGAGGCGGGCTTCCCGATCTCCTCGGAGGAGGATTTCGAGGCGACACGCGAGGTGGCCAAGCAGGTCGGCACCCTCGCGGGCGCGCCGGCGATCTGCGGGCTCTCCCGCGTGGGCCTCGGCGACATCGACCGGTGCTGGGAGGCGGTGAAGTACGCGACGAAGCCGCGGATCCACACCTTCGTGGCCACCTCAGACATCCACCTCAAGTACAAGCTGCGGAAGTCGCGCGCCGAGGTGCTGAAGGCGTCCGTGGAGGCGGTGCGGCACGCGCGCGGCTACTGCGAGGACGTCGAGTTCTCGCCGGAGGACGCCTCGCGCTCCGACTTCGACTACATGTGCGACGTCCTCGAGGCCTGCGTCGATGCCGGCGCGCGCACGATCAACATTCCCGACACGGTCGGCTACGCCATCCCGCGCGAGTGGGGTGAGCGGATCGCGCGCATCCAGGAGCGGCTCAAGCGCCACGCGGGCGCGTACGTGCTCTCGGTCCACTGCCACAACGACCTCGGCCAGGCGGTGGCCAACTCGCTCACGGGCGTGATGAACGGCGCGCGGCAGGTGGAGTGCACCATCAACGGGATCGGCGAGCGAGCCGGCAACGCCTCGCTCGAGGAGCTCGTGATGGCGCTCCACACGCGCAAGGACTACTTCGGCGCCGACACGCGCGTGAAGACGGAGGAGATCTTCCGGACTTCGCGGCTGCTCTCCCACATCACCGGCGTCCACGTCCAGCCGAACAAGGCCATCGTGGGGGAGAACGCGTTCGCCCACGAGGCGGGCATCCACCAGGACGGCGTGCTCAAGGAGAAGCTGACCTACGAGATCATGAAGCCCGAGGACATCGGGCGGCCGTCCAACAAGCTCGTCCTCGGCAAGCACTCCGGGCGCCACGCGCTGGCCGCGCGGCTCAAGGACCTCGGCCTCGACCTCGCGGGCGGCGACCTGGACCGCGCGTTCAAGGCCTTCAAGGACCTCGCCGACAGGAAGAAGGAGGTCTACGACGAGGATCTCATCGCCATCGTCACCGACGAGGCGACCCAGACGGACGCCGTGTACCAGCTCGAGTACCTGCACGTCATCAGCGGCACCGGCGTGATCCCGTCGGCCACGGTGAAGCTCAAGAAGGACGGCGAGTCGTACCAGGACTCGGGCGTCGGCGACGGGCCGGTCGACGCCGCGCTGGCGGCCATCGACGCGATCACGGGCCTGAAGGGCCGTCTTCAAGATTACGCGATCCGCGCGGCGACCTCGGGCAAGGACGCGCTGGGCGAGGTGGCGGTGAAGGTGGACTTCGACGGCACGCTGGTCTCCGGGAAGGGCTCCTCGACCGACGTCATCGAGGCGAGCGCGCGCGCCTACCTGAGCGCGCTCAACCGCATGTTACGGAGCGGACAACGCACCAAGGACGCCGGGGGCGTGTGACGGGCCGCATGGCCACCCACACGATCGCGGTGCTGCCCGGCGACGGGATCGGGCAGGAGGTGACGCCGGAGGCGGTGCGCGTGCTGCGCGCCGTCGGCAAGCGCGCCGGCGTCACGTTCGAGTTCGAGGAGGCGCTGATCGGCGGCGCCGCGATCGACGCCACCGGCACGCCGCTGCCCCCGGAGACGCTCGCGCTCTGCCGGAAGGCCGACGCCATCCTCTTCGGCGCCGTGGGCGGGCCCAAGTGGGACCACCTGCCTCAAGAATCGCGCGCGGAGCGCGGGCTGCTCGCCCTGCGCAAGGAGCTCGACCTCTACGCCAACCTGCGACCCGCGATCTGCTTCCCGATGCTGATCGACGCCTCGCCGCTCAAGCGCTCGGTGGTCGAGGGCACCGATCTGATGGTGATCCGGGAGCTGACCGGCGGGCTCTACTTCGGCGAGCCGCGCGGCCGCGAGTCGTTCGCCGACGGCGGCGAGCGCGCCATCAACACCATGGCGTACACGACGCGCGAGATCGAGCGGGTGGCCCGCGTGGCCTTCGACGTCGCCCGCAAACGGCGCAAGCGCCTCGCCTCCGTCGACAAGGCCAACGTCCTCGTCGTCTCCCAGCTCTGGCGCGAGGTGGTCACGCGCCTCGCCAGGGACTACCCGGACGTCGCGCTGGAGCACGTCCTCGTCGACAACTGCGCGATGGCCCTGGTCCACAAGCCGACACACTTCGACACCATCGTCACCGAGAACACGTTCGGCGACATCCTGTCGGACGAGGCGGCCATCCTGGCGGGATCGATGGGCATGCTGCCGTCGGCGTCGCTGGGCCCCGCGGCCGCGGGCGGTCGCAACGTCGGGCTCTACGAGCCGGTCCACGGCACGGCGCCGGACATCGCCGGCAAGGGCGTCGCCAACCCGCTCGCCGCCATTTTGTCGGCCGGCCTGCTGCTGCGGTACTCTCTGAACATGACGGACGCGGCGGCCTGGGTCGAGGCCGCGGTCCAGCGCGTGCTCGAGCAGGGCCGGCGGACGGGCGACATCGCCAAGCCGGGCGAGAAGGTGCTCGGGACACGCGAGATGAGCGATCACGTCGTGCACGAGCTGGAGGGCTGATGGCTTCGGGAGTCACCATCGCGGTGGTCGGCGCCACGGGCGCGGCCGGACAGACGACGCTCAAGATCCTCGAGGAGCGCAAGTTCCCGGTGCGGGAGCTGCGCGCCTTCGCCTCCGAGCGCTCCGTCGGCAAGACGGTCAGCTTCCGCGGCGAGGACATTCGGGTCGCGCGCGTCGAGCCGGCGGCCTTCAAGGGCGTCGAGATCGCCATCTGCTCGGCGGGCGCCGCGCAGGCGAAGGAATACGCGCCGATGATCGCGAGGGCCGGCGCTGTCGTCGTGGACAAGTCCAACGCCTGGCGCATGGACCCGAAGGTCCCGCTCGTGGTGCCGGAGATCAATCCGCACGCGGTGAGGACTCACCGGGGGATCGTGGCCTCGCCCAACTGCACGACGATCGTGGCCGTCATGCCGCTCAAGCCCCTGCACGACGCCGCGCGGATCCGTCGCGTGGTCGCGACCTCGTACCAGTCCGTCTCGGGCGCCGGCGTCAATGGGATCGACGACCTGCGGCAACAGGCGCTGGCCTGGGCGCGCGGCGAGGCGATGGTGCCGCGGCACTTCGCGCATCGCATCGCGTTCAACCTGATTCCCGCCATCGACGCGTTCGCGCCGGACGGTTACACGGGCGAGGAGTGGAAGCTGATCAACGAGACGCGCAAGATCCTCGAGGCGCCGGATCTCATGATCTCGCCCACGACCGTTCGCGTCCCGGTCTTCACATGCCACTCGGTAGCCGTGAACGTCGAGACGGAAGAGAAGATCACCGCCGCGCGCGCGCGCGAGCTCCTCGGCCGCTTCCCGGGGCTCAAGGTATGGGACGAGCCCGCCCAGGGGCGCTATCCGATGCCGGTGGACGTGGAGGGACAGGACGACTGTTGGGTGGGGCGCGTGCGGGAGGACCTCTCGCATCCGCGCGCGCTGAACTTCTGGGTGGTCGGTGACCAGTTACGGAAGGGGGCGGCGACCAACGCCGTGCAGATCGCCGAGCTGCTGCTCGCCACCTAGGGCGCCGAGCCCCAGGGAGGTCGCGGGATGAGGACTCTTCGCCGCGCCTACCGCCGGCGGTTCGGTCGCCACGGCCGGTTCAACTTCGCCGTCGTGCTCACCATCCTCGTCGTCGCCTGGGTCGCCGTCCCGAGCGTCGCGCGCTTCGTCAACGCGTGGGCCGGCTATGCGCCGCTGCATTACGAGCCCAAGGACCTCGAGCGGCAGACCTGGCTCGAGCGCCACGACGCGGACTCGCTGCTGGGACGCCTGGAGTGGAACGACGTGATCGGCATCGGACTCTTTCTCCTCGTCGCGGTGGTCTGGCTGACGCTGGTGCCGGACCGCGCGTCGCGGCGGCGTCCGCCGCAATAGGGACGCGTACCGTCCGTCTCGTCCTCGCCTACGACGGCACCGACTTCCACGGCTGGCAGGTCCAGCCCGACGCGCCGACGGTGCAGGGCGCGATTCTGGAGGCGGCGCGCCGCTTCCTCGGTCCCGACGCGCGCGTGACCGGCGCCAGCCGCACCGACGCCGGCGTCCACGCGCTCCGCCAAACGGCCTCGCTCAGCACGGAGGCGACGCTGGCGCCCGCGGCCGTGCAGGCGGCGCTCAACGCGGCGTTGCCGCCGAGCGTGCGCGTGCTGGACGCTCGCGAGGCGCCGGCGGACTTCGATGCCCGCCGCTCGGCCGCCGGCAAGCGCTATCTCTATCTGCTCGACAACGGATCGATCGCCGCGCCCCTGTTGCGGCGCTTCGCCTGGCACGTGCCCGGCGCGCTGGATCTCGGCGCCATGCGCGCCGCGCTGGCGGCGGTGCGCGGCCCGCACGACTTCAGCGCGTTCTGCGCCGCCCCCGGCCGCGACACGGATCCCGTCTGCCGCGTGCGGGCCGCCCACGTCCTCCGCCGCCGCGCCCTGGTCGGGGTGTTGATCTCCGCCGACCGCTTCCTCCACCACATGGTGCGAAACCTCGTCGGCAGCGCCGTCGAGGTCGGCCGGGGCGCCCGCCCCGCGAAGTGGCTTGGCGAGGTGCTCGCCGGCCGCGATCGCACTCGTGCCGGACCGACGGCCCCCGCGCACGGTCTCGTCCTCGTCCGCGTGCGCTATCCCGACTAGGGGGTCCCACTTCGCCCACCGCCGGGCGGCCGCACCCGCGCCACCCCGCCAGCTCGCCCGCGCCGACGGTCCCGCGGCCGATCCGCGCTAGAATAGCGACGCGATGCGCACGTACGTCACCGTCCGGGGCGGTCGCGTGAGCGAAGTGGCGGCCGACGTCGTCCGGGAGCAGCCGCTCACCATCCACGTCAACGGCGAGAAGTTCCTCACGCTGCTCTGCTCCCCGATGATGCTCGAAGCGCTCGTCGTCGGCTATCTCTGGATGGAGAAGGTGATCGGCGACGTCGAGGAGATCGCCCGCGTGGAGGTCTCGCCCGTCGACGGCCGCGCCGACGTCACGTTGACCCATCCGGTGACCCTGCCCACCGAGCGCATCCTCACCTCTGGCTGCGGCGGTGGCATCACATTCCGTATCGACCACCGGCTCTTCCCGCGGCTGCACTCGTCGCTGCGCGTGCGGCCGGCCGATCTGGCGAACGGCATGAAGCAGCTCTTCCAGGCGGCCACCCAGTACCAGCGCTCGCGGGGCATCCACGGCGCCGCGCTCTCGGACGGCACGCGGCTGCTCGTCGTCGCCGAGGACGTCGGCCGTCACAACGCCGTCGACAAGGTGAAGGGGCAGGCGCTGCTGGAGGGGATCCCCACCGCCGATCGCATCTTGTTGTCCACCGGCCGCGTCTCGTCCGAGATGCTGCTCAAGGCCGCGCGCATGGGCGTGCCCGTGGTCGCCTCGCGGACGTCGCCGACCGAGATGGCCGTGGCGCTGGCGGAGCAATTGAACGTGACCGTCTGCGGCTACGTGCGGCCCGACGGCCTCAACCTCTACGCCGGCGAGGCGCTCGTGCTGGACGCTGAGCCTGCGTCGCATGGCTGAGCAGCCCGGCGACCGGATCGAGTCGGCCGCCGAGAAGGCCTTCAAGCGGCGGTTCGGCGGCAAGGACAAGGGGCGGGACAAGCGGGAGGACTACGCCCTCGACCTGTTCCGCGAGGCTGCGGCCTACCTGGACGACCACGAGCGGGTGAACCGTGTCCTTCGCGAGCTCGGCAAGCTCTACAACCCGGTCAAAAATGCCCCAATCGTCGACCTGGAAACCCGGCAGCGGATCATGACGCTGCTCGGGGCAGGGGCCCGGGAGGAGGCTGCCAGGGTCCTTGACGAGCGGCGACGCTTGTATGCCCCGCTCGATCAGGCGGACGATTCGCGCTTACGTTCACAAGAACAGTGGGATACGCAGTAGTGCAATCTTGACATTCTGGTCGGACCGGCCTAGCATGCGATCAGCCCTATGCCGGCCACAGTGCCGGACTCACCGGGGAGGAGGCGCGCCATGAGCCTCACCGACTCGATCCAGCAGGATCGCCACATCATCGTCGCCGTGGACACCGCCAGGAACACCGTCCGGATCAAGGGTGTCGCCGACGCCTGCACCGACCTCTCGTGCTCCGCGCAGACCCTCGTCGTCAGTGACGAGGGGAGTCGCGCGGACCTCACTGCGCTGAACGCCGGCGACATCGTCAGGCTCGAGGGGCCGGTCGGCCGTCCCGAGCGCATCGTCGTCGTCCGACGCGTCTGGGACGAGCTCTCGAGTCCAGAGTGGTGATAAGGAGGCTTCGATGAGCCTTTCACGTCGTGACTTCCTGAAGTACGGGGGAGCGACCGCCACGGCAGGCGCGCTCGGCGCGGGCGTCGACATGCTGCCCGTCGAAGCCGCGGCGGTCTCGCTCAAGATCAAGGAAGCGAAGGCGTTCGCCGGCGTCTGCCCGTATTGCGCGGTGGGCTGCGGGCAGCTCATCTACACCAGGGACAACAAGATCATCGACATCGAAGGGAACCCGGACACCCCGCACACGCTGGGCCGGCTCTGCCCTAAAGGTGCTGCCACCATCCAGCTGTCGAACAACCCGCTGCGGCCGACCAAGGCGCTCTACCGCGCGCCCGGCTCCGACAAGTGGGAAGAGAAGCCGATCGCCTGGATGTACGACCAGATCGCCAAGCGCTACTACGACGCCCGCGAGAAGTACTTCATCACGAAGGAAAAGGACAAGGACGGCCACGACGTCACGGTGAACCGGCTCGAGGCGATCGCCTCGCTCGGGTCGGCGTGCATCGACAACGAGGAATGCTACCTCCTGTCGAAGCTGAACCGGACCTTCGGCATCGTCTACCACGAGCACCAGGCCAGGGTCTGACACAGCGCCACGGTCCCAGCTTTGGGGACCACGTTCGGTCGCGGGGCGATGACGACCAACCTGATCGACCTCCAGCACTCGGATGTGATCATGGCGACGTCGAACATGGCCGAGAACCACCCCGTCGGCTTCCAGTGGGTGATGAAGGCCAAGGAGCGCGGGGCCAAGCTCATCCACGTGGACCCGCGCTACACGCGCACCAGCGCGGCGGCGGACATCCACGTGCCGCTGCGGTCGGGGACGAACATCGCGTTCTTCGGCGGCCTGATGAGCTACGCGATCCAGAAGAACCTCTACTTCAAGGACTACGTCGTTCACTACACGAACGCCTCGTTCCTGCTCGATCCGGCGTTCAAGACGCCCACCGATCTCGACGGCCTGTTCACGGGCTTCGACGGAACCAAGAAGTCGTACGATCGGGCGTCCTGGAAGTATCAGCTCGACGGCGAGGGCAACCCCAAGCGTGACCTCTCGCTGAAGGACCCGCAGACCGTCTTCCAGCACCTCAAGCGGCACTACAGCCGCTACACGCCGGAGATGGTCGAGAAAGTCTGCGGCATCCCGAAGGCGAAATTCGAGGAGGTCGCCAAGCTCTACTGCGGCACGTCGGGGCCCGACAAGACGGGCACCATCACGTACGCCCTGAACCTCACGCAGCACACCAACGGCGTGGAGAACATCCGCTCGCTGTGCATGCTCCAGCTCCTGCTCGGCAACATCGGGCGGCCGGGCGGCGGCGTCACCGCGCTGCGCGGCCACGCCAACGTGCAGGGGGCGACGGACCTCGAGCTGCTCTACCACGAGCTGCCCGGGTACCTCGCCATGCCGTTGCGTGACGCGCATCCCGACCTCAAGACGTATCTCGAGAAGGAGACGCCCAAGGGCGGGTTCTGGACGAACAAGCCGAAGTTCATGGTCAGCCTGCTCAAGGCGTTCTACGACGACGCTGCGACGAAGGACAACGAGTTCGGCTACCAGTGGATCCCGAAGCGCGCGTCCGCCGACGCCTATAGCCACCAGCACATGTTCGTGGACATGTACAACGGCATCATCAAGGGCTTCCTCGCCGACGGCCAGAACCCGGCGGTGGGCGGCCCGAACGCCAAGCTCGCGCGGGCGGCCATGCAGCGGCTCGACTGGCTGGTGGTCGTCGACATCTTCCTGACGGAGACCGCGGAGGTCTGGAAGGAGCCCGGCAAGGATCCGAAGGAGGTCAAGACCGAGGTGTTCTTCATTCCCGCGGCGCCGGCCGCGGAGAAGGACGGCAGCCTCACCAACACCATGCGGCTGATCCAGTGGCACGAGAAGGCGGTGGATCCGCCGGGCGACGTGCAGACCGACGCGCAGTTCATCTGCACGCTGGCCCACCGACTCCAGAAGATGTACGCGAGCAGCAAGAAGGAGCGGGACAAGGGATTTCGGGCCGCGAACTTCACCTACGGCGCGAAGCCCGACCATCCCGAGATGGTCGAGGTCCTGAAGGAGGTCAACGGCGTCGCGACCGAGGACATCACCGACAAGGAAGGCAAGGTCCTCTACAAGAAGGGCCAGCCGATCGCCTCATTCGCGCAGCTCACGGACGACGGCAAGACGACGTCCGGTTGCTGGATCTATACGGGCGTCACCGTGGAGAGCCCGGACGGCAAGCTCATCAACAAGGCGGCCTCGCGCAAGCCGGCCGACGGCACCGACTACCTGGCACACGGCTGGGGTTTCGCGTGGCCGGCGAACCGCCGCATCCTCTACAACCGCGCCTCCGCCGATCTCCACGGCAAGCCGTGGAGCGAGAAGAAGAAGCTGATCTGGTGGGATCCGGCCGCCCCGGGGGCGAAGCCGGAGGACAAGCCGGGCAAATGGGTCGGGCTCGACGTTCCCGATTTCAACGCCTTCCTGGCGCCCGACGCGAAGAACGGCGACAAGCCGTTCATCATGCGCGCCGACCTCGTGGGTGGGTTCTTCGGGCCGCTCAACGACGGGCCGTTCCCCGAGCACTACGAGCCGATCGAGTCACCGACGAAGAATCTGTTGTCGAGGCAGCAGAACAACCCGGTCGCGAAGATCTGGAAGGTGCCTGACCAGAAGAACGAGCTGGCACCGGTCGGCTCGAAGGACTACCCGTACGTCATCACGACGTATCGCCTGACGGAGCACCATCTGTCCGGCGTCATGTCCCGCTACCTGCCGATGCTGGCCGAGCTGCACCACTCGCACTTCGCCGAGATCAGCCACGAGCTCGCCAAGGAGCTCCGGATCGAGAACGGCGAGAAAATCACGGTGCTGAGCCCGCGCGGCAAGGTCCACGTGACCGCGATGGTCACGAACCGCATCAAGCCGTTCATCATCGACGGCAAGACCGTGCACCAGATCGGCGTCCCCTGGCACTGGGGCTGGAAGGGCGTCGATCAGCTGCCGGGCAGCAAGGGCGACATCACCAATGACCTGTCGGCCACCGTCGGCGACCCCAACGTCTACATCCAGGAGACGAAAGCCTTCGTCTGCAATGTGAAGAAGGGGGTGGTGTAGCCATGGCGCGCACGCTGGCGATGTTCACGGACACGTCCCTGTGCATCGGCTGTCGGGCCTGCCAGGTGGCGTGCAAGCAGTGGAACGAGCTCGGGCTCGAGGTGCCCGAGTGGACCGGCGGCTACCAGAACCACGCCCACTTCACCGACAAGACGTACCGGCTCGTGCGGTTCGTCGAGGCACCAGGCGCCAAGCCGAACGGTGATCTCGCCTGGCTGCTCATGTCGGACGTCTGCAAGCACTGCGCTCAGGCGGGCTGCCTGGACGCCTGCCCGACGGGCGCCATCTACCGGACCGAGTTCGGCACGGTCAACATCAACCAGGACGTCTGCAATGGCTGCCGTTACTGCGTGGCCTCGTGCCCGTTCGGCGTCGTGTCGTTCAACGAGCAGACGGGCACCGCGAAGAAGTGCACCTTCTGCAACGACCGCATCCACAACGGCCTCGGGCCCGCCTGCGCCAAGGCGTGCCCCACCGACTCCATCCAGTTCGGCTTCCGCGACGAGCTGGTTGCCAAGGCGAACAAGCGCGTCGAGACGCTGAAGGGGATGGGCTTCAAGGACGCCCAGCTCTACGGCGCCGACAGCGGCGGCTTCCTGGGAGGCCTCAACGCGTTTTTCCTGCTGCTCGCCAAGCCGGCCACGTACAACCTGCCGGACAATCCCAAGCTCCCGCAGCGCAACGTCGTGGTGGATTCGCTCCTCTCCATCGGCTCGGCGGTCCTGGTCGGCCTCGGCGCGATGCTTGCCTTCCGCGAGCGCGGGAAGGGGGGCAGGTGATGCTCAAGGCGCCCGGCTGGGAGATGTCGATCGTCTGGTACTTCTTTCTCGGCGGCATCGCCGGCGGTGCGTACTTCACGGCGGCCATCGCCGACAACTTCGGCTCGCTCCGCGACCGGTCGGTGGCGCGCGTCGGCTATCTCCTCTCGCTTCCGCTCGTCGCCATCTGCGGCGTGCTGCTGATCGCCGACCTCGGCGTGCCGGCGCGGTTCATGAACATGATCCTGCACTTCAAGTTCTGGGACCCGATGTCCATCGGCGCGTGGGCGGTGGGCGTCTTCGGCGGATTCACGTTCGTGTCGTCGGTGCTGTCGTTCACGTCGTCGGACTCGCTGGCATCGCTGCGGCGCAAGATCTCGCTGGTGGGGATGCTGTTCGGGTTCTTCCTCGCGGGCTACACCGGCGTCCTGCTGAGCAACTCGGCGATGCCCTTCTGGGGCGACTCGCGGCTCATGGGCGCGCTCTTCCTCGCCTCGGGCGCCTCCACCGGCATGGCCGCGGTGGCGCTGATCATGTTCCTCAGCGGGGGCTCGGCGGGCGAGGGCTGGCACAAGATCGAGGTGGCGGACCGCTTCTCGATGATCGTCGAGGTCATCGTGCTCGGGGTCTTCCTGGCACTCCTCGGCTCCGCCGCGCGTCCGATCACCAGCGGCCACTTCGGGCCGCTGTTCTGGGGCGGTCTCGTCGGGGCCGGGCTGATTCTCCCGCTGGTCTTGAACTTCTTCGGCGGTCGAGTGCGCGCGCTCGGCGCGGTGTCGGCCGCGCTCGTCCTGATGGGCGGCTTCATCCTGCGGTACGTCGTCGTCATGTCGATCCAGGGCTGACGCGGACGACGCTCACGACGGCCGCATCGTTGCGGCCGGGAGGTCTGGGGGGCCGGCTCGGGGCCCCCCGGATTGTTTCTGGAAGCTGTGAGGGCTCCTGATGACTGAGCTGCGCCAGGCCTGGACCGAGCTGCTCGCGCGGCGCCGGAGTCTGGCCGCGAGTCTGGCGCCCTACGGCGAGATGCTCGAGCGCTGGGCCGCATGGACGCCGCCGCGCCGCTCGCTGAGCTGGTCGGCGCAGCGTTGCCGCGAATCCTGGGCGCGCGCCGTCCCGCTCGCGGCGGAGGCGCCGCCGCCGCTGGACGCCGGCGACGTCGAAGATCTGCTCGGCGGCGCCATGGAGGAGGTCGCGGCCGTGGACCCCGCGCGCGCCCCGGCGCTCCAGCGGCTGGCGGGTGCGTGGGACGCGGGCGCGATCGGCCCCGACGCGCTGCTGCCACGACGCGACGGGCTCGGCGACGGCAGCGTGGAAGCCGCGAGCGGTCTCGACGCCCGGGCGGTGGCCTTCCTCTCGTATGCGACGCTGCGCCCCGTGCTGGAGGCTTGGCTCGAGCCGGCGCGTCCGCACTTCACGGAGGTCGA
>Ga0134071_10000462_pt1 | contig 13475 bp, 9 predicted proteins | sample 15_taG_27_FD_94466 | JGI IMG/M metagenome (GOLD analysis project Ga0134071, IMG submission 94466) | Grasslands soil microbial communities from the Angelo Coastal Reserve, California, USA - 15_D_Rain_40cm_5_09082015 | ecosystem: Environmental > Terrestrial > Soil > Grasslands ...
CCAGGCGTGGGGATGAATCCAACCAACCCGCTCGATGCGGATCTCATGAATGCCTGGGGACTGGCGCGAAGTCCGACGAGTCCGTGGTGGGTAGCGGACAATAAAACCGGGCTGTCGACGATTTATAACGGCGCCGGTACAAAACAAGGTCTCGTGGTCACCATCCCTGTACCGATGGGCCAAAGTTCGCCGTCTGCACCAACGGGAGTGGTCTTCAATGGTACTTCCGATTTTCAACTGCCGGGAGGCAGCCCGGCCAGGTTCATTTTCGTGACTGAGGGAGGAACCATTGCAGGCTGGAACGGCGGCACCACTGCGGTCATCGTCAAGAACAATTCTGCGGACAACGCGATCTACAAGGGCTGCACCATCGCTGAGTTCAACGGCAAGCATTACCTGTATGTCGCAAACTTCCACCGCGGTGAGATCGAGGTTTACGATTCCGCTTTCCAACGCGTTCGATTGCAGCGACGCGCATTTGTGGTGGACGACGACGAAGATGACGACGATAAGGATAAGGATGATCACGCATTCAACGGTCGACCGCACAACTTCGCCCCATTTAATGTACAAACGATTGGTACCAACATCTATGTGGCGTATGCGAAACAGGACAAAGACAAGGAAGACGAAGTCGCCGGAGCAGGATTAGGAGCTCTGACCGTCTTCGATCCTTCCGGCCGGCGATTGGCTGCCATGCAACAAGGACCCTGGTTCAACGCGCCTTGGGGAATTGCCATGGCCCCCGGCGAATTCGGCGAATTCAGTCACGCGCTGCTGGTGGGTATGTTCGGCAGCGGACAAATTGCAGCGTTCAATCCCATCAATGGCCGTTTCTTAGGCCTGATGAAAGACGCGAATGACGTCACATTAGCCATCGACGGGTTGTGGGCGATCGGTTTCGGCCCCGGAAATGCGAATTCGGGGCCGTACAATACCCTCTTCTTCACAGCCGGTCCCAACGATGAAAAAGACGGATTATTCGGAACACTCGTTCCGATACCCAGCGAGCTGGCCGAAGCGGACGAACCCTAGCATGCGCTTCGCCCGCGAGGGTAAAGTGTAAATGAATTGAACCGGCGCATTCCCCTCCTCGCAGAGGAGGGGTGGACGCACCAATAAAAAGAAGTTCCCCTTCCGAATTGGTGCGGCCGGGGTGGTCAGTTCGGCGAAATGTTTCGCCGAACTGACCACCCCGTCTGCGCCTTCGCTGCGCTCGGCGCAGCCACCCCTCCTCTGCGAGGAGGGGAATACGCCAAATTCAACCGTTCGCCATTCATTCACACCTTCACAGATCGCCGCTTCAGTTGGACATGCCGAGAATGTTCATCATTTCGGAACCTGACAAGTGGCGGTACTCGTGGCGACATTCCCCGCAATGTCCACTGCTGTTGCGTTGATGGTATAGGTACGTCCCCTGCTGGCGGGAGACCGTTCTGCCCGCAATTGCACGATTCCGCCGTTAATCACGATATCTCCGGGTAGGTCTCCACCGCCTGTGCCGCTATCCGGTTCGCTGCTGGTAGCAGTGACCGTCAGTGTGGCAACTCCTGAAAGTGTGTCGGAAGCCGTAATCGTCGCCACCTGAACAAGCTGATGCTTGGGCGGAGACAGCGTGCAATTCGGCGCCGGCATTCCGGAGATGACTGGAAGAGTCCTGTCGATATTGATCACGACGGATTTCGAGTTTTCGACGTTACCTGCAATGTCCACGCCCCAGTAACTCACGGCGGTCGTTCCTTCCGCAGCTATGGACACCGAAGCTGGATTACCGCTGCTGACGGTAGACGCCGTTTGCGCTCCGGAGAGCGAGTAGCGAACGGACTGGACTCCGGAACCCCTGTCGATGGCGTTGAGCGTAACCGTGGTATCCGTCTGGCTCCAGCCAGCGGAATTCGGAAGTGGGCTAACGTCCGCTGTTGTCAGCGGAGCACTCTTATCGAGACGAACCACGAACGATTTCGAGTTTTCGCTGTTACCCGCAATGTCCGTGCCCGAGTAAGTCACAGTTGTTGTGCCTTCCGCAGTTATGGACACCGAAGCTGGATTACCGCTACTCACGGTCGGCGCCGTCTGGGCACCGGAGAGTGAGTAACGAACCGACGCAACTCCGGAACCGCTGTCAGTCGCGCTGAGGGTAACCGTCGTAATTGTCTGATTCCAACCCGCGGAGTTCGGTGATGGAGTGCCGGCCGCTGTTGTCACTGGAGCAGTCTTATCGATATTGACTGCGAAGGATTTCAGGCTTTCGTTATTACCCGCATTGTCCACGGCCGAATAACCGACAGTGGTCGTTCCTTCTGCAGTAATAGAGACCAAAGCAGGGTTGCTGGTGGTGACAGTGGAGGCCGTCTGAGCTCCGGAGAGTGAGTAACTAATGGACTGAACTCCGGAGCCGCTGTCGGTGGCGTTGAGTGTAACTGTGGTATCGGTTTGATTCCAACCCGCGGAATTCGGCACTGGAGCAGCAGCCGCCGTTGTAACCGGCGGCGTCACGTCAGCTTTCGGGGCCTCATAGGCGCCCATGTCGAAAGCGGCAATGCCGTCTCCATTGCCGTCTGCCGGACGCGGGACGCCATCCAGATCCGTTGCCGGCGCTCCGTTGGAGGTGCCGGAGTCAATCGCCGGAGAACCGGCCTGGAGATGAAAATTTCCCGCTGCAGCACCGACAAATTGCGGATCAGCCGAGATGTTGCCGTTCAGACCGGTTTGGTTCGTGCAGAGTCCGCCGTAGGGATACCCGGATGGCGCAACCACGTCGTTATTCTGGAAAGTTGGAGGGTTCACATCGTTGAAATTGCCGCAGTAGACCGCGATTTGCCCCAAAAACGCGACGAGAATGTTGTTGACGAGTTTTGCTTGCACATCGAAACCGTCGGCAAAAACAGCAGAACCCTGCGAACTGTTGTTTCCGGAGATCGTGTTGTTGATGAGAAAAGGTCCTCTACGTCCGGATGGAACCATCCAGTAAACACCGCCGCCGGTTGATGCGCTGTTCCCAACAATAATGTTCTGGACGATCGAGGCGTCCGAATAGTTGACGATCCACACGCCGCCGCCTTGCGAATAAGCCGTGTTGTTCGTAATGAAGTTGTTCTGCAGGCTCGGCGTTCCAGCGGCGAACAGTGTCACGCCACCACCGCTTGCCGATGACCAGGAGTTGCCGGAGATCGTATTCTTTAACAGTTGGGCGGAAGACGCGCCGCCGATGGCGACTCCTCCGCCGCCTACACCGCCACTCCACCCCGGTATCTGTCCATTGTTGGCGATCACATTTTCCTGAATCAGAGGGGAGCCAAAGCTGCTGGAGATCCCCCCGCCGCCGTCGCCCGCGGTGTTATCTGTAATGACGTTTCCGATAATGCTAGGCGATGAATTCTCGATGCGTATGCCGCCACCGCGGAGTGCGGGTGATACTCCGGCCTTGCCATTTTGCAATGTAAAGCCCCTCAACACAGACTGAGGTCCCTCTCCTGAAGTAAACGAGACGACGGAACCTGCCTGGTTCCCGTCGATCACGGTGACCTCCGAACCCTGATCGCTGAACAATCGAATCGCCTTACCGAGAAAACTGAGGTTCTCGACGTAGGTCCCCGGAGCGACCTGAATCGTGTCACCGTTTGCCGCAGCATTGATTGCGGCTTGTATCGTCGGGTAGTCGGCCGGCACATGGATTACGCCGAGCTGCATGGCAGCCGCGGGTCGTCCGATCGATAGCAGACCTATGACTATGAGCAACAATCGCACACGCAAAGACATCAGCACCTCCACCAAGTCCGAAGCAAAAAGGGCGATCGTAGGCGCAGGTCATTTTTCGTGCAAGGGGCTTTGAACGTGGTACACCGCGCAACTCCCCTCCTAACAGGCTGTGGAAAAAGTCGAACACGGCAACTGTAGGCGCGGTCTATGACCGCGCGCTGTTCCCGGAATCAATGAAATACGCGCGGTCGTAGACCGCGCCTTCTAAGTTTAGGAGGGGAGTTGCCGCATTCCAATTCATGCGCATCTGCATAGACCACGATCAATTTTCAAATTGAGTCACTACCTGCGTCTCGGAAAGATTTTTTTTGTCAGGAGACACCATGGTAGGTTCGCGTAACGATCTAAGGAGGACATCTATGATGCGTCACGTAGACAAGATAAGAAGTAACGTTCTTGGGATCGTACCGATCCTCTTCACAGTGATCATCGGAGCTCATGTCGCGTCAGCTCAGCCGGGACGGCCGGCGCCGGCTAACCCACAGTTGGTTTCCAGTGCACATCAAGACACGTCTCCACCCCTGAGACACATACACGTTCCACCAGCAAAAGCATTTCCGGTGTTTCCCGACGAGGTCCCGCGACATTTTCCTGGACGCGGTAACCGGTCCAGAACACTGCAACCCGATCCTGTAAGGCAGTCGAGTGCCGCGCCCACGGGCGCACAATTGACACCGGCGCCGGGAATGGGTTTTGACGGCCTGAATGATGACGACAATGCAACTCTTCTATCCAGGCGCGTCGTTCCTCCGGACACGCAGGGCGACGTTGGTCCAAACCACTATGTGCAGATGATCAACCTGGTCTGGGCGGTTTATGACAAGAACACCGGCGCAAAGATTTATGGTCCGGTTCCAAATAACATCCTTTGGACTGGCTTTGGTGGACCTTGTGAAACCAATAACAACGGCGACCCCATCGTGTTGTACGACCACCTGGCGGACCGCTGGTTTTTCTCTCAGCTCGCTCTCGACGGAACAGGGCACCAATGTATTGCGGTCTCGACGACGCCTGACCCGACGGGACCTTATTATCGCTACGACTTCGAAGTCAGTCAGGGCATCAACGACTATCCGAAGTTCGGGATCTGGCCGGACGCGTACTACATGACCGCCAATGAGTTTGATGCTTCGGGCACCAGTTATCTCGGTCCGATGGCGATCGCGTTCAACCGCAGTGAAATGCTCGCTGGAGTGAATCCGGCAACAGGCGTTAAATTCGGCCAGATCGGATTCTTCTGCCTTTTCGAATGCTTTTACTCGCTGCAGCCTTCGAACCTGGAAGGTCCGCCGCCTCCTTCGGGCACGCCCAACACGATCGCGATGGCTTTCGATGACCAGACCTGGGGTACAGGCTCGAATCCCGACGGCTACCGCTTATGGTATTTCAAAGTCAATTGGAGTTCCCCTCTCCAGTCCACGCTCACGGCGCTCCCTCAGATCGATACTGCCCCCTTTGATGCCAACCTGTGCGGGTTTGGCCCATGCGTGCCTCAACCGGCGCCCGGAGAGTTGCTGTCAACGCTGGGACAGTTCACAATGTACCGCGCCCAATACCGAAACTTTGGCGACCACCAAACGCTGGTGTTGAACCACACGGTTAATCCCGGAAATAACATCGCGGGAATTCGATGGGTTGAATTACGCAAAACAACGGGCAGCTGGTTCCTGTATCAAACCGGAACCTTCGCCCCGAACGACGGACTTTCGCGGTGGATGGGTTCGATCGCGATGGATGGCGCCGGAAATATCGCGTTGGGTTACAGCGTGTCGGGACCGAGCACCTTCCCTTCGATTCGCTACATAACCCGCTCTGCGAGCGACCCGTTGGGCACTCTCTCCGGTGGTGAGGTAACACTGGTGGACGGCACCGACGTTCAAACGAATTCTGCCAACCGCTGGGGCGATTATTCGACCATGAGCGTCGACCCCGCCGACAACTGCACATTCTGGTACACGCAGGAATACCAAAGCGCCGACGGCGACCTCCAGCAGGACCGCGACTTCAAGACACGCATCGGCTCCTTCAAGCTGGACAGCTGTGTGGCTCCCTCTCCCGTCACCGACATTGCCATCGCTCAAGTGAGTGCTCCGACTCCGGTGGGTCAAGGCAGTCCGGTCAATGTTGCGGTAACGGTTCAGAATGTCGGCAACCAGCCAGTCTCCAGTGATATCAACGTTTCGCTCACTGAAACGCCCGACAACACTGCGTTCGTCAATCAAGTTATTGCGGGTGGCCTGGCTCCAGGCGCGTCGCAGACCGTCAACTTCAGCTGGCAGACAAATTCTTCGACCGCGTTAGGAGATCACGTGCTGACGGCAACTCACGATATTGCCGACGGCAATGCAGCCAACAACTCCAGAACCACGACGGTGAAAGTGAATGCACCTGTAACTGTCACCAGCATCAGTCCAAATACAGTGAGATCCGGCACGACTGTCCCCGTGGTCGTGACTGGCACCGGTTTTGTCGCTGGAGCACAGGTTACATTTGAAAACGGTGCCGGACCGACTCCAACCATGACGGTGACCTCCGTCACCGGCACTCAGATTCGAGGTTCCGTGACTTCGAGACGAGTGCAGCGCAATCGTACCTGGGATGTCCGCGTGACAAATCCCGATGGCTCAACCGCCGCTCTTCCGCGGGCATTCACCATCACCCCGTAGTACGCGAGTGGGGTCCGCAACTGTAGGGGCGCTCCGCGAAGCGCAAGCGCGATAGCGCGCAGCCTCAAGAGATGAGCGCCTCCGCGGCTTTTCGCACATATGCGAACCTGAAGCATGCGCAATCGATTTCGACGGCAATGAACCGTTCTATCGCTTCCACTTCCACAATGAAGAAAGGCTTTTCCTCGAACGTCAGTATTCCCGTGAGATTTCTCAATGGACCGCTTTTCACAACCACCACGATGCGGCCTTCCGTTTTGAGGTATCCGGATGGAATAGCTACAACCGGCAACCCGGCCGTCACAATTCGATGGATCTTGACGATCTCTTCCTCTGAGATACTCGACTCACCAACACCGGGCCCGAGCACGCCGGGAATCAGAGACAGAGAAGGCAGGACTGCAGGGGTGCACTTCGAGAACACGTATCCCGGAAATAAAGGCACGTTGATGAAACCATCCCTCAATTGAGCTACCCGGCGAAGCGGTACATAGCATTCTTCGACGAGACCCTGTAAGTGCGACGCGACAAAGCTTTCCCATCGTCGGCGGACATGAATTGCGTGCCATCGAGAATTTTCAACTGCCATTTCAGTCTCCGTTATCCAATTCAATCAACTGGAGGTGCGGGTCACCTTACCCAAGAAAGATGGGAGGGGCATTACACGTCTATAAATATTTGGTTAACCGCGATAAGAAAGAAAGCGCAGCGAAGGCGGAGAGAGCGGGCCCACCGGGCGGCGTGGAAAAGCCAGCCCGCACGGACCCGCACCTTTCAGGCAGTTCGGCGGGCTCCTGGATGTGAATTCAAGAAATCGTTGAGTTCCTTCTCCGCTTGTTCACGCTTATATCCGTAGCGCTCTTGCAATTTACCGACGAGTTTGTCTGTTATACCTTCAATCTGGGTCACGTCGTCGTCGGTAAGTCTGCCCCAGCGCACGCGGATCTCACCTTTCACTTGATTCCATCTGCCCTTCAAAATCTCAGGATTCATCGAGGTCTCCTTTTCATCTAATTCGGATCACAGTTAACGGCGCAGAAAATTCGAACAGTTCCAGCGTAGGCCGGGGGCTCCCCTCCTGACATTCGACAAACTTCCGGTTTCACGCTGAAAAAAGTTCTGGTCCATTAGTCGCCTCCTCGAAGGCGAACTCCTGCGCTGGCAATTTATCCTGGGCTGCGTATCATGTTAAGCAAAAGGAGGAGCACGATGAAACGCGTACTCGTAATGGCAATCACTGTCCTGATGATTGGACTCGTTTACCAACGCCCATACCAGGCCGCCGCTCAAGGCAAGCAAGCGCCCAACGCCGGGTGGACGACACTGTTCGATGGTAAAAGTCTCGCAGCCTTCAACATGATCGGCGATGCGAACTGGCAGCTGGCCGAAGGCGTTGTGCAGGCCAACAAAGGCAACGGCTTTCTCGTCACCAAAGGCTCGTACGGTGACTTCGAACTGAAGGCCGAATTCTGGGTCGACGACGATGCCAACAGCGGAATTTTTATTCGCTGCGAGAATCCGCAGCAAATCACCGCCATGAATGCGTACGAGGTGAATATCTTCGACAAGCGTCCCGACCCCAGCTACGGAACCGGCGCCATTGTCGATGTCGCCAAGCCTCTTGTCGCTCTTAAAGCCGGGGGCAAGTGGAACACCTACGAGATCACCGCCCGCGGATCGCATATGGTCGTGATCTTGAACGGCACCAAAACCGTTGACGTTCAGCACTCTGGTCACGCGCGAGGTGCAATCGGTCTGCAGTACGGCGCGGGTACAGTGAAATTCCGCAACGTCCAAATCAGGCAGCTATAATGACGCAGGGGGGCGCACACCTGAACTCCCGAATTAATTCGGGAGTTCAGGTGTGCGCCCCCCCCAGTCCCAAAGTTCTGCGGCTGTGGAGGCAACAAATGAAGCGGTTCCATGAGTTTGCGTTGTGCGTCCTGATCGTTCTTCTTGGCACAGCGGCGACAGCCGCCGCACAGTGGTTATCGCTACCACTTCCTGGAACCCCGCGTACGCCTGACGGCAAACCGAACCTGAATGCCGCGACGCCGCGCACCGCCGAAGGCAAACCCGATTTGTCCGGTATATGGCGTGCCGACAGCCAACGGTGGAACGAGAACCTGGTGCCCTCAGGTAGCGACGCGCCGATGCTGCCGTGGGCAGCCGAAGTCTACAAACATCGCGTAGAGACGTTCGGCTGGAACCGGCCCGAGACCTACTGCATGCCTCACGGAGTGCCCGACGCGATGACAGTTGCGGGGATCCCGTGGAAGATCGCGCAGATGCCGGGCCTTACGATTCTTATGTTCGAGGAATTCCACAAGTACCGGCAGATTCACACCGACGGGCGGCAGTTGCCGGTTAATTCCGACCAACCCGCGTGGTACGGTTACTCGGTCGGCCGGTGGGAAGGCGACACCTTCGTTGTCGAAACCGCGGGCTTCAAAGAAGGCAGCTGGCTCGATAACAGCGGCCATCCGCATACCGAGGCGTTGCGCACCACCGAACGATTCCGCCGCGTCAACTTCGGCCACATGGAGGTCGACGTCACGTTCGACGACCCGAAAGCGTACTCCCGGCCGTGGAAGTCGGACACGATGCGCTTCACCCTGCAGCCGGACACCGAACTGCTCGAGCATCTCTGCGAAAACAACCGGGACCTGCCGATTCTGGAGCGGTACTGGCGCGCACAGGAGCAGGGCGGCGGTACATCGAAGGAAAAACAGTGATGAAAACCGGACTCGCGAACTGATTCGTTTCCCTGCAAAATCATCTGATTACGATTCCCGTAGTAGGAAGTTCTAGCGGCTGCTAAGATTTTCTGCCTCATGAAACGAACCGCCGAACTCGCGTCTTCATTTAACAGATCCTGGAAGCAGTTTTCCGATACCTGGAAAAGGACGCGCACCCATGCGTCTGAAAAGTCAGTGCATGATCTTCGTGTGAGTACGCGCCGGTTGATTGCGACCCTGGAATTGGCGCGTGTCTTATCTAATCGAAAGGACATCGCGAAGGTTCAACGGCACTTCAAGAAGGTCCTGAAGAGTATGGGACCGCTGCGCGACGTGCAGGTTCAGCTGGACGGTGTCTTGCACATGCGCCACGGTAAGGTGATCGACGGGTTTACCCGGCGTCTCAAGCGGCGCGAAAATGAGGAGATCCAGAGGATTCAGAAAGCGCTGAAGGGGGACAAAAAGCGGCGACTGGCCGCTGAGATGAAACAATTGGGCGCGGAAGTCGGCAACTCGCACAAGTCCCCGGACAGCGACAGGATTCACCGTTCGGTGGACCGCATATTGTCAGTGCGCCGGAACGAGTTCTCGAAAGCAAAACGTCAGTTCGATCGGCCGGAATCTCACAGTGACGAATCATTGCACAGCATGCGGATTGCTTTGAAAAAGCTTCGCTATGTCGTCGAAGCTCTGGAACCGGTGCTTGGTCCCTCGGCAAAGGCCCAGGCGCGCCAGATGCATGCTTTCCAACAATTGATGGGCGACTGTCGTGATCTGGATATCCTTCGTATCGAGCTGGAAAGTTGGGCGAAGAAGAAAGGGAAATTGGTCGCGATCGTGCCTGTCCTGGAGCAACTCCGCAAAAGGCGGGAGGTCCTGCTCAAAAAGATTATCGAATCTTCAGAAAAGCTCGCACGCATTGTGGATCCCGAAACTCAGCAGCCCGTGGCTGAAACAACGGAAGTCGTTATCCCCGCCGTTCGCGTTCGTTCAGCCGCGGCGCACTAACCCCCGGCGGACGCCCTGGCCGCCTGCCCATGGCGGATATCTTGCCCCTCGACCAGGAAAATCACCATTTCAGCAATATTTGAGGCATGGTCGCCGATACGCTCCAGGTTGCGTGCCACGAACATCAACCTCAGGGCACGCGAAATCGTCCTCGGCTCTTCGAACATGTACGTCAACAACTCTCGAAGCATCTGTTCGCAGACGTCGTCGATGTACCGGTCATCCTGAATGACACGTTTGGCCAGCTTCGCATCGCTATTGACGAACGCATCGAGACTTTCCTTCAGAATGCGTTGGGCGGCCGCCGCCGCGACAGGTATATCGATAATCGGTTTCAGTTCGGGCTCATGCATGATTTCAAGCGCGCGGCGGGCAATATTGACGCCGTTGTCTCCGATGCGCTCGATATCGGCAACAATCTTCATAGCCGTGGTGATGAAACGAAGATCAGAGGCAACGGGCTGCTCGCGCGCGAGAATCTCGAAACAGATGTTATCAATCTCGAGTTCGAGTTTATCGACTTCGTCGTCTTCGTCAACCACACGCTGGGCCAGCGATGGCCGCCGTTCCACAAGCGCCCGCGTGGCGTCGGCAATCGATTTCTCCGCTTTGCAGCCGATCAGCAGAAGTTTCTCCTTTAATGAGCGCAGCTCCTGCTCGTATTGTTTGCTGGTGTGTTCGCGTTCTTGCATGATGGAAAGTCCAACATCAAATCAAATCGATATTTCAAATTTGTTACAGCTCCATGAACTTTCTGTCGCGAACGCCGGCGCGTTTGATCGGCTACACGCGTATGTGCTCGGAGCGGAAGCCTATGCCCACGATGCGGGCGGGCACGCGGCGAAGCGCCGGCCAGCGCCTTACCAGTTTCACGGGCCACGGTGTGGGAATCTGTTCGTTCGAACCCAGAACACGCCGTATCAATCGATTTTGAATGAAGACCTGCACGGCCTGTGTGATCCGCGTTGGCAATTCACGGCGGGACTGGACTCGTTTGAGATGCGAAACTGCAGGGCCGGCCTGTGCCAGATGCGGGGCCAGAATATTGGCTGCCGCGACCGCGTCCTGAATTGCCAGATTGATTCCCACACCTCCGATGGGCGACATCGCGTGGGCGGCGTCCCCAATACACAGGAGTCCGGGGCAATACCATTTCCGTAGACGATCCACCCGAACCGTCAGCAGCTTGATGTCGTCCCAGCTTCTTAATTCATTCATGCGGTCCCGCAAGAATGGAACGACGGACACGATGTCATTCTGGAAAGCCGGAAGGCCCGCGTGTTTGATTTGGTCGAGATCGCCTTTACGAATCAAGTACGCGCACTGCCAGTAGTCCCCGCGATTGAGCATCACCATCATCTTGCCTTTGCTGATGCGGCCAAAGGTCTGTTCGCCGTCACCAGTTCGTCGCGAGACCCGGAACCACAACACATCCATGGGCGCGCCCAACTCATCAAACGGCAGACCGGCTTTCTCCCGCACGATGGAATGACGCCCGTCGGCACCGACGATCAGGCCGGCGCGAATATCGACGATTCCATCAGGCGTTTTCGCTCGCACGCCGATGATCTGTCCTGAATCCCGCAGCAGGTCGATCACTTCGGTTCGCATCTTCAGCCGGAAACCCGGATAGCGCCCGGCATGCCCGGCGAGAAAATCCAGAAAATCCCACTGCGGCATCAGAGCGATGAATTTGCAATGAGTCGGCAGATGCGAGAAGTCCGCCAGCATGACAAACTCGTCGCCGATCTGGGCACCGAGTTCGCGCACTTCCTGGTGAGGCTTCTGAAGAAAGTCAGCAAGAATGCCGAGTTCGTGCATCAACTCGAGCGTGGAGGGATGGATCGTGTCGCCCCGAAAGTCACGCAGAAAATCGCCATGTTTTTCGAGCACCACAACGTCAACACCGGCGCGTGCCAGCAGGAAACCCAGCATCATGCCGGCGGGACCGCCGCCGACAATGCAGCAACCGGAATGGATCACGTACTCCAGTTTATCCGACCACGGGACAACTCCCCTCCTAAGTTAGGAGGGGAGCCCGAGCGCAAGCGAGGGCGGGGTGGTTCCCTCAAGTGCCGGTGACGGCAGGGGAACCACCCCGCCTGCTCGGACTTTTGGTCCTCGCAGGCTCCCCTCCTAACTTAGGAGGGGAGTTGCCGCTTTCCAATCCATGCGCATCTGCATTTTCTAGTGACTTATTTCACTTTGAAGCCGGTGATCTTCAACACAGCTCCCTGATTTGTGGACCGGTGTTGAATGTTGACGTACGCAGTGCTGCCGGTCCCATCAAAAATCCAACCTGTTGGCTCGGCGTCTGTGTCGGTCAGTGACAGAATCCGGATCGCTCCGTCGCTTTGAACGTCGCGGTCACCGCCGTCCGGCAGCAGCATCCAGACATCGTTTCCGCGGAGTTCCGTTCCGTGTCCCGTCGCCACTTCGACCTCGCCATCTTCAAGTAGGACCATCCGGCCGGTGCCCGGTTGAAAATCGATGTTGTCGAAAAAGTTTGCATCTGGCCCACCCGCGAAGAAGCGAGTAACAAATGGCCGGTGATCGGTGGCGACTCCGGTTTTCGGTTCATCCACCATGCATGTCACTTCGCCATACGTCGCGGCTTCTTCGATTAGGCTATTCCCTCCATTCGACATGCGGCCGGTGTTTGTCCAGCAGACCCGGCGCACGCCGTCCGCCAGGGCCATTTCGTCGACATCCATGTCTTCCGGCCGATAGTATCCGGTCAGGTGCAGCGCATCCTGCGCCGCCCGCAGATTGATGTTGCCATTCATGTCCGGAGCGGCCGTGACCGGAACCCAAACACCCTTTCCGATTTCTGTTCCCTGCCCGTTATCCGTGTTTCCGGCATTGGTCCCGAGGCGCATTCCATAGATCTTTCCCAGGGCATATGGCGAGCCGGAGGGACTTACCGCAGCAATTCCGGTGGTTACCGGAAGCCCGTTATACGCTACAGTGACGTCGGGAACGTACTTATAGATGGCCCCTCCAGCGGTTGTGGGTCCGGGCCTCCGCTCATCGCCGTAGTACGTCGTGCCGTCCGGAAGAATTCCCAGTCCTTCATAGGCCAGCGCGCCGAGCGCCTGGCGTTTGAAGATATGTGTGGGATCGGTGTTGGCGCCGGTGGCGCGATTGGTAATCATTGCCGGAGTTCCGATTCCCACATGGAGCGGATCGAAAATTTCGTACATCGCGCCGTCGGTTGCTTCTTCGCCGGCGAGGATCGTTCCCCACGGGGTACGCCGTATAGGATCGCCGCTCGTCAGTCCCGTCAAAATCGTGCGTACGTTCG
>Ga0134071_10000463_pt1 | contig 13461 bp, 12 predicted proteins | sample 15_taG_27_FD_94466 | JGI IMG/M metagenome (GOLD analysis project Ga0134071, IMG submission 94466) | Grasslands soil microbial communities from the Angelo Coastal Reserve, California, USA - 15_D_Rain_40cm_5_09082015 | ecosystem: Environmental > Terrestrial > Soil > Grasslands ...
AACCGGGCTCGCGGACTCCGTTCCAATGAAGCCCCGCGCGCCTGCGTCAGGCCGACTCACTCAGGCTCGCCTCGCGCGTGAGCGCGCTGCGGCTTCGCACTCCCACGGGACGAACCGGGCTCGCGGACCCCGATGGAATCAGAAGCGACATGCGGAACGCAGGCCATGCCTTGGCTCAGGCCACCCACCGATCGCACCGGCCCCGCGGCCCCCGCTACATTGACCCGGGCGACGCGCGCGGATACCCTCAGCGTTTGAGCGCAGGGGAGGGCGTGACGGTGGATTCACTCAAGGGGCGGGTCGGCGTGGTGACGGGCGGCGCCTCCGGCATCGGCCGCGCGATGGTGGAGGCGTTCGCCCGCGAAGGCGCGCGCGTGGTGGTCGCCGACCTCGACGAGGCCGGGATGGCGGAGGTCGTGGGTCCGATCCGGTCGCGCGGCGGCGAGGCGCTCGCGGTGCGCACTGACGTCACCGACCTCGCGTCGGTCCAGGCGCTCGCCGAGCGCGCCTTCGACGCGTTCGGCCGGGTCCACGTGCTCTGCAACAACGCGGGAGTCGCGCTCTGGGGCGGGCTCGAGACGGCGACACACCGGGACTGGCAGTGGGTACTCGGCGTGAACCTCTGGGGTGTCGTCCACGGGCTCGAGGCGTTCCTGCCGCGCATGATCGCGCAGAAGGAGCCCGGCCACGTGGTCAACACGGCGTCCATGGCCGGGCTCGTCGCGACGCGCGGGCTCGGCATCTACAACACGTCGAAGTACGCGGTCGTCGGCCTCTCGGAGACGCTCGCGAAGGACCTCAAATCCCACCAGATCGGCGTTTCCGTGCTGTGTCCGATGGGCGTCTCCACCAGGATCCGCGCGAGCGAGCGGAGCCGCCCCGCGCACCTCTGGAACGATCGCCCCTCCCGGACCGAGCCGGTAGAGCTGATGGGCCGGTCGCTCGAGCCCGAGACAGTGGCCGAGATGGTTCTCCAGGCGATCTTCCGGAACGAGCTCTACGTGATCACCCACGACGAGGGGCTCGAGCCCCTTCGCCGGCGATTCGAGCGGATGGAGCAGGCGATCCGCCAGCGGAAGCCCTGACCACGATTCCCGCGCGCTGGGTCCAGACCCCCGCCGATCTCGGCCGGGCCGCCGAGCGGTTGGCCGGGTCGGCGGAGCTGGCCCTCGACACGGAGGGTGACAGCCTCCACCACTATCCCGAGCGGCTCGCGCTGGTCCAGCTCGCCAGCGCGTCGGGCGACGTCTGGCTCGTGGACCCGCTCGCCCTCGACGACCTCTCGGCGCTCGCGAGGATCTTCGCCGGGCCCGGGATCACGACGGTGCTGCACGCCGGCGACAACGACCTGACGCACCTCAAGCGCCGCTACGGCTTCCGGTTCGTCTCGCTCTTCGATACCGCCGTGGCGGCGCGCTTCCTGGGCGCTCCCGCGCTCGGCCTCGACGTCCTCCTCGAGCGGTACCTCGGCGCGCGGCTCCCACCCTCGCGGCAGAAGGACGATTGGTCGGCGCGTCCGCTCACGGCGGCGCAGCTCGAGTATGCCGCGGCCGACGTCACCCACTTGCTCGAGCTCAAGGTCCGGCTCGTGGCCGAGCTCGAGCGCTGTGGAAGGGTCGCCTGGGTGGAAGAAGAATGCGCGGCGCTGGCCGCCCAGCCGGTCGCCGAGCGCGTCGAGGACCCGCTCGCGTTCGCGAGGCTAAGGGGGGCGCGGGAGCTCTCGCCGCGTGGTCTCGCCGTGCTGAGGGAGCTCTACGAGCTCCGCGAGCGGCTGGCTCGCGCGCACGACCGTCCGCCATTCAAGATCCTGTCCGAGGAGACGCTCGTGCGTCTCGCCGGAGCCGCACCGGGAGACCCGCAGGCGCTCGCTCAGGTTTCGGGCTGCACTCCCAAGGTGATCGCGCGCTGGGGCGACGCCATTCTCGAGACCGTCGCCCGTTCTCTGGCGCGGCCCGACGACGAGCTGCCGCGGATCGAGCCCCGCCCGCGGCCCAGGATCCCGGCCGCCGTGGAGCGTCGCCTCGAGCGGCTCAAGCAGTGGCGCGGCGAGGCGGCGCCGCGCTTCGGCCTCGAGCCCGGACTGCTCCTGCCGAACCGGCTCATCACGGCGATCGCCCTCGCGGGCCCGCGCGACGTCGGCGACCTCGTCCGCGTGGACGGCGTGCGACGCTGGCGCGCCGAGACGTTCGGCGGCGAGATCGTTGCGGCGCTCGGGCCGGCGTGAGAGGCTCGAGGTCGGTGACCGACTGGCGAGCCAACCTGATCGACGACGACGCGGGCCTCGCCGCGATCCTCCGCGAGGCGAAGACCGTGGCGGTCCTGGGCGCCAAGGCGGACCCCGCGGAGGCCGCGTACTTTGTGCCGGCCTACCTCCGGGCGCAGGGCTACCGCATCCGACCCGTGAACCCGAAGATCGTCGGACGTTCGGTGCACGACGCCACCGCGGTGGCCCGGCTCGCCGACCTCGGCGGATCCGTCGACGTGATCGAGATCTTTCGCCGGCCGGAGTACCTCCCGGACCACGCGCGCGAGATCCTGGCGCTTGACTGGCGACCGATGGCGGTGTGGTTCCAGCTCGGCATCAGGAATGACGTCGCGGCCGAGATGCTCGCCCACGTGGGCATCCGCGTGGTGCAGGATCGGTGCATGATGCCCGAGCACAAGAGGCTGGTGGCCATGATCGGATTCCATTAGATGGCAGGCGAGTACGCGTTCGTCATGAGGGACCTGCGCAAGGTCGTCCCGCCCAAGCGGGAGATCCTGCGCGGCATCCGGCTGTCGTTCTTCCACGGGGCCAAGATCGGCGTCCTCGGGGCGAACGGCGCGGGCAAGTCGACGCTGCTCCGGATCATGGCCGGCGTCGACCGGGACTTCCTCGGCGAGGCGTTTCCGGCCGAGGGGCTCCGGATCGGCTACCTTCAGCAGGAGCCCCAGCTCGACCCGGGGAAGGACGTGCGCGGCAATATCGAGGAGGGTGTGGCGGGGACGCGCGCGCTCCTCACGCGCTTCGAAGAGGTGAGCGCGAGGCTCGGCGAGCCGCTCGAGGCCGACGAGATCGAGAAGCTCCTCGCCGAGCAGGCGCGCCTGCAAGACGCGATCGACGCGGCGAACGCGTGGGACCTGGACCGGACGGTCGAGCTCGCCATGGACGCGCTCCGGGTGCCGCCGGGCGACATGGACGTGACGAAGATCTCGGGCGGTGAGCGCCGGCGGGTCGCGCTCTGCCGCCTCCTCCTCGCGCGCCCCGACATGCTGCTCCTCGACGAGCCGACGAACCACCTCGACGCGGAATCCGTGGCGTGGCTCGAGCGCTTCCTCAAGGAGTACCCCGGGACGGTCGTGGCGATCACCCACGATCGGTACTTCCTCGACAATGTCGCGGGCTGGATCCTCGAGCTCGACCGGGGTCAGGGGATCCCGTGGGAGGGCAACTACTCGTCCTGGCTCGAGCAGAAAGGCCGGCGCCTGGAGCAAGAGGAGAAAGCGGACCTGGCGCGGCGGCGCACGCTCGAGCGCGAGCTCGAGTGGGTGCGGATGGCGCCGCGCGCCCGCCAGGCCAAGAGCAAAGCGCGCCTCAGCAACTACGAAGCGCTCCTTGCCGAGTCCTCCGCCGAGCGCGCCGCCGCGCTCGAGATCGCGATCCCGCCGGGACCCCGGCTCGGCGACCTGGTCGTCGAGGCCGACCACGTGACGAAGGCCTACGGCGACCGCGTGCTGGTCGACGATCTCTCGTTCAAGCTCCCCCGGGGCGGGATCGTTGGCGTCATCGGACCGAACGGTGCCGGCAAGACGACACTCTTCGGCATGATCACCGGCCGGGAGAAGCCCGACGCGGGCGCGCTCCGGGTCGGCGAGACCGTGAGGCTCGCGTATGTGGACCAGAGCCGCGACGCGCTCGATCCCGCGAAGACCGTCTGGGAGGCGATCGGGGGCGGCGCCGACACGCTGACGCTCGGCAGCCGGACGGTGCCCTCGCGCGCCTACGTCGCTTCGTTCAACTTCCGGGGGAGCGACCAGCAGAAACGCGTGGCCGACCTCTCAGGGGGCGAGCGCAACCGGCTGCACCTCGCCACCGTGCTCCGGAGCGGCGCGAACCTCCTGCTGCTCGACGAGCCGACGAACGACCTCGACGTGGACACCCTGCGCGCGCTCGAGGACGCCCTGCTCGACTTCGCCGGATGCGCGGTGGTGATCAGCCACGACCGCTGGTTCCTCGACCGGATCGCCACGCACATCCTGGCCTTCGAGGACGAGGGGCGGGTCGTCTGGGTCGAGGGCAGCTACGCGGACTACGAGGCCGACCGGAAGAAGCGCCTCGGCGCCGAGGCCGAGCGCCCCCACCGCCTGCGCGGGAAGCGGCTCAGGCCGGCCTGAGCGGGCTCCGCGCGTCGATCAGCACGTTCTCCCCTCCGCGACGCACGTGGCGGAGACGGACCTCCCCGAAGCGCGCGCGGAGCACCCGAGCCAGGCCGCGCATCCCGGCGCGGCGGTGGCGGTTGACCACGAGCGCCCCGCGCGGCGCCACGAGCGGTGCGAGCCCGAGCGCCAGCGCCGCGGCCCGCTCCGGGGTGTCGCCGTACGCAGCGTCTTCCATGACGAAGTCGAACCGCCGGCGCTCGCGCGCGAGCCCGCGCACGGCCACCGTCGCGTCGGCGCAGAGGATCTCCAGCGGCCCCGCGCGCTCGAGGCCGAACCAGTCGCCCGCGACCCGCACGATCGCCGGATCGCGCTCGATCACCGTGATCAGGCGCGGGCGGGCCAGGGACTGCAGGAGGTGAATCTGGGTGCCCCCACCGAGCCCGACCAGCAGCACCGACGGGTGCCGTGGCAGCGCGATCACGGAGAGGGCGCGCCACCAGTATTCACGGCGCACCCGTGACCAGTCACCGTCGAGCGGGTAGACGGAAAGGATCTCGCCGTTGACGACGAGCCGGCGCTCGGCCCGGTAGTCGACGACGCGAATCCGCCCCGAGACGCGCGAGGCGGTTTCGAAGACCGTGCGGCTCCGCCGCCGTCTTCGAGCCACTCGGGTCGGGGCTAGCGCGGCGCCATGCGGATCGCGCCGTCGAGGCGGATCGTCTCGCCGTTCAGCATCGCGTTCTCGACGATGTGGCACACGAGCGCGGCGAACTCACCCGCCCGCCCGAGGCGCTGGGGGAACGGGACCTGCTTGGCGAGTGATTGGCGCACGGGCTCGGGCAGGGTCCCGAGGAGCGGCGTGTCGAAGATGCCCGGGGCGATCGTCACGACGCGGATCCCGAGCTCAGCGAGGTCGCGCGCGACCGGCAGCGTCATCCCGACGATCCCGCCCTTCGACGCCGAATAGGCCGCCTGCCCGATCTGGCCGTCGAAGGCGGCGACCGACGCGGTGTTGACGACGACGCCGCGCTCGCCGTCGGGTCCGGGCGCGCCCTTCGCCATGATCGCGGCCGCGAGACGGATGCAGTTGAACGTGCCGATGAGGTTCACCTGGATGACGCGGGAGAACTCCTCGAGCTTCGCCGGGCCCGCCTTGCCCACGGTCTTCATCGCCGTGCCGATGCCTGCGCAGTTGACGAGGACGTTGAGGGAGCCAAAGCGACTCACCGCGGTGTTGAGGGCGGCATCCACGTCCTCGGCCCTCGTCACGTCGGCCGCCGTGAAGAGGGCAGAGGGGCCGAGCGTCTTCGCGACGTCGGCGCCGGCGGACGCCGGCCGGTCCAGGAGCGCCACGCGGCCGCCCGCTGCGACGAGGCGCTCGGCGGTGGCGCGCCCGAGCCCGGAGGCGCCGCCGGTCACCACTGCATTCACGTTGCGAAGCTCCATGGGTCCCTCCTCGGGTGCCATTCTAGCAGCCGCCCAGGATGTTGTGGCTCCCCGCCGGCCCACCCCCACATCTGCCGTCTTGTCTGATACTCGTCATGTGATTAGGATTTGCATCCACTATGGAAGACGTGGCGTGGGTCCGCCGCGGCGAGATCACGGAGATCGTCGGCCGCCCCTCGTCCGGTCGCACGAGCCTCTTTACAGCCTGCCTGCGCGCCGTCACGCGTCGGGGAGCGATCGCCGCCCTCGTCGACGCCGACCAGACGTTCGATCCCGCCTCCGCCACGCGAGCAGGGGTGGATCTTCGGTGCCTCCTCTGGGTGCGCTGCGGTGGCCGTCGCGACCTGGCGCTCCGTGCCGCCGACCTGCTCGTCCGCTGTCCGGGATTCGCGCTGATCGGGCTCGATCTCGGCGAAGCGCCGCCGCGCCTGCCGTTGACCCTGGCGTTCCGTCTGAAGTTCGCCGTCGAGCGGACGGAGACGGCGCTGCTGATCGTCAGTCGCCGGCGCGTCACCGGATCGGGGGCGTCGCTCGTGGTCGAGACCGAGCGGAAGGCGATCGCCTGGGTCGGCCCGGGCCCGGTGCCCACGCGCCTGGCGGCCGCGCGCACGAGCGCACGGGTGCTGCGCGCGCGCCGGCCGCCCGCGGCGTTGCCGCCCGAGTGGTGGAGCGCGTGAGCCGGTTCGCCTGCCTGTGGGTGGAGTGCTTCGTCGCCGCCGCCGTGGAGCGCTCCGAGCCCGCGCTCCGCGCCGCGCCGCTGGCGGTCGTCGCCCCCGCGCCGTCGGTCACGCGGGTGGTCGACGCGAACCCCGCCGCGCGCGAGTACGGAGTGCGCGCGGGGGTGACGGAGACCGAGGCGCGCGCTCGGTGTCCGACGCTGGTGAGCCGACCGTTCGTCCGCGAGCACGTCGCGGCGGCGCGCCACGCGCTGCTCGAGGCGGCGCTCGGCGTGTCGCCGCGTGTCGAGGACGGAGGCGCGGGACTCGTCTACGTCGACGCGGCCGGGCTCACGTGGCTCCACGGCGACCCCGCCGCGGTCGGCCGACGGCTGGTGAGCCAGGCGCGGGGCGTGGGGTTCCCCGGCTGCCGCGTCGCCCTCGCGGGGAGCCGCACGGCCGCCCGTGTCGCGGCGGTGCGCGCAGCGGAGCCGGTGATGGTCGTCCCGCCGGGCGCGGAGCGCGCCGCGCTCGCGGGCGCCCCGCTCGCCGCGCTTGATCTCGCCCCGGATCTCGTGGCGACGCTCGAGGGCTGGGGCGTGCGGACCCTCGGCGAGCTCGCGGCGTTGCCGCGCGACGGCCTGGCCGTGCGGCTCGGACCGGCCGGCCTCCGCGCCCACGACCTGGCGCTCGGTCATGACCGCGACCCGTTCTGCGCCTGGACGCCGCCCCCGTTCTGGGACGAAGCGCAGGGACTCGAGTGGGAGATCGACTCGCTCGGCGCCCTCGCGGTCGTCCTCGACGCCGTGCTCGGGCGGCTCTGCGCGCGGCTCGTGGCCGCGTCCCTCGCGGCGGACGCCCTCGACGTCCGCCTCGAGCTCGCCTCGGGCGGCCATCACGCGCGCGCCGTCGCCCTCGCCGTCCCGATGTGCGAGGTGAAGCCGATGCTCGCGCTGCTGACCCTCGATCTCGAGGCTCACCCGCCGGCCGCCGCGGTCACGCGTGTGACGGTGAGCGCCCACCCGGTCCGGGCGCGGGCGGGGCAGGGCGGGTTGTGGCAGCCACCCGCGCCGCGGCTGCGCGATCTCGTCGCCGTGCTCGCGCGCCTCGCGGCGCTCGTCGGCCCCGACAACGTCGGCTCACCGCGTCTCGACGACTCTCACCGCCCCGACGCCTACGCGCTGACGGCGTTCGCGCCGCCCGACGAGCCCGGTGGCGCGGGCGGGGAGCGGACCCCGCGACCGGACCCGCCCCTTTCCGACGCGCACCGACTCGTCTTACGTCGCGTGCGGCCGGCGAGACGTGTGGCCGTCGCGACGGACGACGAGCGCCCGTCGCGGGTGGACGGCCAGCGCGTCGTCGGGTGCGCCGGGCCCTGGCGCGCGTCGGGGGCGTGGTGGGACGTGCAGGCGTGGGCGCGGGACGAATGGGACGTGGCGCTCGGCGATGGCACGCTCTGCCGGCTCGCCCGCGATCTCACGACCGACGGCTGGTCCCTCGATGGTGTGTACGACTGACTCTGCCGGCTGAGCCATGTTCATCGAGCTGCATGCCCAGTCCGCGTTCTCGTTCCTCGAAGGCGCCGAGCTGCCCGAGGCCTACGCGGCCGCGGCGGCACGTCTGGGGATGCCCGCCGTGGCACTCTGTGACCGGGACGGGGTGTACGGCGCCCCCCGGTTCACTCGCGCGGCCCTCGACGCGGGCGTGAAGCCGATCATCGGCAGCGAGATCACACTCACCGACGGCTCGCGACTGCCGCTGCTCGTGGAGGATCGGGAGGGCTATCAGAACCTCTGCCACCTGATCACGCGGATGAAGCTCGGCGCCGCCAAGGGCTCGGCGGCGGTGACGCTCGCCGAGCTCGCCCCGTACGCCGCCGGCCTCGTGTGTCTCACCGGCGGCGCGTACGGGCCGCTAGCGCTGCGGCTCGACGCCGGCGATGTGGCGGGCGCGCGCGGCGCCCTGGAGCGACTCGTCACGATCTTCGGCAGGTCGAGCTGCTACGTGGAGGTCCAGCGCCATCTCGAGCGCGAGCAGGAGCGGGTGGTCCAGGGCCTCGTGGCGCTCGCGCGCGCGGCGCATGTCCCGCTCGTCGCCACGAGCCAGCCGCTCCACGCGCGGCCGGAGGGGAGGCTGCTCGCCGACGTGTTCACGTGCATCCGCGAGAAGACCGACCTCGATCACGCCGGGCGTCTCCTGGCCGTGAACGGCGAGCGCCGGCTCCGGAGCGACCGGGAGATGACCCGGCTCTTCCACGATCTCCCCGACGCGCTCACCAACACCGGCGAGCTCGCCCTGCGGCTCGGTTTCACGCTGAAGGACCTCGGGTACCGCTTCCCGGATTTCCCCCTGCCGCCCGGCCAGACGCCGCTCGCGCACTTGCGCGAGCTGGTGGCGCGTGGCGTGCGCGCGCGCTACGGCACGGGACCGCTCGCCACCCGCGCGCGCCGCCAGGTGGCCCACGAGATCGACGTCATCGGGCGCCTCGACCTCGCGGGCTACTTCCTGATCGTGTGGGACATCGTCGAGTACTGCCGCGCGAACGACATCCTCGTGCAAGGGCGCGGCTCGGCGGCCAACAGCGCAGTCTGCTACGCGCTCGGCATCACGGCGGTCGATCCCGTCGGCATGGAACTCCAGTTCGAGCGGTTCCTCTCCGAGGCGCGCGGCGAGTGGCCCGACATCGACCTCGATCTCCCGAGTGGAGCGCGTCGCGAAGCCGTGATCCAGCACGTCTACCAGCGCTACGGGCGCCTCGGCGCCGGGATGACCGCCAACGTGATCACTTATAGAGGCCGAAGCGCGGCGCGCGAGGTCGGCAAGGCCCTTGGACTGCCCCGCGACATGCAGGATCGGCTCGCCCGGTTCGTGCCCAACTGGGGCTACCAGGACGCCGCAGACCAACTGACGAAGCATCTCGCGGAGGCGGGCTGCGACACGCGCCACCCGCGCATCCGCCACTTCGCCGCGCTCTGGATGCGGATCCAGGACCTGCCGCGCCACCTGGGCCAGCACTCGGGCGGGATGGTAATCGCCGCGGGCCGCCTCGACGACGTCGTGCCCCTCGAGCCCGCGACCATGCCGGGGCGGGTCGTCGTCCAGTGGGACAAGGACGACTGCGCGGGGCTCGGCATCATCAAGATCGACCTGCTCGGGCTCGGGATGATGGCGGTGCTCCAGGACTCGCTCACGCTCGTCCGCGAGACCGGGCGCGAGGTGGACCTGGGGCACCTGCCGCCCGACGACCCCGCCGTCTACCGGGGCCTCCAGCAGGCGGACACGATCGGCGTGTTCCAGGTGGAGAGCCGCGCCCAGATGGCGACGCTTCCGCGCATCCGCCCCGAGCGGTTCTACGACCTCGTCGTGCAGGTCGCGATCATCCGCCCGGGGCCGATCGTGGGTCAGATGGTCCACCCCTACGTTCGCCGGCGGCGCGGGCGGGAGCCCGTCACCTATCCTCACCCGTCCCTGGAGCCAATCCTCAGGCGCACGCTTGGCGTGCCGCTCTTCCAGGAACAGCTCTTGCGGATGGCGATGGTGGCGGCGGGCTTCACCGCCACCGAGGCCGAGGAGCTCCGGCGCGCGTTTGGCTTCAAGCGCAGCGAGCGGCTCATGGCCGACGTGGAGACGAAGCTCCGCGCGGGCATGGCGCGCCAGGGTATCCACGGCGCCGCCGCCGAGGAGATCGTGCACGCGATCACCTCGTTCGCGCTCTATGGTTTTCCCGAGTCGCACGCGTCGAGCTTCGCGCTGCTCGCCTACGCGAGCGCGTATCTCAAGGTCCACCACCCGGCGGCATTCTACGCGGCGCTCCTCAACAACCAGCCCATGGGGTTCTACCACCCCGCGACGATCGTCAAGGACGCTCAGCGCCACGGCCTCCGCATCCTCCCCGTCGACATCACCCGATCCCGGTGGCTGTGCACTATTGAACAGGGTGCGGGCGCCCGGGCTGTCGCCCGCCCGCACCCCGCCGGAAGCACAGGCTCGATTGCACTGATACCCGATCAGAGTTGCGGTCAACCGGCGGTCAGGCTGGGGCTCAGATACGTCAGGGGGCTGCGCGAGGCGGCGGCGCGGGCGATCGTGCGGGCACGGGAGGCGCAGCCGTTCGCGTCGATCCACGACCTCGCGCGCCGGGCGGGGCTCGCGCGAGACGAGCTCGCGACGCTCGCGGCCGTCGGGGTGGTGGCGCCGCTGGGGAGGACGCGACGCGCGAGCCTCTGGGAGGCTGCCCTCCGGGACCCCGGGGAGCTCTTCGAGCCGCCGTGCGGCTCAGAGAGCCCACTCGCCGAGATGACCGAGGGCGAGCGGCTTGTCGCCGACTACGCGGGGACGGGCGTGACGCTCGGCCGGCATCCGATGGCGATGCGCCGCGCCGAGCTCAGGCGTCGCGGCGTGCTGAGCGCGCGCGAGCTCGGCGGCGCGGCGAACGAAACGCGCCTCCGGGTGGCGGGCAGCGTCATCGTTCGCCAGCGCCCGGGGACCGCCAAGGGGTTCGTCTTCCTCTCCCTGGAGGACGAGACGGGTATCGCGAACGTGATCGTGACGCCACAGCGCTTCGCGCGCCATCGCCTGACGCTGGTGACCGAGCCGTTCCTCCTCGTGGAGGGAATCGTGCAGAAGCAGGACGGCGTCGTCTCGGTTCGCGCGACCCGGGTCGAGGGCCTCTCGCCGCTCGCCCACAACGTGCCGTCCCACGACTTCGGATGACCAAACTTCGGATGATCGTTCTTGCGTCATCGAACCGTCTCGCCTACGCTGCTCGAAACGGGAAACTGATGATGGTTGGCGCCCGAGGACCTGCCTCCTTTCGGTATGCGGCCCTGTCCTGCCGTGTACCGGCGCGGCGGATTGCCCGGGAAGCCAGCCCGCCGGCGCCGCCGCAACCCCGCCTTCTCGACCGCGTGCGGCCGCTCAGCGCCGAGCCGTTAGCCAGGTAAGGGAGCATGGACGCCGCGGAGAAATATCGCCGGCAACTCTTGGAGCAGAGTCAGTACATCTACTACGACACGCCGATCAGCGAGGCAACGGCAAGCGCCTATCTCGCGACGCCCCGGCATTTGTTCGTCACCTCTTACCGCGAGTGGGGGTCCAAGCAGTGGCACCGCGTCCACGAAGAGAACTTGCAGGAGCACGTGGCGGCGCTTTACGCGAACCGACCCCTGATCCTCTTTGGTGAGGACGATGACAATATCCCCTCTACGATCTCGCAGCCGTCCTTCGTGCTTCGGATGCTCGACCTTCTGCGACTGAGCCCAGGGCACAAGGTGTTTGAGCTGGGCGCAGGCAGCGGATGGAATGCGGCGTTGATGGCGCGCCTGGTCGGGCCGGAAGGACACGTGTACAGCCTCGAGATCATCTCCGAGGTCGCGAAGGCGGCTGCGGCGACCATCGAGACGATGGGGATCCGGAACGTTGACATCATCGCTGCTGACGGCGGCGAGGGATATGTGGCCGCGGCGCCGTACGATCGCGCGATCTTCACGGCCGGCACCTACGATCTTCCTCGACCATTCTACGGGCAAATGGCGGAGGGCGGGCTGTTGCTGGCCGTGATCAAGAACCAGGGCGGAGGAGACAACTTGTTCCTGCTGCGCAGGACGACGGATCACTTCGCGTCGCTGGAGTCGATGCCCTGCGGATTCGTCCAGCTTAGAGGCAAGTACTCCATCGAGAGCTTGGAGCCGATCACAGTGGAGGCGTTGCCCGAGTGGAGTGAGCTCCGGCACCAAGAGGTCTCGCGGACGCCCTTCTGGTGGGGAGGCAAAGGGAAGGACGGCGTGGTTTGGCGCACGCTGGGCATCCGTTCGTTCCTCAGCATCACCGAACCGTTCTTCCATGCCTTCAAGACCGCGAAAACGGACCGACGACCGCGCGAGGAGCACTACTTCGGATTGTGGATTCCGGCGGAGCCCTCGTTGGTGCTGGCAAGGGACGACAGTCTTTTCGCGTACGGGAATGCCGCGGCCAGGGCGCGGCTGACGCAAAGGGTCAGGCAGTGGGTTGAGCTTGGGATGCCAACAGCGGCGAGTCTTAGCTTGCGGGTATATCCTCGTGATGTTCCGGTGACAACGGGTGAGAACGAATGGCTTGTTACACGGAAGGAGTCGAAGTTCTTGTGGAGCTCCGGGGCGGGGTCGATTTTGAATAGCGTGAGCAACCGGGAAGATAGGTAACAGGGAGCTGCCTAACAGGCCGTTTGCGTGGCCCGGCATGAATGCCCTGCGCCCGAGCGAACGCGCGTGCGCCGGCCGCTCAACGCCGATCCGTTCGCCATACCGCGGACGGACCACCGGCGAGGTTATACTGCTGGCATGAGTAAGCGTGGCGTGGACATCGCATCACTGACACCCGAGGAGCGGCTCAGTCTGCTGGAGGAGCTGTGGGACAGCCTCGCAGCTGCACCCGAGGCGGTTCCGTTCACGGAAGCCCAGCGTGCTGAGCTGGACCGACGCCTAGACGATTTGGAGAGTGAGGGCCCGGTCGGCATTCCCTGGGATGAGGTGCTGAGCCGCATTCGTAGCCGTGGTCGGTGAAGCGAGTCGTCGTCCGGCCAGCGGCTGCGGCGGATATCGAGGACGCCTATCGATGGTACGAGTCGCAGCGGCCGGGTCTGGGCGAGGAGTTCCTAGCCGCGCTCCGGGCGACGCGGGAGCGCGTTCTCGAACATCCAGAGGCGTATCCCGTTCTGCATCGCGACACCCGCCGCGTGCTCATCCCCGAGCGCTTCCCCTACGGTCTCTTCTACCGCGTCTACGGTGACACGATCGTCGTTGTCGCGTGCATGCACGCCAAGCGAAATCCTCGACGGCGGCAACGTCGCTCGTGATGGCGAACTACACGGTGCAGCGGACCGAGGCTCGCGATGCTCGCCCTCGGCCGCTGACCGTGATCGCTAGGCGGCAACAGAGGGAGTGAACGCCCGTGGAGACCGATCGGCTTCTCTTACATCCCTGGCGTGAGGAAGACGGCGTGGAGCTTTAGCGCCTCTTCAACG
>Ga0134071_10000466_pt1 | contig 13440 bp, 11 predicted proteins | sample 15_taG_27_FD_94466 | JGI IMG/M metagenome (GOLD analysis project Ga0134071, IMG submission 94466) | Grasslands soil microbial communities from the Angelo Coastal Reserve, California, USA - 15_D_Rain_40cm_5_09082015 | ecosystem: Environmental > Terrestrial > Soil > Grasslands ...
CGTCACTTCTCTCTCCTCCCACTGATCCCAACTCGATTCGAGCGTTATTGGAACGGATACAACGAAATTATGGTCTTATAAGACGCTGAAGAATCTAATCTTGGTGGGCCACCTTCCTCGTCAGTCGGCCGGACGCAGCCCTGGCCTTCTTGACCAGTTCCTCGACGTAGTCCTGGTTGGATGCGGGCGAATCCATCACGCTCGCTCCTCCGTGAGCTTGGGGTGCCGTGCGCGTCCGTGCATTGGTTGAGGATATCCCCCGCCCTTCGATGGCGTCAAGAGGCGCAGGTAAGTTCGCGTGGCGGTTCTTCCTCTTCACGCCCCGCAGTATCGGGCGGTCCCGACGCTGATACCGAACGATGCCGATCGGTTAGACCACAACAATCCCAGGGTCTATTACAACCTGGCCATTGCCCTGAAGGCCAAGGGAGATTTGGATGGCGCCATCTCGATCTATCGGAAAGCCATACGGCTCAACAAACCAGGCAATAACACCCATAATAACTTCTTCATCTCCATGAAGATGACAGTAAAGCTTGAGGAATATATTGGACACTATCGCGAAGCCATGTAGCTTGAGAAAGCGCGCACGCGCCACAAGGAATTGGAGCGCTAGGAATCTGCCGCTCTGATGGGTTGCTCGGGGAGCCCGTCGCGAATCAGAAGTCCCCCTTGGCGCGGACGCCGATATTTAGAACGCGGCTTCGATGCCGAATCCCACGTTGGTGTTCTTCACAGAGGACGCGTCGAAACTCTCCTTGCGGCTGGCCCGTTGGACACCGAGCCCCATGCGCATCTTCTCAGTCCAGCGGTAATAGAAGACGGCATCACCCTGGAAGATATTTTCATGGGCCCCCTGCCGCTCATCGCCGACGATGCCGCTCGTCCAGTTGTTTCGCTCGTAATGAAACCCTGCGGCGAAGGAAAGCCGGTCGGTCAGCTCCACTTCGACATCTGCGCTGCCGTAATGGTTGACGTAGGACACGTCATCCTCGAGCTGGGGCTGCGACCGGCCGTCCGCCAGCCCGCGCTCATAATGGTACCCCACCCCGATCTTCACCCGAGGGGCCACGCGCCATTCGAGGTGCGGGCCGACCGTCCAGAAATCGGTGTTGCGTTGCGCGAAGGCCTCGTTGTAGCGGCGCAGGCCGTATCGAGTCGATAGCCTGACTTCCAGGTCCGGCGTCAGCATGTGTTCGAACCGCGCCGACCAGATGTAACTCGTGACGGATTCCTCGACCAGCCCCGTTGCGCCGGGCTGCCGGTTCTCGTTCTCCCCGAGGAATAGATTCGGCGCATAGTAGAATCGCAGCCGCAACCGCGTCTCCGGCGAGAGGGCCTGGAGGGCCTGCAGGCGCAGGGTGCCATGGTTGAAGCGGGAGTGGTCGGTGTAAACGAAGCCCTGCCCCTTTGCGCTCAGCTCGAGCGTCCCGAACCGGTTGCCCAACGACGTGGCGACGTTCAGATCCGGTTCGAAGACGACATCGGAGCCCTGGTTGGTCAAACGCGAATCAATGGCCGGTTGGGTCGGATCGCCGTCGCGGGACAGGCGTCGCGTCGTCGAGAAAATTCCCACATCGTCCGTATAGAACAGGATGCCCCGGCCCTGAATTGTGACTTCGGCGATGGCCGGAGCCGCCGTCACGAGACTCACCACCAGAGCGGCCAGAGTGGCGAGACGCCGGACCTTCACGGCCTCAGGCTCGTCCGCCGCCCCTGCGGAAAACCGCCAGATCTGAATAAAGGGACAGGCTTGTTTGTCGTTGCACCTCACTCGCCGAGTCGGCTCACGAAAGTAGCCTGTCCCCTTAATCCTGTCCCTATCCTTACTGCTCGCGACCTGCGAGCGTCCGGCCGAAGCGTTCCGTCAGCATCGGACCGAGGATGGAAGTGGCCACCATCAACACCACTACCGTGTTGATCACCGGTTCGTCAATCAAACGGACGCCGGCCGCGTTCTTCGCGTTATAGGCCACCACGGCGGCCGCCAGCGTCGCCGCGACCTGCGGCAGCGACAGCGACCACATGAGCAAGCCTTCCATCTGCGTATAGCCGACCAGTCGTTGCGTGACAAACGCGGCCAAGAATTTGGTTCCGACCAGCCCGCCGACGATCGCGGCCACGAGACTCAGATTGTTGATGAGCGTCCCGATAAACACCGGTACGTCGATGCGCGCGCCGATTGCGATGAAAAAGGCCGGGATGAAGAGCAGGTTCCCGACAAATTCCAGCTCATCCTTAGCCTCGCTCTTTTTGATCGCGCGGTTGACGGCCAATCCGGCCAGGAAGGCGCCGATGATCGCTTCCAGGTTGATGAGCTCGGCGCCCACGCCGGCCAGCGCGATCACCATCAGCGTAAAGCCGACCTGGTACTCATTCGTGTAGCCTTTCCGGCGAAACAACCATTTGCCGACGGCGCTCAACCCGAACACCACTACAGGAACGTAGATTGCCAGCTCGATGATCTGCATCGCAAAACTTCCAGTCGAGAAGCCGGAGGTGTGAATCGGCAGGCACACTGCCAGGACCATGAGCGAGGCGATATCGGTCAGGACTGTGGCGCCGACGGTCACGGCAACGATTCTCTTGCCGCCCAAGCCGAGGCGCTGGACGATGGGATACCCGATCAGCGTATGCGAGGCCAGCAGCGAGCCGATCAGCAGGGACGACACCCACGAGTAACCGAAGGTCAGGCCGACCGACGTGCCTGCGGCCAGCGGCAGCAGGCACGTCAGCGAGCCGAACAGCAAGGAATGTCCACCGGTCCGTTTGGCCTGCGCGAGGTCGATCTCCAGGCCGGCAAAGAACATGATCAGCAGCTTGCCGACTTCCGCCAGGAAGGTCAGGACCGGCATGCCCTCTTTCGTAATGTGCAGGCCGTTGGGACCGAAGGCTACTCCAGCCAGCAGCAGGCCGACGGCGGCGGGCAGACCGACGCGCGCACACAGAGGCGGGACAAACAGGATGACCGCGAAGGCAATGGAAATGAGGCTGAGCAAGGACAGATGCGACAGCAACTCATGGATTTGTTCGAGCATGGCTCCGTTCTGGCGCGCTCACTCCGTCCGTTAGAACTGCCTTACGATGTCGGAGGGATTTGGGGTGAGTGACGGGGACATTTAAAGGGGACAGGCTGGTTTTTCATTGCACCTCGCGCGCCGAGTCGGCTAACTAGAGTCGCCCGTCCCCTTAATCCTTTCCCGACTGTAAGACCTTCTGTCAGCCCCGGTTGAGTCGCTCGAGGTTCGGCTCGGCATCATTGTATTGGGAGCTGTTCCAAGAGGCGCTCAGGAAAGAGCGGCGTCCGGAACACCCAACGCACCCCGGCTTGCACCGTCCAGTCCAGCCCCAAAGACGTATCCTGTCCCAACACCCCCGCACCGGCCCCGGCGAATACGTTCCAATGGTTGTCAAAGTTGTGGCCGACCTCGCCCTGCAGGTTTAGCGTGGTCTTTCGGTTATTGTTCCAATCGATGTAAAAGGTCCCCTGGATAGAGGTCCACCAATGCTCGGACCAGATGGTATTGAAGACCGGCTGGACCAGCATGAAGTGGAGGTTGGCGCGGCTGGGATCACCCCCCACGGAGTTGAAGTCCTGGAGCACTGTAAAGAACAACGAGCGCAGCCTGGGCATCGGGACCGCCACCGCGCCGCCCGGCCCGACGGTATATTTCCCAGTACCGAGTCCTTTTTTCGCGGCGGTCGGGAATGAGGCGTCGGTGCCAATGACCAGGGCCACATTCTGGCTGGCATATAACCGCCCGGCTGTTCGCACCAGCGTGTCGCTGGTGCCATCCGTGGTCGATCCCCCCGGCTGGTTCGAATCAGCCCACAGATAGGGCAGCGTCGCCCGCACAAACCAGTTCGGCGTGAGGGGCACCTGGACGACGGCAGTGGCCGACTCGAGACGCAGGTTGTTGGTGAACGCACTGTGCCCATACGTCAGTTGATAGTACCCGATGATGGCGGTGGGGTCTGTGCCGAAGGCCGCGGCGGCTGCCGAGAGACGTTTTCGTTCTTCGGCGAGCCGTTCCCGCTCTTCGGGCGTGGCGCCGTACAGCATCTCCCGCAGCGGGCGGCGCTCACTCTCCTGCGGTTCCGACGCGGATTCGCTGGGGGGGCCCTTGGGGGAGGCCTCGTCTGCGGACCATGAGGCGACAGGCGCCAGCGTGATGGCGAGAATAACGAGAAGGCCTAGCCGCCCCCCAGACATATCACTGTCCCACGGATTCGCCTATCGCGGCGCCTTTCCTCACTCGCTGTGCCGGACGGGGGTCGGCGCATCCTTTTCCGGGAAGGCCCAGTGCCCCAGCACGTTGTGACAGACCGCGAGCAGGGTCGGGCCGAGGAACATGCCCAGTGCGCCCCAGGCCAGCGCGCCGCCGACGACGCCGATCAGGATCAGCACGACAGGCAGGCTGCTGCGTTTGCCGATCAGCAACGGCTTGAGCACGTTGTCGATCGTGCCGACCACGCCGAGCATCCAGACGGCCAGGAAGATGGCCCACCCCGTCTGGCCCTGTTGATATAACCAGACCGCCAGGGGCAGCCCGATCAGGGCTTGTCCATCCGGGACAAGCGCGAGGACGCCGGACACGAGGCCGAAGCTGAGCGCATAGGGCACCCCCGCGATCCAGTACCCGAGAAACGCCAGGGTCCCCTGCACGAGCGCGGTGCCGCCGATGCCGTACACGACGGCGATCACGGTCTCGCCCGCCACATCCAGCAGCTCCCTGCCCTGCGCTCCCCCGATCCGCGACGCGAGGGCATACAGCCAGCGCGACAGGGGCTCGCCGCCGACATAGAAAAACAATGCAAACACCAGGCTCAACACCACCAGGAGGAGCCCCTGGCCCAAAGCAGCGGCAACCTTGAGCAGGAGCGCGATCAGCAGCCCGCCCAGTTCCCGTGCCTTGGCGACAGCGGCTGGATCCCCGCTGCCCAGGCCGGTCCAGAAATGCTCGATCCTGGGGCCAACCAACGGCAGGGTGGCGATCCAGTGCGGCACCGGCGGCCAGCCGGTCGCCATTTTTTCCTGATACCAGGTTCCGATCGCGTCGATGCGGGACGACAGCTCGATCCCGGCAAACACCAGCGGCACCACCAGCACGGAACCAAGTACCAGCACGATGAGCGTCGCGGCCAGCCACCGGCTGTGGACCAGGCGGGCAAGCCGCTCGTACGGCTTCCAGGTCACGAGGACCAGAATGCCCGCCCAGGCCAGCGCGACCAGAAACGGGGCTATGACCTGGTAGGCCAGCGCCAAGAGCACCGCGATGGCCGCGGTGATGGCAATCAGTTCGATCAGCGCACGCTGCGTGAGAGGCATCCCCACTCCTTGCACGATTCGCTGATGGGGCTACGGCATCGCGTCATCGTCACAAGCAGCATCAGGCGGTGCCCTGTTCTCGGATCCACGCCTAATAGACCAGCGGAATCGCTGCAGCAAGCCCGAATCTCACCGCAGCCCGGACTTTGTTTTCGATCTGGATGTACCGCGCGACTTTCGTCGCCGGCAGGACCTTTTCCACCTTCTCCGCGTACGACCGCTTCAGCTTCAGCTCCGCCTCCTCGACCCCAAGAGCATCATTCAGCAGCCTCTTCGCCGTGTCGTTCGGGACCGGACCTTTGTTGTAGGCGTCGGCGTATTCCTTGATCACCTTGCCCAAGCGCCCGTTCACCTGCTCCAGGTCTTTCTGGTAGGCGTCGTACAATGGCCAGAAGCCCTTGGCCTCGGCGTCAGTCAGTTCCATGTTGGTGGCGACCAGCAGCTTCTTGTCCGCTTTGACCTTTTGCATGAAGATTTCCATGTTGGTGTTCGCGGCTTCCTGGGCAATCACCGGGGTGGCAAAGATAGCAGTCGCGGCAAGCACAAAGATTGGCAAGCGTTTCATCATTGGTCTCCTTTCTCGGATTGTGTGATCGTGCCCGATCCAGCGGCGCACGCTCGAATGAAGTAACGGCTTCTGTTCTTCCTGGCCCCATCACGGGGCCAAAAGCAGATACACGAGTCGTGGTGAGAAAGCAACTGGAAAATCTCACAGTGTGGCGGTGGAGTCTGTGAAGGAAGGCACTGACGAGAACCGGACCGCCATGACCTGGGTTAAGACATCATGGATATCTCTAAGACGTGATAGCCCCAGGCTGGCACGTCGAGAAAGAGACCCCGTGACAGGAGCTCGTCTCCGTCGCGGTCGTAGGAAGCGGGACCCATCAAATCCTTGAACCGCACCATGCGATTGGTCAGATCTGGAAACGGGAGACGGACATAACACTGGCTCTGGTGCCCGGCATAGTTGACGGCGATCAGCAGTCGCTGGTCGGCCCGAGCCTGCCAGGACCAGACAATGACGCCATCCCACGTCCCGTTGCCCTCCCACGCCGGCGCACAGTCAAGCAGGCGCCACTCACCCTCTCGAACGATCGGCTGCCGGAGTACCGCCAGGAGACGATCGTAGAACCGGTGCAGCGCGTCGTCGCTAGGCTCCAGCGGCGCGCGAACCAGATGCGGCGAGATGCGCTTCCTCCGGCCTTCGAACTGCCCCTGGTGGAAGAAGCGCAGGCCCGGCGAGAGAAATGTGATGACGGCCGCCGCCTCGTGCATGCTGGGCGCGAAGGCCGCGGCGGCCCTGGGCTCGTCATGGTTTTCCAGGAACCGGGCCATCTTGTTCTGATAGTTGAGTTCGGCGCGCAAATGGTCACGCACGGGACGGGCATGGCCTTCGCGGAGGCGGTCATACAGCCGCTTATCATAGGTGTAATCGAATCCCTGTTGCTGAAGCGTCCATTCCAGGTCCCAGTAGACCTCGGCCATGAAGCAGAAGCCCGGAGTTTTTTCGCGCACGCACTGAGTCGCCTTCGGCCAGAACGGCTCCGCTTGAAGACCCCAAGTCCGTTCGAAGACGTCGGGCAGGATGAGCATGGCCATGTCGCAGCGCACAGCATCACATTGACTGGCGATCTTCAGCAGCTCCCCGATCATCGCCTCCTGCGTGGCGGGATTGCCGTAGTTGAGCTGAAGTGTGTCCGGCCAGCCAGGGAAGTACGGATCGCGCCCGTGGGCGAGCAGTAAGTCGCCGCCCTTGCGCCTGGCCCAGGTGTAGTTCTGCGGCGCTCGCGCCAGGTCGGGTTCGGTTCCGGAAATGTAATACTCGGGGTGGTCTTCCACCCAGGGGTGATCCAGGCCCGTGTGGTTGGGGACGAAGTCGAGCAGGAGCTTCAGGCCGCGCTTGCGGAGGCGCTCGCGGAGCCGCGCCAGCGCCGCATCGCCTCCCAGATTGTTGTGCACCGTGTAGCCGGTGATGGCAAACCCGGAGCCGGCAATGTCCTCCTCGCGCAGATCCGGCAGCGTCTCCTCAAACTCCCTGCGCCATTCGTGGTTGGCGCGCGACACGCGCTGCCCGGCCGGGCCGATCCGCCACACGCTCAGGAACCAGACCCAATCAAAGCCCATCTCCACCAGGCGGTCCAGCTCGGCGTCTGGCATGTCGTCCAGCGTCGCCGGCCGGCCGAGCGTCCGGGAAAGGTCCGTCAGCCACACGCGCGTGTTGATCTGATAGAGTGACGGCGACAGCGAGTTCGGCATGTCAGCGCTCGCGGCGGCGAGCCGCACTCCCGCCCTCGCCACCCCGTGCCCGCCCTCCTAGCTCAGAAAAGGTCACCATTTTCCCGACTTCCAGGGCCCGCTCGGGGTCCATGGCGCCAACGAGCCGGATGAGCCCAGCCACGAGGCCGGTCCAGCCGGTCTGGTGACTCGCGCCAAGTCCCGCTCCATTGTCACCGTGGAAGTACTCGTAGAAGAGGAGATGGTCACGCCAGTGGGGGTCCTCTTGGAATTTTTTGGTGCCGCCGTACACCGGCCGACGCCCGTTGCGATCGCGGAGGAAGATCCGCGCAAGTCGGTCTGTGATCTCCTTGGCGACTTCAAACAGGTTCATCATTTTGCCGGACCCGGTAGGGCATTCAATTTTGAAGTTGTCGCCGTAGTACAGGTAGAACTGCAGGAGCGCCCGGATGATGAGGGTGTTCACCGGCACCCAGATCGGTCCCCGCCAGTTGGAGTTCCCTCCGAACATCCCACTGTCCGACTCCCCCGGCAGGTAATCCACCCGGTATTCCTGGCCGCTCACTGTGAAGATATACGGGTGTTTCTCGTGGAACTTGGAGAGCGAGCGGATCCCATAGGGGCTGAGGAATTCTCCCTCGTCGAGCATCTTCGTGAGGATCCGGCGGAGCCGCTCTGGATTGACCAGGGCGGCGATCCCCCGCTCGGCCACTCCAAAATGTCCCGGACCAGTGGGGTGCATGAATTTGAGCAGTTCCGGCATCCTCTGCATGCGTTCGTAATTCGATGCGATCGTTCTGGGGATCCGTTCGCGTTGCCATGGTTCAACCACGGTCGTGGCGCACAGAGGGAGCAGCCCAACCATGGAGCGCACCTTGAGCCGCGTCGCGCTGCCGTCCGGAAGGCGAAGAATGTCGTAATAAAACCCGTCCTCCTCATCCCACATCCCGTCCGCACCAGGTCGGTTAATCGCCGCGGCGATCCAGAGGAAGTGTTCCGAGAACTTCGCAGCCATTTCATCGTAGATGGGATCGTGAGCCGCCAATTCGACCGCGAGCTCCGCCATGTTCTGGCTGAAGAGGGCCATCCAGGCCGTGCCGTCGGCCTGTTCCAGATGCCCCCCCGTGGGCAGCGGCGCGCTCCGGTCGAAAACACCGATGTTGTCGAGCCCGAGAAAGCCGCCCTCGAACACGTTCTTGCCGAACCGGTCCTTCCGGTTCACCCACCAGGTGAAATTGCAGAGCAGCTTCGAGAAGGCTGACTTGAGAAAGCTGACGTCAGCCTCACCTGAGCGGGCGGTCAACACACGGGTGAGAAACAGCGTCGCCCAGGCGTGCACCGGCGGGTTCACGTCGCTGAAATTCCATTCATAGGCCGGGATCTGGCCATTGGGATGGAGGTAGTGCTGGGAGAGCATGAGGTCGAGCTGCTGCTTCGCGAAGTCCGGATCGACGGCCGAAAGTGCGACGGTATGGAACGCGAGGTCCCAGGCGGCATACCAGGGGTACTCCCACTTGTCGGGCATGGAGATGATGTCGTCGTTGACCATGTGGAACCACTCGCGATTGCGGCTCGCTTGCCGGTCCTCCCGATGCAAGGGATGGGCGTGATGCTCTGTCAACCACTGGTCGGCGTCAAAGTAGTAATACTGTTTGCTCCAGAGCATCCCCGCGAGGGCCTGGCGCAGGACGGTGGCGCGATCGCGATCGGCCTTGACGGCCGGCGGGGTTATGGCGTCATAGAACTCGTCCGCCTCCTTCTGTCGCGCGCCCACCACCGCATCGAACTTCCCGAACGGATCGCGGAGCTCGCCTGGTGCCGTCTGTGACAGACGGAGCCGGACCACCTGCGTGGCTCCCGGACCGACGGTCAGTTGATAATGCGGTGAGACCTTCGTGCCGACCCCATCGGGATTCACCGCATCCTTCTGCCCCTGGACGACGTAATTGTTGATGCCGTCCTTGACGTAGGGGCTCCGGTTGGCCGCGCCGAAGAGCCGGGCGTGGTTGGTTTCATTCTCCGTGAACAGCAGGGGGACCGTGTCCTCGCAGTACAGGTAGGAGTCGGTCAGAGACTCCTGGAACAGCGGGTCGGTATGGTGCGCGTGGATCACGCTGCGTTTCGCTCCCTTGACCGACCGGAGCACCGGCTTCGACCCGCCGCCTGGCCAGGACCAGGTGTTGCGGAACCACAATGTCGGCAACACATGGAGAGAGGCCGCTTTTTTCCCCCGGTTGCACAGGCTGATCTGGACGAGTATATCGTCGGGGGATTCCTTGGCATACTCGACGAAGACATCAAAGTAGCGATCCTGGTCAAACACGCCCGTGTCGAGCAGCTCATACTCCGCCTCAGAGCGATTGCGGCTCCGGTTCGTCTTCACGAGATTGTCATAGGGGTAGGCCGCCTGGGGATACTTGTAGAGATATTTCATGTAGGAGTGGGTCGGCGTGCTGTCGAGGTAGAAATAGTATTCCTTGACGTCCTCGCCGTGGTTCGCCTCGCTGTTAGTCAGCCCGAACAGCCGTTCCTTGAGAATCGGGTCCTTGCCGTTCCAGAGGGCCAACGCAAAACACAGGACCTGGTGACGATCGCAGATTCCCGCTAGCCCGTCTTCGCCCCAGCGGTAGGCGCGGGAGCGCGCCTGGTCATGGGTGAAATAGTCCCAGGCGTTTCCGTCCTGGCTATAATCTTCCCGGACCGTGCCCCACTGGCGCTCGCTCAGGTAGGGACCCCAACTTTTCCAGTTTTGTCCGTCATTCAGCAATCGAGTGTGTTCGGCTGTTTGCGCCATAACCATTCCCTTTCGTTCTCGAACCCTCCAGTGTTCTTTAATAGCTTACAACCAATGGAAAACCGAGACCAAGAACAGGACAAGCACCAACCAGGTTGCGGGGTAGCCCCAGCGAACATATCGGTCCAGTCTATGAGCCGACTCGCGCCTGTCGGCCGACTCGATCCGTTGCAGGTACACGTTGATAATCACGACCAGACTCGTCACAATGAATGCGGAGAAAATGATGGTGTCGAGGAACGTCAGGTACCCCAACCGTGGCAAATCATTCGAGATCGTGAAGTTAAACGCCACGAACAAGAGCAGCACGCCGTTGGAGAGATCGATCCGTCTGCCGTAATCTCGGACGAAAAACGTGACCCATGCCACAACCAGAATGATGCAGATGGGGAGAAGAATGCGGAAGATGTAATACGTTCGATGGCGTTGCGCCTCGACGCGAAAGGAGAACCGCGAGGTAGCGCCGCGGGTGCTGGCGGTGACGCTGCTCACGAGCGTGTCGAAGCGCTGCACCTTCCATTCTTCCTGTCCCAACCGAGCGCCGACTTCCGAGAACCCTTCCAAGTCGGTAAAGACATAGAAGTCCTTCGGATAGACGGAATCGACGTGAATGAAGAACTGCTGCCTGTCGAAGGGATAGCGTCGAAAATTGAAATCAGGCGCTTGGAGCGTGGTGGTAAACCTTTCGAAGTACAGGACGTCACCGTCCGGGAAGATGCCGAACAGACGATTCTGCGAGAACCGATTCCCCTGCTGGTTGTAAATCGTGAATTCCGGCCACTTTCGTCCCTTCTCCATGATCAACTGATCAAAATTGCTCTCTTTGAGGGTCTTGAACCGGCACCGACAAGGATCGGAATCGGGGCTATAGGCCAGCGCCGGATCGTGCCAGCGCATCATCAGCGTGGCGCCGACGCTAAAATTCTCCGCCCTCTGGTCCACGTTGGTGATTTGCTGCAGTTTGATTCCGATCTTGACCGGCGTGGGCTGTTCCGGAGCACCTTCACGGAGCGGCGCAGCGTCCACCTGTGCCGGCATGTACAGGAGGAGCAGCACGAGGACAATCGGGGCGAACGCGGAACCTACCCGCGATCTGGACGCGATGTTGACTTGCTGGTGCCACGCGGAACACGACATGACCCGACCGCTCGGTGAAGTGCGCAAATGGACGGAGGAGGAGTATGAAGAAACATTCCCGGCTTTTCAAGCGGCGTAGACAGCTCCACCAGGAGTCACTTTCCCAATAGAACTTCCGCTTCCATGGGCACGAATCATTTCATTAATCTTTCCCCACTCTCCCGCTCCGTTAGGCCTTCGGTTCCACGCAATTCGAGCCCCCCCGCCATTGACACAAGCGGTAGCGGAGCTTCTCGGCCCAGAAACGATAGGCCTGCTCCACATCATTCCAGGAGTTGGTCACTCCGCTCAGGCTCTTGGTTCCGCCCCGGCGGTCTACCGCAGCAACCAGGAGCGCTCCGGTGTCGCCATCGGTGGCCTTCGCTTCGACACTCGCACTGCCGGTAAACAGGGAAACCCCAGTCGCGAGGCTCTTACCGCCGGACAGCATCCGCAGTTGCGGCACGATGCTCGACAGCGTATCCAACACGGCATTGGATGATTCCCCTTCGGTGATGGCGACCTGGATCCGCAGCACGTCCGGGCCAGGTTGACTCGTCATCTCGTAATCCTTCCTGAGCTGTTCGTCGATATTCGACCACAGCAGATTGGCCAGCCGCTGCCGATCCTCGGCGGGCACATCCTTCATCTGAGACTTTGGCCCCAGCCAGACGGTCACCGGATCGAGCTGCACCTTTTTGTACTTCTTCCAATCGACAGCAGGGTTCTTGTAGACCAACAAGGCCTGGTCTTCTGAGCCTTCCTTGAACGTACTGCGCTGGCCCTCCTTCAGCACGGAATAGTCCCCCAGGAAGCCCGATTTTTCCACCGACTTGGCCTCTTGGGTCGCGGCACAGCCACTCAGCCACAGGAGCGCGAGCGGCGCAAGCACTCCGGCCATGAACCAACTCACCAATCTTTTGTTTGACACCTGCATAGTTGAGCCTCCTTTTTCGTTGAGTTGCGGGGGATCGGATTTTGACGAATACCCAGGGCGTTGTCAACCGGAAAAACGGGGGGGCGGCCGAGGCGCGGGGCATTGACACCAAACCGGGTCTCATGCTCTCATCGTCCCCCGGCCAGTTCCGTCACACATAACCCCGGATTCCGGCTTGTCTGCTTCTCGCTCGCTGATCGTCGCCGGCTTGCTCGCGTGCGCGGCGGTGCCTGCCGCGCCGCGTGAATCATTTGGGCAGCCGCCGGCTGAGCACGCGACCGACTGGCGTTACGGCGCCTTCCTGGACACCAGCTATATGGTGGACTTCAATTTTCCGGAGAACCACCTCTGGCGCAGTCGGTCCACCACGCGACGCGTGAATGAGCTGGCCGTGAACATGGTGTATGGGTACGTGAAGAAAGACGCAACGGAGGTGTCCCGGTGGGTCATGGAGTTCGCGGTCCAGGATGGGTACGACTCGCAGAACTTTGCCTTTGCCCAAGGGGAGCCTAACGTGGGCGGCGCCGACACGCTCCGCCGTTTCGGCCGGGCGAATGTGTCCTATCTCGCGCCGGTGGGGAACGGGCTCACAGTGACGGCGGGGTTGTTCAAGAGCCTGATCGGCTATCAATCGCTCTATTCCCGAGACAACCTGAACTACACCCGCTCATGGATCGCGGAAAATTCGCCATACGCCATGTTCGGGGTCTCGGCCCGTTATCCCTTCAGCCATGAGTGGGAGGCTGCGTTCTACGTGATCAACGGCTACGCCTACCTGTCCCGGCCCAACGACCTGCCCAGCTACGGCGGCCAAGTGCGATGGACACCGACAACGCGAGTGACCGTCACGCAGAACGTCTACTTCGGCCCGGACCAGAACGATACCGCCATCCAGTTCTGGCGCCTCTTCTCCGACAGCATCGTCGAATGGAAGAACGAGGACGTGACCGTCGCACTCGCGTACGACATCGGGACCGAGGATTTTGCGGGGGATCCCCATCACCCGCGCACGTTCTGGATGGGCTCGGC
>Ga0134071_10000469_pt1 | contig 13324 bp, 11 predicted proteins | sample 15_taG_27_FD_94466 | JGI IMG/M metagenome (GOLD analysis project Ga0134071, IMG submission 94466) | Grasslands soil microbial communities from the Angelo Coastal Reserve, California, USA - 15_D_Rain_40cm_5_09082015 | ecosystem: Environmental > Terrestrial > Soil > Grasslands ...
CGACGGCATCATGGCGCTCTTCGGCGCGCCGATCGCGCACGAGGACCACGCGGTGCGCGCGGTGGCGGCGGCGCTCGCCATCCAGCAGTCCGTGCGGCGCTACGCCGAGGCGCTGCGGGCGGAGCGGGGCCTCGACTTCGCGGTGCGCATCGGGATCAACACCGGCCCCGTCGTCGTCGGCAAGATCGGCGACGACCTGCGCATGGACTACACGGCGCAGGGCGAGACGGTGAATCTCGCCGCGCGGCTGCAGCAGGTGGCGCCGCCGGGCGGCCTGCGCCTCAGCGAGGCGACCATGCGCCTCGTGAGCGGATACTTCGTGATCGAGCCCACGGGTGAGGTCACGCTCAAGGGCCTGGCGGCGCCGGTGACGACGTTCACGGCGACGCGCGTCCGCGGCGGGCGCGCGCGCTTCGACCTGGCCCTCGAGCGGGGGCTGACGGCGTTCGTCGGCCGGCAGCGCGAGCTGACGTTCCTGCGCGACGCCCTCGACAAGGCGCGGCGCGGGCGCGGCAACGTCGTGTCGGTGGTGGGCCCGGCCGGCATCGGCAAGTCGCGCCTGGCCTACGAGCTCCGGCGCGGGCTCGACGACACCGCGCTGACGTTCCTGCCGGCCCGCTGCCATCCACACCGCGAGGCCCTGCCCTTCAACCTCATCGCCCAGCTCCTGCAGGCCACCTTCCAGCTCGAGGAGGGCGAGGCCGAGAAGAAGCAGGTCGACAAGGTGGAGCGCGGCGTGCGGCGTCTGGACGCGGAGCTCGAGTGGACGATCCCGTATCTCGAGCACGTGCTGGCGCTGCCGGCCGACGAGCTCGACGTGCAGGGGCTGGACGAGGCGCAGCGCAAGCAGCGCCTCGTGGAAGCCGTGCGCGCGCTCACGCTGCGCAGCGCGCAGGCGCGCCCGCTTTTTCTCTTGATGGAAGACCTGCAGTGGATCGACGCCAGCTCGCGCGAGTACCTCGACGGCGTGGTCGACAGCATGGCCGCCCACCCGATCTTTGTGCTGTGCACCTACCGCGAAGGCTACGCGCCCTCGTGGGACACCCGCGCGTTCCACCAGCGGCTCGTGCTCGATCCGTTCACCGAGCAGGAGACGGCGGAGATGGTCGCCGCGCTCGCCGAACGGGCGTCGGTGGCGGCCCCCGCCGGGCAGCTCATCGTCGCCCGCGCCGAGGGCAATCCGCTCTTCATCGAGGAGCTGACGGGCTATCTGAACGAGCGCGGGCTGCTGGCCGCCGGCGACGCGGCCGCGCTGGCCCACGCCGAGGTGCCGGCGACGATCCAGGATCTCTTGACCGCGCGCATCGATCGGCTGCCCGAATCCGCCAAGCGCGTGCTGCAGGTGGCGGCGGTGCTGGGGCGTGAGTTCCCATTTCCGCTGCTGCAGGCCGTGGTGCCGGCGGACGTCGACCTGCCGGCCGAGCTGGCGACGCTGGCGCGGGCCGAATTGCTGGGCGAGACCGCCGTCTTCCCCGAGCGCCGCCACCGCTTCGTGCACCTGCTCGTGCAGGAGGTCGCCTACCAGAGCCTGCTCGTGAAATCGCGCGCCGAGCTGCACGCGCGGGCGGGCCGCGCGCTCGAGACGCTGTCCGCCGAGCGCCCGGAAGAAGCCCTGTACGAGCTGGCGCGGCACTACGGGCGCAGCGCCGAGCACGACAAGGCGCTCCGTTATCTCGTGCTGGCGGGCGATCGGGCCCGGAGCCTCTTCGCCTACGAGGAGGCCTCGGCGTATTACCGGCAGGCGCTCGACCTGGCCGTCGACGCCCGGCGCGCGGTCATCCTGGAAAAGCTCGGCGACACCGCGTACGCGCGCGGTCATCTGGAGCAGGCGCGACGCGACTGGGGCGAGGCGCTCGGCGTGGTCGAGCGCGCCGGCGAGCGCCGGCGGGCCGCCGAGCTGGAGCGCAAGATCGGCGTCGCCGCGTGGGACGCCGGCGAGCGGCAGCGCGCCCTCGACCATCTCGAGCGCGGCCGCGTCGCGCTCGGCGAGGACGTCCGCAACGCCGAGGCGGCGCGGCTCTACCAGGAGCTCGGGCGCATCCACTTCCGCCTCGGCAACCACGAGGCCGCGACCGAGTGGGCGCGCCGCGCGCTGGCGCTGGGCCAGGAGCTGGGCGCGCCCGACGTGATCTCCCACGCCTACAACACGCTGGGCGTGGCCATGGCGCGCGCCGGCGACATCGAGCAGGCCGCGGACTACGTGCGCCACAGCCTGGATACCGCGCTGGCCCACCAGCTCGGCGCCGTCGCGTGCCGTGCCTACAGCAACCTCGCGGTGATGTACGCCGCGCTCGATCACGTGCGCTCCGGCGCGTACTGCCGCGAGGGGCTGGCGCTGGCGCAGCGGATCGGCGACCAGCTGCAGCAGGCGTGGCTGTTCTGCACGCTGGCCGGCGGACACTGCACGCTGGCCGGCGATTACGACGAGGGGATCAAGGCCGCGCAGGCCGCGGTGGAGGTCGATCGCCGCCTCGGGCAGCGCAGCCACCTGCCGGTGCCGCTCATCATCCTGGCGCAGATCCACCAGTGCCGCGGCGAGCACGCGCAGAGCGCGCGGTATTATCGCGAGGCGCTCGAGGTGGCCAGCGCGGTGGGCGAGCCGCAGCTGCTGTTTCCGTGCTACGACGGCCTGGCCACGCTGGCGATCGACGCCGGCGACGAGGCCGAAGCCGAGCGCTGGCTGGCCAGGAGCCGCGAGGTGCAGGCGACCACGGGCTGGACGAGCGATACGTTCCTCGTCCTGCCGTTTCTCTGTTGAACCCCGTTTCTCTCTCGAAGGAGCCGGTATGGCAGGAGTCGAAGTCGGACAGAAGGCGCCGTCGTTCCGTCTGCCCAGCGGGCAGGGCGCCGAGGTCGGCCCCGAGGATTACCGCGGGCGCAGCAACCTGATCGTCTGGTTCACCAAGGGCATGGGCTGCCCGTTCTGCCGCACGCAGATGTCGCAGCTCGCGCGCGCCCTTCCGAGGCTGAAGGCGGCCGGCGCCGAGGTGCTGCAGGTGACGCCGACCAAGCCGGAGCGCGCGCGCTTCTACGTCAAGAACTTCCCGATCCCGTTTCAGTACCTCTGCGATCCCGATCACGCCGTGCATCGGGCGTGGGGGCTCGGCGTGCGATCGCACTCGGTCGGCTGGTACGCGAAGCACTTCTACACGTCCTTCACGAGCCCGGCACCGCCCGCGGCCGAGATCGGCGATCCCAGGACGACGCTCGTCGAGATGCCCGACATGTTCCGCGATACCGACATGGGCGCGTTCGTGCTCGACCGCGAGGGCACGGTCCGCTACAAGTACACCGGCGCGTACCTGAGCGAGCAGGGCGTGAAGGGCCTGCCCAGCGTGGACGAGATGCTGCGCGCGCTCGGCGCGTAGTGACCCTCACCGCCCCGGCGTGTGGGTGCTCGCCTGGCTCGTCGCCGTCACGAACGGCGAGTCGCGCCGGGCATAGCTCACGGTCAGGATCTCCCAGAGATGCCCGTCGGCGTCCTGCCAGTAGAGGTTCTTGCCGCCCAGCCGCGTGTTGATCGTGAAATCGTCCTCACCGTGGGGGCGGCTGCGGTAACGGATCCCCGCCGCCGTGATCCGCCCGAAGATCGCGTCGAACTCCGCATCGGAGACGCGAAAGCACAGGTGGTGGCTCTCGAAGCGCTCCCGGGTGGCGAAGTCGAGCGTGAGGCTCTCGTTGACGAAGACCGCGACGAACTCGCCGAGCGACTCCGCCGAGGGGACGTCGAGCAGGTCGGCCAGCTGCTTGGCGGCGGCGTGCTTGTCGCGCGAGGGGACGATGACGTGGTCGAGCAGGACGGCCATGGAGCACCTCCGTGACGCGGGTGGACAGCCCACACTGTACACCGTGCTATCGTGCCGGCCGATGAAAGAGGGCGACCCCGGTCCGACGTCGCACACGTTCTTCTCGCAGCGCCTGCGCCTGCACTACGTGGACTGGGGCGACGCGACGAAGCCGCCGCTCGTGCTGCTGCACGGCGGGCGCGACCACTGCCGCAACTGGGACTGGACGGCGGCGGCGCTGCGCGACGACTGGCACGTGCTCGCGCCCGACCTGCGTGGGCACGGCGACAGCCAGTGGTCGACCGACGGCAGCTACACGATGAACGGCTACCTCTACGACCTCGCCCAGCTCGTCCACCAGCAGCGCCTGGCGCCGGTCACGATCATCGCCCACTCGCTCGGTGGCCAGATCGCCCTGCGCTACGCCGGCGTCTATCCCGAGGCCGTGGCGCGCGTGGTCGCCATCGAGGGGCTCGGTCCGCCGCCGGAGCGGCTCGCCGAGCGCGTGGGCAAGCCGATCGACGCGCGCATGGACGAGTGGATCCGCGAGCGGCGCGCGCTCGCCGGCCGGCTGCCGCGGCGCTACCCGACGATCGAGGACGCGTTGCAGCGCATGCAGCAGGAGAATCCGCACCTCACGGCCGAGCAGGCGCGCCATCTCACCGTGCACGGCGCCAACCAGAACGAGGACGGCACGTACTCGTGGAAGTTCGACAACCACGTGCGCACGTTCCCGCCCTACGACATGTCGCGCCGGGACCTCGAGACGCTCTGGGGGCGGATCGCGTGTCCCACGCTGCTGATGCACGGCACCGAGAGCCGGGCGGGCAACCCCGCCGCGGACGGACGCGCGGCCGCCTTCCGGCATGCGAACGTCGTGGGCGTCGAGCGCGCGGGCCACTGGCTGCACCACGATCGGCTCGACGAATTCCTCAGGCTCGTGCGCGAGTTCCTGATCGGCTGACGTCGCCGCCGGGTCGGCGAGCGTTGGCGGGGTCTCAGACGCCGAGCAGCCGGCGGCGAAGGTCGTCCTGCGCGCGCAGCATGTCGGCGTCGCCGCTCCAGGCGATCGAGCCGTTGTTCATCACGTACGCGCGCTCGGCGAGGGCCAGCGCCAGGTCGGCGTTCTGCTCCACGAGCAGCAGCGTGGTCCCGCCCTTCAGCCGGTGCAGGACGTTCCACACCGCCTCGACGATCGTCGGCGCGAGGCCCTCGAACGGCTCGTCCAGCAATAGCAGATCCACGTTGCCCATGAGCGCGCGCGCGATCGCCAGCAGCTGCAGCTCACCGCCCGAGAGCGTCCCGCCGCTGGCGTGACGCAGCTGCTGCAATCGCGGAAACGTCTCGAACACGCGCTCGAGGGTCCAGCCGTCCGCGCCACGGCGGGCAATCGTCAGGTTCTCGAGCACGCTGAGATTGGGGAAGACGCGCCGGCCCTGCGGCACCAGGCCCACGCCGAGCCGCGCGATGGCCTCGGGCGGCCAGCCGGCCACGTCGCGGCCGCGATAGGTGATGCGCCCGCGGCGCGGCGGCACGACGCCGGTGATGGCGGCCAGCGTCGTCGTCTTGCCGGCGCCGTTGCGCCCGAGCAGCGCGACCACCTCACCCGGGTGCACGTCGAGCGCCACGCCGTGCAGCACGTGGCTCTTGCCGTAGAAGGCGTCCACGCCCGACACGCTCAGCAGGGGCTCCACCGCCGCGCGGGCGCGCGCTCCCGGCGCGCGCGCGGCGACCTTCAGGTGGCCGAGATACGCCGACTGCACCTCGGCGTTCTGCTGGATCTCGGCCGGCCCGCCCTCGGCGATGACGCGCCCCTGGTGCAGCACCGTGATCCGGTCGGACAGCGCCAGGACCTGGTCGATGTCGTGATCGATCAGCACGACCGTCACCGCGCCGCGCAGCGTGCGGACGAGCGCGGCGACGCGCACGCGGTCGGGTGCCGACAGTCCGGCCAGCGGCTCGTCGAGCAGGAGCAGCCGCGGCCGGGTCGCCAGCACGATGGCGATCTCGAGCAGCCGCTGATCGCCGTGCGAGAGGTTGGCGGCCAGCGTCGCGGCGTGCTCGGCGAGGCCGACCGCGTCGAGCAGCCGCATCGCCTCCGGCGCCACGCCGGGCAGATGGGCGCTGTCGATGATCATGGCGAAGCGTCGCGCGTGCTTGGCCTGCACGGCGATCCGCACGTTCTCGAACACGCTCAGCGCCTGGAAGACGCTGATGATCTGAAACGAGCGCGACACCCCCCGCGCCACCACGCGGTGCGGCGGCAGCCCGGTGATGACCGCGCCCTCGAAGCGTGCCTCGCCGCCGTCGGCCGGCAGCAGGCCCGTGAGCACGTTGAACAGCGTCGTCTTGCCCGCCCCGTTGGGACCGATGACCGAATGCAGCTCACCGCGGCCCACGCCGAACGCGGCGCCGTTGACCGCGGCCAGGCCGCCGAAGAACTTCTTCACGCCGTCCACCTCGAGCAGCGGCTCGCCGCCGCCCGCCCGCGCCGGCGCGTCGGCCACGACGGCGGCCGCCACGGCCGGCACCACCGCGGGCGTCTCGGGCGCCGCCGCGCCCCGACGCAGCCCGCGCAGGCGCGCGGCGACGCCGACGATCCCGTTGGGCGAGAACATGACGAAGACGACGAAGATCACGCCGAAGTAGACGAGCCAGTTCTGCGTCCAGGACGACAGCGTGTCGCGCATGAACACGAAGACGGCGGCGCCCACCGCCGGCCCCACGAAGCTGCGCATGCCGCCCACCAGCGTCATGGCCGCGATCTCGCCCGCCATCGTGACGTGCAGCGACTCCGGGTAGGCGAAGTTCAGCAGGAACGTGTAGAGCGCACCGGCCAGGCCCGCGAACGCGCACGACACCACGAAGGCCGCCAGCTTGTAGCGGCGCACGTCGTAGCCGACGAAGCTGGCGCGCTGCTCGTTCTCGCGGATGGCCTGCAGCACGCGGCCGAATGGCGAGTGGACGATGCGCCACAGCAGCCAGATGGCGGCGGCCGCCACCACCGCGGTCGCGTAGTAGTAGACGCGCTTGTCGCCGAGGTCCACGCGCGCGGACCCGAGGCCCAGCTGGAAGCGCTCGATACCGCCCAGGCCGTTTTCGCCGCCGGTGACCGTGGTGGCGCCGTAGACGACGTAGAAGAACATCTGCGTGAAGGCCAGCGTGAGCAGCGAGAAGTAGACGCCGCGCTTGCGCATCAGCAGGAAGCCGATCGCGGCGCCGGCCAGCGTGGCCGCGACGACGCCGGCCAGCAGCGGCACCACCATGCCCTTCACGAGATGGATCTGCACGAGCCCGGCCGCGTAGCCGCCCAGGCCGAAAAACGCGCTGTGGCCGAAGGAGACGAGGCCCGTGTAGCCCATCAGGAGGTTGTAGGCGATGGCGAGCAGCGTGAAGACGACGATCTCCGTCCCGAGCGACACGGTGGACTGCACCGTCGTCATGAGGAGCGGGATGACGAGGAACCACGCGTAGAGCCACGCCAGCGGATGACGGGTCACGCGCGCGATCAATCGAACTTTTCCCAGCGCTCGCCCATGAGGCCGCGCGGCCGCAGCAGGAGGATCACGGCCATCAGCACGTACATCGACGCCTCGGCCGCGCGCGGCTGGAAATAGATCGACAGGCTCACCACCTGCCCCACCAGCAGGCCGGACACGATGGCGCCCGCAAGGCTGCCGAGCCCGCCGATGGTGACGACGACGAACGCCGCCGTTCCGACGTTGACGCCCATCGCCGGCTGCACGCCGGCCAGCGGCGCCGTCAGCACGCCGGCGAGCGCGGCCAGCGCCACGCCGAGGCCGAATACGAGCGTGAGGACCGGCGTGAGGCTGATGCCGAGCAGGCGCACCATCATCGGATCCCGGCTGCCGGCGCGCACGATGGTCCCGACGGTCGTCCTTTGTAAGAACAGCACGAGGCCGACGACGAGCAGCACCGCGCAGAGCAGGATGAAGCTGCGGTAGCGCGAGTACGTCAGCCCGCCGAACGCCAGCGTGCCGGCCAGGCCGGCGGGCACGTCGAACTGCTTGGGCGAGAGGCCCCACAGCATCCGGATGCCCTGCTCGCAGACCATGGCGAGGCCGAACGTCAGCAGCAGTCCCTGCAGCGGGTCCTCGAGGTAGAGCCGGCGCAGCAGCGTGGCCTCGATGAGCATGCCGAGCAGGCCGACGAGGATCGGCGCGGCCACGAGCGCGCCGGGAAAGCCGAGCGCGTCCTTCACCTGGTACGCCGTGTAGGCGCCCAGCGTGAAGAGCGCGCCGTGCGCGAAGTTGATGACGCCGACCATCCCGAAGATGATCGACAGCCCCAGCGCCATCAGCACGTACAACGCCCCCAGCACGAGTCCGTTCAGCAGGAACTCGGCGAGGACGGCCGGTGTCATCGAGCGGCGCTTACGACATCGGCTCCAGCTGGCACTGGCTCTGATCCTTCGGGATCGCGATCGTCTCCAGCGACTGCCCCTTGGGCGGCACCTCGCCGATGATCTCGAAGATGTCCCACTTGTCCTTCCACTTCGACTTGTCCTTGGCGGCGACCACGTACATCGGCTGCAGCAGCTGGTGGTCCCACGCGCGGAAGGTGAGCGGCCGTCCCTTGAGCCCGTCCGTCGTGCCGGCCAGCGTGTGGCCCTCGAGCGCCGCCACCAGCTTGGCGCTGTCGGTGCTCTTGGCCTTGTCGATCGCCTGCGCGATCGCGTGCACCGCGACGTAGTCGCCGTACGCCTGGTTGTCGGGCGGTCGGCCCCAGCGCTTGATGTAGCGCGCGGCCCACGCGGCGCTGGCCGGCGTGTTCAGCTCGTGCCACCAGATGATCGGGAAGTGGCCGCGCAGCGACTCGCCGACCGGCCACGCGTACGCGGAGTCGATGACGCCGCCGGCCACCTCGATGGTCATGCCGGCCTCGGCGTACTGCTTGAGGAAGTTGGTGACGTCGGCGCCGGCCAGGTTGTGGAAGACGAGATCGGGCTTGGCCGCCTTCATCTTGGTGATGTACTGGCTGAAGTCCGTGGTGCCCGTCGGCGCCAGGTCGCTGCCGACCTCCGTGCCCTTGTTGGCCGTCAGCAGCCGCGCGCCACGCGCAGCAGGTCGTGGCCGAACGCATAGTCGGAGGTGAGGAAGTACCAGCGGCTGACCTTTCGTTCCCTGATGAGCCAGTTGCCGATCGCGCTCACGTACTGCGTGTTGCAGCCCTCGGTCGAGAACACGTACCGGTGGCAGCGCTTGCTGCGGATCTCGTCGGAGTTCGCGCCGGCGTTGATCAAGAGGACCTTCGCGCGCTGCACCTCGTCGCCGACGGCCAGGCACGAGGCCGACGACACCAGCCCCTCGATGGCCACGACGTGGTCCTTCTCGAGGAGCTTGCGCGCCTTCTGCACCGCCACGCCGGGATTGGCTTCGTCCTCGGTGATCAGCTCGAGCTTGCGGCCGAGCACGCCGCCCTTCTCGTTCAGCTCCTCCACGGCCAGCGTGGCCCCCTGCTTGCCGTACTCGCCGATGGCGCCGAGGAAGCCCGTGAACGGAATGAGCTGCCCGATGCGGATCGGCTCCTGGGCGCGTACGATCGCCGGGAAGAGCGCGTCACGCCCGCCCACCGCCGCGGCGGCGGCGAGGCCGGTGGTCGTCAGGAACTGGCGGCGATTCAGCGTTGAAGTCATCCCCGAGCCCTCCTCGGCCGGGATTATACGACCCGAAGTATCCCAGCGAGAGCAGCGGAGGAAAGCGGAGCGCCGGGCGGCGCTCCGCCCGAGAGCCGACGATTACTTGGTGGCCAGCCGGTGCTTCTTGATGAACGCCCAGAGCTTCTTGGTCATCTCAGCCGGTCCGAGCGGCTTGTCACCCATGATCGACTCCAGCGACTCCGTCCGACCGCCGAACTTGACCGCGTAGCCTCCGAAGGCCTTCTTACTGGCCATCCGTCACCTCCGCCGAGGATTTGCGCGCATGCGCGCGGCCTTACTGTCTCATCCGACCCGGCCGAACACCAAAATTAATCGCGTGTCGTCATGACTTCGGCGGCGACGCGGACGTCTGCTCCGTCGCCGGCGGCGACGTCTCCGGTTGCTTGCCGAGCGGCTTCTGGTGCTCGGCGATCACCTGATTCCAGCGCTCGCGCCGCTCGGCGGAGTCTGCCTTGAGCTGATCCTTGCGGCGGGACAGCGTCGGCGCGTGATGGCGAAGAAACGGTACGCGAGAGAGCAGGGCTTTCAGCATGGCCAACCTCGTCGAGGGCGTTAGTTTGGGGAGCCTGGTGCTGCAACTCTACTCGGCGTCGCCGGGCCTGCGTATTGGACCTTGGTCCACCGCATGCTACCGTCTCGCGCATGACGGGCAGCAGCGTCGGCATCGACGTCGGCGGCACCTTCACGGACCTCGTCGTGCGCGAGGCGTCGGGGCGGCTGACGAGCGGCAAGGTGCCGACGACGCCGGCGAGCCCGGCCGACGGCGTCATGCGTGGCCTCGAGACCCTCGTCGGCGACCACCCCGTCGCGTCGGTCGCCCACGGGACGACCATCGTGACGAACGCCATCGTCGAGGGCCGCGGCGCGGTCGTCGGCCTGATCACCACGCGAGGCTTCCGCGACGTGCTGGAGATCGCGCGGTCGAGCCGGCTGCACCTCTACGATCTGCAGGCCGCCCCCAAGCCGCCGCCGCCCGTGCCGCGGCGGCTGCGGCTCGAGATCACCGAGCGCGTCGGGCCCGACGGCGCGATCGAGACGCCCCTGAAGCTCGACGAGATCCCGAGCCTCGTCGCGGCGCTGCGGCGCGAAAACGTCGAGAGCGTGGCGGTGTGCCTGCTGCACAGCTACGCCAATCCCGAGCACGAGCGGACCCTGCGCGCGCACCTCGTGCGGCACTTCCCGCACGTGTGCGTGTCGAGCGAGATCAACGCGGAGTTTCGCGAGTACGAGCGGTCCTGCACGACCGTCCTGAACGCCGCGGTGATGCCGCTGGCGTCCTCGTATATGGAAGAGCTGCGTCGGCGCGTCGGCGGCGCCACGCTGCACCTGCTGCATTCCGCGGGCGGCATGATGTCGGTCGACACGGCCCGCGCGCGGCCGCTGGCGCTGGCCTCCTCGGGCCCGGCGGCGGGCGTGGCCGCCGCCGCGCACGTCGCGAGGACACTCGGAATCGATCGCGCGTTGGCGTTCGACATGGGCGGCACCACCACCGACGTCTGCCTGATCGCCGACGGTGTCGCCGAGACCTCGTCGCAGCGCAAGCTCGGCGGGTATCCGGTGCGCCTGCCGATGGCCGCCGTCGAATCGATCGGCGCCGGCGGCGGGTCCATCGCCCACGTGGACGCGGCGGGCGCGCTGCGGGTGGGGCCGCGCAGCGCCGGCGCACAGCCGGGGCCCGCGTGCTACGGGCTCGGCGGCGTCGAGCCCACGGTGACCGACGCCAACCTGCTTCTCGGCTACCTCGATCCCGGGCGCGTGTACGGCCGCGCGATCCGCCTCGACCGCGAGCGAGCGCGCGCGGCGGTGGACGCGCTGGCGCGGCGGCTCGGGCTGTCGCTGCTCGAAACCGCGGCCGGCGTGGTCGAGGTCGCCAACGCGGCGATGCTGCGCGCGCTGCGCCTGGTCTCCGTGCAGCGCGGCTACGACCTGCGCGACTTCACGCTGATCGCCTACGGCGGCGCCGGGCCCGTGCACGCCGGCGCCCTGGCCGTCGCGGCGGGGATCGCGCGCGTGCTGGTGCCGGCGCACTCGGGCGCGTTCTCGGCGCTCGGCTGCCTGGTCTCCCCGCTGCGCTACGACGCCGTGCGGACGTATCGCGGGCGGCTCGAGTCGTGGGACGCCAAGCCCGCGGAGACCCGGTTGCGCGAGCTGCAGGAGCAGTGCGTGGCGCCGCTGACCGCCGAGGGCATCGCGCCGGAGCGTATCGCCGTGCAGTGGAGCGCCGACCTGCGCTACAGCGGCCAGAACTACGAGATCGAGGTCGCGTGGCGCGACACGCCCGAAGCGCTGCGCGCGGAGTTCGAGGCGCGTCACCGCCGGCTCTACGGGTACGCCACGGGCGAGAGCGTCGAGTGCGTCAACCTGCGCGTGGTCGCGCGCGTGCCCGACGTCGCGGTGGCGCTCGCGCCGCTCGAGCCGAGCGGCACGGCCGGTACGATCGGCGAGCAGCGCGCGCACTTCGTCGGCGTCGGCGAGGTTGCGCTGCCGCGCTACGATCGCGCGGCGCTGGCGCCGGGGCGCCCCGTCGGGGGGCCCGCGCTGATCGAGGACGAATGGTCCACGACGCTCGTCTATCCCGGCCAGCGCTGCGCCGCCGACCGGCTCGGCAATCTCGTCATCGAGACGACGGCGACAGAGGGCACGACGCCATGAGCTCGGAGCCCCAGAATCTCGAGGGTCCCGATCTCACGGCCGGCATTCCGATGGACTCACTCGCCGACGGCGTTCCGCTCCGCGGTCACGTCGGCGGCGAGGCGGTCATCGTCGTGCGGCGCGGCGAGGACGTCTACGCGATCGGCGCGACGTGCAGCCATTACGGTGGCCCTCTCGCCGAGGGGCTCGTCGTCGATGACACCGTCCGCTGTCCGTGGCATCACGCCTGCTTCAGTCTGCGCACGGGAGAGGCGCTCCGGGCCCCCGCGTTGAATCCGGTCGCGAGCTACCACGTCCGACGGCACGACCGCTCCGTGTTCGTGAGCGGCAAACGCGATCAGCCCGGCACCATCCGGCCCCGCGCACGACGTGAACGGGCGCCGGGCTCGGTCGCCATCGTCGGTGCCGGCGCCGCGGGAAACAGCGCCGCGGAGGAGTTGCGTCATCTCGGGTTCCAGGGGGACGTGACGCTCATCGATCGAGACGCGGACGCCCCGCACGACCGGCCCAACCTGTCCAAGGATTATCTGTCCGGGAGGGCGCCCGAAGAGTGGATCCCGCTGCACCCGCGCGCCTAATACGAGCGGCTCGGCGTGGAGCTGTTGCTCGGTCGAACGGTCACGAGCCTGGATCCCGTCGGCAAGCGCCTGACACTCGACGACGGCAGCACGCGCCACTTCGGCGCGATCGTGCTCGCGCCGGGCGCCGAGCCGGTGCGGCTGACCCTTTCCGGGACCGAGGGGCCGCGCGTGTATTACCTCAGAACGCTGCAGGACAGCCGGGCCATCATCAAAGCGGCGGAAGGCGCCAGACGCGCCGTCGTGCTCGGGGCGAGCTTCATCGGCCTCGAGGTGGCTGCGTCGCTTCGTGCTCGGAACATCGAGGTGCACGTGGTCGCGCCGGGCCAGCGCCCGCTCGAGCGCGTGCTCGGTCCGCCGCTCGGCGATTTCGTCCGTGCCCTCCACGAGCAGCACGGTGTCGTGTTCCACCTCGGGTCGACGGCGACCGGCGTGGCCACGGGGGCGGTGGTCCTGCAGGGCGGGGAACGGCTGGCCGCGGACTTCGTCGTCGCCGGCGTCGGCGTGAGACCCGCCACCATGCTCGCCGAGAAGGCCGGACTGCGCGTCGACAACGGCATCGTCGTGAACGCTCGGCTCGAGACGGCCGCCACGGGCGTCTTCGCCATCGGCGATTCGGCGCGGTGGCC
>Ga0134071_10000488_pt1 | contig 13068 bp, 10 predicted proteins | sample 15_taG_27_FD_94466 | JGI IMG/M metagenome (GOLD analysis project Ga0134071, IMG submission 94466) | Grasslands soil microbial communities from the Angelo Coastal Reserve, California, USA - 15_D_Rain_40cm_5_09082015 | ecosystem: Environmental > Terrestrial > Soil > Grasslands ...
CGCGCCTCGAAGTTCACGAAGTACTCGGTGATCAGGAAGTTCGGGATGGCCGCCGACACCTGCAGCGTGGCGGCGAGGCCCACGGTGGTGGAGTTGTAGTTGTGGGGCGAGACGACGACGTGGTACGCCTCGGCCATGGCCGCGATCTCGCGGAGCTCCTCGATGCCGCCGACGTTGCACACGTCGGGGTTGATGATGTCGGCTGCGCGCCGCTCGAAGACCTCGCGGAACTCGAAGCGCGTGTAGAGCTCCTCGCCGGTCACGATGGGGATGCGGATCTCGCGGCGGCACTCGGCCAGCGCGCCGAGGTCGCGCGCCGAGACGGGCTCCTCGTACCAGAACGGATCGAACGGCTCGAGCATCCGCGCCACGCGCACCGCGTGCATCGGCGCCAGCCGTCGGTGCACCTCGATCAGGAGGTCGACACCGGCGCCGACGGCGTCGCGCACGGCACGCACCGTCTCCACCACCTGCCGCTCGGCGTCGCGCGTGATGTGCGTGCGCCAGGGGCCGGGGAACGGATCGAACTTCAGCGCGCTGAAGCCGCGCGCCACCGTGGCCTTGGCCTTCGTCGCGTAGTCGGCCGGCGTCTTCGCGCCGGAGTACCAGCCGTTGGCATAGACGCGGATCCGCTCGCGGCACGGCCCACCGAGCAGGCTCACCACGGGCACGCCGACCCGTTTGCCTGCGAGGTCCCAGAGAGCCTGCTCGATGCCGCTCACGGCGCCGAAGAAGTCCAGCGAGCCGCGCTTGGCGGCGAAGTCGTGATACGCCCAGTGCGTGAAGTGGCGGATGTGGCTGGCGTCGCGGCCGACCAGATATCGAGCGAGCTGCGGCACGAAGGCGGCGATCGAGTGATCGCGGTCGGCTTGCGTGTAGCACTCGCCCCAGCCGTGCAGACCGTCGGACGTCTCGACCTTCACGAAGAGCCAGTTCTTGCCGTAGCCGGGGTCGACGATGAACGGGGTGACGGCCGCGATCTTCACGCGCGACAGTCTACTCGCCGCGGAGCCGCGGATCGAGCAGGTCGCGGAGGGCGTCGCCCACCAGGTTGAAGGCCAGCACGGCCAGCATGATGGCGAGCCCGGAGAACGTGGTGATCCACGGGCAGCACTTGATGTACTGGCGGCCCTCGCTCAGGATGTTGCCCCAGCTCGGCGTGGGCGGCGGGATGCCGAGCCCGAGGAAGGACAGGCCGGCCTCGGTGCGGATGGCGGTCGCGATATAGAGCGTGGCCACCACGACGAGGGCGTAGAGCGCGTTCGGGAACACGTGGCGCGCCATGATCCGGAGCTGTCCGCCGCCGAGGGCGCGCGCGGCGAGGATGTAGTCCTGCTCCCTGATGGTCAGGGCGAGGCTCCGCGCCAGCCGCACGAAGTTCGGCGTCAGCGCGACGCCGATGGCCAGGATCTCGTTCACCAGCGAGCCGCCGAGCGCCGTCACGATGATCAGCGCGAGCAGCAGGGTGGGAAACGCCATCAGCATATCGGCGCACCGCATGACCGCGGTCTCGACGCGGCCCCCCTGCATGCCGGCGACGATGCCGAGCGGCACCCCGAGCGCGAAGCCGAAGATCACCGAGGCGAGGCCGACCTGCAGCGAGATCCGCGCGCCCCAGATGATGCGGCTGAAGACGTCGCGGCCGAACTCGTCGGTGCCGAGGACGTGGCGGTCCTGCGCCCCCGGTCCCTTGAGGACGGCATCGGCGTTCTGGGCCGACGGGCTCAGGGGCGCGAGGAGCGGGGCCGCCGCCGCCACGACGACCATGGTCAGCGCCATGAGGACGCCGATGACGATCGGCCCGTAGCGACGCAGCTGCCGGCCCAGCGACCGATCCCGCAGATCGTCCCGCGCGCCGACCGCGGTCAGCTCGGGGAGGGCGTCGCGGGTGATGGCCACCGCGGAATTCCTACCGGTACGTGATCCGCGGGTCGACGACCGCGTAGAGCATGTCGACCACGAGGTTCACGGTGATGATGATCACGGTGAAGACGGTGATGGCGCCCTGGGCCAGCGGGTAATCGCGCGCGCCGATCGCATCGACGAGCATCTTGCCCAACCCGGGCCGTGTGAAGACCGTCTCCGTCAGCACCGTGCCCGTGAGCGCGATGGCGACGAAGAGGCCGATGATCGTGAGCAGCGGGACCATCATGTTCCGGAGCGCGTGCTTGTAGACGACGGCGCGCTCGTGGTGACCCTTGGCGCGCGCGGTGCGGATGTAATCCTGACTGATGACCTCCAGCATCGCCGAGCGCGAGAGCCGACTGACCGTCGCCGCGAGCGTGAAGCCCAGCGCGAGGGCCGGCAGCGCCAGGTGGTGGAGCACGTCCGCCACCGCCGCCAGGAAATCGCGCGGCTGGGTGAAGACCTCGCCGGAGCGGATCATGGCGATCGCGCCGTCGAGGTCGCCGCCGCCGATCAGGGGAAAGAGGTCCAGGCGGAGCGAGAAGACGATGAGGAGCAGGATGCCCAGCCAGAAGACCGGCATGGACAGGCCCAGCAGCGCGAAGATGCGCAGCGGGTAGTCGATCAGCGGGTTGCGACGGTTGAGCGCCGAGAAGATCCCGATCGGGACGCCGACGAGCGCCGCCACCACGGCGGCCGCCAGGACAAGCACGAGCGTGTGGGGAAACATCCGCGAGATGTATTCGCTGACCGGATAGCCCTGGCGGAGGGAGTTGCCGAAGTCGAACTGCACCGAGCGCCAGAGGTAGTCCACGTACTGCACCGCCAGTGGACGGTTGAGGCCGAGGTTCTTCGTACAGTCGGCCAGGGCCTCGGTGGTGGCCTGGTCGCCCATCATGGCCACGCACGGATCGCCGGGCAAGACGCGCATGGCGAAGAACACGATGCTCATGGCCCCGAGCAGCATGGGGACGGCCACCAGCACCCGGCGCAGGACGTAGTTGATCATGGGGCGCGCCGACTAATTCAGGACCTTGAGGAGCTCCGGGTAGTTGTAGCTGTAGTGCAGCGAGTACTCGCCGTACTCGGGATCGAACGGCGTACTGACCCGCTTCGGATTGCGCGCCCACTGGCCGGGCACGTCGCTGATGGGCAGGCAGACCAGGTCGCGCTCGATCCGCTTCTGGGCCTCGGCGTAGATCGCGGCGCGCTTCTTCACGTCCCGCTCCACCCGGCCCGCCGCCAGGAGATCGTCGATGGCCCGGTAGTGGGCGAAGTTGGTCCCCTTGTTGCCGGTGGCGGGATCGGGGATCTCCTTGGAATCGAAGAACAGCGAGAGCCAGGGATCGGCGTCGGTGATGCGCGTGCCGCCGTAGAGCACGAAGGGGTCGAGGTTCTTGCGGATGTTCTCGTGGAAGGTCGCGTGCTCGACCACCTGCAGTTCCACGATGATGCCGACCTTCCTGAGCTGCTCCTGGGCCAGCGTCAGCACCTTGGGATAGAAGAACGACTTGCTGATGAAGTAGTTCTTGATGGTGAAGCCGTTCGGATGGCCCGCCTCGGCCAGGAGCTTCTTGGCCAGCTCCGGGTTGTACTCGGGGAACTGCATCGGGATGTGGCCGAAGTAGCCCGGAGGCACGCAGCTCGACGCCAGGCGCGCCAGCCCGCCGGGATACATGGTCTCCTTGATGGCCTTGCGGTCGATGGCGTGCATGAACGCCTTGCGGACGCGGATGTCGTCGAAGGGCGGCTTGGTCATGTTGATGTAGAAGCGCTCCTGCCCGCCCGGGCCCCGCCGGTCGATGACCGCGCCCATCTTCTTGACCTGATCCGCGAAGTCGGCGGTGACCGCTTCCGGATAGAGCAGGTCGAAGGTCCCCTTCTCGAGCCCGATGAGCTTGGTGGCGTCCTCGGGCACGTCGAAATAGTTGACCGCGTCGATCTGCGGCCGGCCGGCGTGGAACTTGTCGAAGGCCTTGAGGACCACCTTCTCCCGTGGTGAGTGGCGCTCGAAGTAGAAGGGCCCGGTACCGACCGGGTTCCACTTGAACTGCTCGCCATACTTCTCGACTGCCTTCTTCGAGAGGATGTACCCCTGCTGGTAGCCCACCATGCGCAGCAGGAAGATCGGGTCGAAGGCCTTGAGAGCTATTTGAATCGTGTGCGGGTCGACCACCTCGATGGACTTGATGACGTCGAGGTTGACGCCGTAGCGCGTGCCCGGCGCCTTGTTGATCTGCCGCTCGAAGCTGTACTTCACGTCCTCCGCCGTCAGCTCGCCGAAGCCCTTGTGGAACTGCACGCCCTTCCTGAGCTTGAACGTCCAGATCGTGCCCTCGGGCGACAGCGTCCAGCTCTCGGCCAGGTCCGGCTCGACCTCGGCCGTCGTGACCTTGCCGTCCTTGATGGCGAAGCGCGTCAGCCCGCGGAACATGAAGCGCGCGATGGCCTGCGACTGCCCCAGCGTGCTCGAATGCGGGTCGAGGGTGTCGGGCTCCTTGGCCGCGATGTTCAGCACCTTCTTTCGCTGGGCGTCGGCGGGGTCGGTCGGGCCGAGCAGCGTGAGCGCCACGAGGACCGTGAACACTGCGACGAGCACCAGCGGGAGCCGTGACCGAATCTGGCGGGACATGGGGTTCTCCTTCTCCTTCGCAGGCCTATTTCAGGCGCGGATCGAGCGCGTCGCGCAGACCGTCGCCGAAGAGATTGAAGCCGAGCACGGTGACGAAGATCGCGAGGCCGGGGAAGAGCGACAGCCAGGCGTTCGCCTGGATGAAGGAGATGTTGGCCTTGAGGTCCCAGCCCCAGCTGGGCGTCGGCGGCTGGGTGCCCAGGCCGAGGAAGCTGAGGGTGGCCTCGACGATGATCGACGTCGCGATGCCCAGCGTGGTGGTCACGATGATGGGCGCCAGGCAGTTCGGCAGGACGTGGCGGAAGAGGATCCAGGGATCGCGCACACCGAGGGCGCGGCAGGCCTCGACATACTCCTTCTCCTTGATGGACAGCACGCTGCCTCGGACGAGGCGGGCGTAGATCGGGATGCGCACGATGGCGATGGCCCCCGTGACCTTCATCGTCCCGATGAGCCCCGCCGTGGGCGTGAACATGACCATCAGGATGATGGCGAGCAGGTAGATCGGGAAGGCGAGGATCAGGTCCATCACCCGCATGATGAGGGTGTCGACCCGGCCGCCGTAGAAGCCGGCGATCATACCGAACGGCACGCCGACGAACAGCGCGAGCAGCACCGACGACACCCCCACCAGCAGCGAGATACGCGTGCCGTGGATGACGCGGCTCAGCATGTCGCGTCCGAGCTGGTCGGTCCCGAGCGGGTGGTCCCAGCTCGGGCGCGCGAAGGTGTGCGCCTGGTCGCTGGCGATCGGGCTCTGGGGCGCCAGCACGTCCGCGAAGATCGCGACCGTCACGAGGAGGACGACGATGACGACGCCCACCAGCGCCGTCCCGCTGCGTCGCAGCCGGCGCAACCCCTGCACCAGCGGCGACTCGGAGCGCTCGGCCGGCGCGGGCCACGCCACGCGCGGGGCGGTCGTGACCTCGGCCTCGCTGAGACTGCCGCCGCGGATGGGTTGGATGGCCGTCGGCCCTCAGGCGTACCGGATACGCGGATCCAGGAACGTGTAGGTCAGGTCCACGACCAGGTTCATGACGACGAAGGCGAGCGCCGTCAGCAAGGCGAACCCCTGCACCTGCTGGTAGTCGCGCGCGATGATGGCGTCGATGCCGAAGGTGCCGAGCCCCGGCATGGCGAACAGCGTCTCCACCACGATGGCGCCGCCGATGAGGAAGCCGACCTGCAGGCCCATCACAGTGACGGTCGGGATCAGCGCGTTCTTCAGCGCGTGCTTGAGCACCACCGGCCGCTCGCTCAGGCCCTTGGCGCGCGCGGTCGTGACGTACTCCGTGCGGATGACCTCCAGCATGCTGGCGCGGAGTAGCCGCGTCAGGATGGCGGCCCGCCCCACCCCGAGCGCGATCGCGGGCAGCAGGACGTGCTGCGCGTTGCCCCACAGGCTCGCGCCGCACACCATGGTCGGGCACGTGCCCGGCAAGTACGTCCACCCCGAGCTGGGCAGCAGGCCGCCGAGGCCGATGGAGAAGACCAGCAGGAGCAGGACGCCGATGAAGAACTCGGGGATGGAGACGCCGATCATGGCGATGGTCGTCGCCGTGTAGTCGGCCCAGGTGTTCTGGCGGAGCGCGCCGATGATGGCGGCGGGGACGGCGATGGCCAGCGCCACGGCCATCGAGAGCACGATCAGCTCGAGCGTCACCGGCAGGCGGACCAGCACGTCCTTCAGCACGGGGCGCCCCGTCATGTACGAGACGCCCCAGTCCCCCCGCGCGAGCTTGCCGAGCCAGATCGCGTACTGGACGAGAATCGGCTGGTCCAGTCCGTAAGACGCGCGGACCTTGATCGCGTCCTGCTCGTCGTAGGCGTCGCCGAGCAGGGCCACCACCGGGTCGCCGGGAACCGAGCGCATCATCACGAACACCACGAAGGTGATCATGAGCACGGTCGGCACGATCCCGAGCAAGCGCCGCAGCACGTAGACCCGCATGCGCGCGTCCCGTTACTTGTCGAGCCAGACCCTGTCGTAGTGCACTTCGAACTCCGCGTTGTACACGTAGCCCTTCATCCACGGCTGGGCGACCATGTAGAACGGCGAGCCGGAGATGTTGTTCCAGTACATGTTCTCGACGAAGAACTCCTGGATCTCCCTGGCGATCGCCTTGCGCTTCGCCGCGTCCAGCTCCCGCGCGTAGCGCGCGTAGAGCTCGTCGGTGCGCTTGTCGTTGTGGCGCGGGTGGGTCCAGGTCGACGTGCTGTTCGACAGGTAGGCGTTGCTGTCCAGGGTGATCAGCGAGAGCAGATCCTCGACGTACATGTCCCACGGCCCGTCGTTCAGGGTCGTGTTCATCCAGGAGACTTTGTCCACGAGCCGGATGTTCGCGGTCACCCCGATGCGCGCCATCTGCTCCTTGATGACGGTGGCGATGACGCTGAACACGCTCTTCTCGGTGTTGGTCATCAGCTCGAAGGTCAGCGGCTTGCCCGGTCCGTAGCCGGCCTCGGCCAGCAACGCCCTGGCCTTCGCCTGGTCGTACGGGCACATGTAGTTGACGTCGACGGTGTCTAGCGTGCCCGGCGGGTTCATGCCGACCCACGGGGTCGCGTGGCCCTGGAAGGCGATCTTCACGATCTCCTTCCGGTCGATGCCGTAGCAGCCGATCGCCTTGCGCACGCGCAGGTCGCCGAAGACCGGGTGCGGCGCGCGGTCCTTGGACATCGGCTTGCCGTCCTTCGGGACGGTCACCTTCATCGCCGCCAGCATCGGCGTCGTTTCCTTGCCGGTCATGATCTGGGCCCGGGGGTTCTGCGCCTTCAGGGTCTCGACGTGGTCCGGCGAAAATGAGGCGATGAAATCGATCTCGCCGGCCTTGAAGGCGGCCATCTCGGTCACGGGGTCCTTGATCACACGGATCACCACGCGGTCGAGGTAGGGCAGGCCCGGCACGAAGTACTTGTCGAAGCGCTCCATGACCAGCTGGCCGCCCTTGACCCACTCGACGAGCTTGAACGGCCCACAGCCCACGACGGCTTCCGGCTTGCCCTGCTTGCGGTCTTCGAGCGTGTACTTCTGCGTCGCCGTCGGCGAGTACAGGACGAGCCCCGTGCGATAGGCGGCCAGCATGTGCAGCATGAAGGCGTACGGCTGCTTGAGGCGGATCTGCACGGAGGCGGGATCGAGCACCTCGACGCTGTGCACCGAGTCGTAGAAGCTGCGCATGCCGGACTTGGTGGCCGGATCCATCAGGCGGTCGATGCTGAACTTCACGGCGGCGGCGTCCACCGGGGTGCCGTCGTGGAAGAGGACGTTCTTCCGCAGCTTGAACGTGTAGAGGAGGCCGTCGGGCGAGGTGTGCCACGACTCGGCGGCGTCGCCCACGAACTTGCCGTCGGGCGTGATGTTGACGAGACCGCACCCGACGTTCATGGCCACCCACATCATTTCGTAGCCCGGGGCCGTGTGGAAATCGAGGTGAGCGATCTCGTTGCCGTACGAGACGCGCAGCGTGCCGCCACGCTTGGGCGTCTGGGCCCCGGCGAGCAGCGGCGCGGCGACGATACAGGCGACCACGATCAGGATGAGCGTCGCGAGACGCGATGAGCGCATGGGCATCTTCCCTCCCTGGTCTCGACTGCGACCGAACCGGGTTCGGAATCGCAACGATGTGGGGGCGTACTTTACAGCAGTCTCAGCCTGTCAACAACTGGGCGGGGGCTCAGCCTCCGCCGTGCTCGGCGCGCAGCAGGGCCGCCGCCGCGACCATCGCCGCCAGCTTGGCGAAGGCGACGCCGCGCGGCAGGTACTTCATGCCGCAGTCCGGGGCGAGGATCACGTTCTGCGGCGTCACGTACGCCAGCGCGCGCTCGACGCGCGCGACGACGGTCTCCGGCGTCTCGACCGTCATGTCGCTCAAGTCGAGACAGCCGACCATGATCTGCTTGCCCTCGAGGGTCGCGAGCACGGAGCAGTCGAGATTCGCCTGCGCCGTCTCGATCGAGACCTGTCGCACCGGACAGCCGGCCAGCTCGGGCAGGAACGAGTAGCCCGACGGCCGCTGGTGGATGATCGCGGCGTAGCCGAAGCAGATGTGGACCGCCGTGGTGCCGGTGACGCCCTCGAGCGCGCGGTTGAGCGCCGCCAGGCCGAACTGGCGCGCCTTGTCCGGCCGCGCCTGCATGTACGGCTCGTCGACCTGCACGACGTCGGCGCCCGCGGCGAACAGGTCGCGGATCTCCGCGTTCACCGCCAGCGCGTAGTCCAGCGCCGCCGCCGCCTCGCTCGCGTAGTAATCGTTCTGCGCCTGCTGCGACATCGTGAACGGTCCCGGCACGGTCATCTTGATCGGCCGGTCCGTGTGCGCGCGCAGAAAGCGCACGTCCTCCACCTGCACCGGATGCTTGCGGCGCACCGGTCCCACGATGCGCGGCACCGGATTGGGATGGCCGGAGCGATCGAGCGCGGTGCCGGGATGCTCGATGTCCACGCCGTCCAGCGCGGTGGCGAAGCGGTTGGAGTAGCTCTCGCGCCTGACCTCGCCGTCCGTGATGACGTCGAGCCCCGCCTGCTCCTGCGTCCGGATCGCCAGACGCGTCGCGTCGTCCTGCGCCTCGGCGAGCCACGGCTCGGGCACGCGCCACAGCTCGCGCGCCCTCACGCGCGGCGGAAAGCGCCCGGCGAGCTTCGCCCGATCGATCAGCCACTCGGGCTGCGGATAGCTGCCGACGAGCGTGGTGGGAAACAGCATCGGCGGCGCCGGGCGCCGCGTCAGCGCTGGGGCGCCGCGGCGGCGGCGGTCAGGGGCGCCGGCGCTCCGGTCGGGATCCGGCCGGGCAGCAGCGCCACGCACAGCGTGGTGAAGGCGGAGATCGCCGCCATCACGGTCAGCAGGGTGCCGAAGCCCGCGGCCTTCACGGTGGGGCCGAGCAGATAGACGGCGAGCGAGGCGACGCCGAACGACACGGTCAGCCGCATGCCGGCCACGCGCGAGCGCATCCGGTCGTCCACGTACTGCACGATCATCGCGTCGACGAACGGGATGGCGCCGAAGACGAAGATCATGAAGGCGAGCACCGCCGCGTAGAGCGGCCAGCCGCCGGCGGGCGCGGCGAGCAGGAACAGGGGCGCCTGGGCGGCCACGATCGGCAGGTACACCCACTTGAGCGGATAGCGGTCGATGAGCTTGCCGACCACCAGCTGCGCCAGCGACGCGATCGTGTACACGACGGCGAGCAGCACGCCGAGGGTGGCGGGATCGTCGATCAGCCCGCGCAGGCGCTCGGCCAGCAGCTGGCCGTTGCCGTTGGTCGTGAAGTTGAAGATCAGGCTCGACGAGACCGCGGCCAGCGTCATCACGCCGAGCACGCGCGCCATCACCGCGCGCGGCAGGTCCACCGATTTCTTGGGCCGCTTGGCCGGCGCCGTCTCCTCCCTCGGCACCAGGAGCAGGAAGAGCACGGCGCAGAGCAGCGCGAGGCCGCCGGGCACCGCGAAGGCGGCGCGCCAGCCGATGTGCTTCACGAGGAAGCCGGTGAGCATCGCGGCGACGGCGATGCCGAGGTTACCGAAGAGACCGTTGACGCCGATCGTGAACCCGGGGTTCTTGCTCCCCTGCACGAGCATCGGGATGCCGACCGGATGGTAGATGGACGAGAACACGCCCATCAGCGTCAGCGCCGCCGCCAGCGACCACACGCCCGAGGTCAGCGCGATCAGCAACCCGGAGACGCCCATGCCGAGGAAGAAGACGACCATCATCGCGCGGCGGCCCCAGAGGTCGCCGAGCCGGCCCGCGGGCAGCGACCCGAGGCCGAACATCACGAACGCCCCCGCCGTGTAGGGCATCAGGTCCTGCCAGATCATCCCCCAGTCGGTGGCGATGGCGCCCACCGCCGTGGCGAAGATCAACAGGAAGAGATGGTCGAGCGCGTGCCCGGCGTTGAGGAGCAGCGCGGTCGGGCGGCCGGTGGACATGGCGAGAATTCTACATCACCATGGGGCCCATCCTTCGACTCGCGCTCTTCCGTCTGCCGGATTTTCGCCGTCTGGCCGCCTCGATCCTCGGCAACTCCGTCGGGATGATGGGCGAGACCGTCGTGCTCGGCTGGCTCACCCTCGAGCTGACGAACTCGCCGTTCCTCGTGGGCGTGGCGATGGGGATGCGGGCGCTCCCGCTCTTCTTCGTCGGCGTGCCGGCCGGCGCGCTGGCCGATCGCTTTCCGCGCCATCGCCTGCTGATGGTGACCGGCGCCGGCCAGGCGCTCACCGCCTCCACGCTCGGCGTGCTCACGCTGGTCGGCGTCGTGAGTCTCACGCACGTGCTGCTGCTGACGCTGGCGGCGGGGACGCTGCGCGGCCTCGAGCACGCGGCGCGGCAGGGCTACACGCACGACGTGGTCGGCGGCGCCGCGCTCGTGCCGGGCATGGCCGTGTTGGGCGTCGCCATGCGCGCGGGCTGGCTCGTCGGCTCGCTCGGCGTCGGCGCGATCATCGCGCGCTACGGCTCGGGCGCCGCGTACCTCGCGGTCGCCACCGGTTTTCTCGCGGGCGCGCTCCCACTGCTCGTCGCGTCGAGCGGCGAGCGCCCGGCGCCGCCGCCGTCCGGTTCGCTCTGGCAGGGGGTGGTGGACTTCGCGGCGGCCACGCGCAACGACGGCACGCTCTTCGTGCTCATGCTCATCACCGCCGGGGCGGAGATGCTGGGCTTCTCGCACCAGGTGCTCCTCCCGAGCCTGGCGCGCGACGTCCTGCGCGCGGGGCCCGAGGGCCTCGGCGCGCTCAACGCGGCGCGCTCCATCGGCGGCATCGTGGGCCTCGCGGCGGCCTCCACGCAGCGCGGGGGCGGGGCGTTCTTCGTCGGCGTCGTCGTCGCGTTCGGCGCGAGCCTGATCGTCCTCGCGCTGGCGCCGCACGTCGTCGGCTTCGCGGGCGTCGTCGCCGTGCTCGTCGTCGTCAACGCGATGGGGGCGCTCGCCGACCTGCTCGCGCAGAGCCTGCTCCAGCTCAGCGCGCCCGCGCACCTCCGCGGCCGTGCGGGCGGCGCCTGGGTGGTCGCCATCGGGCTCGCGCCGCTCGGCCAGCTGCAGATCGGCGCGCTGGCCTCGCTCTTCGGGGTCAGCGTCGCTTTCGGCACGAGCGGCCTCGCCCTCGTCGCGCTGGCCGGCGCCACCGCGCTGCTGTTCCCGCGCGTGCGCAGGCTTTAACATCGAAGCCACGATGCCCACGCCCGCCGCCGTGTCCGAGGCGATCGAGAAGCTGCTGCACCCCCTGCTCGACACGCTGGAGCGCATGGTGTGGGTGCAGCGCTACCTGTATCCGCCCGTCGCCGAGCGGCTCGCCGAGGTCCTGGCGCCGCAGACGGCCGCCCTCGCCGCGCCGCTGAGCGCGCTGGAGGAGGGCGCGTGGCCGGACGACGTCGCTTTCATGCGCGAGCGGCTGCTCGACGTCGGGCGGCAGACGCTCGAGATGCTCGCGGCCTTCGCCGCCGCCGCGCGCGCCTCCGACGACCCCTTCGATCTCTATCGCGCGCTGCGCCGCTTCGCGCGCGTGCAGGAAACGCTCTATCCGCTGGCGCCGGCCTTCGACCCCGTGAGCCGCTGGTTCCTCGACCCCGGATGCCGCGACGACGACACGCTCGTGGAGCGGCTGCGCGCGGGCAGCCTGCGCGCCGACGACGCGCCGCGCGTCGGCGTGCTGCACGCCGACAACAACCGCGACACGCGCGGCGGATTCTCGCTCTACGTTCCGGAGACCTGGGACGGGCGCGCGGCGATGCCGCTGGTCGTCGCGCTCCACGGCGGCCACGGCCACGGCCGCGACTTCCTCTGGTCGTGGCTGCGCGAGGCGCGGGCGCGCGAGGCGCTCGTGCTGGCCCCGACGTCGCGCGGGCGCACCTGGTCGCTCATGGGCGAGGACGTCGACGGCGCGAGCCTCGAGCGGATGGTCGAGTCGGTGGCCGCACGCTATCCGGTCGATCGCGCGCGCGTGCTCCTGACCGGGATGTCGGACGGCGCGACCTACGCGTTCCTCCATGGCCTGCGCGAGGGCGCGCCGTTCACGCACCTGGCGCCCGCGTGTGGCGTGCTGCACCCGGCGCTGCTCGTCGCCGACGGGCTCGCGCGCGCGCGCGATCTCCCGATCTACCTGATCCACGGTGAGCTCGACTGGATGTTCCCGGTCGAGACGGCGCGGCTGGCGCGCGATCTATTGACCGCCGCCGGCGCGCGACTCGTCTATCGCGAGATCGAGGACCTCTCGCACGCCTACCCGCGCGACGAGAATCCGAAGATCCTCGACTGGCTGGTGACGGCGTGAGGAGGACTACGCGCCGGGCAGCGCCCGGAGCGCGGCGAGCAGGCGGCCTTCGGGCCGCGCCAGCTCCTCGACGATCGAGAAGTGATCGTGGCCTTCCAGCGGCACGTACCAGCCGGGCAGCCCGCGCTTCTGCCACGCCTTCGCGAACTCCTCGGACTGGCGGATCAGCTCGGGCAGCTCGCCGAGCCCGACGGTGACGATGAGCGGCGCCGAACGGGATGGCAGCTGGCGGATCGGGCTGTTGCGCTCCGCCTCGGCC
>Ga0134071_10000493_pt1 | contig 13058 bp, 10 predicted proteins | sample 15_taG_27_FD_94466 | JGI IMG/M metagenome (GOLD analysis project Ga0134071, IMG submission 94466) | Grasslands soil microbial communities from the Angelo Coastal Reserve, California, USA - 15_D_Rain_40cm_5_09082015 | ecosystem: Environmental > Terrestrial > Soil > Grasslands ...
CGATATCACGCGGGTGCTCGAACGCCTCCTGAACTGCTTCCGGGGTTATTTCGTGGAAGACGACTCGGTGAAGAGGCAAGGCGCCAAGATCGGCGGCCTCGAGCAGGTGCCATGCAATCGCCTCGCCTTCGCGGTCATGGTCCGTCGCCAGGTAGACGTTGCCGGCCTTCTGGGCTGCGTCGCGGATTTCTTTAACGGTGCGCGCCTTTTCTTTAGGCACGACGTACTTAGGGAGGAATCCATCCTCAATCTGGATGCCAAGGTCGCGCTTGGGAAGGTCGCGCACGTGGCCAATGGAGGCCTTGACATCATACTTGGAGCCCAGGATGCGGGAAATTGTCCTCGCCTTGGCGGGTGACTCGACGACGACGAGGCTCTTGTTGTTCCTTGTGGCCATCGTCACAAGCCCTCGGCGACGCGCGCACGGGCGGCGGCGGAGGCTTGTGCGCGGACATAGGACATGGGGCCCAACTGCTTTATCAGACCTTTCAGTTCCATCATTGCCAGGACGCTGCTAACGGTTGAAATAGGGAGGGAGCTCAGCCGGCACACCTCATCGATGTGGACCGGTTCCTTCGTTATATGACGCAGCAGGCCGGCTTCCGTATCCGTCGCGGGCATCAGTTCTTGCATCTCGATCTGGTGAGGTACCATCGTCAGGTTGAGTTCCTCCAAGACATCTTCAACCTTTTGAACGAGCTTGGCACCCTGTTGGATCAGGTCTTTCGTGCCTCGGCTCTGCGGTGAGAAGATGCTGCCGGGAATCGCGAAGACTTCACGGTTCTGGTCGAGGGCGAGGCGCGCCGTTATCATGGCGCCGCTCTTGACGTCGCCTTCGACGACGAGGACGCCCAGGCTAACGCCGGACAGAATACGATTGCGACGCGGGAAATAGTCTCCCCTGGGCTGGGTGCCAAGCGGGTAATCGCTGATGAGAGCGCCGTGTTCCATGATTTCCCTGGCGAGTTTCGCGTGCTCCGGCGGGTAAACAATATCAAGGCCGCAAGCGAGGACGGCGACTGTGCGGCCGCCCGCATGGATGGCGGCGCGGTGGGCGATAGCGTCTACACCGCGGGCAAGGCCGCTTACGACGCAGATGCGGTTCGAGGCGAGCTGGTATGTGATCTCTTCCGCGACCTGGCGGCCATAAGGGGTTGGTCTGCGGGTGCCAACGACGGAGACGGCCCACTCATCGATCGAGGAGAGATCGCCACGGACGTAGAGGACGGGCGGCGCGTCATCAATTTCCTTGAGGAGCGCGGGGTAGGCATCGTCGTTCCAAGTGAGAGCGCGGACGCCATGCTTTCCGAGCTGCTCGACTTCCGTATCGGGGTCGATTCTCGGCCGCTCAGTGGTAATCGCACGGACGATGCGATCTTCGAGGCCGGCGGAGCGCAGGTCTGACGGACCGGCGAGCCAGGCATCGGCCAGCGATCCGAAGCGGCCGAGCAGAGCCTGGTAGCGCACACGGCCGATGCCGTGGATGCGGTGGAAGGCCGTCCAGTACTTGAGCTCTTCGGGCGGGGTTGTTGTGTTGATCTTGGTTTCGGTTGTCATTCAGGCGGCAATATTAGCATAGCGCATGGGTCAAGCCTGAAGGGGGGAATGGCACGATTTCAGCGAGGCTCAGGCCTTCAATCAGGCGAATTCGACCTTCAATCCGCGCCCTCAATTCCACTGGAAGCGCAGGCACCTAGTCGGGTTCAAGCGGAGTGGTCGACTGGCTGTCGGGGTGATTTCTCATTGTCAAGCTGATACTCCTCACAGAGTAGCAAGAGTGTCAAGGAGGTCAAAGGAGAAATGGCACATTACAAGGAACATCGAACGAGGAACAAGGGAAAAGGAAGCGCGGGTTGGGCGCCGGCTAGCCCCCCCCCGAAATTAAAAATACTGGGCGACACCCGCAGACCCCCGGCCTGGCGGCACCTAGTAAAAGCGGCCGCCCGGGCCACCTCTGGGCGCTCCGGAGGGCAGACATGGTTCCGAGCCGACACCGGAGAGCGTGTCGCCGGCGGTTGAGCTCGTGCTCGGTTAGCCTGCTGACACGCAGCCCTCTTTTCATAGGGCACGCTAATGTTTAGCAAGGGCGTCAAGGAGGCCGAAGGAGCGAATGACGCACTCCGAGGGTCGACCTTAACCCGCGCGTGAGGAACTATTGATGAGTTCGTTGCTAGATAGCTGGTGAAAGATTCCTCGCCACCCCACCGCTGCCGCCCTCCCGGCCCCGCGAGCTCGGAATGAGAGATGTGCGTGGCCGAAAACAGCCGCTCAGCGGACGCCGTTTTCGCCGCCGGGTTGGGGCTCGTGTTCGGGGAGTTTGGTGACGCGTACCTTCTTGATGCGGCGGCCGGCGACGCTGAGGACTTTGAGGCTGATGCCGTTCACACGCACGTTGTCGCCGACGCTGGGAATGCGGCCGAGTTCGTTGATGATGAAGCCGCCGATGCTATCGAAGTCGTTCTTCTTGATCGGCACATGGAACATCTCGCTTAGTTCGTCGATGGCAACGCGAGCGTCAACGATGACCTCATCGGCGGCGAGGAGTTGGACGGGCTGGTCCTCAATATCGAACTCATCCCTGATTTCGCCGACGATTTCCTCGAGGAGGTCCTCGATTGTCACAAGCCCGGCGGTTCCACCGTATTCATCGACGACGATGGCTATCGAAATCTGGTTCTCGCGCATCTCCGCCAGCAACTCGTGAACCTTCTTACTTTCGGGCACAAAGTGCGGTGGGCGCATGAGGTCGCGCAGGCCAGGTTGCCGGTCGCCGTTCGCCAGGTGCTTCATGACCTCCTTGCCGTGGACAATTCCGACGATGTTATCGAGGTTCTCCTCGTAGACCGGCAGGCGCGAAAAGCCGTGCTCGACCATGAGGGCGGCCGTGCGCTCGAACGGCGCGCTAACCTCGACCGCGACGATATCCGTGCGCGGCACCATTACCTCGCGGACGTTCGTGAATTCCAGTTCGATCACTCCGCGGATCATCTGGCGCTCATCCTCGTGGAGGGACGCGCTGGCCTGCTCCATCTCGATGAGGAGGATGAGCTCTTCCGCGCCCCCGGCGATGGCCGCCTGCCTGCGCTGCCAGGTGCGCAGGACGGCTCCCATCGGGGCGTCGAGAATGAGGACCGGCAAACGGAAGACCACGCGGATGAACTTGACAATGGGAGCGAGCGCCTTCTGTGAACCGCTTGGGTCCTGCGTAACTAGCGCGCGCGGAAAAGCCTGGAGCAGGAGAAAGGCAGCCGCTACCGCAATCGTAGTGATAGCGAGGGCGAGCCAGCTGTCGCTCCACTCGCGCAGGACGAGGAAGACGACGATGGCCGTAACGCCGACCAATGCGAGATTGCGGGCGAGGGTGAGGGATGAGAGTGTCAGTTGCCGCTCGTGATAGAAGCGCCGGAGCGCTTCGACGCGGGATTCGGCGGGCTCACGCATGGCTTGCTCGCGCATCCCGGCGATGATCCCGGCCTCGGCCGCGACAACGAGGATGAAGACGATGATCCCGGCTATTAGAAAGAGCAGGGCGAGGACCGTATCGCTATCCACGCTTCTTTCGAACCTGCCTTGCCGGAAGTTTTTGGCTCCTACGTACTGAAGTACGCGGCTTTGGGGTTTTGGTGGGGGCGGCGCGCGCTCGGGCACGAGCTTGATTAGGTCCGCTGCGCGATGAGTTGCTCAGCTTGGGCTTGGTGGTTGGTGCGGTGCGGGCTGGTACACCGGCGACTTTGGCGCCGTCCGGCACGTCTTTGGTGACGACCGAGCCGGCGCCCGTGGCGGCTTTGCGGCCGACGCGGATGGGAGCGACGAGCATGGTATCGCTGCCGATGAAGGAGCCGTCCCCGATTACGGTCTGGTGCTTGGTCGCGCCGTCGTAGTTGCAGGTTACCGTGCCGGCACCGATGTTCACGTCCTTGCCGACTTTGGCGTCGCCGATGTAGCTGAAGTGGCCGGCGCGACTGGACGCGCCAATGCGCGAGGCCTTCACTTCGACGAAGTTACCGATGTGGACACCCTTCTCGAGATGAGCGCCAGGGCGCAAGTGGCTGAAGGGGCCGACGTCCGCACCGCTTTCGATGACGGCGCCTTCGACCACAGAGGCGAAGACCGTGACTTCGTCGCCGATTTGGCTATCCGCGACGATGCTGTTTGGTCCGATGCGGCAGTGAGCGCCGATGCTAGTTTTGCCCGAGATCGTGGTGTTGGGATGAATGATGGTGCCAGGACCGACCGCGACGCCGGGTTCGATGTAGGTGGTCCTCGGGGAGACGATCTGGACGCCTTCATAGTCGGCGCGCTTCACCTTGCGAGCGACGAGCGTTTTCGCTCTGGTTCCGGAGTGCCCGTTGGAGTTGGAGCTGCGTTTGGTCATTCGGAAGGTAAGCGCGTCCAAAGGGTCGGCGATTTCGGTGTGGACATGTCAATCAGTTGGAAGATGGCATAGAGGAAGACGCGAGAAAGGAGCGCGTCGTTAGGGGAAAGCTGCGAAGGTGCCGCAGATGTGGAGGTTCGGAGGTATCTGGAGGTTCTTCAGTGTCCAAAGAGCGGTGGCTCGATTCGGTTAGTCCTTAGAAGATATGGTAGGTGGGGTCAGGAAGGCTGTCAAGGAGAGAAGGAGGCAGGAGCTAGTTGATGATCTGCCTCACGGCAGACGCCAAGATATAATCGATTCGCATGGATACGCACGAATTGAGAGAGGCGTTTCTGCGCTTTTTCGAGGAGCGAGGGCACCGCCGCACGGCCGGCGCGCCGATAGTGCCGCCGGGCGACCCGACGCTGCTGTTTACGAGCGCCGGGATGGTGCAGTTTAAGCCCTACTTCATGGGTCAATCGAAGCCGCCACACACCCGGCTCGCGAGTGTGCAGAAGTGCTTCCGAACCACGGATATCGAGTCGGTTGGGGACACGAAGCACCTCACGTTCTTCGAAATGCTGGGTAACTTCTCGATCGGGGACTACTTCAAGGCTGAGATGATCCCCTGGGCGTGGGAATTTGTCACCGATGTGCTGAAGCTGCCGCCCGAGCGGTTATGGACATCTGTGTACCTCGACGACGACGAGGCGTACGCGCTGTGGCGGAAGGTGGGGGTATCCGAGGAGCGGATACTGCGCTACGGCGAAGAAGAGAACTACTGGTTCTCTGGCGACATCGGCCCGTGCGGGCCGTGCTCCGAGATCTACTACGACTTCGGGGAGCAGTTTGGTTGCGGGCCGGCGTGCGAGCCGTCACATGAGTGCGGGCGGTTCCTCGAGATCTGGAACCTGGTGTTCATGTCGTATTACTGCGACGGCGAGAAGAGGACGCCGTTGCCTTCGAGGAACATCGATACGGGCTCCGGTCTCGAGCGGGTGGCGACGGTGCTGCTATTCGAGAGCGAGGGCTGGGACAAGAGCCGGCTGGCGTCGCCGTACGATACGGACCTGTTCGCGCCGATCATCGGACGAATCGAGCAGGTCACGGGGGCTTCATATGGCGCTGGCGACGCCGCGGTGGATCGGGCGATCCGCATCGTCGCTGAGCACGCGCGGGCAGTGGTTTTTCTACTCGCAGAGGGCATCCGCCCGAGTAACGAAGGAAGGGGATATGTGCTCCGGCGGATGATGCGACGCGCGATTTATCACGCGAGGGTAAATCTCCTCAAGGCGAGACCAATCCTAGGAGACGTGGCTGACGCGGTAATAGCGGCAATGTGGCGCACCTACCCAGAGTTACGCCACGAGGGTGGTGAAGTGGTTCGCGTGATTAGAGCAGAAGAGGAGTCATTCTGGGAACGCCTTAGGAAAGGTCAGAATCTCCTTGAAGGTGTCCTGATGCGCTTTTACGATTGGTTGAATAAATACCTCTCAGACCTAGTGGACAGGCCTTGGAGAATGGCGGAGGAGCCACCACTCGGACAGGGCTTCATGAGTACTGACCTGCCGGAGAGCCTGAAATCGCTCGCGCTCGAACCGATCCAAAAGCTTCTTGGAGCTGAGCCTTGGAAAGCTTCCGAGGAGAAATGGCGAGATGCATTGGATCAGGCTCGGTTACTCCCCGGGAAGCTCACCTTCGCATTGTGGGACACATACGGAATCCCACTGGAACTGACAGAGGAGGTCGCTCGTCAATCCGGATTCAGCGTCGACAGGCAGGGTTTCGAAGAAACAATGAGCGGGCAACGCGCACGTGCTCGCGCGGCTCGAAAAGATGTTGCGGAAGTCGCGCATGCCATCGATGAAGTCGCTGTCGAGAAGGTACATAACGAGCCGTTCGTAGGCTACGAGTCGCTTGAGGCGGGGAGCGAGATTCTAACTCTTTCCGCTCATGGTAAACAGTCAACTTTGGCAGATGAAGGCAATGAAGTCGAAATAGTTCTTGTACAAACGCCGTTTTACCCGGAGGGTGGCGGACAGGTCGGCGACCGAGGGGAGATCGTTGGGCCGAGCGGGCGAGTCGTCGTGGAGGATACGCAGCGTGTGGCGGAGCGGCTGATCGTGCACCGCGGGCGCGTTGTAGAGGGGCGAATCGCGGTGGGGGATGAGGTCACGGCGCGGGTGGACGCGCGGCACCGGGCGGACACGATGCGGAACCACACGGCGACGCACCTGCTGCACGCGGCGCTGCGGAAGATGCTGGGCACGCATGTCAAGCAAGCAGGATCGCTTGTGGCGCCGGACCGGCTGCGCTTCGACTTCACGCACACGGAACCAGCGACCGCCGAGCAGCTGGCGGAGGTCGAGCGGCTGGTGAACGAGAAGGTGCGTCAGAACCTGCCGGTGCACACGCGGCTGACGTCGTTCGATGAGGCGGTGTCAGAAGGGGTGCTGCATTTCTTCGGCGAGAAGTACGGCGAAGAAGTGCGAGTGGTTGAAGTAAACACCGTGATACCGCGGTTCAGCGCGGAGCTTTGCGGCGGCACTCACTGCGAACGGACAGGTGACGTCGGGATGGTGATCATCACGGGCGAATCATCGATCGGAGCGGGGATGCGGCGAATCGAGGCGCTTTCGGGGCGCGGGGCCGAGGAGTACGTTCGGCAGAAACTGGCGGAGCTGGATGAGGCGTCGCGCCGGGTGGGAGGCGGGAGGGTGGATCTTATCGCGCGCATAGATGCGTTGGTCGCGGAGAGGGACGCGCTTCAGAAAAGAGCCGAGCGCCTCGAGCGGTCACTCGCGTCTGGTTCTGCAACGGACCAGATCGCAAGTGCCGCGATCGATGTCGATGGTGTCAAAGTGCTTGCTTCGCAGGTCGATTTGCCCAGCCTTGACGCGCTGCGCTACTCGGCGGATGCGGTGCGCAAAACGATGCCGTCGGGCGTCGCTGTGCTGGCCAGCGTCATCGACGGCCGGCCACAGTTCGTGGCGATCGTAAGTCCGGACGTAATTCCGAAAGGCCCCAAGGCGGGCGAGATACTGAAGCGCGTCGCTGCGGTTACGGGCGGTGGTGGCGGCGGACAGCCTGAAATGGCGCAGGGCGGAGGCAAGGACGCCTCGAAGATCGGGGAGGCGCTGGCGATCGTGCCGGAGGCGGTGCGGGAAATGATGTCCAGCAACGGGCCGCACGACGCCTGAGCGCCAGATGCGGATAGTAGGCCTCGATCTGGGCGCGAAGCGCATCGGCGTGGCAGCGGCGGACGACCGGACGCAAGTAGCTGTGCCGATAATAGTGCTGGCGGCAGGACATGATCAGTTGGCGGCGATATCGCGACTACTTGATGAACAGGGGGCCGATGAAGTCGTCATCGGGCTCCCTCTGTCGATGACCGGCGCGGTTGGGCCGCAAGCAGAGCAGGCATTGCAAGTGGTCGATGAGTTGCGGCGGCGGCTGTCGATTCCGGTATATACGTGGGATGAACGGTTGACGACAGTCCAAGCAAGCCGCAACCAGCTTCCCGGACACCGTAGCGGCCGCCGGTCCGAGGGCGACAAGGGGAGACGGGATGCGATCGCAGCGGCAATCATGCTTCAAGCGTTCCTCGATAGCAGGCGCTCAGTCCGGGCATGAGGTTTATAGCCGCCACCGCGCTCGCATTGGCGTGCACCGTCGTAGCCATATGGGTCGTCGTCGCCGGCCCGGCGAACGATGTTGACGACGTTGGCGGATACCATGCGGCGGCGAGCCCGCCGGGTGATCCGGTGACTGTAACAGTCGATGCTGGGGCCAGCACCAAGGAGATTGCCGACGATTTGGCGTCGAAGGGTGCGATCGCTTCGGCCGCACAGTTCAGGGTGCTTGTGGCGTTCCTTGGGTATGACCGGCTGCTTCAGTCGGGCGAATACGAGTTCGCGCGTGAGACGCCGGAGCTGGACGCAGTCTATCGGATACGCAACGGCGTAGTTTCGAGCAAGTCCGTGACGATCGTGGAAGGATCCAGGCTGGAAGAGATTGCGGATGCGGTAGCGGCGCAAGGGATCGATCGGACCGAGTTCCTGGCGGCAGCGCGTCGGAGCGAGTATCAGTTCTCGTTCCTGGAGGAGCTGCGGGCAAGCCAGCGTTTGGACGGCTACCTCTTTCCGGCGAAGTACCCAATCAGGAAGCGTGACACCGGACGAGATGTCGTGCAGCGTATGCTCCAGGGGTTTGCCGATAACGTGCCGGCTTCAGTGGAAGAGCAGGCTTCGGCGGAGGATCTGACGCTGCACGAGGTGCTGACGCTGGCCTCCATTATCGAGCGAGAAGCGGTGGTTCCGGAGGAGAGGCCGATCATGGCACAGGTCTTCCTGAAACGGTTGAGATTAGGGATCGCGCTGGAGGCGGACCCGACGGTGCAGTATGCGGTCGCCAACAGCCCGGAGAACGTAAGCAAATACGGGTATTGGAAGAAGGAGCTTACGCAGGAAGACCTCGATGTCGACTCGCCATACAACACGCGGACCGAGAGCGGTCTGCCACCGGGTCCAATTTGCAGCCCGGGGCTCGATTCGATCAAAGCAGTCGTAAACCCGGCCCCGACGAACTATCAGTTCTTTGTAGCGAAACCGGACGGCTCCCATGCTTTCGCAGAGACGTTCCAGGAGCATCTCGAGAACATACAGCGGTACGGCGGCGATCCGGGGACCCCACCTTGAGCATCGGACGGGCGTGACGTGCTGAAGTATTTAGGAGTGATAGGCTACCCTCTCACCCGGTCGTTGTCGCCGGCGTTCCAGCAGGCAGCGCTGGACGCCCTGCGGCTGGACATTCTGTACGAAGCGTGGCCAACGCCCGCGGACGGGCTGCAAACGCGAGTAACCACGCTGCGTTCACCGACGGTGCTCGGCGCGAACGTGACGATCCCGCACAAAGAGGCAGTGATGGCGATGCTGGATGAGGTGGATGAGGTTGCGGGCCGGATCCGAGCAGTGAATACGATCGTGAACCGTGAAGGCCGGCTGTTCGGCTACAACACTGACCTGCAAGGACTGATGCGAGCGCTCCGCCAAGACGGCGGCTTCGAGCCGGTCGGCCGGCGGGTGGTAATCGCGGGGGCGGGCGGCGCGGCGAGAGCGGCGGTCGCCGGACTGCTCGATGCGGGTGCCGCATCGGTCACAGTCATCAACCGGACTCTCGCGCGTGCAGTTTCACTCGCTAAAGACTTCCGCGACGGCGGCGCTAAGATACCGGTGGGCGCAATGCCGGATGAGCGCAGGTCTTGGGAATTCGCAATGAGGCATTGTGACCTTTTGATAAACTGTACCCCGGTCGCTTCAGGCGATTCGATTCAGTCGCCGCTTCCGTTGGAGTTGATCGAGAAGCGTCATTTCGTGTTCGACTTGATCTATGACCCCGCTGAAACATCTCTACGGGCTGCCGCCAAGGGGGCGGGTGCGGAGTTCCTTGGGGGCCTGCCGATGCTTGTTTACCAGGGCGCGGCCTCATTCGAGTTATGGACCGGGCGTGAGGCACCCGTCGACGTGATGTTTGGGGCAGCCCGGTCCGGGGTTGAAGCCGGCGTGGGGAAGGAGAGGAAGTAGCGATGGAGTGGGCGGTGCTGGGCCTGTTCATCATGTTTGTGATCGTGACGTACATCGTGGTGCAAGGTACGCGTGCAGCGCTCGCCTGGCGAAAGGCGGCGGCCGAGGGCGATGTGAAGGTCATCCGCGATATCGTCGAGGATTCGCTGGGCGCCTGGCGCTCGATGAAGCGGCCGAAGGAAGTATCCCCAGACGTCTGGCGCGGGATTCAGGGCATGCAGATCGTGGAAGTGGATGCGGAACTCGTGAGGGTCTCGTGCCAGGCGGAGGGCGATTACCGGCTGGTGAATGGCCGGTGGGTCGAGACGGCGAACCCGTTGCACGAGGCGATGGCGGTGACGGCGAAGGCGCTGGACATGCTGCTGTATGAACTCCCTCACCACAAGCCGGGGAGGGTGCAAATCGATGTTTACATGACGATGCGAGAACCCGACCGAGTGACCGAGCGCGTCTGCATCCTCTCCACGACAGCTTCGAGAGAAGATGCGCGGCAGGTCGACTGGGAAGAGTGGACGACGGCCCAGATCGTGGAGGCGCTAGGCGGCCGTTATCGCATGGATGACCTTGGCCAGCCGCTACCAATCGAAGTCGAAGCGCCGAAATCGGTGGAGGCTGAAGACGCGGGGGCACCGCCGGCGCCGTCCAGGAGATGACGGACCTCCGCTTTCTGACCGCCGGCGAGTCCCACGGCAAAGCGCTGGTGGCGGTGCTCGAGGGAGTACCGTCCGGGTTGCCGCTGACCGAAGACTACATTGCGCGGGACCTGCGGCGGCGGCAGGGCGGCTACGGGCGGTCGAAACGGCAGCAGCTCGAACAGGACCACGCCGAGATCGTGGGCGGCGTCCGCCACGGGCTGGCGCTTGGCGGGCCGATCGCCATGCTAATCCAGAACAGGGTATGGGAGGATTGGCAAGAAGTAATGCAAGTAGGGCCCTACGCCGGCGAACCCAAGAAGGTGACGCGGCTGCGGCCCGGGCACGCGGACCTGGCGGGGAGTATGAAGTATGGCTTCGATGATGCGCGCAACGTGCTGGAGCGGGCGTCGGCGCGGGAGACAGCGGCGCGCGTGGCGGTGGGGGCGGTCTGCCGCCGCTTCCTCGAGGAGTTCGGCATCGAAGTCCACTCGCATACTGTGTCGATAGGAGATATCCGTGCGCAGGCGGACGCGGGTTACGATTGGATGTCGGTGGAAGAATCGCCGGTCCGCTGCGCCGACCCGGAAGCCGGCGAGCGAATGGTGCGGGCGATCGATGCCGCTCGGGAAGCCGGGGATACGCTGGGAGGCGTCTTCGAGATGGTGGCGACGGGAGTGCCGATCGGGCTTGGTTCGCACGTGATGTGGGATCGCAAGCTGGACGGGCAGCTGGCGCAGGCGGTGATGAGCATCCACGCCGTGAAGGGCGTCGAGATCGGCGGCGGATTTGCCGTGGCGGCGGGCCCCGGATCTGAGGCGCATGATGTGATCCTGCCGCCGCAACAGTGGGAAGGTCGGCCCTGGCGGCGGGCGTCAAATCGCGCAGGTGGCCTCGAAGGCGGGATGACCAATGGCGAGCCGGTGATCGTCCGCGGCGCGCTGAAACCGATATCGACGCTTTCGAACCCTTTGCCTTCGGTGGACCTGCACACGGCTGAAGAGATTCAAGCGCATTACGAGCGGTCGGACGTCTGCACGGTGCCTGCCGCGGGCGTTATCGGCGAGGCGATGGTGGCATTCGTGCTGGCAAGCGCGATGCTCGAGAAGTTCGGCGGGGACTCATTGGGCGAGACGCTCAGGAACTTCGAGGGGTATCAGGCGACAATTGGGCCACGAGGCGGATAATCGCCCCCGATGGTCTACGAGGTGCGGGAGGGCGATATCCTGGTCAGCTGCGACGGACGCAAGCTAGACCTGGACCGCGTCCATGCGTTCCTGACGGCGAGCTACTGGGCGGAAGGGGTATCGCGCAAAACGGTGGAGCGATCGATCGAGAACTCGATCCCGTTCGGTGTCTATTGCGATGGCGAGCAGGCCGGTTTCGCGCGCGTAATCAGCGATCTGGCGTCGTACGCCTACCTCGCGGACGTTTATATCGACGAAGCATTTAGGGGACGAGGACTGGCGAAGCTGCTGATGCGCGCGGTCATGGCGCATCCGGAGCTTCAGGGCCTGCGGCGCTGGATTTTGGGCACCCGGGACGCGCATGGCCTCTACCGGCAGTTCGGCTTCACTGAACTACAGCGGCCGGAGCGTTGGATGGAGAAAGCGGAGCCGGGGCTGTACGAGAAAGAGACCGGGCAGTGACCCGTCCTTCTCGTATTGTCCTCACGGGGTTCTCGGGTGCTGGGAAGACGGCCGTCGCCTCGATTGTTAGCGGGACGCTGGGCTGGGAGATCGCCGACACCGACGACATGGTCCAGCGTGCAGCCGGGAAGTCTATTCTCGAGATCTTTCGGGACGGCGGGGAGGAGCTTTTCCGGGATCTGGAGGAAGCGGCGATCCGAACGGCATGCGCTAGAGAGCGCGTCGTTGTTTCAACGGGGGGGGGCGCCGTCCTGCGAGCGGAGAACCGGCGGTCGATAGCGGACGGGGGTTTCGTCGTGTGCCTTGAAGCGAGGCCGGAGACAATATTCCGCAGGCTGAGCAGCGGTGGGCGGGCGTTGGACCGGCCACTCCTGGCAAGCGGTGACCCGCTCTCGCGTATCCGCATGCTAAAGGAAGCGCGGCAACACCTGTACGCCCTGTGCGACTGGACGATACACACGGATGTCCTTACGCCGAAGCAAGTAGCGGCCGAGGTTGCGCGGGCTTACAAGGATATCTCCGCCTCGGTCTCAACCGACCCCGACCGGCTTGGCGCGCTAACTGACCGCAACGCCGAAACGCCGCCGGGCACGCTGCACACGGTCCCGGAAGGAGCCGCGGCGATGGTACGCACGGCCAGCGGCGAGTACCCGGTGCTCGCCGGCTGGGGGATGCTCTCGGGGCTGGGGAAGCGACTCCGGGAGGCTGGGATCGCTCGACAGGTGTACGTAATTAGTGACGAGGCTGTGTTCCATCACTATGGCGACGAAGTGGAGAGCGCGCTGCGAAGCGCGGAGGTGCCGTTCGATGCGTTTACATTGCCACCGGGCGAGGCGAGCAA
>Ga0134071_10000510_pt1 | contig 12847 bp, 11 predicted proteins | sample 15_taG_27_FD_94466 | JGI IMG/M metagenome (GOLD analysis project Ga0134071, IMG submission 94466) | Grasslands soil microbial communities from the Angelo Coastal Reserve, California, USA - 15_D_Rain_40cm_5_09082015 | ecosystem: Environmental > Terrestrial > Soil > Grasslands ...
CCTTGTTTGTTGCCGTCTCGGATTTTCAACCAGGCGCTCTTCAATTGAGCATGCTCTGCCGTCGGGCGCGGATTCTCGTTAAGTTGCCAGCGTTCCTCCTGAAATTCGACTGGTATAATGTTCGTCGTCAGCAGTCGCTGGCCCCGCATTACTGTCAGTTTAATTGTTTCGCCGATGGTGTGGGAGTGCAGGCGGCTGCGAAAATTTTCAAAGGTGAGGCGCTCGTCATTCATGGCGATGAGGAAATCTCCGACATCCAACTTGGCTCGTTCCGCCGGCGAATTGGCAACGACGCGCCTTATTCGTACCAGATTAGATTCTCCTTGTTCAAATTCGATACCCAGATAGATTGACGCCGGTTGCAACGAAACTTCAACCGTGAGACCAGCCTGACGGAGGTAGCGGTTGTAGTCGAGTTGTTCGTGGCTTTGCGCCACAGCGTGGTAAAACTCGTGGAAGTCGGATCCCGCAACTGTTTCGATGGCCTTTAGAAAACCGTCTTCCGGAAATCCAGTGCCTTTGTTCGCATAGGCTTCCATCAGGTAGCGCATGACGTCATCGAGGGTTTTCTGGTTTTTTGTTCGCGCGCGAATTTCAACGTCCAGCAACAATCCGATGAGTTCACCCTTCACGTAATAAGAGATTGACGTATTTTCCGCGTTATCACTTCGGAACCAGGTATTCCAACTCGCTTCCTCCGCACTCATCGCACGGCGGCCCGGAGCATGTTCCATGGAATCGATGAGGGCTCCAACCCTGCCGAAGTATTCGACCGGCAGGTCGATTCCCGCCCGCGCGAGCAATAGATCGGCGTAATAGCTCGTGATTCCTTCCGACAGCCAAAGCATGCGGGTGTGAACTTCACGCGTGTAATCAAACGGACCGAGCACCGCGGGACGAATCCGCTTCACGTTCCAAAGGTGGAAGAATTCGTGGGCAACGGTTGAAAGGACTTGCCTGTAGCTGGACTGCGTTACGAAATCATTTTCCCCGACGGTGATCCGTGCCGAATTCAGATGTTCGACGCTGTTGGCCGCTTGGGGCTGGACTTTGAAGAGGAAGACGTACTCCTTATAGGGGAGTTTTCCGAAGATACCCATCGCCGCTTCGACGATATCCTGAATGTCGGCAGAAACCTGCGCGGCGCTCATCGAGATGTTTGATTTGCTGAACACCAGATGGTGACGAGCACCGCCCGTCTCGAACTCGAGCACTTTGAAATCACCGCCGATAAAGGCCGGCGCATCAATGAATATGTCGTAGTCCGAGGCATAGTAGCGGTCACCCTTCCTTTCCAGGCCCGTAAAAATCTTCCATCCCGCGGGAGTGTTGTATTTCACGCTGCACGGCACATGTTTTTGACCGACAACGTACATAAAAATCGAAGGTGGTGCGACGTCCGCCATCTGATCGTTCAGCAGAGTCGAAAAAATCTGATAACGCACCGTCAAATCTTCCGCACTGGCTTTGGCAATGCGCCACGTCTGCTTATCGGTCTGCTCCCAATTTAAGGATTGGTTGCGGGTGTTCACAGCACGGAAATCCTGAACGTTGCGTGCGTAGTTTTCGATCCGGTACATGCCGGGTGACCAGGCTGGCATGGAAACCGAAATTGACGACTCACGAATCCCTTTGATCTGTATTTCAACATCATAAATATGGGAAATCGCATTTCTGATTGTGAGCGCATATTCGATGCTCACACCTCGGGCAGGAATCTGGTTTTCCGCGTAGATGGCTTGCCCGAAAGAAGAAAGAGGAGTAGCCACAAAAAGACACAAGACAAACAAAAGAAACTTGCGCTTTTCGTGTTTCCGCTTTGTGCCGTTTTTCATCTTAGTGCTCCGAGTCTGAAGCAATAAGCTGCTTCGCCTTTTTAAGGACGCCTTTCTCCAGCGGATAGGTGGCGTTTGATATAGCCTTCTCGATAGGGAACCATTCTACGCGATCTACTTCCCGGTCGTGCCGTGATGGATCGCCTTCGGTGTACTTCAATAAGTAGAAGGTAACGATTTTGAAGACACGAACCGTCGGTGTTTCCCATCTGGCGACATATGAGTATTTGATCGTGTCGATTTTTCCGACGATCATTCCCGAGAGACCAGTTTCTTCGCGTGCTTCACGTTCGGCCGCCTGTTCAGGCGGCTCACCGCGTTCGATCAGGCCTTTGGGGAGAGCCCACGCTTTTCGCTCGTGCGGCTGAATGAGCGCAACTTCGGGCTCTCCATTCTTCAGCCGATAAACAACACATCCGGCCGAAATCTCGCGTCGCGACATCAGCCTAAGCAGCCAAGCGGGTTTGCACTTGAAGAAGTTCGGGAACTACAGCCCAAACGAGACTCCAAGTTCCGTTTTGGCACTTTTCCACGCAGACGATTCCTGCGTTGGCAAACTTCACCGGACAACGATCGGGACTACCGGTCAGCAAGAGCGACATCAGACCCTCGAGATGCGGGAGATGGCCAACGATGAGAACATCATCTGTATAAACCTTAAGAAAATTTGCGGTAGTGGAGGGATCGTCCGACGGATCCAGTCCCGTTGTGTGACAGGGGCCGGCTGTACACCGTATGGCGGTTGCAAATACATGCGCTGTCTCCTCGGCGCGTTTCTTACCGCTATGCTGTATCAACGAAACAGTGATTCGCAGACCTGCCAAGAAATCCACAACCTGCCTGAGTTCGGCACATCCTTCGTCGCTTAAACCCCAAGTCGGATCCTCCTCCGCTGGTTTTGCCTTTCCATGTTGAACGAGGTAAACACGCATAGCACCTCCAATATTCAATCTATAACCCGGGACGAATGTCGCGCGCTAGAACATCCATGGCGTGGATCATCGAATCGACCGTTTCATGCTCGAGCACGCTCGTGCTGTAAAAGAGATCCACGACCATGTGGGACACGCCGAGCTCGTTAAATTCGTAGAATGAGTCCGTTACATGGCTGCGAGGGCCAATGAATGGTTTGTCCCGGTCGGCCGGAAGTCTCTCGTCGATCTTAAAAGGCTCACGCACCGTGATGCCAATTTCCTCGGGGTTTCTGCCGAAACGTTCCGCCATATTGCGGATCTCCGACCTCCCGGCCTTAACGTCTTTGGCTGTTGGCCGGGTCGGATGCCAGAAGTCGCCAAGTTCCACGGCGCGGCGAATCCCGCGTTTGCTGTTGCCGCCTACCCAAATGGGTGGATGGGGTTTCTGCAATGGACGTGGCTCAAAATGCAAGCCCTCGATGCGTGGTTCGGTCCAGAGCCGCTTGATCAACCGAAGATAAGCGTCCGATACCGCCCCTCGAGTCTTGAAATCAACTCCCAGCGCAGCGAACTCTTCTTCTGACCATCCGGCAGCGCATCCAAAGATGAGTCTCCCTCCCGACAACGAATCAATCGTCGAAAGCTGTTTGGCCGTGACCTTTGGATTGCGGTAAGGAAGAATGATGGCGGTCGTCCCAACTCGGACTTTTTGAGTGATGGCCGCGGCATAGCTCAACGTGGCGATCGGCTCGTAAAATACCGCGCCGAACCGTTTCGTTTGCATATCGGTCAGCAGAATGTGATCGGTTACCCAAATCGAATCCAGGCCGATCGTCTCCGCATGTTGCGCGATCCGGCGTATCGCCTGGGTTGACGCCAAATGGCGGAAATGGGGAAGTGAAATACCAATCTGCATTGCGATATTATGAATGCCTTTCGTACCAGGAGCACTCATCATGTCAATAGATGCCGAAAAAATCGTCAAAGCTGACCTGGCGCATTTGATTCATCCGCTTTATCACGTCAATGACGCCAGAAACCCATTTGTTTGGGTCAAGGGCGAAGGTTCGATCCTACAGGCAGCGGATGGACGCGAATATATCGATGGTCTAGCCGGTCTTTGGAATGTCACGCTCGGACATGGCCGAAAAGAGCTGGCACAAGCCGCGGCGAAACAAATGGAGCAATTGGCGTTCACCTCATCCTATACAGGGCATACGAATATTCCTGCAGTGCAACTTGCAGAAAGGCTTTCGGACAAATGCTATCCGTCGATCAATCATTTTTTCTTCGCATCCGGTGGCGGTGAGGCGAACGACAGCGCAATCAAAACGGCGCGGTTTTTCTGGATCAGCCAAGGCAAGCCGGAAAAGATCAAGATCATCAGCCGCGAGTATGCCTATCACGGTGTGACAATGGGAGCGATGAACGCTACAGGCCTCGCTTCGTACTGGCCGATGTTTGGCGGCAAGCTTCCTGGCTTCCTCCACATTCCATCACCCTACCCGTATCGATACGTTTCGAGTGATCGCTCCGTAACACAAGGCCGTGCCGCTGCGGACGAATTGGAGAAGGCGATTCTTCGTGAGGGAGCCGATTCGGTTGCGGCCTTCATCGCCGAACCCGTCCAGGGCGCAGGCGGATTAATCGTCCCGCAGGCCGAGTATTTTTCACGCATTCGCGAGATTTGCGACAAATACGACGTTTTGCTGATTTCGGATGAAGTGATCACCGGATTCGGACGGACCGGGACGTGGTTTGGCCTGGAGCATTGGAATGTCCAGCCGGATATTATGTCGTTCGCGAAGGGAATTACCTCGGGGTACCTGCCGTTGGGCGGAATCGGTGTGGCCGATCGCGTCTACAACGTCATGGCAGAAGTCCCGCCGGAGCGCCGCTGGATGCATGCTTTTACGTATTCGGCTCACCCGACGTGTTGTGCTGTCGCATTGGCGACACTGGACATCCTGGAACGTGAAGGACTGGTTGAAGCCGCCGGTCGTAAAGGCAAAAAGCTATTGGATGGGTTGAAGCAGCTGGCATCGATGGAACAGGTCGGGGACGTGCGCGGTCTGGGCCTGATGTGCGGGGTGGAATTGGTCGAAGACAAGGCCACGAAAAAGCCGTTCCCGCCGGCGCGCAAGTTCGGGCTCAAAGTCTTACAGGAATGCTCTCGTCGCGGCCTCGTCAGCCGGATAAAAGATGACATTTTCCTGTTAGCCCCGCCATTCGTCATCACCGATGCCGAAATCGATCGGATCTTAAATATTCTCGCCGAAGCAATTCCGGCTGCGCTGACGAATTAGAGAGCAAAGATTCTGGTAATTGGCCAGACAGTTAATAGAGAATAGTTGGATACACTTTAGCGAGGAGTTCCGTGTGAAATTACATCGTGCCTTGATCTTAGTGGCCTTCGCGACCCTTGCCGGGACCGCTTTCGCGCAATCTAATGCGAATCGAGTGGCCGTGGTTAACGGCCAAAGCATTACGCAGGAAGACTTGGATCGGGCGGCCGCCAGCGATCTCAAGAACCTTGAAACAAAGCGGCTTCAGAACGACGCGACATTGGCGCAAGACAAGCAACAAATCCTGACACGAGCGCTGGAACAGCTCGCCGCCGATAAGTTGATCGAGGCAGAGGCCAAGAAGCTGAACATGTCGAGGGAGCAACTGCTCGACGCCGAAGTCAACAGCAACGTTGAAACTCCTTCAGACGACGACGCCGAAGCATTCTACAACGCCAACAAGAGCCAGATTCCGATTCCGAAAGAGCAGGCACTGCCACGCGTCAAGGAGTACCTGACCGAGCGAAGCCGAAGCCGGTATTACGATGCGCTGGTCGTGCGGTTGAAAAAACAGTATGGGTTTAAATCTTATTTGGAACCGCTGCGGGCGAAAATCGAGACGGCCGGATTTCCCTCCAAGGGTCCGGCGACAGCGCCGGTAACCATCGTCGAATTTTCCGATTTTGAGTGCCCGTACTGTGGTGGACTATTTCCGACCTTGAAGCAGGTCGAGAAAAACTACGCGGAGAAAATCCGGATTGTCTATCGTCAGTTTCCACTGGCGAACATCCATCCTCACGCGGAGAAAGCAGCGGAAGCTTCTTTATGTGCTTACGAGCAGCAACACTTCTGGGAATTTCACGATTCCATGTTTGGCAATCAGCGGGAGCTCAGTATTGCCGATCTTAAACAGCGCGCCGTCAATCTCAAACTGGATCCGGCCAAGTTCAACGAATGCCTGGACTCTGGACGGCAAGTCGCTGCAATCCAAAGTGATATTCAGGAGGGTGCCCGGCTAGGGGTTACCGGGACGCCTGCGCTGTTCATCAATGGTCGCATGTTGTCCGGAAATCAGCCGTATTCGGAGATCAAGGAGCTCATCGACGACGAGCTGCAGCGGAGTTCGCCAGCCAAATAAGAAAAATTTCCCGCTCGGGGCGGGTGCATTGTAGCGGCGGTCCGCGAAGCGCAAGCGCCACAACGCGCAGCCTCCAAAACGCGAAGCGCAAGCGCGACAGCGCGCAGCCTCCGAAAAATGACCACGGCTAAAGCCTTCCCTCAACGGCCCCACGATTGCACCACAGAAAGTATCAAAACCAAAAATCCAAGGAGTTGACTATGGCTATCGACCCAGTGTGTGGCATGGAAGTCGACGAGCGTACCACCAAGGATAAGGCAACGCACGAAGGCACCACCTACTACTTCTGCAGCAAGGACTGCAAGGATGAATTTCAGTCGTCACCGGAAGATTACATTGGCGGAGAAGAGAGGAAGACAGGAACCTAGGGATATTCGAAGCCTACTGGGAAATTCGGGGACAGTGAGCACTTTCTGAACCGAAGAAATTGCTCACTGTCCCCGAATTTCCGATATGGAGGGTTTATGAAAAACTCGGTTTACTGCATTGCATCTACAGAATCTCAGGCCAACGATATCCTGCAACACCTGCGTAATCTCGGCTTCGCTTCCTCGGAAGTTTCCGTTCTATTGAAAACGAAAGACACGAAGAACATCACAGTGGAAGAAGACGCCATCCGCGACGCCGAGAAAGGCAGCCTGGTGGGCGGGGCGCTCGGCGCGTTGGCGGGATTCACCATTTTCTCGGCACCGATATTGGGACCACTCGCTGTTGCCGGCCCTGTTATTGCAGCACTCGGCGGAGCCGCTGTCGGGGGTGTTATCGGCGGACTCGCCGGCGGGACCGGTGCGCTGGCTCGCATCGGGATTCCAGAAGACGCGAGGGAACGAATCGAGCAGAAGATTGGTGCCGGGGCGATTTTGATTGCAGTGCAGTCGGATGACCCTGCGAAACTCGATCGAGTCTATCGAGTTTTCAAATCGTCCGGGGCCGATGAGGTCTATTGGGCTGAAGATCTCGCAGCTTAGCTCACGGTGCGAGCTGCGGCGCCACGTAGGCATAAAACATCACGACTAGGCCGATCACAATCGTCAGGAAGATGCTGTGCTTCAGCGTGAAGCCAAAAAGCCGTCCTTCATCCTCTCGCTTCATCGTTGTGGCGGCCGCGGCGACAGCTATGCTGGTCAGGCTGATCATCTTTCCCATGACGCCTCCAGCCGAATTACCAGAAGCCATTAAGATCGGATTCATCCCCAATTTCGTTGCAGTCACGGTCTGCAGCGTGCCAAACAGGGCGTTGGCCGACGTATCGCTTCCAGTAAGGAAAACTCCGAGCGAACCCAGCACCGAGCTGAATAGCGGAAACAGCACACCCGTTCCTGCGAACGCAAGACCCAATGTTGCCGTTGCCCCGGAGTAGTTCATCACATACGCGAGCGCCAGGACCGCCGCCCGCGGCAGTTCACCCAGGGCGAGTTGCTTCATCGTCTGTCCGAAGACTCGGGCGAACCGGCCAGGAGTCAAGCCAACCACAGCCGCCGCAAGGATTGCCGTAATCAGACACGCTGTGCCCGATGCCGACAGCCAACTGAAGGCGAATACAGCGCCATAGTTGGACGGCTGCGCCACCACAGGCGGCATCCTTTGAATAAGATTGTGTAACCCAGGCCAGTTGATGGGCACAGTGAACGCATCTAACTTCGCCTTGACTGGCGGATATCCCCACAGCAGCACGAGCACGACGAGAATCATGTACGGCGCCCACGCAATCGCGACGTCGCGCCGGCTGTGACTGACTTTTCCGGGAGGCAGGTGGCCGAAATCAAATTTGTCGCGAGGCTTCCAGAATTTAACCAGAACGAAGAGCGCCCCCATTGCCGCCATCGAAGCCAGGATATCGGTGAGTTCCGGACCGATGAAGTTCGAGACAAAGAATTGCGTACCGCCAAACGCGATCCCGCACACGGCTGCTGCCGGCAATACGGCGCGCAAACCGGACCAGCCGCACACAACGGCAATCATGTAAGCGGGAATGAACAAAGAAACCGGGGCGCAGATTCGCCCGACACCTGCGCTCAAACGGTCTAAGGGAAGTCCGGTCGTCGCTCGGAGCGTAAGGATGGGGGTTCCGATTGAGCCAAACGCCACCGGCGCCGTATTGGCTAACAAGCAGACTGCTGCGGACAGGAACGGCGAAAATCCCAGGCCTGTGAGCATCGTCGCCGCGACCGCGACCGGCGTTCCAAATCCGGCGCAGCCTTCAATGAATGCTCCAAACGCAAATGCCACCAGCATCATCTGGAGACGACCATCGTCGGTGAGGTGTCCGATCGAGTCCTTCAGGGTGTTGAATTTTCCGCTCTCCTGCATCACCCGATACAGCAGAATCGCCGAGAAGACCACCCAGCCGATCGGAAAAAGTCCAAACGCCGCCCCGAATAGAACCGACGAGAAGAGCATTCTCGCAGGCATGCCGTAAACCAATGCCGCAAGCACGACGGTCGCTGCCAATCCCGATAGAGAGGCGATCCATGCAGGTTTACGCCGTATGCCAATCAGAAAGAGCAGAACGAATATCGGCACCGCAGCCACCAGAGCCGATAAAGCGAGACTATCCGCGATTGGGGTGTAGTTCTGTTGCCACATGGCGCGCAACAATAGCACAAGTCGTTCGCGGGCGGATGCACAATAGTGACGACTCCCTTCCTCAATAGTGCTTTTGGGAATTACGGTAAATAGATGCATCGGGCGTGAGAATTCTTACTGCCTACCGGGATTTGTCCAGCGTCTGGGCGCAGGTGTGAACTGGATGACGAGAGTGGGTACAGCCTTTTGCCGCCGTTCATTAGCAGTCATGAATGCTGTCACGCGGCTGAGAACTCAGCCAAGCTTATTTCGCTAGTGCCGCCCAGTGATTGGAATTGAACTGACACCAGTATTTTCAAGCACTTGTAAATTAAATGAGGCACATGCCTCGGGCTCACATGCACGCCAATATGCATGCGTGCACGAGGCAGATGCCCTCATGTTCGCGGCTGAGCATGCATGCAAAGACGCGCGCTAGACTTGCACGGATGCTGTGTCCTGGTTGCCGACGGCTTGTGTTCGGATTTGGCGAGAACCGTCGAGCGTCCTGGGCTGAGCGCGCAGCCATGAGTGCAGCGAGCATTGCTCCTCTCCGAGCCACGTGTCAATTCCGGCTGGAAATCCCCCAGAGTCCCGGTTGAAAATTCCCCACCCTCGAACACCCCGACGTCGCCACATCTTATAGACCCAGACGGGTCGGCAAAGTTGATGGGATCGTTTTCGCCGTTCTTAACGGCGCTTGAATGGAGCAGGCCGTGAGAACTTCGCCGCATCGATAGCGACGTTGGCCCGCACGTCTTTCAACGTAAAGGTATTCTGTCCGTCAGTCCATGTCATGACGATGCGAAACGGCAACTTTACCCCCGCGACCTCGCGGTACTCGGCGTAGTCGATTTGTGTGGGGACGGTGCCCACGGCAGTTTTATTCCAGCGGACGAGCCGCACCAGCAGCCCCGACTCGTCGAAGTAAAGGTTGACTGGAGTCTCACCTGGATTCGCTCCCTGAAGAATTTGAACCGGACGATCATCGATGACACTGCTACCGCCCTTCCATTCAGTAAACGCCTTCTGGATGCCGACGGGAAATGAGATCATCGCATCCAGCCGCGCTCCCGCCAGATTGCCTCCGGTGAGGGTGACCAGCGGCACGGGCCGCCACTCTTCCGCGACCCAACCGTTGCGGCCGTCGTAGGTCTTCACGCCATCACCGATATCCATATGAATGATCTGGGTCCGCTGGTCCGGCGCGCGCGCAAAGATCTCCACTGGAACATCCGCTCCGCCGGTATTAAACCCCGTGTACGTTCCAGTGGCGGCGAATGAGGTCAACTTCGCCAGCCGATCTCGGCCGCCGAGGGCCTGGAAATACTTTTCAAACACCTGATCAGCAGATGCTTTGCGGTCGGGAAAGATGTTCAGGGCGTTGGGATCTTCTTTGAGCTCGCCATACTGCAACGCAAGGCTTGGAATGATTTCAGGACTGTAGTTACCGCGATGGCAAGTGAAGCATGAGACACGTGGCTCGCCACGGAAGTAATTTCGGTTGATGGTGTTCATCATCGTGATCATGCCGCGCGCCCGTTGAACCGCCGGGGTTTCGATCGCGAACGCGTCACGATTGGTGCGGATTTCCGGAGAATGACAACTGCTGCAGTCATAGCCGAGCGAGGAGGCAAACATCCCCATCGTGTCCATGAACTCATCTACGGGAATGCCTTTGAGGACCTTGACGTTCTTGAAGACGAGGTCGGAAAGCTGCGAGTTCTGTTCTTGACCAGCCTGGGCGGGGCCAGGCTGCCGCCCAACCTGCCCCGGCACGACTGGTCCGATCGCCAATACCAGGCCCAGCAGCAGAGTCATCGTCGTCATGTCGTCGAAGCTACTGCTTAGGAAAGCCAGGTTGTTCGGGTCCGCCTGCAGTAAACAGCGGTTTGTCTGGAGACTCGGCTTTGGAAATTCTCGCCAGCGCTCCCCTCGTTTCTATAACCTTACCGCCGTACGCTTCAAAGATTACTTTCTCTCCCGGCAACAGGTCTTTTGGACCCCAACCCTGTCGCCGCACGGTGTTCGGACTGGTCAACTCGAGGTTCCAATTGGCTACGTTGCCCTTCGCATCGGTGACATCGATGTACACACGCATGTGCGGATTCAGCCATTCGATTTTCGTGACGACACCGGTCAACTTGACCTTCTTGTTGGCGTCATACTCCGTATCGAATCCATGATGGGCGAGGACGGAAATCGCAGAAGAGAAAAACGTGATACTGGCGATAAGAACGCCGAGCTTCGTTTTCATTGCAACACCTCCTGAATGTCGGTCATTTATTAGTTTTCGGATCACCCGTATTACTCGTACCCGTTCCAGGAACGTAGCCTCCTGCGAGGCCGACCTGATTGTTTTCCAGACAGATGAACTCCATCAGGTCGAGGTCTGGGCGCATCAGCTTCGCGGTAAATTTCAAGTGAACCGGCTTTGAGAAGGCTCCGGGATCGTCGATAGTGAATTCGTTGACGAGCGTCCCATAGTTGATCCGCGTCCAGCGTTCGATCGTGTGCAACTTCTCCGTGTGCGGCGTACCACGGCTATCAAACCAGAACTTCTCGTTATAACCGACGGTGTCGATAACGAGCGTGTCACCCTCCCATCGTCCGATCGAGTGGCCCCACCAGGTCGGAAGAAGATCATCGGGGTGCTTTCGGCCGTCCATGTAGATGACCCGATGCGCGCCGGCATCGCCAGTCTCATGCAGGACGTAGATGTGCGACAGCCCCTTCGACGTATACGACATGGCGAACTTCCACGGGTATGGGTTGACCCGCGGCACACTCATGGGCAGGCATGCAACATAGGGTTCATCCTCTTCCTTACGTTTGTCCCGGACTTCTTTCGCCCAGGGTAGCAATGGAAGCTCCCCCGGCCTCAGCCCGCCTTCGCGTTCGATATCGGCATTCGAGCCGCCACCCATCCACGGACCAGTGAGATCCGGCTTTCCATCAGGCAACCGTGGCACCGGGCCGTTCACGAGGTTGTCGGGGACCAGAGGAGTGCCACCGACACTCACGGACCGCACCCGATCCTGCGCTTGTGCCTGGGCCAGCACGATCAGGATCAGCCCTATTGTTGTGGCTGAAATCACGAGAAGTTTTTTCATCTCAACACTCCTTTTTCGAACCGTCACTTGTGAATGACCCCGCCTGCGGGATCGCGCACTCTTCTATCGAAGTTATCGACTTCATCTATCGGTGCGCAAATTTCTTCAGCAAGGGCATTCCATCCATCCACTGAATATTCTTCCGGCGACAACAGAGACCATGTCTTCTTCTCGGACACCCATGGCTTCGTGTAAATCTTCGGGTCATCCACGATGATTGTCATTTCCACTGTGTCGTGATCGATGCGGTGATAACGCTCCTCGAGCTTCATCTGATCGCTGTGCGGATAACCGTATTGATCCAACCATGTTCTGTCGTCAAAGCCGAACGAGTTCACGACGAATTCATCGCCTTCCCATTTGCCGGCAGAGTACCCGTACCACCTCACAGTATCCGGATCGGCGGGAACTTTGCGGCCATCGCTCCAGATTTCGCGGAACGCGCGGTGCCACTGAAAAACCTGGATCAACCGATTCGGCAACTGAATGAACTCGACGGGCCTGGGAAAAAACAGAAGTCGGGGAATACCCTGTGGATTACATTCCCCCACGATGTCGTTTCCCTTTGCCGGAGGTACGGCGCGTGGTCCATATCCAGGCTTGCTCGCTTCAAATAACCTCTGGCCAGCCGGTGTCATTGGAGGAACGTTAACGCCGGGCCGATTGCTCATACCGCGATCCCCGCCGGTTCGACTCCAGACGCCGGACAGGTCATGTGGATCGAACGGCAGATTCGATTTGGGCTTGGCTTTGCGAGCGACCTGACCGGTTTGCGCCAACCCGGCGAGTGGTGACGCGCCCGCCATTATCGTAAAGAAAAGAATCGTCAGTAACCGGGCGCGCACTATTCCGCCCTCCCCGACAAAATTTGCTCTCCCTTCGCGTTCATGATCTTTGTCACCACGCCTGCATTTGTACCTGCCTTGGATGGCCATAGCGAAATTGTGAGTTCGGTTCCCGGCTCGAGCTCTTTTTCTGAACGTCTCCGGCTCCATCC
>Ga0134071_10000515_pt1 | contig 12779 bp, 14 predicted proteins | sample 15_taG_27_FD_94466 | JGI IMG/M metagenome (GOLD analysis project Ga0134071, IMG submission 94466) | Grasslands soil microbial communities from the Angelo Coastal Reserve, California, USA - 15_D_Rain_40cm_5_09082015 | ecosystem: Environmental > Terrestrial > Soil > Grasslands ...
CACGGCGGGTTTTGGTGGGCGCATCTGCGATGGCTTTACCAGTGGGAACCGTCGAGCATGAAAAAGTGGTGCCCCGATATAATGCGCACTCGATACACCCTCTGGACAAAGGTGCAGGTCCCTCTTGTCGCAATTTCGCTCTGTTTCGGCTACTTCCTTTTCGGCTGGTCGGGTTTCTTTTGGCTTGGTGCCATTCGCTTGCTGTATTGCCTGCACATGCAGTGCGTGGTCAACAGCCTCCTCCATCTCAAGCCCGGTTTGCCGGAGGGCGTCGATTCAAGCCAAAACATCTGGTGGCTTGGACCACTTCAAGTATCGGCATGGGGCGAAAATTGGCATGGAAATCACCACGACCGTCCGGCTTCCGCGTGCTTCAGCCGGCACTGGTGGCAGATTGATATCGGGTGGTACGTCATCTGCGGACTCGAAGCAATGGGACTCGCAACCAACGTCAGGCGCTGACTGTCGTCCCGCGGTAGTAATGCTGCAGGATTTCTCTGTAATCCCAGCCCTCATCGGCCATGACGGCCGCGCCGATCTGGCATAATCCAACGCCGTGTCCCCATCCAGCTCCGCGCAAGACCAGCCGGCCCGCTTGCTTGTCGACGACGAATGCCGAACTGTAAAGATGCGTGCGCGATAGGGCGCGGCGAATCTCCAATTCTTTACCGATGATGAGGTGATCGCGCTCGCCGCTGAGTTTCAAACGGTAGATTCGGCCGGATGGGCCCCGAGCAAGCGCTTCGATGTCGCGAATCGGACCCAGATCCACGCCGAGGCGGGATTTCACAAGATCCGCCAGTTCTTCTGGACCGTAATCCACCTGCCATCGATAGAAGTCGCGAGTTTCCTGGTCGAAACCCGGCAGGATGCGCGAGAGAAGCTCCGAATCACGCGTGTTGCAATAAGCAGGCGGAGCCGAACGGATCCAGGTTTCAGCGGTGTACGAACCGGCTTGTGATGAACCGTCGTAGACGGATTCCAGATAAGGGATTTCCTCGTCTTCCCAGGCGGTTGAATAACGCTCGCTGATTCCACCGCAGCATTTGGAGAACCGCGCGTCGCAGATCATTCCGTTGTAGCGGAGAAACTCGCTGTTGGTGGCACCAACGGCCTGGACAGCCGCGGGCGAGAAGACTTTCGTGATGCCCTGATAACGCTGGCAGTGATCGTCGGCACACACGTCGAACTCGGGATGCGCTTCGCGGCCGTACCAGCGGAGGGTTTCGTGGGAACTGGGATTCCCCTCCTCGCAGAGGAGGGGTGGATGCGCCGAAGGCGCAGACGGGGTGGTTAGACCGGCCGAAATGTTGTCGCCGAGCTGACCATCAATTGAGGCTTCGCCCTCTCGGGCTCGCGCTTCGCGCCCGGCGTGCCATTCTGCGGCTGTCGCGCCTCCCCTCCTCTGCGAGGAGGGGAATGCTAACCAGCTTCTGGAAATTACGGCATGCGCCTTCAACAGCTCGATCGGACAACTCGCACTCATCTCCGATGAAATCACGCTGGTCACATACTCTTCGAGCGGAACATCGTTAATGGCGGTCAAGGTGCCATCACGCTTGATGATGCGCAGAGCTCCTCGAAATACCTGCTGTTCTTTTCGCTCCCAGTGAAACCCGATTCCGATAGTGACGTTTTGCAGCGCAAATGAGCTTGACGCCGGATCCGACGGAGTGAGTGTGGTTGGAGAAGTGAGCCGATAATGCCCGCTCTTGTAAGCTCTGCCCGCTGCATCCGTGAATACGCCATTCAGCTTGACCTCAATGGCAGAGCGCCCTTCCATCAATCCTACGGCTACCACCGTTCAGCCCTCCAATTTCGCCGCTACTTCTTGAAATACATTGTCCGGCAAAGTCACCTCTCGAAAAATGGAAGCTACGTTATCGCCTGTGATTTTCTCGAAATCTTTTTCGAACGGCACGACAAATATGCCGCATAGATCGATCGAGGCCGGACTGACGGTCAATTCGCCACGGCGAAAGACCTCAGGGCGATGTTTTCCCCGAGGAAACAAACAGACGACCCATTCCCCTTTCTCGCAATACAGTGCGATGTTGATCAACGGTTCTGGCCGCTTGCCGGTGGCATTTGCCAGCAGTTCAATAGCCCGATTCATGCGTTCGACCAAAGACGAGCGGTCCCGGTCTCGGAACACGAACACGTTTCTCGCATAATTCGGTACGACAATGCCATTGGCCTTTCGCAGGTCGTTTTCGATTGGAAAAAGCTTCCGGACGCCCGCTTGAAAATGCATGTGATCGGGGGCGGACGCTCCGCATTCTGGCCCATTATAGACGACGAAGTAGCCGGGCAAGCTCGCGGCGATGTCGAGCATATTCCCGAATTGCCTCGAGATCTGCTGCACACCGTGTTCTTTGCAGACGATGGTGAGGTGACGTTCCACGATAGGGAAAGGATTACAGTAGAGCGTGAAGCCGGCGCAGAATTCGAGACCTTCCTCTTCGGGATCTAAATTGGCAGTACACAGAAAACACGGTCGTTTCGCGATCGACTCCTGATCGACAGCTGCCGTCGTACTGGCTACCCGATGCGGAATGTGACGGATGAATACGTCGAACCAATCGATGCGAACGGGCCGGGTCCTCGCCTGCGCAAGGCCTTGAATGCCTTTGGCGAGCCGTGGCCATGCCCGGATTTGCCTTTCGAAGAGCTGCTCGATCGCCTCGATCATTTGGTCGTTCTCGCGAGGATTTCCAGGGTTCGCACCCAGTCCTTGTATTGATCGTAGCGATTGGCGACATCAAGCGGCAGCGCGCTATCGCTATTTCCTTCCCAGCGCCGGCAAAGGTATAAGGAATCGTAAATCCGGCCGATTTCGTACTGGCGGCTGATGCGCAACGCAACGGCGTAATCTTCACCGTAGCTGACGTTGGGAAACCCAAACCGCCGCAAGACCGAAGTATCAAAGGCACGCGGCGCTCCGAGACCATTGACCCGAAGCGCATTGTTCCGGCCATTCTCGCGCGTCCACTCGCGATGATCGATGAGACCCGGCGGAATTTCCTTCAGCGAAAAATCGACGATGGTGTAGGAGCCGACCACCATGGCATAAGGTCCGGCTTCGAGTTCTCCAACGATGCGCTGGAGGACATTGTCACTGATGTAAAGATCATCAGAATCGAGCTGGATCACATACTGCCCACACTGCTCGGAGTAGATCGCTTCATTCCAGCACCCGCCGATTGCAAGATCACGGCGCTGGGGAACGACGTGTCTGAGACGCCGATCGCGGATCTCGCGCAAGATTTCCGCCGTCCGGTCCGTCGAATGGTTATCGATGACGATGACGTTTAAATCGAAATCCGTCCGCTGGGCCAGCGCGCTTTCGACGGCATCGCGGATGGTTCGTTCGCGGTTCCGTACGGGTATGACGATGCTGGCCTTAACCGGAAACCTTTCATCCGCAGGTGGAACTCTCTCGAAGCGTGGTTCGAGCCATGCCCCGATACGTTTAAGATGCGCAGTGGCAATCTGCTCCATCTCGATCTGGTAATCGCGATTACGGGGATCGACGTACTCAAATTGCTTTTGCTCGCTCGGACGGGTTTCCTTATTCCTCGCGTGGTACAACGGCTCAGGAATCCTGACGATGGGATGTTTCTCCGCGATCCTCAAGCGCAGATCATACAGACCGCCCCACCGCCAATTGTTCGGAATTCCAACTTCTCTCGCTGCTGCAAGGGAAACAGCCACGAGTGGTCCAAAATCGAAAGCGTCGCGGATACTGCCGATTTGATAATCGATGCGAGGCCGATCCACTGCGTCGGCATAAACCCAGCCGGCGCGAGTCTCGCTCATGACTTCGGCCATTCGATTGAACATACGGGGCCCAGGGTCGACGCCAGTGCGAGGATCTCCGATAAAGAGAAGATCGGACTTCGCGTTTTGGATAAGGTCTTGAATGCTTACAGATGAATAATCGTTTGGATAGACAATCACATTCCCCTCCTCGCAGAGGAGGGGTGGCGCGACAGCTTAATAGAAGCTGGCGCGCCGGGGTGGCGCGAAGCGCGAGCCCGACAGGGCGAAGCCTCAATAGAAGTTCGGCAAGAAACTTCCCCGGTCTGACCACCCCGTCTGCGCCTTCGCTTCGCTTGGCGCATCCACCCCTCCTCTGCGAGGAGGGGAATGCACCTTGATTGATCCATCATCTAGGTCTTACCACAATGACACCAGCCATGCGATTCGCTTTCAGGAATTCATCGAGGTTCTGTTCCACGACCATACCGCGGCTCCGCGAGGCGTGACGCATGAGAAGCGCTTGGCCATTGCGCACGATAATGCCGCAGTGAAAGATATCGAGGTTCTTACGTGTGGACCCGAAGAAAATGAGGTCGCCGGTTTCGAGCGACGGCGCGATCCGACGTATATCGGATTTCGGTAGACATTTGATCCGGACTAGCTTCGGTGCGAGTCCCGGCAGGAGATTCAAGAGACGCGACCTCACGACGGTTGCTTCCGACGGCATCGCGACGAGCCGTACGACGCCCGCCTTTGTATTGTTTCGAATCCATCCGGTCATATAGTGGTTTCGCCGTGTCCACTCGACACGACCATCCTGATACCGAATCCTTTGGAGCCATTGTGTGAAGTCAACCGCGTTTGAAGCGCGCGAGAGAGCGAGAATGGTTTCGATATAGGTGACACAGTCAAAACCATCGAGAGAAGCCGTAAACACTTCCGGGGTATCGGAAGAGCCGATCAGTGGATTTGCTTTATAGCGGTGTCCAAGGAAATGATGGGAAAAGGCATCGATTCGACTCACGGCGGAACGGCGAGACTTCGCTTTTAATAGAAGCTGTTCAACGCGCCGCCGGCTGAGACCTCGTGGTTGCGCCTCCTGCATCAAACGTCGATTTTAACATGCGCTCTGGAGGTCCTCAGGCGTGCCCCATTTCCGCCTGATCGAGGTCAATAAATTGACCATCGTCGTCAGAATCTTGTGGGAAAAAATCCACCACTAACAGGTATAGATCACCGTCCTGAAACATATGAGCCATCTTTGGGTCTTGCAGCCGGAACTGCTGGTGGCGCGCATCCCAAGCAACCTTAACGATAAACATTTCCGCCTCCCTTCCCCTTTACTGATAACGCCGCAATTCGATGCCCTCTCTCGAACGGCATTGCAATTGCACTAATGCTTATCTGATGTTTGTTAACGACTTCTTCCTCTCCTTTTTCCTCCTTTCGTTTGCGGCCGTTCTTTTCTTATTCGGCTCTTTGTTGGTTACCGATGGCATCACGCGTCTCGTAAGAGAACAATACGCAAAGATGCGTTCGAAATCTTCCGTGGACGCCAAGGTCAGCGAGACAACAATCAAAGCTGCCGATCATCGGGCCGCATAAGTCAGCCGGACCGTTTCTTCACCCTCCCCAACACTCTTCGCATCAGTGGCCAAACCAAAGTGAGACTCGATAAAACGAGGAAAACGACCAGGAAAACCGTGAAGAGATCCCCTCCCAGCAGCGAGTAGCCCACCGTCGAACTCATCAACCGATTGAGCGCGACAATCAGAAAGAGAATAAGGGTTATGCGCTGGAGTCGCGTCAGTCGAGAAAGGGAGGCCATCAGCAGTTCTCAAAATAACAGACTAGTTAGATACTATGAGTTTCACTCCCACGGGAAAACTGTCATAAAATGCCCTCCCAGGCACGATCCAATCTAAATGCGCTGAACGGAGGCATTGATTATGGCTAAGTCACGAAAGTTCTCTGCCGATCGCCGCAAATTCTTGAAGGGTGCAGCCGTTGCCGGTGCGGCAACCTTGGCCACCCCTGGCGAACGGGCTGTTGCTGCGCCGGCCAGGAGGGTAACAGCGCCTCTGCAGGACCCACGCGCCGAAACGGGCACTCCCGCAGAAGTGGACATTTTGACCGCGGATCACTGCGGCTCGGACTTCATGGTTGACGTGATCAAATCGCTGGATATTGAGTACTTCTGCGCCAATCCGGGCTCCAGTTTCCGGGCTTTGCACGAGTCGGTCATTAATTATGGCGGAAATCAGAAACCCGAATTCATTACCTGCTGCCATGAAGAATCTTCGGTGGCGATGGCTCATGCGTACTCAAAGATCGAAGGAAAACCCATCGGGGTCATGGCACATGGAACCGTCGGATTGCAGCACGCAGCAATGGCTATCTATAACGCGTACTGCGACCGGGTTCCGATATTCATTGTGGTGGGCAACTCTCTCGACGCGACCCAACGCCGTCCGGGCGTCGAGTGGGAGCACTCCGTTCAAGATGCAGCATCGATCGTTCGCGATTTCGTCAAATGGGATGACACCCCGATATCTCTTGGCCACTTTGCCGAATCTGCGGCCCGCGCCTACAAAATCGCGATGACGCCGCCCATGGAGCCTGTGCTGCTCGTCGCCGATAGCGACCTTCAAGAGCGGCCTCTTTCGGAGAAGGACAAGTTGCGGGTTCAAAAGGTCACCCGAACCACTCCGCCGCAGGGCGATTCAGGAGCCGTTGCGGAAGCCGCGAAGCTGCTGGTAGCGGCGCAAAACCCCGTCATCATCGCGGACCGCGCTGCTCGAACTCCGGCCGGAATGAAATATCTCATCGAGCTGGCGGAAACCTTGCAGGCGCCCGTCCTGGACCAAGGCGGGCGAATGAATTTCCCCACGCGCCACAAACTCAATCTATCGGGCCGCGGTCGTCCCCTGATTGCCGAAGCGGACGTTATTTTGGGCCTGGAACTGACCGATTTCTGGGGTACGGTGAACGCATACCGCGATCAACTGGAGCGCACTTCACGCCGCATTACAAAACCCGGCACCAAACTCATCAGCATCACGGCCGGCGATTTGTACATCAAATCGAACTATCAGGATTTCGAGCGCTATCCGGAAATAGACCTGGCGATGGCCGCGGATGCGGAAGCAACGTTGCCTGCTTTGATCGAGGCTGTTAAACGCCTGATCACGCCGGAGCGGAAGAGCGCCTTCCAGGCCCGCGGCGCCAAGCTCGCTGCCGCTCACGACGCGTTGGTCGAGCAAACCCGCAAGGAAGCCGCTTACGGATGGGACGCCAGCCCGATCAGCACGGCGCGAATGTCGGCGGAACTCTGGGCACAAATCAAGAACGAAGATTGGTCGCTTGTGTCGAATGGAGCCAGCGGGTGGCCGCAACGTCTGTGGAACTTCGACAAGTACTATCAGCACATTGGCGGTTCCGGAGGAGCAGGCGTGGGCTACGGTGCGCCAGCTTCGGTCGGCGGCGCGCTCGCCAATCGGAAGTACGGACGCTTGTCGGTAAGCATTCAAAACGATGGTGACTTGATGTACGCGCCAGGTGTGTTATGGACGGCTGCCCATCACCGCATTCCGTTGTTGAGCGTCATGCACAACAATCGCGCTTACCACCAGGAAGTGATGCATCTGCAGCGCATGGGAAATCGTCACAATCGCGGAATTGATCGCGCGTACATTGGAACGACGATTGAAGATCCCAACATCGACTACGCCAAGCTTGCGCAGAGTATGGGCTGGTACGCCGAAGGTGCAGTCACTGATCCGAAGGATCTCGGACCAGCTATTAAACGCGCGCTTGCAGCAGTCAAGCGCGGCGAACCGGCGCTAGTCGACGTTGTGAGCCAGCCGCGGTAGGAGGAAAAAGATGAAAGGTCTGTTGCTGATTTTGGCGATGCTAGCCGGTTCGCAAAATCCACCACCGGCGAACACGCCCCGTGGTGATGCTCAGAACGGCAAGACACTTTTTATGAAATACGGCTGTTATGAGTGTCATGGCCGCGAGGGACAAGGATCGAATGCCACCGGACCACGGCTGAATCAAAACCCGATCACATATGCGAGATTCGTGGCCTACATTCGGAAACCTTCAGGTGAGATGCCGCCCTATACAGCGAAGGTGGTACCCGACCAGCAGGCTGCCGATCTCTACGCGTTCCTTCAATCGCTGCCAAAGCCGCCGGCGGTGGACAGCATTCCGCTGCTGAAACAGTAAACGGGATGGGGGCGGGGGAATTCCTCCGCCCCTCCCCGCACCCGTGAGGACACATGAAGATACGTCGCTATTCGGTTATCGCTGTATTGATGCTGCTGTTTCAATCGGGATTGATCTTTGGTCCCGTAAGGCCGGTCGAGGCGGAGAAGCTTCCAACAGAACTGACCGATGAAGAATTTTGGAAGTTATCCTCTGAAGTGTCGGAACCCGACGGGACTTTCCGCTCTGATAATTTGCTTTCCAATGAAAGCTACTTTCAATTTGTGATTCCAAAACTGAAAGAAACGACGGTCGAGGATCGCGTGTACATGGGTGTAGGCCCAGAACAGAATTTCACCTACATTGCCGCGCTTAAACCGCGACTGGCCTTCATCCTGGACATCCGCCGCGGAAATCTCGAACTTCAACTCATGTATAAAGCGCTGTTCGAACTGTCGCAGGATCGAGCCGATTTTGTCTCGCTCTTGTTTTCGCGTAAACGTCCGGAAGGACTCGGACCGCAGTCCAGCGTTCAAGAAATCTTCGCTGCATACGGGAAGGCTTTCTCCAGTGACGCGCTCTACACGGAAAATCTCAAAAAAATCCAGGATCATCTGGCGAAAACGCATGGCTTCCCGCTTTCTGTGCACGATCTTGAAGGGATCGAATACGTTTACCACAATTTCTACCGGTTTGGCCCGAGCATCAATTACGGATCGAGCGGCAGAGGCGGTTTCGGCGGCGTCTCGTATGAGGATTTGATGACGGCTACGGACGCGCAAGGCGTGTTTCGCAGCTATTTGGCCAGTGAAGAAAATTTCGCCGTGTTGAAAACCATCGAAACAAAAAATATGCTGGTGCCCGTCGTAGGTAATTTCGCCGGACCGAAAGCCATACGAGCGGTTGGGAAATACGTCAGGGAAAACGACGGGAAGATTGTGGCGTTCTATCTTTCGAACGTCGAGCAGTACCTGCAGCAGGACGGCATCTGGGACGATTTCTGCCGTAACGTCGCCACGTTGCCTCTGGATGAATCGAGCACTTTCATCCGTTCGGTCCGGGGCGGCCGGTTTGGCTTCGGTGCCGGATTGAATTCGGATCTCGGGAGCATGTCTTCGGAATCGAGTCATTGCGCTCCGGAAAAGCAAAAATAGGGGGTTGTATGGCGTTCCGCACGGCGGTTCTGCTATTCGCATTCGCGAGTACCGCGCAAGCGCAAGTTACCTTCACAAAAGATGTCGCTCCCATCTTGCAGCGCTCGTGTCAGGTCTGCCATCGGCCCGGAGCGATCGCGCCGATGTCGCTCCTGACTTATGAGGATGTTCGGCCTTGGGCGCGCGCGATAAAGGAGAAGCTGGTCAAACGCGAGATGCCGCCCTGGTATATCGACAAGAATATCGGTATCACAGAATTCAAAGATGATCCGTCGTTGAGTGACGCGGAAATCGCCACGATCGGCAGGTGGGTCGACGCCGGCGCGCCCATGGGCAACCCGGCCGATCTGCCGCCTCCACGACAGTTCAGTGACGTCGATCAATGGCACATCGGAAAGCCCGATGTGGTCGTGACGATGAAGAAGCCCTACATCCTGCCGGCGCACGGACCCGACAACATCGTGGATGTTCTTGTGGATCCCGGCTTCACACAGGATATGTACGTGATGGCCGTCGAAAGCAAACCGGCTGATGCTCGCAGTTTCAAAGTGGTTCATCATTTCACGACAAATCTCATAGAGGATCCGGAAGACGACCCGATCGGATTGTTCTTCAACGAATATGCGCTGGGGAAAAACGGCGATATCTTTCCGCCAAACTCCGGCAGACTGGTCAAAGCCGGCTCGAAGATCAATTTCAATTTACATCTCAATCCGCGCGGCGAAGAAACTCCGGTCACGGTTCAACTCGGCTTCAAGGTGTTCCCGAAAGGCGTCGTGCCGAAATACGTCGCGTTTACGCAGCATATGGGCGACGCTCCCGATCTGGACATTCCGCCCAATCAAATTACACGTCACGACGGCTATTTCCGTTTGCCGAAGCCGGCACTGGTTGCCTCATTCCAGCCGCACATGCACAATCGCGGTAAGGCCATGTGCATGGAAGCGATTTATCCGGATGTTCGAGCGGATTCGGCCCGGCCGGGTCCGGCTCGGACCGAAACGCTCAGTTGTGTGAGCAATTATCAGTTTGGATGGCACATCACCTACCCGTATGCCGACAGCGTCGCGCCGCTGTTGCCGGCTGGAACCATCGTTCACATCACTTCCTGGCACGACAATACGGTGAACAACAGATACAACCCGAATCCCAGAAATTGGGTGGGCTATGGTCAGCGATCGATCGATGAGATGAGCTTCGCATGGGTGACACTGACCTATCTGGACGAAGCAGATTTTCAGCAACGCACGCAGGCTCGAGCGAAAAAGTAAATTATGAATGTGCATGTCATCGGTTTCATTTTGGCGGTTGCGGCTCTCGTTCAGGCTCCGCAGCCTCCAACCGAACTTGCACAAGTTCGATTCAACTCGGGCCAGGATGTCGTCCCCTACTTCGAAGGATGGCTTCGAAATCCGGATGGCACGTTCGATCTGGTGTTCGGATATTTCAACCGGAACTGGAAAGAAGAACTGACGATTCCGCCGGGGCCCGAAAATATCGTTGAACCGGGTGGACCGGACGCCGGACAACCGACGTATTTTCTTCCCCGCCGCCAGCGATGGGTTTTCCGCCTTCGTGTACCCGCGGATTTCGGTAACAAGGAGGTGACGTGGACATTGACCGCTCATGGACGAACCGAAAAAGCTTACGGAAACTTGTTGCCGGCCGAGGAAATCACCGAGCGCGTTGTGAGCGGCAATGGAAATTTCGATCCAGGAGAGGGTGACCCGAACGAACCACCTTCGATCAAGATCGCTCCGCTTCAAAATGCTACGGTGACCGCGCCGCTCACATTGTCGGCTTCGGTTTCCGATGACGGTCTTCCCAAACCCCGGACGGTGCGAACTCCGCGCCCGCAGGCGCCGGCATTCGGCGCCCAGGTCAATACTAATGAGACGCGCCGCTCGCAAGGGCTCACTGTGAGGTGGCTGCAATACGGCGGTCCTGCGAAAGTTTCCTTTGATGCCACCGATCCGATTAAAGTAGTCAACGGTCAAGCGATCACACAGGCGCATTTTACTGAGCCGGGAACGTACCGCTTGCGCGCAATCGCCAGCGATGGCGCGCTTTCAACTACGACGGAGGTCGTCATTAGGGTTAAGTGATGTATTATTCCCCTCCTCGCAGAGGAGGGGAGGATGCGCCGGAGCGTAGCGAAGGCGCAGACGGGGTGGTCAGACCGGCGAAACGTTTCGGCCGAACTGACCACCCCGGCGCTTCGCGCCACCCCTCCTCTGCGAGGAGGGGAATGCATTCGACTAATTTGGAGAATCTATGCGAAGTAGCTTTACGAAATTCATCCTGGCATCTGGCTTGGCTGCGGTTCTGTGCCTTGCCATAACGCCGGCCATCAGCCAGCAAACGCCGCCAAACGGTCAATTCCCTGCGTATCGGCCGCCGCGCATGGCCGACGGTCATCCCGATCTGAATGGAATCTGGCAAGCGTTGGTTTCGGCCAACTGGGACCTACAGGACCACGACGCCCAGCCTGGACCACATCCGGAAATCATGGGCGCCTATGGCGGCGGGCCGGCGGGACAAAGCGTGGTGGAAGGCGGCGAAATTCCTTACAAGCCCGAAGCGCTGGCCAGGAAGAGACAGAACTTTCAGAACCGGGCTCGGGCCGACGTCAGCGTCGATAAGAAGTGGCATGATATAGGCGATCCGGAATTCAAGTGTTACATGCCCGGCGTCCCTCGCGCGACGTACCTGCCTTTTCCGTTTCAGATCGTTCAGGGATCCAGCCCCTACATCCTGATGGCATATGAGTTCACCAGCGCCACCCGGATCATCCGTATGAACTGGAAGCAGGAGGCGCCGACCCCATCCTGGATGGGCTGGAACCGTGGCCGTTGGGAGGGCGATACGCTGGTAATCGACGTAACCGGCCAACGTGCCGAAACCTGGTTCGACCGCGCCGGCGATTACCACAGCGAGGATTTGCACGTGGTCGAACGCTACACACCCGTCAGCCCTTACCATTTAATGTACGAGGCAACTATTGAGGATCCACAGGTATACACGCGGCCATGGAAAATAAGCTTCCCTCTTTACCGTCGTATGGAAAAGAATATTCAATTGCTGGAATACAAATGCGTTCCGTTTACCGAACAAATATTGTACGGACCTTTTAGCAAACAGACAGGAGGTGCTCGATGAAGTACCGAATGTGGCTTTCGATTGTTACTTTAACAGCCGCTATCACCGCGTTTTCGCTAGCGGCGGCAGGACAGACTCCGAAACCCGCTACACCAACCAAAGCGGCCCCAAAACCGGCGCCTGCGGCGAAGGCCCCCTGGACGGCGCCGAAAACCCCGTGGGGCGATCCCGATTTGCAAGGCGTGTGGAACGATGCCACCAGTACGCCGTTGCAGCGTCCGACGGGCGTGAAAGAAAAGGATGTTCTGTCGGACGAAGAGGCAGCCGAATTCGCTCAACAATTGGAGTACCAGTTGTCGCGCGACCGGCGCGACGGTGGTCCTGACGTCGACGTCAATCGTGCCTATAACGAACATTGGATGGACGCGCGGCGCCTGAAGATTACCGAAGATCGGCGTACATCCTTGATCATTGATCCGGAGGATGGACGCATCCCTGCAACCGTGCCGTTGACGCCCGAAAGAGAGAAGGCACGCACAGCGCGAGCCGGGGCCA
>Ga0134071_10000521_pt1 | contig 12755 bp, 16 predicted proteins | sample 15_taG_27_FD_94466 | JGI IMG/M metagenome (GOLD analysis project Ga0134071, IMG submission 94466) | Grasslands soil microbial communities from the Angelo Coastal Reserve, California, USA - 15_D_Rain_40cm_5_09082015 | ecosystem: Environmental > Terrestrial > Soil > Grasslands ...
CGACCATGGTCATAATGTGGAATTCCAAATGTGGAATTCCAATTTGACAGAGCGGATTTTGGCAACTACGATTCAACAGCGATTATTTCATGCCGACCGCGCCTCCTCCTACTTTCATCTACGGCACTGCCTGGAAGAAGGACGCGACTGCGCCATTGGTCCGTGCGGCCGTCAATGCCGGCTTTAAGGCGATCGACACAGCGAATCAGCCACGGCACTACAGCGAAGCATTGGTGGGTGAGGCCCTGGCTGCCCTGGCAACGGAAGGCGTTCGTCGAGATTCGCTGTTTCTTCAAACCAAGTTCACCCCGGTAAACGGCCACGATCACCGGATCCCTTACGATCCACAAGCATCGCTGACGACCCAGGTCCAGCAATCATTTGAGTCTTCCCTGCGGAATCTGAGAACCGATCGCGTCGATTCCTATCTTCTCCACGGCCCCTATTCATACCCCGGTCTCGGTCGTGAGGACTGGGAAGTTTGGAGCGCGATTGAAGCCATCCACAACTCCGGCCGCGTTGGAATGATTGGAGTGAGTAACGTTAACGCTCTTCAGCTTTCAGCTTTAATCGATCGCGGCAAGACCAAACCCAGGGTCGTGCAGAACCGCTGCTTTGCGAATCGGGGTTGGGACCGGGAGGTTCGAATGATCTGTCGAGAGCATGGAATCATGTATCAGGGTTTTTCGCTCTTGACCGCGAACCCTTACGTGTTGCGGCATCCGCGAGTGCTGTCCATAGCCCGACGGCTCGGCGTGGATACACCGCAAGTCATCTTTCGATTTGCAGTGCAGGCGGGCATGGTTCCGCTTACCGGAACGACGAGCCTGGAACACATGAAGCAGGATTTGAAAGTTTCAGATATAGAACTGACCTCCCAAGAGGTTAAACTGGTCGAGTCCATCGAAGGATAGCCATGAGACAAGCGACAGCTCACGTCAAGACGGCTGGTATCTTGATCGTTTGTCTGGCAGCCGCGATCGCCAGCACTCACGCCAGTCCTCGAACTCGCGATACGCATGGAAACGGGCCGGAAGCCGAGTTCCAGATGGCGCGCGTGAAATACAGAACATTTGGCGGAGGAGGTTCGCATGGCTACTTCCAACCGTGGTGGGCCATCGATTATCCCTTAGCCGAAGAGCATTTCTTTGCCGCCTTGCGGCGTACGACGAACCTCCAGGTCGCCGATGAAGAACGGCATCTGGAATTGAGCGACGATCAGATCTTCGAGTATCCGTTCCTGTTCCTGCAGCAGCCGGGCCAAGGCAACTGGCGTCCCACACCCAACGAAGCCGCTCGCTTGCGAGAGTATTGCCTGCGCGGCGGGTTCCTGTTGGTGGACGATCTCCATAGTGAATGGGCCTGGGCGATCTTCGAGCGGGCCATCAAACAGGTCTTTCCGGACCGGCCGATCATTGAAATCCCGGATGATGATCCCCTCATGCACGTGTTTTTCGACCTTGATCGAACGATGGCGATTCCGGGTGACCGGCATTTGCGAATGAATCGCAGCGGTGAGATTTTCGCGCGACTGGAAGGCCCGGTACATTGGCGTGGAATATACAATGACCAGCATCAGTTGATGGTCGCCGTCAATTTCAATTCAGACATGGGTGACGGCTGGGAGCACGCTGACGATCCCTACTACCCGGTCCCATTCACGGCTCAGGCGTACAAGTTCGGCATCAACTACATCATCTACGCGATGACGCACTGATCGGGGAACGGCTGGTGAGTAATTTAGTCGAAGCGCTCGCAGCCGGGTTGGAAAGGCCCCGCGAACTTTCGCCTCGCGTCCTCAACTACATCGAAGACAATTACAGCATTGAACATGACGCTGTTGGCAGTTTCCTGACTGAAGAACTGCCGAAGCTCGAAGACTACGAAATCGATCTCATTCTTTCGCCCGTTTTCACGCCGAAGCTGGCGGACCAGGCCGTCTTCGCCGAGTTGCTTGGACGCGAATCGGTGCCGCGGGACGGATGGCCGGCCTTAGTTCAGCAACTGTTGGAACGGCCCACGCAGGCTCGATTGATGACGCTGGATGGGACAGTCCATTCGGTTACGCTCCGTGGAGTAACCATCGAGCGATATGTGCACCGCCTTCGATTGGAAGCGACCATTCCGGATACAATTTTCCACCTGCTCCAGCGATGCTCTCCAACAGACCAGCCCCTGCTGAAAGCCATTGTGCGACGGTCTATTTGGGAAGATTCGGGACGTCGCAGGATTCTCGAGCGCTATCTCACAGCCGTTGTCGGCCGGGAGAGTTATGCCCTGGCTGACACCATCGATTTACTTAACCTCATGGAAAACCGGAAACCGTCGGATCTGGAGAATTTGCTTGCCGAGATTCCCCGCTGGCAGGAAGCGCTCCGAAAACAAGTGGAAGTAGCCGCCGGCGGCAAACCGTTCTTTAACGAGGATGTTCGATTGATGCATGGCGGCGCGCGAGATCAGCGTCCGCAAGCAGACAGCCGGGTTTCAGCGAAAGAAAATGAACTCGCGTTTTTGGGACGGTTGAGAGCGTTGTTGTAGCGGTAACTCCCCTCCTAAGTTAGGAGGGGAGTTCTCTTACCGCCCCTAACACAAAGCTTTACACCCCGGCGGCTTTCAAGGCTTCGAGCACGCGAGCATCCCGGAAAGGCACGCGGCGGAGACGGACGCCGGTCGCATCATAAATGGCGTTTGCCACCGCAGCGATTGTCGGTTTCAACGACGCCTCGCCGGCCCCGTAGTGAGGCAGATCGGGCCGGTTCGGATTCGGATCACCGTTCACCAGCAGAACGTCGATCTTCGCCGGCGCATCGAGATGCGTCAGCGTCGGATGCGTGATCCAATCGATGCTGGTGACCTTTTCGCTGTCGAACTTCACTTCCTCCCAAAGCGCACGGCTCAGGGAATGCAGCATGCCGCCTTCGACGCTGCGCCGCAGCGCTTCGGGATTGATGATCAAACCGCAGTCATGCGCGCAGACGAGACGCTTCACCCACACATGTCCGGTCTTCCGGTTCACGTCGACCTCGGCAATAACTGTAACGACAGTTTGACCGCGATAGGTGTAGGCGACACCTCGTCCGGTGAGGATATTTCCGCTGCCCGGCCTCCTGGGCGAAGGACGGGTGTCCCACCCGAACGCCTCTGCCGCGGCTTTGACCGACGCAAGGGAGCGCGCCCGCCGGAAGCCATTGTCGTCGTTCGCTGCTCCATTCAGCAGCTTCAACCGGAACTGAATCGGATCGGCTTCCGCTGCGGCCGCCATTTCGTCAATGAACGACTCACCCGCGAATGTGACCTGCGGGCCGTTGGGATCGCGCAAATTTCCGGTGCGAAGCGGCGTCTCCCAAATCATCGGAAGACTGACAACCTCAGCGACCATCCGGCGATTCGGGATAGCATACATATCCGAGGGAACGTCCCCGTTACCGGGCGCCGGCATCGCGCGGCGCCTGCCCATGAGTTGAGCAATGAGCACAGTGTCGGCTTCGTTATAACCGAGGTGATTGTAATCGGCAGCGCGGGCGTTGAAGTCAAGCGCAATGAGATTCCCCTGGGTATCCAGGGCTCCCCGAACTTTGAACGTGAACGCCGGCCCCTTGGTATCCCAGGCGGTTTCTTCGTTCCGCATCCACTGCACTCGAACCGGCCGGCCGATTTCTTTCGCCAGAAATGCCGCTTCAAAACCTGCGTCATCGGCGGCCGTCCGTCCGTAGGCCTGCGGCCCGTCCATCCAGACGACCCGGACGCGATCGCGCGGGATTTCCAGGAATTGAGCAACTCCATTTCGCAGCCCATACGATTTCATGTCGTTGGAGTAAATCGTCATTTGTCCATTCGAGGGATCGGCGAGCGCGTGAGCGGGACTGATGGCAGTATGTCCCTGGAACGGCATCTCGTATTCGGCTTCTACGACCTTCGCCGCACTTGCGAAAACCGCATCGGGATTCCCGACCACGTTGGGCTGGCGCCTGGAGGTCGGCGTCTCGTTGCGCATGAATTTGAAAAGATCGTCGGAGGTGGGGAGTGGTGCGGTCGCCGGTTTTTCCCAATTAACCTTGAGCTGTTTTGCGGCCTGGATTGCGTGTTCCTCTCGCTCGCAGACCACTGCCACGTAGTTGCCCTTGCTGACGACTTTCACCAGCCCCGGAATGTTTCGAACTGATGATTCGTCGATGCTGACGAGCTTCGCGCCCGCCACCGGGGGCTTCACATTCCGCGCGTGCACCATACCGGGAAGTTTCACATCGACTGCCCATGTTCCCGAGCCGTCCACTTTCCGGGGAATGTCGTCCCGCTGAGGTGATTGGCCGACCATCTTGAGCTGCTGGACGGGCTTTACTTTGGCCACACCTGTCGTGTTGTCGATATTGTTGTTTGTGGCCGTCAGCGTGACATTGAACTTCTTGCCGCCGATCAGTTCACCATACGTGATCTTCTTCGTCGGATCGGCTTTTACCGTGATCACTCCGTCGCTCACGGTGAGTTCATCAACAGATACACCAAACCGCTTCGACGCCATATCGAGCAGAACCCGGCGAGCCTCAGCAGCGACGCGCCTCATCGGCCAGCCATCGACCTGGATCGCATCCGAACCGCCGGAACCGCCTTGATCGACGGTAAGGTTGGTTGTGCCCATGATGCACGTCGTCTTGTCGAAGGGGATGTCGAGCTCGTCGGACATCATCTGCCGGAACGAGGTACCGGTTCCCTGGCCAAGATCAGTCTTTCCGACGTAGAAAGTCGCCGTGTTGTCCTCACGGATCACGATCCACGAATCCAATTGGTGGAAATCCGGGTCCGGATACAGACCACCAGCGGTCTGCGGCGTCGCGGTCGCTTCGGCTGCCGCGGTGCTTACGAGCGGCGCAGCGCTCAAGCTCACAACAAATAGACCGGAACTCTTCAGAAAGGTTCTTCGGGATGTTGTGGTGTTCCACTTCTCCAGAACTTCTTCGACTTGTTTCGGAATGTTTGTGAAGGCGTTCATATTGTCACCTCCTTGCTCCGAGTAGAACCGAGCGAGGCGATTGCCTTCGCGGCGCGCTTGATGGCCAATTGGACGCGGTAGTAGGTAAAACAACGGCAGAGCGTCCTGGCCATGGCCTCGCGGATCTGGGTATCTGTCGGGTGCGGATTCTTATCGAGCAGGGCCTTTGCCGTCATGATCTGCCCATTCTGGCAGAAGCCGCACTGCGGCACTTGCTCGTCAATCCAGGCTTGTTGTACGGGATGCAGCTTGCCGTTTTTAACGATTCCTTCCAGCGTCGTGACCTCGCTTTTGACCGCCGAAACCGGCGTGATGCAGGACCGTGTCGCCACGCCGTTGATGATCACTGTGCATGCTCCGCATTGCCCCAGCCCGCATCCAAACCGCGGCCCCCGCAATCCGAGATCGTTCCGCAGAATGTAAAGCAGCGGAGTCGAAGGGGCGATATCCAAGGTGTGGGCTTTGCCATTCACCTTCAATGTGACATTACTCATTCTTCGTTCTCCTTATGCGCGACTCGATTGGTGTCGAATGAAGTTCCGATGTGCAATTATTCGTAGAAATTGCATAAATTGCCACAAATAATCGCCTTACCGCCCAGCCAAAGCTAAAGTGTAGGGCCCTCACCGTCGATACAGCAAATTTGGGAGGAAGCTTTGGATAAGGCGTTTGTCGGGAGGCAACCGATCTACCGCCACGGCGTGGATGTGTTTGCCTACGAACTGCTTAGCCGCGACAGTGCACTGAATCGTGCCGCATTCACAGATGGCGATCGAGCGACGGCACGGCTTCTTCTCGAAACATTCGTCGATATCGGACTGGATCAAATTGTCGGACCGAAGACCGCGTTTGTAAATGTCACTCCGAATTTCTTGCTGAGTAACTACTGTACCTCGCTGCCCAAAGACCGGGTTGTGCTGGAGATCGACGCGCGTACTCCGGTCGATCAGGTCCTGCTCGAAAGATTGTCGAATCTCTCGAAAGCAGGATATAGGATTGCTCTGGACAACTTCGGTTTTCACGAAACGCAGGACCCGCTTCTGACGGTAGCCAACATTGTCAAGGTTGACACTCGAGCGGTGGCGCCCGAAACCATCGCCGAGCAAACCGCTGTTCTTCGAAAAACTGAAGTCAAGCTGCTTGCCCAAAAAGTCGAGACATATGAGGCCTACGAACACTGCAAGCAACTAGGATTTGACTACTACCAGGGATATTTCTTCTGTAGACCTCAGATCGTCAGCCAGCGGAAAATTCCGGCCGATCGCTTGTCGATCCTCAACCTGCTGGCGAAACTACAAGATCCCCAAATTACCATCGATGAACTCGAGCTGGCGGTCGGCCAAACCTTAGGAATCAGTTACCGGATTCTTCGATATCTGAACTCTCCACTGCATGGATTGACGCGGAAGATCATCTCTTTGCGCCACGGGATAGCGCTTGTCGGCACACGTCTGATTTCCAACTGGGCAAGCATGATGTTGCTGGAAGGCATCGACGACAAACCGCGCGAACTGATGATCACGACGATCGTCCGCGCGCACATGTGCCGCCAATTGGGCGTGGCGATGCGTCAACGAAATATGGACCAGTTCTTTACTGTCGGTCTTCTTTCTTTGATTGATGCCGTAACCGACCGTCCAATGACCGAGGTGTTGGAGCTCCTGCCCCTGGTCGAGGAAGTGAAGAATGCGATCCTGGATCGCGCGGGACTCATGGGCACCGCGCTCAAGTGCGTTGAGGCGTACGAACAGTGCAACTGGGAACACGCCAGATGCGGCGATCTGAGTGAAAGCGAGATCCGTCAAGCCTACCTGAATAGCGTCGCCTGGGCCCGCGCCACCGCCGATAAAGTCGTCGCCTGAGACGCCATTCTTCCACTCTGGTTTTGTGATTAGTGCCGAAGGCGGGACTCGTTCTTTTTGGCCGTCTGAGGCGATGTGAGTTACTGTTTCTTCGTTCTCACCGAGCGCACAGAACGCACCCTAGAACCGGGACGACACACACCAGCCACACACAGACAGGGTAGATCGTGTGTATCACCGCTCAAACAGGATGGCAGCGTTTATCGAAACTCAAATATTCAGACGTCTTCTATCAGCCTTGAGGTCGTCAAGTTCTTTCCGAAGAGCCCTCAGCTGGGTGTGCAGATCCTGAATGTCCGCAGCCAGTGAAATGGTCAATTCCGAAAGTCCTTTGCTCAGATTCAATGCGATATTCGTCTGAACATCAGGTAAAGGCGTTTGAATGACGTTCGCTTCAAAGCAACGTTGGGCTGCGGAGTAAGGCATTCGATGGCATCTCCTTTGTCCGTCCGATTCGCGGAAGAAAACGGGCCCGTGGCCCAACTCAAGCCCAGTTGTGGCAGCGAGGGCTTTCTCGTCCCTGAGTTGGCCGGTATTATCCGCACTGGTCATCTTTCCACAAAAGACTAAATTGAACTCAAAATCTGCACGATCCGGCAGCACGTACGGCCCGTCCCGGCTCTGAATGCGTCGTATAACCCAATCTCAACCGTTGGGTTGCCTGTCCAAGTACTGAACAACGCTGATGATCGACAGATTGTCAGCGCGTTACGGGAGTTAATGAGATATGAAGTGTCACTACACGGTTTCAGCAAAATCGTCTGGGAAACACCCGTCCGCCGAAAAACCACTACAAAGCCAAGGGTGCGTACCGGTATTACCAAGCCACAACCAGCCGCCGTCCAGGCAAACGCGAGAGGATCAAAAAACGGCAATTAGGCGCGTTATTTCCGAGTTTCGCTCGATGACTCCCAGTGAACGCCGTAAACGCCTACGCTCAGATCGTTGACGAAAGGATCACGGAAATTTCGATCAAGGACGATTCGGCAACGAGAGATGGCGGCGGCGACATGAAGTCGTCAGTCTCATCGTGCATTGAAGCTCTCCACGTTGGTAGACGACGGACATTTTGGTCCGGGTGAATGCCATTTTTCGTCCGTGTGGTAATGCGATTCTGTCGATAAACTCTTGAAAATGCATTTTGCAAGGGTTGGACATAAGTATGCTAGCGTACAGAAGCCGCACGGATGCGCGTGATTCAGGGGGTTGCGGCGTGCCACAGAATGGCGAGATAAACGAGAAGTTCGGAGTATATAAAAGCCTGTGCTGTGGCGCGGAAATTGTAATCAGGAAAGGTGCGACCTTTCCGGAGTGTCCGAATCATCGAAGCCTCGCCACCATCTGGGAACCTGTGGATTTTGAGATGATGCAGACCCCCGAGATCATGAAGAAAGCCAAATCGGAGCCTGCCGCGTAGCCTGATGCTGCTTGCTAGCCTGGAGGAGTCCGTGAAGCGGCGTGCGAAGAAGCCCGCTAGGCGCGGAACAGGATCAGCGAACTGGTGATCGGAGTGACGAAGCGCGTCCATTAGGTGACTTTCTTTAGTGCGGCAGTCGTAGGTGGTTGTCCGGTATCCCTTCTACGTCATACTCCGATGGCGCTCAGAATCCGCTGGGCTTACGCTGCTTTCGCTTCTGTGCGTTTCTTTTCCCGCTCAAAGGCTCATGCCTGAGGCGCCATTCCCGAACCCCATTCAAGGGTGGCGCTTTTGCTATTCAGAAAGTTGCGTGTTCTATGCGCTGCGAAGAGAAAGCGGTCCTGACGGCGGCTTGTACGCTGGGCTTCGGCAGCGGCTCACTGGCCCTGGTCGCGCGACAATTTCTTACGCAAAAAAGACGGACTCGGAGCAGCCGCTTGAAATGTCCAGGAAAGGTATGTTGATCCCGAGCGCCCTTATGTGAACATGCAGTTTGTCATTGGAGCCCATATTTGTCATTGGAGCCCATATTTGAGTCATGGACGAGATTCTTCTAATCACATTTCCGTTAAAAAGCTCTGGGACGTAGCTGCGCCATCACTGGCAGACGCAGGCTACGTAGCGCTGTCGTCAATTCTGACGCCAGAAGAATCAGCTCACTTCCGGGAATGCTCCGACTGTATCGCCGCGCTTGCCAACATGGTCCGTGAACTTAATCCAGAGAAAAAGAAAACCGCCGCGAGGAAATCAGGATAGTTCACGTCTGCGTGCGCCAGAGACAAAGGCACGGAGGGTCTTGGCTGAATAAACGGGCGAACACGGCGCCAGCACTCCCGAACCTAACCGAGAATTTCCAGCGCGGTGTGTACTCACAGGTGGCGGAAAATTGCCCCGGGCGAAAGACGGTCACCTCCCGGTTTTTTCTAGTATGGTACCGCCATTCCACCGACAAGCGGTTGAAGCGCGCTCTTGTGTGCGATGGCTATAGGCGTGCTAGGTTTTGCGGCGCGAAGGTATCGGAGTGCCTCAAAACGGCGAATACAATACACAGTTCGGGTTATACGGCAGCGTTTGCTGCGGTTCCGAGATCGTTATTCGGGCCGGGGCAAAATTTCCCAAATGCCCAAAGCATCCAGAAGAGAACACGCGGTGGGAACCAATCGAGATCCCTGCCGATGATTTTATCGCGCTCAAGAAGAACTCGCAGTCCAAACCAGCCGCCTAAGCTGCACTCTGTTCAGTCATTTCCATTTCGTCAACGATGTTCTGAATCTTTCGGGACCGTTCACAGAGTTCTAGGTAGCCGTGCGCCCAAGCAATGGTAATGAAGCTCTGAAGGTGCTTGCGCAGAAATGGGCAATATTGGGGATTCGATTCAACGAGCAGGCCGAAACCAATGACCAATGTCAACCCTCGAATCGTTTCTTGATCACTCTTTTCCCCGTCAGAAGAAATTTTCGGTGATTTAACGTTCCTCGTCTGAGGCGGGGCAATTTCTGTTTGCCGAATTGACGAGTAGGCGTACGCCGACAGGCGAGAATCCGCTTGTCCTACAAGCTTGATCGCTGTTCTTCGAATCGTTGCCAAAAATACGCTTGAGCAGTAAATGTCGGCATCATGCTCGACGACTTCATCAACCCGCGAATCGAACAAGTTGACATCGTGCTGATCGAGAAGGCTACGATTGCCTGGATTGAACGCGAGATTACCGCTTGCGAAGACTGCTACTCGGAAACGGAAATTCCTCTGGATTGGGTTCTGGATAAGATCACCGGACACCAAGGGCCAACGACGGATTATCTGCTCGAAATACCGGCGCACTGCCAACGCTGCGGACGTGAGATGACGGAGAAAACGTTGGTGGAGTGGAGCGGGACGGATCGGTATCTGTAGAGCGTTTCGTGTTTGTCCCGGCACGACAGAGCACGCCGTATTATCGACGGATCTGGAGTAGGCGCCAGCCACTGACCGATTCCTGCGTCTCGTCTTGCTGCGCTCTCGAACGCAGCCCGCGTGCCATTCCCGCCCCGCCGAGTCATTCGGGCGCTCCGACTCGCTAAGTGTTGAAACGATTGAGTGAAGCAGTCATACCGACGGCGGCCCGAACCCGACGTGCTCGACGCTGGCGGCGGGTTTTGCCATCTTGCTGATGGGCGCGGCTATATCAGAAGTGATAGTGAGTGTTCGCAGTGCTGGCGACAGCCGAGAATCCTTGCCGTAAGGACATGCGCGAGGTAGAAGGCAGTCGTCTGCACGCTGCCCAATGGAATGGAGATTCGACACATGAAGCGAACACGCCTCGCCGGGATTACTGCCTTCTTACTAATTGTTCTGACTCTCGCCTTGGGCTTTGCGGCGGCACAAACCGCGAAGACTGCGAAGACCAACGCCGAAATAAGGCAGGAGATCATCAAGCAATCCATCGCCCGTTATAAGGGAAGCTGTCCCTGCCCGTACAGCGCGGATGGAGCTGGCCGGATGTGCGGATGGTGGAGCGCTTACGATAAGTCCGGTGGAGTGTCGCCGCTCTGCTTCGAGAAGGATGTTACACCCAAGATGGTGGTTGATTACAGAAAGAGGACGAAGCAATAACCTACTGAAGCGTTACGCGCAGCTTCTCATGGAGAGCCAAACAAAAACGAGCCGATTCGCGTGGGTCTATCCCAACATCACTGACATAGTGACTGCGAAAGAAGCAGCGCGGCAGGGTTTTTGGGCGTCGCTGTTTGTCGCTGCCGTAACCGGTTTGGTTGCCGCCATTAGCGTCCTCGCCGGTGCCGTCGTAATGGGCACTGATTCAGCGGCATTAGTGGATTCCGGACTCTTCCTATTCGTCGCCTGGGGTATTCACCGGTACTCCCGGATCGGGCGATTTGTGGGTTGAGTTTGTATCTGTTCGAACGCGCTTACGCCGCCTATGAATCGGTCTCAGGCAGTGGTGCGTCGAATCCCGTTCTCGCATTCCAGAGCCTTTCACTGAGTGCCGAAGGCGGGACTCGAACCCGCACGCCTTGCGGCGCCACCCCCTCAAGATGGTGTGTCTGCCAATTCCACCACTTCGGCGAAGTGTTTACTTCTTCTCCGGCGTTGTCGGTGTAGCCGGAGCGTTCTGTTGAGCCGGCGGTTGTTGGGCCGGTGCCTGTCGGGCCGGTGGCTGTTGGGCCGGCTGATTCTGTTGCTGCTGAGCGGGCGGCTGTTGCGGTTGATTTTGTTGCGTGGCGCCTTCGCGAATGACGGAAGAGCCGCCGGGCTGTGAAATCAAAATCGTCAGAGCGAGCGAGGTGATCATGAAAATAACCGCGGCGGCGGTTGTGGCCCGGCTAAGTATGGTACCGGCGCCGCGGGCACCAAACGTCGTTTGGCTGCCGCCACCGCCGAACGCTCCAGCCCAATCTGCGCCTTTACCCTGCTGCAGAAGCACGACAAGAATCAAAAAAATGCAAACGATAACGTGAAAGACAGTCAGCAACGTAATCATAAGTATTTAATGATGCGGGCGAAGGAAGCGGGATCCAAACTCGCGCCGCCGACCAGCGCACCATCGATATCCTCTTTTTTCATCAGAGCCGAAATATTGTCGGGCTTCACGCTTCCACCGTACAAGATGCGAAGCGCATCCGCTGCAGCCGGACTGTAGATTTCTGCGAAGATCTTTCGGATTTCGGCGTGCATCTCGGCAGCAATTTCCGGGGTGGCCGTGCGCCCGGTGCCGATCGCCCATACAGGCTCGTAAGCGACAATGATATGAGAAAGCGCAGATCCGGTCAACCGGCCGAGACCGTTGCGAGCCTGCCTGCGCACGATTTCAAGTGCTTGTCCGGAATCGCGTTCCGACAGGGTCTCTCCCACACATACAATTGCATTCAGTCCACCGGTAACCGAGGCCAGCGTCTTCTTTTCGACAGACTCGTCGGTTTCTCCAAAATACTGCCGTCGCTCGGAGTGACCGATGATCGTATAGGTACATCCAACCTCGGTCAGCATCCTCACCGAGACCTCGCCAGTAAACGGGCCTTCTTTTTCCCAGTGAACATCCTGAGCGGAAACCGCAACCCGTGTTCCTTCTGTTTCTTCGACAGCGGTCGCAAGCGCGGTGAACGGCGGCGCGACGACGATGTCGCAATGTTCCACGTTCTGGATCTCGGGAATGAGCGCATCAAAGAACGCGCGGGTTTCGGCGCGCGTTTTGAACATCTTCCAATTGCCCGCAATAATCGGCCGTCTCATTTTTTGTCTGTCAACACCTCGACCCCCGGAAGTTTCTGCCCCGATAAAAATTCCAACGATGCGCCGCCCCCAGTGGAGATATGCGTGATCTTCGAGGCGACGCCGGATTCCGCCACCGCTGCGGCGGAATCGCCACCACCGACGATGGAGAAAGCCCTGGAATCCGCGACTGCGCGCGCAATTGCGAATGTGCCTTCAGCGAACTTCGGATTTTCGAACACACCCATGGGCCCATTCCATACGATTGTTTTCGCCTGCCGAA
>Ga0134071_10000522_pt1 | contig 12754 bp, 12 predicted proteins | sample 15_taG_27_FD_94466 | JGI IMG/M metagenome (GOLD analysis project Ga0134071, IMG submission 94466) | Grasslands soil microbial communities from the Angelo Coastal Reserve, California, USA - 15_D_Rain_40cm_5_09082015 | ecosystem: Environmental > Terrestrial > Soil > Grasslands ...
CATCGTCGTCTCCTTGTTCATTCGCTCGCCTCGGACGGTGGGGCCCCAGCCCCACGACGTCCTCCGGCTCGCACTACCATGTCAGCTCGTCTGGTTCTTGAGGTCGGCCAGCGCGCGGTCGAACGCCGAGAGCGCGGGCTTGATCTTCACGTGGGCGTCGAGCCGGTCGTAGAGCGCGTCGGGCGTCTTGAGACCGTTGCCGGTGATGCAGATGACCACGGACTCGCTCCGCGGGATGACGCCGGTCTCGATCAGCTTCTTGGTGGCGGCGACCGTCACGCCGCCGGCCGTCTCGGTGAAGATGCCCTCCGTCCGCGCCAGCAGCAGCATGCCCTCGATGATCTCGGCGTCGGTGGCGTGCTCGCCGAACCCGCCGGACTCTTTGGTGGCCCGGTACGCGTAGTAGCCGTCGGCGGGGTTGCCGATGGCCAGCGACTTCGCGATGGTGCTGGGCCGCACCGGCTTGAGCACGTCGGTGTCGTTCTTGATCATGGTGACGATGGGGCCGCAGCCCTGTGCCTGGGCCGCGTGCATCCGCGTGTTCACCGCCCCGTCGAGCAGACCGAGCGTCTTGAACTCCTTGATGGCCTTCCAGATCTTCGTGATCAGCGACCCGCCTGCACACGGCACGATGATATGCCGCGGCGTGCGCCAGCCGAGCTGCTCGACGATCTCGAAGCCGTAGGACTTGGAGCCCTCCGAGTAGTACGGTCGGAAGTTCACGTTCACGAAGGCCCAGCGGTACTTGTCGGCGATCTCCGAGCAGAGGCGGTTGACCTCGTCGTAGGTGCCGTGCACGGCGACCAGCGTCGGGTTGTAGACGAGCGTCGCCAGCACCTTGCCCTGCTCGAGATCGGCCGGGATGAAGATGTAGGACTTCAGCCGGCCTTCCGCGGCGTGCGCGGCCACCGAGTTGGCGAGGTTGCCGGTGGAGGCGCACGCGACGGTGTCGAACCCGAACTCGCGCGCCTTCGTCACCGCCACCGCCACCACGCGATCCTTGAAGGACCACGTCGGATGGCAGACGGAGTCGTTCTTGATCCAGATCTCCTTGCAGCCGAGCTCGTCGGCCAGGTTCTGGGCGCGGATCAGCGGCGTGAAGCCCACGTGGTGACCGACGGCGACGTCGCCCTCGATCGGCAGCAGGTCCTTGTAACGCCACATGCTCGGCGGGCCGGCGGCGATCGACTCGCGCGTGACGATGCCCTTGAGCGCCTCGTACTGGTAGTCGACCTCGAGCGGACCGAAACAGAACTCGCAGACGTGGACCGGCGCCGCCGGATAGTGGCGGCCGCACTCCCGACATTTCAAGCCCTTCAGCTTCGCCATGGTCTCTCCATCGGTAGGGGAATTGAGCCCCGAGTTTTACTGCACCGACAGCAGGACATTTCAGTTACTAAAGCATATCCAGCCGGAAATACAAGGGCGGTATCCTCGCCTCGTGCTCCCGCTCGTGTTGCTGCTCGGCTTCGGCGTCGCGTTCGCCTCGGCAACGCTCGGCGGCACGATGCTCGGCTTCGACGACCATCCCGGGCAGCTCTATCGCATGTGGCACGTCCTGACCTACGGACCGGCGCCGTGGGCATGGGATCGCGGCTGGTGGGCGGGCTATCCGGAGATGCAATTCTATCCGCCCGGCTTCGCGTATCTCGGCGCGGCGCTCGCGTGGGCGACCGCGGGCGTGCTCGACATTCGCACGGTCTATCAGGCGGTGCTCTGGCTGGCCTATCTCCTGCCCGGACTCACGACGTACTTCGCGCTGGCAAGGCTCACCGGCACGCGCTGGCTGGCGCTGCCGCCGGCGTTCGTGGCGCTGACGCTGTCGGCGGGGCTGGCGAGCGGCGTGGACGGCGGCGTGCGCACGGGAATGGTCGGGGCACGCCTGGCGTGGGCGCTGCTGCCGCTGGTCCTCTCGCTGGTCGCCCGCTGGCTCGACGGGCACCGCCCGCTGTCGCCCGCGGTGGCACCGTTGCTGGCGGCCATCGTGCTGCTGCATCCCGCCCAGCTGCCATCCGCCGTGGCGCTGCTCGTGCTCGCCCTGCCGCTCGCCGCCGCGCCGTGGCCGACGCGCGCGCGCGACGCGCTCGGCGCGCTGGCGCTGGGGGTGACGCTGACGGGGTTCTGGACGCTGCCGCTCGTCGTTCGTCTGGCCGAGACGCGCGCGCTCGCGTGGGGAACGCTTCAGCTCGGCGACATCGCGCATCCCCTCCCCGTCGTCCTCGCGGCGCTCGCCGTCGCCGGCCTGCTCGACCACGCGCCGCTCGCCGCCGGCCCGCGGCTCGCCTTCTGGTGGCTGCCGGCCACCGTCGTCATCACCGGGGTCGATCGCCTCGCGGCGGAGCCGCTCGGCCTCCGCTGGCTGCCGGCCGATCGCGTCGTCGACGGGGCGTGGATCGCGCTCGTCGTCGCCGCCGGAATCGGCACGGCGCGGCTGGCGCGCCGGCTGGAGGCGATGCCGATCCCGCCGCGCGTGGCCCTCGCGCTGCGCGCGCCGGCGCTCGGCCTGGCCGTCACCGCGCTGTTCGCGCTGGTGTCGATCGGCGGCGAGACGCTGATGCTGCGGCCGCGCGCGGCCGTGTGGCCCTCGCTCGTCTCGATCGAGTGGGGCCTGCGGCTGCCTGATCTGTGGAGCCTCATCGGTCGGCTGCCGGAGGGCCGCATGCTGTTCGTGCGCTCGGGCGTGCCGCTCGTCTACGGCGCCGACTGGTGGCGGCCGCACACCCACGTGACCGCGCTGGCGCCGGTGAACAGCGGCCGCGACATCGTGCACGGCACGTTCACCCACCCCTCGCCGATCGCCGCGCTGGTCTACCGCGGCGACGCCGACCGCGGCCCGATCCGGGAGCTCGCCGAGCAGCTCGACGGCCACACGCTCTTCGGCGAGCCGCTGGACTCGCTCGACGCCGCGCAGTTCACCGCGCGCGCCGACCGGCTGGGGGTCGTCGCCGTGGTCGCGCTGGAAGACGACGTCACGCAGCTTCACTGGCTCGCGGAGAGCACCCCGTTCCGGCGGCAGCTCTCGCTCGCGCCGTTCGTCGTGTTCGCGCGCGAGAACGGCGTCGCGCTGCCCGCGGCGCGCGACGGCGTCTGGCGTGTGCCGCTCGCGGGCGACGCGGGCGGCTGGACGTCGGCGCGCGTCGCGTACTATCCGCTCTGGGAGGCGGAGATCGACGGTGGGCCGGTCGAGACCCGCCGCGGCGCGGACGGGCTCCTGGAGGTCCGCCTCGGGCGCGCGCCGCAGACGGTGACGCTGCGCTACGGGCCCGGCGCGCCCGAGATCGCGGGGATCGCGCTCAGCGCCGTCGCGCTGATCGCGTGGGCCGTCGTCGCGTGGAGGTCGAGCTAACCCTTCACCGCCGCCGCGCCGGCATCGGCGCACTCCTGGTCCTGCTCGCCGGTGCCGCCGCCGCAGCCGATGCCGCCGATCACGCGGCCGCCGACGACGATCGGCGCGCCGCCGAGCGTGGGCAGGACGTCGCCCTGCGCGACGATCGGCATCACCTGCCAGAAGCCCCACCCCTTGGCGCCGAGCGCCGTCAGCTCGGCCGTGCTGCGGCGGAACGCGGCGGCGGCCGTCGCCTTGGCGCGCGACGTCTCCGGCGTGAGGAAGCCGGTGCCGTCGCCACGCGCGCTGAGCACGAGACGCCCGGCCTCGTCCACCACCGTCACCGTCATCGGTGCGCCGAGCGCCCTGGCCTTGGCCTGGGCGGCCCTGAGCGCGGTTTCCGCGACTGCGAGCGTGAGGTCGATCATGAGATCTCCTTTGTAGCGATGGCGCGTGGTCGGATAGAGCCGAGGGTGGCCTGTTCTCGGTGCGCGCGGCTCCGCTCGGCCGCTCATCCGTCGGGGCCTGTTCTGTCGGCCCTATTGGGGTTTGATCGTGTGGGTGAACATGACGGCGCCGGCGTCGTCGATCAGCCGGACCGTGAGCTGCGCGGGCTCGATCACGACCTCGCCGAAGTTGAAGACGTCGCCGCGACCGAACAGCGAGCGCGAGTTGAGCGTGACGTCGAGCGGCCGCGGCCGGCCGGTCGTCGCCGACAGCGGCCCCGCGACGAGCTCGTGGAACGACCAGGGCGGCGTCGGCTCGTGACGAATCACCTCCGCGTGGTGGACGTCGGCGGCGACGAACACGAGATTCTTCACGTCGTGCTTGCGGAAATGCTCCAGGATCGCGTCGCGCTCGGCGACGAATCCCGCGCCGTCCATGGGCAGCCCGAAGCCCGACGCGCCCGTCCACGAATCGCGCGCCTGGGGCCGCCCCGTCGGAATCGACAGCGACACGCTCGTCACGACGATCTTCCACACGGCGGTCGAGGACGTGACGCCCTCGACGAGCCAGCGCTTCTGCGCGGCGCCGAGCATCGTCTTGCCCGGCCCGTCGGTGTCGGTGTTCAGACTGCGGTACTGGCGCGTGTCCAGGATGAAGAGCTCGAGCAGGCGCCCCCAGCGGAAGCGCCGATAGAGCCGCGTCGGCTCCTCGCTCGCGGGCGCGATCGGCCAGTAGTCGAGCAGGGCCTGGCGGCCGATGGGCATCAGCGGCTCGTGCGGACCCGAAAAGTCGTTGCGCACCTCGTGGTCGTCCCAGATCGCGTAGACGGACGTGCCGCGCAGCAGCGACTGCAGCGGCGGGTCCTCGCGCTGGTAGCGGTGGCGGGCGTGATACTGCGCGAGCGTGCGGGCGCGGAAATCCGCGCCCGGCACCACGCCGGGTCTGCCGCACGGCACGTCGGCGTAAATGGTGTCGCCGACGAACAGGAAGAAGTCGGCGCGCCGCTCCTGCATCGGCCGGAAGACGCGATAGCCACCGTCCTGCGGCCGACAGTATCCGCCGCCGCCGAGATCGCCGGACCAGAGGAACGCCACGCGTGCCGGCGCGTCCGGCGCCGGCGCGGTGACGAACGCGGCGTCGACGGCCGCCTCACCCTGGCTCACGCGCAGCGCGTACCGCGTCGCCGGCGCGAGCCCGCCCAACGTCAGCGTGCCGGTGAGATCGCGTTGCGCCGTGACCGCGAGGGAATGCCGCGTCCTCGCCGTGTCGGCGCCGACGGCGCCGACGGTGACGTCGAGCGCGCCCGGACGCAGGCCGCGCGCCCACACGACGGCCGTCGTCGGCGTGACGTCGCCGGTCGCCACGAGGATCGCGGGCTCGGCGGCCGCGCGCGCCGCGGCGAGACCGATCAGGACGACGAGGGCGGCGGCGGTGCGCCTACTGCGTGAACTTCGCCAGATGGGCGACCGCCTCCTGCTCGAACTCGGCGAGCGACTGCCCGAAGGCCGCCTGGAAGTTACCGCGGCGGTCGGCGCGCCGGGCGAACGACCGGAAATAGCCGACCACGCTGTCGAGGCCGTCGCGGGCGATCAGATAGTCCGTCACCAGGTAGGCCATCTGGTAGGTCGGCTGCGAGCCCTCCCGCAGGTGACGCACCGTGAAGCCGCGCGGTGTGCCGAGCGTGTCGAGGTCCAGGCGCCGGGCCACGATGGGCGGGTGACGGCGCACGGTCTCGATGGCGATGAGCCGGCGCCGCACGACCGTGTCCAGGCGCAGGCGCTCGAGCACGCGGAACGAGACCCACTCGGCCATGCCCTCGGCCAGCCACTGCTCGGCCCGTCCCTCACCTTCCGCCATCTCGATCTGCGAGACGTGCGCCAGCTCGTGGGCCACGAGCCGCACCCACTCCGCGCTGCCGACGTTGGGCTCGCGGTGCAGCAACAGCTGGCGGCGCTTGCCGACGCCGAGCGCGAAGTCGCTGAGCTCGGCGGCACGAACGGGCGAGACCCTGCCGTCGTCCACGAGCCCCTGCTCGAAGACCTGGCGCGAGGAGTACACGTAGACCATCACCGTGTCCGGCAGCGGCAGCGCGAGATCACGCGTGATGACGCCCGCGACCGTGCGCACGGTGGCCTCGTGCGACGAGAGATCCGGCAGGCCGGAGGGCACGCTCGAGGCGGCCGGCTGGACCCGAACGGGAAGGACGGTGCGTCCTTGCGCGCAGCCCGCGGCCACGACGGCGGCGGCGACGAGGAGCAGACGGCGCACGCGGCTTATCCGCGGGGCTCGACGAAGCGGACCGGCTTCGGCGTCGTAACCAGCACCACGCACCCGCCATCCGACGACGCGGAGTGCGTGCCGTCGGGGGGCGTATAGAGGTAGTCCCCCGCCTTCAAGTGGTCGCCACCGACCTGCAGGTCGCCGTCGATGACGAAGAGCTCTTCGCCGCCCGGATGATCGTGCAGCGGCACGCGCGCGCCGGCGTCGACGCGCAGCAGGAAGGTCGACGCGCCGCTCGCCGTATCATGGCGGAGCGACTTGGTGGCGATGCCCGGCGTCGACCCCGGCCGCCAGCCCGTCTGCGCGCTTCGCACCACGCTCATCTGTCCCTCACGGAGGTTCAGGAGAGTACCAGATCACCGCCGCCGAAGGGCACCCCTCAGACGAGCGGGTCGTAGTTGAAGTACTGGCCCGACGTCACCAGGGGCACGAGGTGGTGCTGCAGCGTGCCCGGGAACATGTCGGCGATCCGCTCGGGGGTCCAGCCCTCCGCGTTGTGCACGCGCATGATCGGCCGCTCGTGGCCGAACAGCATGATCTCCTTGCCGCGCACGCCGAAGACCTGACCGGTGATCTCCTTGGCCGCGTCGGACGCGAGGAACACGGCCACGGGCGCGATGTGCTCCGGCCCCATGCGCTTGACCTTTTCCACGCGCGCCTTCTGGGCGTCGGTCTCGGTCGGGATGGTGCCGATCATGCGCGTCCACGCGAACGGCGAGATGCAGTTCGCGGTGACGTTGTAGCGCGCCATGTCGAGCGCGGTGACCTTCGTCAGCCCGAAGATGCCGAGCTTGGCCGCCGCGTAGTTGGCCTGGCCGACGTTGCCGATCAGACCCGAGGTGGACGTCATGTTGATGAAGCGGCCCCACTTCTGCTCGCGCATGAGCGGCGCCGCCGCCCGCGTCACCGCGAACGTGCCCTTGAGGTGCGTGTCGATGACGGCGTCCCACTCCTCTTCGCTCATGTTGAAGATCATCCGGTCGCGCAGGATCCCGGCGTTGTTGACGACGACGTCCACGCGGCCGAACGCGTCCACGGCCGTCCTGACGATCGCCTGCCCGCCGGCCATGCTCGCCACCGAGTCGTAGTTCGGGACGGCCTCGCCCCCGGCCTTGCGGATGTCGTTGACGACCTCGTCGGCGGGTCCCTTCTCGCCGCCCGTGCCCGTCGCCGTGCCGCCGTAGTCGTTGACGACGACACGCGCGCCCTGCCTGGCCATCAGCAGCGCGATCTCCCGGCCGATGCCCCGGCCGGCTCCCGTGATCACCACCGACTTTCCCTTGAGCAACATGGCGGTCACCCTCCCGGATGAGGTCGACAGCGGGGGGAACGATACCATAGCGGGTCGTGATGCCGATCGGCGCGGCGCGACTCGCGCGCCGGCGCGCCGATTCGCTCAGCTCTTCCCGGCGCGCTGAGCGTCGAGCGACGCCACGTAGGCGGCGCCGAACACGAACACGAGACAGGTGTAGTACACGAACATCACGAACGCGATGAGCACGCCCAGCGGCCCGTAGATCTGGTCGTAGACGCCGATGCGGCGGATGTACAGACGGAACAGCTGCTTGGCGACCTCCCACAGCAGCGCGGTGATGATGGCGCCCGGGAGCGCGGCGGTGCGCCCGGGCTGCCGGCGCGGCACGTAGCGGTAGGCGAAGTAGAACATCGCGGTGGACAGCGACAGGCTGAACGCCACCGCCGTCCAGTACAGCCACTGCCACGGCACGCCCATGGCCTCGAGGAACAATTCCTGGAACCACTGAAAGATCGCGGTCACGACCGACGCCAGGAACAGCAGCAGCGTCAGCAGCATCACCAGCCCGGCGTCGAGCAGGAGGTTACGCAGGTAGTGCCCGACGGCGCGTACGCCCAGCATGCGGTGCAGGACGAGGCGGGAGGCGCCGAACAGCGGCGTGGAGAAGAAGACGAGCACGAGCGTGCCCGCGATCCCGGACAGCGCGCGCGTCTCGACGATGCGCAGCAGCACCATCGCGATCTCGCGCCGGTAGACGGGGAAGTTGCGCGCGAGCTGGCCGACCACCTCGTCCGCCGCGCGCTCGGTCGAGAGCACGAAGCCCAGCACCGAGACGCCGAGCAGGGTGAGCGGGATGCAGCAGATGAGGAAGAAGAACGCCAGTCCCGCCGCCAGGAAAAAGCCGCTCTCCGCGAAGAAGCGCGAAAACGCGCCGCGGATGGCGAGCATCGGCCGCGGCTCAGAACAGGCCGCGCACCAGGCCCCCGTCCACCTGGACGGCCGTGCCCGTCACGTACGAGGCACGCTCGGAGGCCAGGAAGACGACGACGTTGGCGAACTCCTCGGGCGTGCCGACGCGGCCGATCGGAATCTCGGCGCCGAGCTGCGCGACGTACTGCTCGCGCGAGAGACCGGAGGCCTCGAGTCCGCCCAGCAGGCGGTCGGTCAGGATGCGTCCCGGGCACACGGTGTTGAACGTGATGTTGTCCTTGGCGTAGCGCAGGGCGAGGGTCTTGATCATGCCGTGGGTGCCGGGCCGCACGGCGTTGGACAGCAGCAGGTCCGGCAGCGGCTGCTTGACCGACACCGACTGGATCGTCAGCACGCGGCCCCACTTCTTCGCCTGCATCCCGGGCAGCACCGCGCGCACCAGCCGTACGACGGACAGCAGCGAGAGCTCGAACGCCTGCTGCCACTGCTCGTCGGACATCTCCTCGAAGAAGCCGCGCGCGGGCCCGCCCGCGTTCGCGACGAGGACGTCCACGCCGCCCCACTGCGATGTCACCCGCTGCGCGAGCGCCTCCACCTCCTGCTTCCTGGTGACGTCCGTCGGGACCGCCAGCACCTCGGCCCGCGTGCTCGACCGGACCTCGTCGGCGGCGGTCTTCAGCTCGCTCTCCGTGCGCGCGCACATGGCGACGCGCGCGCCCTCGGCGCCGAAGGCCAGCGCGCACGCCTTGCCCATGCCCTTGCTGGCCGCCGTCACCAGCGCCACCTTCCCCCGCAGTCCCAGGTCCATGATCTGACTCCTCTATATACGGCCGCGCGCCTATGCGTGCTTGAAGAATTCGGCGCGGTCGCCGCTCGTGACCTCCAGGCGGCGCAGGCGGTTGTCGCGCATCACCTCGAGCGTGAGCCGCTCGCCGGGCCCGTGGCGCCAGAGCGAGAGATAGAGCTCCTTGCGGCTCGGCACCTCCTCGGCGTTGAGCGAGACGATGACGTCGCCCTCCTGCAGCCCGCCGCGGTCGCCCGGCCCTTCCGGCACGATGCCCATCACCACCACGCCCTCGTCCACCGCGTGGGCGAAGACGCCGAGCCACGCGCGCTTGGGCCGGCTCACCACGCGCCCGTACCGGAGCAGTTCGCTCGCGTGCTCACGGTAGTGGTCGACGGGAATCGCGAGCGAGCAGCGCACGATCTCGTTGAGATTCAGGTAGACCACGCCGAGCAGTGCCCCCGTCATCGAGAAGAGCCCACCGCCGCCGAAGCCCGGGTTCTGCGCGCTGGTGACGATGCCGTGCTCGAGCAGGTATTCCCAGTATGCCTCGAACTCGCCGAGGTAGGTCACGAGCCCACCGCTGATGCGCCGCTCCTGGGGCCCCGTGGACGCCACCGTGATCACCGGCTCGCCGCAGGCGAGATCGCTGCCTTCCGCGAGCGGCACGGCCGTGAGGCCCTGCCGCTTGACGCGCACGAGGGCCAGGCCGACCTCGAAGTCCTGCGCCACCACCTCCGCCTTCACGCGGCGGCCCTTGAGAAAGCCGATGTCGACGGTGTTGGCGCCCATCACGACGTAGTTGACGGTGAGCACGAGCCCCGAGGCGTCCACGACCACGCCGCTGCCCATCCGCTCGTTGCCGAGGATGCGGGACGACGGGTGCGCCTTGGGCACCAGCGCGTGCAGGTTCACGACGGCGCCGAGCAGGTGGCGCGCGAACTCGACGGAGACGTCCATCAGGGTCGGCCGCCCAGGTGGCGAGCGAAGAACTCGCCGACGCGGCGATGTGCGTCCGCGTTGGCGGCCGCGTCGAAGCCGACGGTGGCGCCGCAGCACCGGCCGCTCGCGGTGTTGCGGTTCTCGACCTCGGCGAGGAACACGCGCGGCTGTCCCTCGACGTCGAAGTAGTGGACGGCGCCCCGATAGACGACGATGGTGACGTCGGCGCCCTTCGCGCGCTGGCGCGCCGCGAGGGCCTCGCACTCGCCGGGGTTCGTCCAGTCGTCGTCGGAGCCGATGAGGATCAGCACGGGCCTCACCGACAGCTCGTCGATCAGCGACGCGCAAGCGCCCGGGTACACGCCGACGGCGGCGCGGTAGCCCGGCGGCGGGATCTCCACACCGCGGCGCTTCGCACGCTCGGCCGTCGGGCCGTTGACGGCGGCCATCGAGAACGCGCCGCCGTTGGACCAGCCGATGATCCCGATGCGCGCGCGATCGACGTACGGCCGCGCCTGCAGCCAGCGCAGCGCGCCGATCGCGTCGTCGAAGCGCGCCGTGTTCGGCAGATCCTCACCGGGTGTGCACTGCTCACCGAGACCGCGCGATGCCCACGAGTCGACGACCAGCGCGACGTAGCCGTGGCCGCGGAACCAGCGCCCCCAGTCGCGGATGGACGTGGACACGCCGTGGCAGCCGTGCATCAGAACGATCGCGGGCAGCGGACCGGTGCCCTCGGGACGGAATTCCTCGGCCCGCACGCGCACCGGCGCGCGCGGCGTGACGTTGTCGAAGGAAACCCGGCCGGTCGCACACCCCGCGAGCAGGACGAGAGCAAGCAGCGTGAAGCGATGGCGGGGCATGCGTCGAGCATATACCGACACGGTTCAGGTATAGAATCCATGCATGGCGTCGGACGTCCGGCTCGTCGTCTACAGCGACTATCTCTGACCGTGGTGCTATCCGGCGGCGGTCCGCCTCCGGCGACTTCAAGACGAGCGCGGGCCTTCGCTCGTGATCGAGCACCGCGCGTTTCCGCTGCGACCCGCGCCGGTGCCGCCCGTGCCGTTCAAAGGCACGTATCGCGAGGCGGGCTGGCAGCGCTGCGGCGCGATGTCCGCGGCTGACGGCATCACCTTCACCCCCTGGCCGCACGCGACGATGCCCAACTGGAGCCTGCCGGCGCTGGAAGCCGCCAAGTGTGTCGCGCGTCAGGGCGACGAGCTCTTCGAGCGCGTGCATCCCCGCCTGTACGAGGCGTACTTCAAGCGAAGTCTGAACATCGCCGACCCGCGCGTGGTCGCCGACGTCGTCGCCGCCGAGGGCGTCGACATGACGCGCTTTCACGCCGATCTCGAGTCGGGCGCCGGACGCGAGGCCGTCGTGAAAGACTACGAGGCGGCGGTGGCCGAAGGCGTGCGCTCGATCCCGACGGTGATCGTGCCGCAGACCGGCCGCGCCCTCGTCGGTCTCGTGGACGCCGCCACGTATCGCGCCGCGGTCGAGGAAGCCGCCGGCTGAGCGCTCCGCCGCCCCTGCTGTTCGGCGCCGATCCCACGCCCGGACTCGTCGCCGCCGCCCTCGCCGACGACGGCCGCGCCATCCGCCTCTGGACCCGCGACGGCGCCCTCACGCGCGTCGACACCGTCCCCTTCGAGCCGTTCCTCCTCGCGGCGGATCCGACGCTGGTCGGCGACGCCGCCGGCCTCGTCGCGCTCACGCGGCTGGAGGGCGCCGGCGACCTCCGCTGGCTCGCGCGCTTCGGCGCCTGGAGCGCGGCGCTGGCCGCGCGCGAACGCTGCCGCGAGGCGACGGGGCTGCCGGCCAACGCCCCCGAAGCCCCCTACCGCTTCTTTCCGGATCCCGTGCACCAGTACCTCGTCACCGCCGGCCGCACCTCGTTCGGTGGCCTGCGCTTCGGCGACCTGCGACGGCTCGCGCTCGACATCGAGGTCGTGACGACCGAGGGCTACGAGTTTCCGTCGGCGGCCCGCGAGAGCGACCGCATCGTCGCCATCGCGCTGGCCGACTCCGCCGGCTTCCGCCACGTGCTCCGCGGCGACCGCCTCGACGAGGCCGCGCTGCTGGCGGAGTGCGGCCGGCACATCCGCGAGCGCGACCCCGACGTGCTCGAAGGTCACAACATCTTCCGCTTCGACCTCGAATACCTCGAGGCGCGCGCGCGCCGTCATGGCGTGACGCTGGCGTGGGGCCGCGACGGCAGTCCGCTGCGCAGCCGGCCCGCGCGGCTGCAGGTGGCCGAGCGGGCGATCGGGTTTCGCCGGTACGAGGTCGCGGGGCGCCACATCGTCGACACCTGGATGCTCGCGCAGCTGCACGACGTCGGCGCGCGCGACCTGCCCTCGTTCGGGCTCAAGGACATCGCGCGCCATCTCGGCGTGTCCGCCGCCGACCGGACCTACGTCGACGCGGCGAACGTCGCCCGCCAGCTCGCCGAGGACCCCGACCGCCTCATGGCCTATGCGGGCGACGACGCCGTCGAGACGCTCGCGATCTCGGCGATCCTCTCGCCGCCCTTTTTCGCGCAGGCGCGGCTCGTGCCGTTCGACTACCAGTCGACCACGCTGCGCGGCTCGGCGGCCAAGGTCGACGCGCTGCTGCTGCGCGAGTATCTGCGAGCCGGCCGCGCCGTGCCGCGACCGCGCCCGGGCCAGTCGGTCGGCGGGGGCCTCACCGCCATCTGGCAGCAGGGCGTGGCGGCGCCCGTGCTGCACGTGGACGTCACGTCGCTCTATCCGTCGCTGATGATCGGCGGGCGCGTGGCCCCCGC
>Ga0134071_10000525_pt1 | contig 12714 bp, 12 predicted proteins | sample 15_taG_27_FD_94466 | JGI IMG/M metagenome (GOLD analysis project Ga0134071, IMG submission 94466) | Grasslands soil microbial communities from the Angelo Coastal Reserve, California, USA - 15_D_Rain_40cm_5_09082015 | ecosystem: Environmental > Terrestrial > Soil > Grasslands ...
AAGGCACGCAAATCAAATTGATTCGCCCGCAACCATCGGGCTAGAGCATCCAGAAGCTCCGGATTGGTCGGTTGCAGTGTCCAAGGCGCCGGTGGCGGATTCGACGGGTCCAACCGCGCCAGATCGAACGCATTCGAAGGCGAAACGAACGCCTCCACCATGAACTTTTGCCAGATGTAGTTCACTATGGCGCGAGAAAACTGAATATCACCTGTAATCTCGCGCGCCAGCGCTTGCCGGCGGCTCTCTCCAGCCTGAATGGCGCTTCCGTTGGCGAACGGATTGTTCGGAGGAATCATATTCACTCCGCTGATCGGCCGCCGGGCCTGGCGATTGCCGCTGGTGGTGTTCAGCAGATATTCCCCGTTGGCATTGTCGCTCACAACGTATTTGGCGATTTGCCGCGGCATCTCGGCAACCACCTGACGTTGCATGCGGACGCGCGCGAAGTAAGCTGAGAGTCCCCACATATTCCGGCGTGTTTGCGCTGAGCCCCACAGATTCACCTGATCCAGATGGCGAGCGCCGTCATGACAGAGCAAGCAATCCACGGTGTTAATCCCCAGGAACATCGATGCCAGATTTACGGCCTGGCCATCGTATGTGTCCTGTGCGGGTCCCATGGCAACAGTGTTTCCGACGGGCCAATTGACTTCCCCATGTTCAAAGCTGTCGCCCGCGGCCGCAATCAACTCTCGCGCCATCTGGTCGTACGGCCTGTTGGTGGTGATGGAATCCTTCAGATAAAGGTAAAACGCATCTCGACCATAAAAATCGCGATTGATGCTGCTGGATTGCGCGTTGACCCGATAGAGATCGCCGAAAAACATCGTCCATTTATCGATGAACTCCGGCGATCCAATCAGCGCATCGATCTTGGCTTCCCGCTTGGAAGGATTCGTATCGTATATGAACGCAACAACCTCGGCTCCCGACGGAATGCGGCCAGTCAAATCCAACGAGACCCGCCGCAAAAATTCAGCGTCCGATGCGATGGGCGCAGACTGAATGCCCGCCCGAAGCATCCGCCCGAAGATCGCATCATCAATAAAATTTTTGCGTGGGACCCACGCTGCATTGAGCGTCTGGGCTGCAGGTTGATCGGCCGATAAGGCGCTCGACATATACATCGCGACGCGCGATGTCAGATCGGAGTTCGCCTTGTGCAGCCGCGCCGGATTCAACATGAACTCGTCCGGATTCTTCAGAAAGACGCAATCGCCGTTCGCAGCCGCCAGAAATAACGCAGAAGCCGCAATGAGAACGGGTAGTTTGAACCACCGTCGGATCATCTTCTCCGCTCCTTCGAAGGTCATCGCCAGTGTATACAACACTGACAATAGAAGGCGAATCCGGTTTAAAAATAAGATGGCCACAAAAGGCACAACAGGCTCAAAAGGTTATAAACTGAGAGACTTATGGCCGATGCAGTTCGTGAACAGGTTTTGGCTTTACTGAACGGTGGTAATGCCCATGTGACGTTTGATCATGTGATCAAGGATTTCCCCGCGAAGCTGCGCGGTGTTAAGCCGGAAGGTGCGCCGCACACGGCATGGCAACTCCTGGAACATATGCGCATTGCGCAGCGGGACATTCTGGAGTTCAGCCGCAGCGCGAAGCATGTCTCGCCGGAATGGCCGGCAGGATACTGGCCCAGGACAGAGAAACCGCCCGACGAGGAGGCCTGGGAAAAGAGTATCGCGTCATTCAAACGGGATCTGAAGGCCATGGAGAAGTTGGTCTCCGACCCAAACACGGATCTGTATCAAAAAATTCCCCACGGCACTGGCCAAAACATCCTCCGCGAGGCGCTGCTGGTCGCCGACCACAATGCGTACCATTTGGGTCAACTGGTTCTGCTGCGACGGCTGTTGGGCGCGTGGGGTGAATAAAGGTAGCTCCCTCTTCTAACAGGTTGCGGAAAAACGTCTTGGGTGCGACAAATGCATTGTAGGCGCGGTCTACGACCGCGCGTATTTCGTTGATTCCAGTAAGAGCGCGCGGTCATAAGACCGCGCCTACAGTTGCCGTGTTCGACTTTGCGTTAGCCGCCGATTCGCTCGTTCTTAAAAAACGACGAAACTTGCCGGTGCGGCGTCTGACCGAATACGACCCGGATCGCCTGCTCGATCCCTCGATAGAGGGCTGCTAACTCAAAGAGGGGATCCATGATGCTTTGCTCAACCGTGTACGCAGTCCGGTTGACGTTATCCACGGTTTTGTGGACGGTCGATGCGATTTCGTTGTTCTTGCCTTCGAGCCGGCGAAGCTGAGATTGGTAAGTCTGTTCCGCTGAGCGGTAGGCTCGCTGCCCTTCTTCCAAGCCCTGTTTGGCTTTATCGATCGCGCCGCGGACCTGGCCGGTAACCATCTTTGCTTTGGACTCAATAAAGCTGCGGCCATCTTCGATTGCGTCCGCCAGCTCATCCGGGTGCGTAACCGTGTGGCGGATTTTCTTCCCGGATTCGGTCATGAACAGATATCCGATAGCACCGCCAATCGCTGAACCAGCAATGACATACGGCCAGACATTTGAAGAATTTCTTTCCATTTTCATTTTCCCTTTCTACCCCTTGAAATATTGACGGCCAGACTTAACGTTTGTTGGCCTGAAGAGTTTTTTTCCGCAGCCGGATCGACTGCGGCGTCGCCTCCACAAATTCATCCTCGCGAATAAATTCGATAGCCTGTTCGAGGTTGAGGATACGGGGTGACACGAGGCGGATGGCCTCGTCGGCGGTAGAGGCTCGCATATTCGTCAACTTTTTCTCTTTCACAATGTTCACATCGAGATCCGCTGCCCGGGCGTTCTCACCGATGATCATTCCTTCATATACCTCCGTTCCCGGCGTGATGAAGATTTCGCCGCGTTCCTGAAGGTTCCATATTGCATAGGCGGTCGCCTTACCGGACCGATCGGCGACGAGCGCGCCCGTTGGCCGCATGGGAATGTCCCCTTGCCATTCAACGTATCCGTGGAACAACGAGTTCATGATGGCTGTGCCGCGCGTATCGGTAAGAATTTCACTTCTCAATCCGATCAGACCGCGTGTGGGGACATGGAATTCCAACCGAACGCGGCCCGAGCCGTGGTTTACCATCTTTACCATCTTGCCTTTGCGGCTGCCGAGTTTTTCGATCACAACGCCCAGAAACGACTCGGGACAATCAATGACCAGCAGCTCCAATGGTTCATGCAGGTGGCCATCGATTTCCTTGGTAAGGATCTCCGGCTTACCCACCATCAGCTCGTAACCTTCACGGCGCATGGTCTCGATCAGAATCGCCAGTTGCAATTCCCCGCGGCCCATCACCCGGAAGGCCTCAGGCCCACCCGCTTCCTCAACTCGAATCGAGACATTGGTGAGCAGCTCTTTTTCCAAACGCTCTCGCAGATTCCTCGACGTGACATATGTGCCTTCGCGGCCCGCGAAAGGGGAGGTATTGATGGTGAACATCATTGCGATCGTCGGCTCGTCGATCTGAATGTGGGACAGCGGATGCGGATCTTCGGGGCTGGTAACCGTCTCGCCGATATTGATCCCTTCCACTCCTGCAATGGCGAGAATGTCGCCCGGCTTGCCGATTGTCTCATCCACACGCTTCAGACCCTCGAAAGAGTAGAGCTTCGTAATCTTCGTCTTTTGCACGGCCCCGTCGAGCTTGACAATTCCAACTTCGTCGCCGATGTTCAAAGTTCCATTGAATACACGCGCGATGGCCAGTCTGCCGAGATAATCGCTGTAATCCAGATTGGCCACGAGGATTTGTAGAGGCCCACCGGCATCACCAGGCGGAGCGGGAATATGCCGAAGGATTGCTTCAAAAAGCGGACGTAGATCGCGCGACGCATCCTCGAGAGCCGCCTTCGCGATGCCGGCTCGGGCGTTCGTATAAAGGATCGGAAACTCCAGTTGCTCTTCAGTCGCATCCAGATCGATGAACAGATCGTACAGCTCGTTGACGACCTCCTGGACGCGAGCATCGGGACGGTCGATCTTGTTAATGACGGCAATCGCAGGCAGCTTGGCTTCCAGCGCTTTCATGAGAACGTAGCGCGTCTGTGGAAGCGGACCCTCACTCGCGTCGACCAGCAGCAGAACACCATCCACCATTTTTAACGCGCGCTCGACTTCTCCGCCGAAATCGCTATGGCCCGGCGTATCGACGATGTTGATCTTGACCCCGTTGTACCGGATGCCGGTGGTTTTAGCGAGAATCGTGATTCCACGCTCCCGCTCGAGGTCGTTAGAGTCGAGCACGCGTTCGATCACTTCTTCATTGGCCCTGAAAATGCCACTCTGCCGCAACATCCCATCCACAAGTGTGGTTTTTCCATGATCGACATGAGCAATGATGGCTATGTTGCGGATCGCACTAGTGGGCATAACCAACCATCATACAACGGCGTCCAACTTAGAAGGGGAGCTGCATGCACGGGTTCTGGGGTTTGCTTTCTCAGACATTTAACGAGTGGACAGAAGATAAAGCCCCACGTCTCGGCGCCGCGCTTGCCTATTACGCCGCGTTTTCAATTGCACCACTGCTTATTCTCTTCGTGGCCATCGCCGGTTTTGTTTTCGAAGGTGATAGCTGGCTGCAAGTGCAGGCCCAGATCGCAGCCATCGCCGGCGATAACGCTGCGGAGGCGATTGCCGCAATCATCCGCGGGGTTACATCATCCGGCTCTGGCTACACGGCGACGGTCGTAAGTGTGATCACGTTGTTCCTCGGCGCCACCGGTGCTTTCGGACAACTCCAGGACGCGATGAATACGATCTGGGAAGTCACACCGAAGCCCCGCCGCTTCTGGGTGGACATCCTGCGCTCGCGTCTGTTGTCATTCGTAATGGTTCTGGCGATCGGTGCCGTCCTTCTCGCATCGCTCTTCTTGAGCGCGTTCCTGGCCACAGCTAGCCATTACTTCCAACACCGGTTTCCCATGACCGGACCGGTGTGGCCGTTCGCCGATCTCAGCTTATCGTTTGTCACCACGACACTCTTGTTCGCCATGATCTTCAAGATCCTGCCGGACGTCGCCATTGCCTGGCGCGATGTGTGGTTGGGAGCGGCCGTGACAGCGGCCCTCTTCGCAGCCGGCAAGATCGGAATCGGCTTGTACGTGGGCCGCAGCAGCTTCAAATCCGCATATGGCGCGGCGGGTTCGTTTCCGATCTTTCTTGCCTGGGTCTACTACTCGGCCCAAATCCTGTTCTTCGGCGGCGAGTTCACAAAGGTGTACGCGACTCAGCACGGACGTGTTCGCCCGCGTCGTGGCGCGCGTTTTCTCAGTGAGGCGATGCGGATCCATCAAGGCATACCGCACAGCGAAACCGTGGCAAAAACCTTTAAGGGCGAAAGGATCGCTTAGTCTGCCGGTCACATTGCGGCGTAGCGAATCAGAAACAGCAGAGTAAACAGGACCATTAACCAGTGCAGCTTCCGATAACGCCCGGCGATGATGCTCAGCACGACATAGGAAATGAACCCGAATGCGATCCCGTCTGTAATGCTGAAGCTGAAAGGAATGAAAGCAATCGTGATGAACGCCGGTATGTACTCCAGCGGGGAATCCCACTCGATCCGCGCCACATTCCTCATCATGAATGCGCCGACCACGATCAGCGCCGGCGCCACGGTGGGATAGAGCATTAATCCGGAAGGATTCTTATAGCCTTCTCCGATCATCTGCGCCAGCGGCGCAAGGAAAAGACCGGACAGCATGAGCAGACCTGTAACAACATTCGCCAGGCCTGTTCTGGCACCCTCGGAAACGCCCGCAGCGCTTTCAATATAGCTCACCAGTGTCGAATTCCCGGCCAACGCCGAGAGTGACGTCCCAATCGCATCAGCCAGAAGAGCTTCGCGAGCGCGAGGGAGCTGTCCTTCACGCATGAAGCCCCCCTGTTCCGCAATACCGATCAGAGACCCAATGCTGTCGAACAGATCCAGGAAGAAAAAAATAAAGATCACCGGAACCGCTCCGAGTTTGAGCGCTCCGGCGATGTCGAGCTTGAGCGCAACCGGCGCGATCGACGGTGGAGAGCTGAAGATGCCGTGAAAGCGGACTACGCCGAAAGCGAGTCCCAACATCGTGCTCGTCACTATTCCTGCCAGGATGGCTCCACGCGAGCGCCGGACCAGCAGGACGGAGGTCACAATAATTCCCGCTCCGGACATCCAGACGGAAGGATGATGGAGGTCGCCAAGAGAAACAAGTGTCGCCGGATTGGCCGCGAGGAATCCGCTCCACTCCAGACCGACGAGCGTGATCAGCAATCCGATGCCCACCGCAATGCCGCGTTTGAGCGAATCAGGAATCGCGTGAACCAGAGCTTCACGCACACCCAACAACGACATCAGCAAGAAAGCAACGCCTGAGATGAACACGGCACCCAACGCAATCTGCCATGTGTAGTGCATCCCCGCCACTACGGTGAAAGCAAAGAAAAAGTTGTGCCCCATCGCCGGCGCAACAGCAATCGGATAGTTCGCGAGAATCGCCATCAGAAAACACCCGATCGCGCTGACGATGCACGTTGCGGCAAGTACGGCCTGGAAATCCATGCCGGTCGTGGAAAGCACCGCCGGCTGAACAAAGATGATGTATGACATCGTCATGAATGTCGTCACGCCAGCCAGAATTTCGGTACGAACCGTAGTGTGCGACTCCGCGAGGCGGAAAGTCTTGTCGAATAAGCGATACATTTTTTTAGCCACAAAAAGGCACAAGATTTTGTGCCTTTTTGTGGCTAAATTCCCTACTGAATTTTTGCTACCACGGCATTCCCAACTTCACGAGTGCCAAGAGGGCCGCCGATGTCCTGGGTGGTCTTGCCTTCTTTCACGCAGGCGACCACAGCACTCTCCACCGCTCGAGCGGCATCGTTGAGACCGAGGTGCTCGAGCATCATGGATGCCGTGAGAATAGAACCCATCGGATTAGCGACATTTTTGCCGGCTAACGGCGGCGATGAACCATGGACGGGTTCAAACAGGGATACGGAGTCCGGACGGATATTTCCGGAAGCAGCCATCCCGAGTCCACCCTGCAATGCCGCGGCAAGATCGGTAACGATATCTCCGAACATGTTGTTCGTTACGATCACTTGAAAATCGTTTGGCTGCCGAACCATGAGCAGGCACAGCGCATCGATGTAGAGATGGCTGGTCTGAATCCCGGGGTAGCGGGTAGCGGCATCCTTAAAGCAGCGCTGCCACAGATCACCGGCATAGGCCATCACATTGGACTTATCGCTCATGCACACTTTGGTTTTTCCGGTGCGGCGCGCATGATCGAACGCGTACCCGATAATCCGGTCCACGCCCTTACGCGTGTGGATCTCCACCTGAGTGGCGACTTCATCGGGAGTACCCTTCTTGAAAACGCCGCCGGAGTTGACATACGCGCCTTCCGTGTTCTCACGGATTACCGTGAAGTTCACGTCCTCGACACGCACTCCTTTCAGTGGGCACAGCTTCTCGTCGAACAACCGGACAGGACGCACATTGGCAAACAGATCCAGACCAAAACGAAGGGCCAGGAGTATTTCGGCCGCGTGCCGCTGATCGGGAACCCGAGGATCGCCGATCGCTCCAAACAGAATGGCGTCGAAATCCTTGCGAAACATTTCGAACGCCCCGGACGGCAAAGCAACGCCTTCCCTGAGATATTTCTCAGCGCCCCAATCGAACTCGACGAACTCCAATCCGGAGCTGAATACCTCATTCACGCGGCGCAGCACGCGCATGGACTCGCGGGTGACATCGATTCCGATACCGTCTCCGGGAATGACCGCGATCCGTTTCATCGATACGTAGGGTTGCCTATGATCCAACCAGCGTGTTGTACTCCGCGACCAGGGCCTTCAGGTGCGACTCTTCGTCTTTAGCGAAGTCCATGAAAATCTTCCGGCCGTTCGTGTCGGAAATGTGATCGGCAAAATCCTTGAAAAATTGATGAGACCGGCGTTCGAGATTCATTGCGATGTTCAAGGCATCGATATCGCTCGTCTCGTCTTTTACCTCGATCTTCAACAATTCCTTTTGCGGAAATATTTCTTCCACGATTTTGCGGCTCAGCGGCAGGCGCGCCGGCTCGCGCTTGAGCCACTGGTTTTTCTCCAGTAAAGACCGGCGCTCTTGCTGGAGCCGTCGCAGGTGGTCAGACTCCTCTGCAGCCAGGCGTTGGAACATCCGCCGGCCGCTCCCATTCTTTGTTTTCTGAGAAGCATTTGTATAAAACGTGTAGCCCCGGCGTTCGATGGCGAGCGTGAGTTCAAGCGCGTCCCGGACAACCGTGGTTTGGAGGCGCCGTTCCTCGTTCAGAGCTTCGACTTTACGTTGCTTGCGGAAGCAGGACTTGCAGATCCCGAAGATCAAATACCGGCTGTACCGCTCATCGAACCCGTATTCCTCGGTCACCTGCCGAATGAGATTTTCGATTCGGCGCGAGGGAAACTCCACGGTGTTCCTGCAAGTGTTGCATATGAAGTGCAGGTGATTCGGCTGCTTGATGAGCGCTTCATAACGCGCCAATCCTTCGATCTTGGATTGGCGGATAAATCCGGATTGAAGCAGGATCTTCAGCGTCCGATAGATAGTGGCCAGGCCAATCCGGTGGCCTTCCCTCAACAGCTCATCGCGTATTTCTTCGACCGACGGATGGCCCTTCGAATCCAGCAATGCTCTCCAGATGAGTGCGCGCTGCGATGTCTTCTTGAGCTTCTTTTCCGTCAATAATTGTTGCAGCTCTTTCCGATGTACCACCGCGGCCCGATTATACGCTATAGTAATGGGCTATGAAGAAGACAGCCACCGCGCTCGCCATCACGCTGGCGCTGTTGGGTTGCACCGCACGCCAGCGGGGTTCGAATTCCGAAACAAAAGCCGTCCAGCCCAAAGGACCTGCTCCCGATTTTGAACTCGAAAATGTCGCCGGCGGCAAAATCAAAGCTGCCGAACTTAAGGGGAAGGTCTCGATCATCGATTTCTGGGCGACGTGGTGCGAACCATGCATTGCCGAGATTCCAAAATTCAATCAACTGCACGACCAGTACCCGAATGTCCAGGTCATCGGGATTACCGTCATGTCACCGCACGACGACATCAAGCCGAAAGTTCAGGAAGTCGGCATGAAATACACCGTCCTCGTGGGTAACGATGACGTGGCCGATGGCTTCGGCGGACTCATCGGCTTTCCGACCACGTTCGTCGTGACCAAAGATTGGCAGATCTATAAAAAATACCTCGGGGCGCTGCCGAATAAGCAAGACCGCATCCGGCAGGATATCGAAAAGCTCCTGGCGGCCGAAGAGCACGCCGATTAGAACGGGGAAAATTAGCCACAAAAAGGCACAAAATTACCAAATTAACTTCTTGATTTGAAGTTTGGGCGCGCCGAAGTTTATTAGCAGGCCATGGTGAAGCCTGCTTCCGCGCAAGTAACCAAGTATTTGCGCCGTGTGTTCTGGCACAAGAGTCGAACACGCTTTTAATTCAACAATTAGATGGCCCTCCAGCAGAAGATCGGTCACGAAATGACCTAGAGGAGTTCCGTCCTCGTCGTAGACCTCAATTGGGTATTGTTGCTCGAGAATGATCGCTTTCTTTCGTATACGATGAGCAACGCTGTTTTCGTAAACTTTTTCCAGGTGTCCGCTTCGAAGATACTGGTGAATAGAGTAACTCGTCTCGCGAACGATATCGCAAAGGTCCATTATGGGATCTTTCATGTTCCCTCAATGGACAAAGGGCACTCTTAATACAATTCCTTTTGTGCCTTTTTGTGGCTAATTTCTCCTTTAAATCGGGATACTCACCGCAAACAGCAAAAACTTCGAAAAGAATTCCCCGAACAGCAGCGCCACGACCGCTAAATACAGAAGGCCTGTAGCCGCCTGCGTGTGGTGGATCTTGACCGTGCTCCAGATCATGAATGCAAGAACAGTCGGCACCAGCACGCCGAAGATCACACGCGGCCAAAAAAAGATTCCTTGCTGAACAAACAATTCGTGGAGAACGGCGGCGAACGGTAGCTTGACGTCAAGAACCGCGAATGACGCCGCCATTGTTACGATTCGAATCGCGATGGCAGCTATGAGTACCTTCGTGAGACGCTTCAAAGGATCGATCGACAGACGGGGAATGACCAGATACCAGTGGCCGAAAACCATCGTCAGCATCACCGAACCGAGAAGTGCCGTGGCCGCCAGATGATTGATGAGCAGCATCCAGTGCTCCCAGCCACCAAGAGACAACAAATGAGTGAAAGCGAGGGAATCGGTGGCAACGGCGACCAGACCAGCGGCCGTGGCGCCTGTCAGCAGAACGAAAGCGGCAGCAAATTTGTCGAGGTCCACGACACGGTTATAAATCAGCGTCAGCCCGGCTGAGACTGACAAGAAGATTACCGGCACCTGGCTTTGCCTGACCGGCGACGGAAATAGAAAATTAAAACCGAGCGTCACTCCCAACAAGATCGCGGCAGTGAGACTTGCAAATTTGAAAAAGCTGTTTCCGACGCTTCGCGGCGAAATAAACAGCAGCGTCAGCATCATCCCCACGCCGAGTTGGGAAAAAAGGAAAAAGAAAGTTGAGGAAATCATTCGATACCGATATAAGCCGCGGCCGCGTTCTTGACACGCTCTCCGCGGTCCCACACATCCCGGTCGATCAGCACATAGAATTTCCATAATTCCTTGTGCTTTTCTTTCAGTATACGGATTTCCTCGTTGTTGGTCGCTGACAAGGGGCGAACACCGCCACGATCCCACCGCGCAGGAACTTCCGCCTCGGACAACGACATGCCGAACGACGGACAATAAATGATGATCTCATGCGGTTGAATGCCCGAAGCGCGCGCAATGGTCGTTTCCGCCGCCTCTCGGGCTTCGACGTCATGATGGAACCGGCCGACGATCTCCAGCCGCCGTTTCTCGCCTATCTCGGTCGTCAGGACGTAACAAGCCCGATAGAGTTGTCGCGCATCCAGCCGGTTCAGAAGATGCGCGACGGTTGGATTCCGGGTATAGAGTTCGCGCAGCATCCAGATGAGAGTGTCGTCGCGTAACGTACGCAGCTCCTGGATGCTCAATCCCTCCCGGAGCGCCAGCTCCACCGCTTTGGAAATCATCGCGCCCGAAGAAACTTTGGTATGGTGAAAATACACCCGTTCGGAAAGCGTGTAGCGAATGCGGAGCAGATTGACCAGTTCGGAAAGCGCGTCGTGCCGCAGCACGCCATGCTTTTCGAGATTCATGACGAGTCTATTGTTATCAATAGTGAACGACTCGAAAATGCGCGGATCATAATATTGGGAAAGTCCGCAAAAATAGGTGTCACGGCGAAGGTAGTCGAGCAGATCAGCGCTGATGGCGCCTCCGACGATATCGGACCGGTAGGTGTCGTCGCCTTTTAATACCCCGATCACGGCATCCTGCAACCCTTCACGTTTGAGGATCCGCGCGACGGCCGACATTCTGAAAAAGAAATCGACTCGCTCTTCGTCTTTGTCGTGCCGCGGGAGGACACGACGTTCATCTTCCAGAGTGTGACCGAACGGAATGTGCGTGAGGTCGTGAAGAAGCGCCGCCACCCGAATCACGCTCTCCTGATCGTGACTCACGCTTTCAGTCCGGCGCACAGACTGAAGAATTCGATGCGCCATCCACGACGTCCCCAGAGAATGCTCAAACCTGGTGTGGACGGCAGACGGAAAGACCAGATAAGCCGTTCCTAATTGCTTGATGCCCCGCAGGCGCTGGAATTCGGGCGTGTCCATCAGCTCGACCTCGAGAGTGCTTACCTCGATGTCACCGTGGACAGCATCGCGGATTAATTTGCCCCTGCTCATGTTGTCATGTGCTGACGTAAGTAGCTTTTCCCACCTCAGACGGGTCTAGCATCTTATCGGATCAGGAAAGCAATCAGGAAGATGGAATATTTCCTTTTTGTGCGAGTATTAAATGAATGCCGGGCGAAACGATATCCCACCCTTTCTTCCACATTGAAGTCGAGCATGCGAATCCGCCCGAGGAGATTTACCTCATCAAGGTACTCTCTATCGACGGCCGCCGGTTCACCTATGAACTTCGCGCCTCACTTCAGGAAGACGCTGTCACGTATATCAAAAAACTCCTCGATGCTGTCGTCTTCAGCGATCTGGTTATTGAGTCCACCGCCGATGGTTTTGAAGCGCGCGAATCGCGAGGTCCCCTGAAGAAACACTCCTGACGCCTTGAGCCCTCCTGCTCTCTTCTGTTACGATTCGGAAAGTTCGCCTTGGGAGGTCGTCCAACGGTAGGACCGCAGACTCTGGATCTGCTTATCGGGGTTCGAATCCCTGCCTCCCAGTTCCTTGACAAATAAAGTGGTTATTCAAGGGCGGAATCAGTTCCGCCCTTTATGCGCTGTACTGACTATGGGGAATTCTTAGGGGACCTGCCGACTTATCCTATCGGATATTGAAACCGGGATCATCGGTTCTACCAGGCGGCTCGCACCCGAAACCCCTCAACTGACCACGCATGGGGGCGCGATAATGCCCACATGGAGTTTTTCATGCTTCGGCACTTCCAAACGCAACTTAAATTGCAGTGCAAATTCTACCTCGCCGCGAATAAGGCTTTACAAAATGCGATTGCGTTGATGGCGGTAACCAAAGATGAGCTTGCGATGACTGACCTCCTTACGAAAATATGGAGCCATATTCAA
>Ga0134071_10000527_pt1 | contig 12700 bp, 9 predicted proteins | sample 15_taG_27_FD_94466 | JGI IMG/M metagenome (GOLD analysis project Ga0134071, IMG submission 94466) | Grasslands soil microbial communities from the Angelo Coastal Reserve, California, USA - 15_D_Rain_40cm_5_09082015 | ecosystem: Environmental > Terrestrial > Soil > Grasslands ...
AGGAGAGTTTTTACCGGCAGGTTGTAATTGGTTACGGTTTCCATCTCCCCGATGTTCATGCGCAGACTGCCATCGCCGTCGATGTTGATGACCAGACGATCGGGGCGCGCGAACTGTGCGCCGATGGCGGCGGGTAGACCAAAACCCATGGTACCCATGGACCCTGACGTCAGGAATGACCTGGGATGCCTGTAATCGAGATATTGCGCTGCCCACATCTGATGCTGGCCGACACCGGTGCAGATAATGGCTTCACCTTGGGTGACTTTATTCAGACATTCCAGTACAAAGTGCGGCTGAATAAAATCGCAGTTGCGGTCGTAATCTAATGGATGATTCTTTTTCAACGCGGCGGCGTGCTCCAGCCAGGGCGAGAAATCCTTCTTAAAGCCAGACGCGAAATTCAGCAGATCCTGAAGACCGTTTCTCGCATCGGCGATATGAGACCAGGTGACCAGCTTGACCTTACCGATCTCGCAAGCATCGATGTCGATATGCGCAATGTTCTTCGTGTTGGGAGCAAACTTGGAAGCATTACCGGCAACCCGGTCATCGAATCGGGCACCGACGGCGATGAGAAAATCGCAGTCTTCGACAGCGTAGTTCGCGTACGCTGTACCGTGCATACCGAGCATGTGTAACGCCAGCGGGTGTGTCGTATCGAACGATCCGATCGCCTGCAGTGTGGTTACGACTGGAATCTTTAGAGACGTCGCAAAGCGGCGAAGATCGCGTGAGGCATCGCTTTTGATCACGCCGCCGCCGGCATAAATCAGCGGCCGTTCGCTCTTGCGAAGAATATCGAAAAACGCAGCGCCCTTGGATTCCGGCATCCGCGCGCCATAGAGGGCTTGCATCCGCTCACGATAACCCCGCAGGTCCAGCAAACCTTCACCCCGGAACGCTCCTTTCCAGTTCTGAACATCTTTGGGAATATCCAGAACGACGGGTCCGGGACGGTCGCTGCGCGCGATTTCGAACGCGGTTCGAACCGTCGCCTCGAGTTCTTCCGGGTCTAAAACCAGAAACGCGCGTTTCGCGCACGCGCTCATGACGTTAAAGACAGGAGCTTCTTGAAAAGCATCGGTGCCGATGGCGGCGCGGGGGACTTGCCCGCAGATAAGGACGATCGGAACCGAATCCGCCATACAATCCCGCACGGGCGTGACGCTGTTGGTCGCTCCCGGACCGGAAGTCACAATCGAAACGCCGACCTTGCCACTGGCGCGCGCATAACCGGCAGCCATGAAGCCGGACCCTTGCTCATTGGCAGGAACCACTAACTCAATCGGCTTCCGCCGTTTGGACTCCTGTTCGATATTGAAACGGCCAAGCGCGTCCCACGTGGGTAGGATCGCGCCGCCGCTGTAGCCGAATACGATTTCCACGCCTTCGTCGGCGAGTACCTGGATAACCATGTCGGCTCCCGTCATGGTTTGGCCGGCAAGCGGGTGACGAGAGGACGAAGTTAATTCGGCTCGGACGCCCATCACTTCTCCCGGGCGCCGGCGGCAGCTCCCACCGGCGCCGATTTTTGCTTAGGCTTTTGGAGGAAAGACATCATCTCGCGAAGCGACTTACCGACTGCTTCAATCGGGTGCTTTGCCTCGTCCTCACGCATTTTCTTGAAATTTGGCCGGCCGGCTTCATTTTCGGCGATCCATTGTTTGGCAAATGTTCCGTTCTGGACCTCCGCCAAGATCTGCTTCATCGTTTCGCGAACGCGCGAATCGATGACTCTCGGGCCCCGAGTATAGTCGCCGTATTCGGCGGTGTCGCTCACCGAATAGCGCATGTAGCTCAGGCCGCCGGTATAGAACAGATCGACGATCAACTTCAGCTCGTGCAGACACTCGAAATATGCAACCTCGGGTTGATATCCCGCCTCAACTAGCGTTTCGAAAGCGGTTTTTACCAGAGCGCTGACACCTCCGCATAAAACGGACTGTTCACCGAAGAGGTCACTTTCGGTTTCTTCTTTGAAGCTGGTTTCAATAACACCCGCCTTGAGATTGCCGGTCGCCCAGGCATACGCCAACGCGTTTTGCTTCGCCTGGCCCGATGCGTCCTGATGGATGGCGAGCAGGGCTGGGACGCCGACTCCCTCCACAAAGAGCTCACGCATGCGGTGGCCGGGACTCTTTGGGGCAATCATCGAAACATCGACGAAAGGCGGCGGTACGACCTGGCCGAAATGGATATTGAACCCGTGAGCAAACATCAGTGTCTGTCCCGGGCGAAGATGCGGTTCAACCGACGCCTTGTATACTCGCTTCTGAGTCTCGTCCGGAATGAGAATCATGATCACGTCCGAGCTCTGGGTTGCCTGCTCAATTGTCGTCACCGGAAGTCCGTCTTCCTTTGCTCGAGCGGCCGACGGACTGCCGGAGTATGTCGCTACGCAAACGTTCACTCCGCTGTCACGCATGTTCAAAGCGTGCGCGTGTCCCTGGCTGCCGTAGCCGATCACCGCGACCTTCTTCGTTTGGATCAGGCTCGGATTTCCGTGTTTTTCGTAATAGACGTTGGCCATGAAATCTCCTTCGTCGTCATCTCCACGGAGATGACATCGATCTGCTTGTGAAGTTGTTTAACAATTTGTTCTGCGAGGGCCGGACTGCAGTGCGCGGTCATGGTAATGCGTGAAACTCCGGGTTCCGAATCCGGAACCACCATTAAACGCTCGATATTGTAGCCGCGCGAGCTGAATAGGCCGGTTATATTGAAGAGGACCCCGAACCGATTCTCGACGACAATCTCGAATGTAAATGTAGGCAGCTGTTCCATAAGAATTAAAAGACCTACCGACCGATCGGTAGGTGATTGTAACATGGATACCGTTCAATCGCTATGGTAATGTGAGCGGCCTATGACACAGCTCTTAGAAGGTAAAACCGGCCTAATCATGGGCATCGCCAACAAGCGCAGCATCGCCTGGGGAGTCGCGAATTCCGTGAATTCGGCCGGGGCGCGGCTGGTCCTGACGTATCAGAATGAGCGGCTGGGAGAGAATGTCCAGGAGTTGGCGCCTCTTTTGAACGATCCGCTCGTACTTCCATGCGATGTCGCCAGCGATGAGCAAATCCACATGCTCATGGATCGGATCCGCGAAGGAGTCGGCCATCTGGACTTTCTCGTCCATGTTTTGGCCTACGCGCCGCGGGAGGCCCTTTCCGGGATGTACGCCGAGACAAAACGGACGGATTTCGCTATCGCGCTCGACATTAGCGCGTATTCGTTGGCTGCGGTTTCGAGGGCGGCCCTGCCCATCATGAAGGATCGGCAAGCCAGCATCGTCACACTGACCTATCTTGGCAGCGAGCGCGTCGTACAAAATTACAACGTCATGGGCGTAGCGAAGGCGGCTCTGGAGGCTTCGGTTCGCTACCTTGCAAACGATTTAGGTCCTCACGGAATACGTGTCAATGCCATCTCCGCCGGACCTATCAAAACGCTGGCATCTTCCGCTGTCGGCGGGATTTCCAACATGATCAAGTTACATGCCGAACGGGCGCCTCTGCGCAAGCAGGTAGATATAGACGAGGTCGGAGATGCTGTATTGTTCCTCGTCAGTCCGCTATCGCGGGGTATCTCCGGGGAGGTGATTTACGTGGACGGCGGATATCACATCTTAGGCGTCTGATCCGAGTGGGAGCGAATGCGCGACCCCTTCCTGCGGATCCCGCCAGTGATCAATGACAGATATTTTTTGAACGCAGCCAACGGTGCAATGCGGCGCGCATGCCTTTTTTTTGAAATATTCTCGCTCTATGTCGGCGAATGTGTATTGCTCGAGCGGGACTCCAGGATAGCCGCGCTGCTGGGAACAGTAGTGCACCAGGCCGTCTTCACAGATGTACAGATAGCGGGCGCCGGCGCGGCATCGCCAATCGTTTGGTTTGCCCCGGGCGAGGTTTTCCTGGAACCAGTAAAACCGGCTGTAACTGTGTTTGCCATAGCTCTTGATCTCGCGGTAGACGCGTTCCTCCCGGCGGTTCAAAGGCTTCATCGAGCCATTACCGTCATGGATGATACCGAGCGAACTGGCGAAGCCGAGCTCCACTGCGCGCCTTGTGATGACCTCGGCGTCTTCAGGATTCCGAATGCCGCCCCCAATTACGGAATTGATGTTCACCGCAAAGTCGGCCAACTCAGAAAGATACTGAAGCTTCTTATCAAGAACCTTCAGGCTCTTCTTGGAGACCTCGTCCGGCTCAATATTGTCAATGCTGATTTGAAGGTGTTCGAGCCCGGCCTCATTTAACGCCGCGATTTTCTTCGGCGTCAGTAAGTATCCGTTGGTGATCAATCCCGCGATCATTCCGTGATAGCGGATTCGTCGAATGATGGTTTCGAGTTGGGGATGCATCAACGGTTCGCCGCCGCTAATCGTGACGATGGCGGTTTTCAGATATGCAAGCCGGTCGATGCGGCGAATCATTTCATCAATCGGAACGGGTGGCGAAAAATCGTCGTATTCATTGCAATAGGCGCACGCCAGGTTGCACCGGCGAATCGGAACGACGTGGGCCAGGAGGACGTGTTTGGTGGACACCAGTCCGCGAACGATCATTTGGATTTCGCGGCATCGCAACCAGAGCTTGTTTGACTGCTTCATGAATTAGCGTTACGTACAAGCTGAACGAAATCGAGTAAGATACCACATTCGAATTGCGAATTTCGAATCACGACTTTATGGTGCCCGATCACGATGGCTTTACCCAATCTCGCCGACATTATCAGTAAGATCAATGATGGTATTTGCATTCTCGATAAAGATCGCCAGGTGACGTTCGCAAACGAGAACGCTTCACGCATTCTGGAGACTGCTGACCAGGTGTTTCAGAGTCGCATTGCACAGGCGCTGAAGGAGCAGGCGCAGGTGCGATTCGAACATCTGCACGTTGTGATGAAACGGTGGTTCGAACACCAAACGTATCCTGGCGAGGATGGTGGTCTTACTCTGTTCTCGCATGACATCACTTCGCGTCGTCGGCTCGAGGAGGCATTGCGCGCTAGCGAAGACCGCTTCCGCCGCCTGATCGACTCGAATATTATCGGCGTGCTCGTGGTCGAGAGCGGCATCATTACTGAAGCCAATGATGTATTTCTGGGGACGGTCGGCTATTCACGAGACGATGTCGTTTCCAGAAGACTGCGGTGGCGTGAAATGACGCCGCCAGAGTACGACGAGGTCGATGCGAGGGCGCGGCATCAAATTGCCGCAAACGGTGTTTTCGCTCCCTACGAAAAGGAATTAATAGGAAAGAACGGGGACCGTATTCCGATTCTGATCGGCGGCGTGGGGACACCGAGCCCATCCGTTGAAACCCTCTGCCTGGTACTGGACCTCTCTGAAAGACGGCGGGCTGAGGAACGCATGCGGACGCTCGTCGAATGCGGCAAAATTTTGGCTTCCTCTCTGGAATGTGAAAAAACATTCGTGGAAATGGCCGAGTTTCTGGTCTCGAAACTGGCCGATTCGTGTTTCATATTTGTCAAAGAAGAAGACACCCTCGTCCGGATGGCGGCAGCACACCGGCTGTCCCTGGCAGCAATAGCCGAACCTGAGGTGGCCGACATCGAACAAATTCTGTCGGCCAAGGATCCCGACACGATCGCTGCGTCTACTTCGCGTGTGGTTGTACCTATTCCTACTCGAAACGATGTCGCGGGAGTACTGTCGGCGACCCCTGCAAAACCTGGCGGTTTCGATGCCGAAGACATTCGTTTTTTCAAGGTTATCGGCCGTCGCGCCGGACTCGCGCTGGACAATGCGCGCCTGTACCATGAAATGCAGCGGGCTAACAGGCTGAAGGATGAATTCGTTGCAATCATTTCACACGAACTGCGGACGCCGTTGACGCCCATTTTAGGGGGCGTGTACATGCTGAGAAGCGAACCGCACGACCAAAGAATATTGGCGCGGGCCCTCGACTTGATCGAGCGCAACGCGAAAACCCAGGTAAAAATCGTTGACGATCTTCTGGATGTGTCCCGCGCCCTCAGCGGAAAGCTGCGTCTGAATATGGATACTGTTGATCTCGCCGCGGTAATCGAGGCCGCGGTCGAAACCGTGCGCCCCGCCAGCGAGGCAAAAGGTATTCGGATTGAATTGCAGTTGGAAAGGATCGACACTCCGGTTTCGGGAGATGCGGATCGTCTTCAGCAGGTCGTATGGAATCTGCTCGCGAATTCGGTCAAATTTACGCCCAACGGGGGAAGCATCTCCGTCAGGCTTTCGAGAGCCGACCATCACGCGGAAATAGGCGTGACCGATACCGGTATCGGAATCGAAGCCGGATTCCTACCGTACGTCTTCGAGCGGTTTCGTCAGGCCGACACTTCACGAACGCGCTTACATGGCGGCTTAGGCTTAGGTCTTGCAATCGTTCGGCATCTCGTTGAGTCTCATGGCGGCACTGTGCATGCATATAGCTCGGGTGACGAGCAAGGATGCACGTTCGTCATAAGGTTGCCGCTGCGGCCGGCTGCGCAGGCCGCAAAACTGTAGATTCCCGGCGTTCATCAGGGAAGAAATGTCAAAACGATTCGGATCCTTGCCGCTACGGGCTCGAATTTCCATTCACGAATCGCCGAGGTGGCGAGGGTTGCGAACACATCGGGCATCGCCGAGATGAGCCACATCCCCCCGACGTCGCCCAGGCCTGTGATCTGGACATCAACACCGACCTCTCCAGACACTTTCTCCTCCGTAAGCTCGAGCGGATAGTACGGCGGGACGAACTTTTCAACACGTGGCTCAATCTCAGATTCGGAGAAGAGATCGTATCTGAAGTGATCATCCAACACTCGCGCGTAGTGGCGACGCTGAGGTTCGGGCTCCCCTGCACCGGCAGGAATGCGCGGACGGATCTCCGGCTCCGCGCTCTTTCTGGAAACGCGAACGGCCTCTTCGATTCGGTGCACATCGTCGCTGTAGATTTTTGTCAGTGCCAGATACACCTCGGCATTTCGAGTCCTGGCGGTCGCGGCCATCTCCAGCACATTCCGAACTGCAGGAATGTGCAGCTCACCCAAGTCCACAAGTTGAACGGCGGCGCGCGGTGCAAGGAACGAGTCAAGTAATGCGTCGATAAAGAACTCGCGAGCGCTGGAATTTCCGGCGATCTTCGCCAGAACACCGCGATAATACGAAACTCGCGTCGAATCCGGAGCAGTCGTCGACAGAATCTCAAGATGACCCCGAGCTTGCGCGATCCTCCCATTGGCGAGGAATATTTCCGCTATCGAGATCCGAGCCTCGGTATCGGGAATGGACTGGATCTTCATGGCCCATTGTTCACCGCTGGCTTTCATGACTGTTCGGTTGGTGCGCGGTAACGAGACTTTCACGTAGGTGTTGAACCCCGTCTCCAAATCGTGTTCGCTGACGCCGAGGTATTCGAACAGGTTCGCGTTGCCCTTCGTCAACGCATCGATATAGTTCTTGAAGCGAGGAGCATATTCGCCGTGCATCAGATACTGAACGAAGGCCCATGCCTGCAGGTAAAACACGTTGGCCTTCGCGGATTCGTTGTAGTAGGAAGAAGTCGTATCGACGGCAAAAAAGGTTCTAAGCGGAATAAGTGAAGCCGTTTTCAATAATTGCATGCGCTCGGGGGAAGGACGACCGAGAAAGATCCTATCGTCCCGAATCTCGGCCATCGCGAAATACTCCGAGAGGCCTTCGTTCAGCCAGGTCGGTCCCACAGCCAGAGCGCGAGCGAGAAAATAGTGTGTCAGTTCGTGATAAACGATGTTGGTCATCGTTTGTGGAATTGCTCGGCCGGAGAGCACAATGAAATCGCGGTCAGTTCCCTGCTGGTAGTACCCGGCTACGGAGATCTTACGGCCATTGTATTCGGGTTCGAGCTCCTTCATGGTCTGCTCGTCACCGATCAAAAGAACCTCGATTGGAAGTTCAGGAAGCTCGGTGTTGCGAAATACCAGCGTACCGACGAGCTGGTGGAAACGCTCGAGCTCCGCCAGCAAACGCTTGGCCCGTTCCTCGCCGGCCGACGACTTCACAATGTAGGTTTCTGAACTGACCTGTACCCAGGAGAGGAAAAGCGACAGGGCTAGGGTCCCCAGCATAGGGGCCAAGTTTAGCACTTCGGCCGGTTACCGGGGTCTCAGTTCCCGATCTTCTTTCCCTGCGCGTCGTATACTTCCACCGGCCCATAATTTTCCATGATTGGCTTGATTTTGCTGACATCGCCGACTGCGACAACCTGAAGGTTATCGGGATTTATGTATTTCCGGGCGACGCTTTGAACATCTTCGGCCGTAACGGCCATGATCTTCGCAGGGTATGTATCCCAGTAATCCACCGGAAACCCGTAGATTTTTCGAACAATCGCGTATCCCAACAACTCCGCAGGCCGCTCCAGAGAGAGCGCAAAAGACGCGACGAGAGCGCGTTTCGCTTCTTCCAATTCTTCGGCCGGGACCTTCTCATCGCGAATCCGCTGGAATTCGCGGTAAAACTCGGTCATTGCTCCGGCTGTAACTTCCGTCCGGACGTCGCCGCCGGCGCGCCACGCGCCGGGATACTTCCCCGCCGCAAAGCTGCTGTAGACGCCGTATGTATAACCTTTCTCTTCACGCAAATTCAGGAACAGCCGGGCTGCGGGACCGCCGCCCAGAATGTGATTCATCACAGTCAACGCAACGTAATCCGGATCGCGCCGATCGATGGCGATGTTGCCAAGCGTAACCGTCGTCTGAACGGAATTCGGCCGATCCACCAACACGACTCGTTTTGATGCAGCGGGTTTGGGGTTGGGTGGAAGTAATTCCTTCACGTCAGTTCTTTTCCAGGCCGCTAACCACTTCTCGATCTTCGGTACGATGTCCGACGCCTTCACATCGCCGGTAATGCCGAGAATGGCATTCTGCGGCGCATATCGCTCCTGATGCCATTTCGCCAGCATGTCGGCCGTGATCGCATCGATCGACTCATTCGTCGCCGAAACCGTCGCGGCTGGATGGGAGCCGTACACGGTCTTGTTGAACGCTTCGCGCGACAAGAAATTGGGATTTGCGCGCTGTTGCCTTAGCTGCGTCTTTACCCGCTGTTTCAAGCGGTTCAATTCTTCGGCCGGGAACGTGGGATTCAGCAAAAGATCATTTGTCAGGGCGAACCACTGCTCGAAATTATCGCTCAAGCCCGAAGCGTTGATCACAGTCGCAGGATCACCGAAGGGAGCGGCTGCCGATATCGAAGCGCCGAGCTGGTCCATCTGCTCCGCAATTTGCACACTGCTACGCGTTTTCGTTCCTTCCCGGAGCATTTGCGCAGTAATACCGGCCAACCCCGGGCTATTTCCCGGCTCGAACACTGGCCCGGCGCCACTCAGGTTGAATTGAAGCGCGATCAGCGGCAGCCGGTGATTTTCCATAATCAGGACAGTCAAGCCATTCGAAAGTGTCGCTTCGATCGGTTTGGGCAACATCACCTTCAGCAGATCCTTTGAAACAGGAGCGCGACCCTTCCGCTCAACCTTGCTCGTGTCGGTTCCGTGTTCCTCCTGGGCGAACGTGTCACCGCTCCAGCCGAAACAGGTTAAAACAAGAATTGCGATCAGTTTCGAGCGTTTCATTGAGCGCCTCCCACTCGCGGCTTCGGGATTGTGGTGATAACTGTTCGATTGGTATCAGTCAAATACATCCGGGCTACTTTCAGGATTTGGTCCTTCGTTACGCTCAGCAACTTGTCATTGCCGATATTGATCACATTCGGATCGTTATAAAAGATCGCATTCTCTCCGAGAGCCTGTGCCCGGTACAGCGTGCCTTCGAGCTGTTCGACTTTTCCGCGCTTTACTTCCATTCTGATTTTTTGAAGTTCGGCGTCGGTTACCGGCTGGTTCTTTACGCGTTCCAACTCATCGTAGACGAGCTTCTCAACCTCCTTCGGATCTTTCCCGGGGACGAGCAGAAGATCGACGATAAACAGGGATGGTCCTCTCCGCTCGAATGGTCCTGCGCCTTCCTGCACGGCGACTTGCTTTTCCCTTACGAAACTTTGATAAAACCTCGACGATTGGCCGGTCGACAAAATCTCGCCGAGAACGTATAACGCATACCAATCGGGCGTGTTTCCCTGTGGAATCTTCCAGCCAATATCGAGCCGCGGAATCTGCGCCAACGGATCTTCAATCGTCTTTCGCCGCTCTGCGGTTGGCTTCGGCTCCGTCATGTCCGGCGCGGGTGGCGGCGTCTGAGCGGGAATGTTCCCGAAGTATTTCTCAATCTTAGGCAGAACTTCGTTTGTTTTGAAGTCACCAACGAGCGTCAGGACAGCGTTATTGGGTGCATAGTAAGTCTTGAAAAAGTCGGAGACGTCTTTCACAGAAGCGGCATTGAGATCCTCCATGGATCCGATCGTGGAGTGTTTGTAAGCGAAGCTGTCGTAAGCAGTTTCGAAAAGGGTATCGAACGTCAGGCCATATGGCTGATTATCGTAGCGTTGCCGTCGTTCTTCCTTGACGGTTTCTCGCTGATTATCGAGGTTCGCCTGGTTGATCACGAGCGACCGCATGCGATCCGCCTCGAGAAATAAGCCGAGATCAATCTGATTTGCCGGCAAAGTCTCGTGGTATTCGGTGCGATCCGAGTTGGTTGACCCGTTCATACCCCCGCCGTTGTTCTCAATGAGCACAAAATGCTCGCCTTTGCCGACATTCTCCGAGCCCTGAAACATCATGTGCTCAAACAGGTGGGCAAAGCCGGTCCGTCCTGGGCGCTCATCTCGCGAGCCTGCGTTGTAGACAACGGAAATCGAATATGTTGGCGCAGAATGGTCTTCGGACAGGATTATTCGCAGTCCATTTTTAAGCTTATGTTCCGTAAATTTCACGGATTGCGCCATTGCTGCGGGAATCGTAAGCAACAGCGACAGGATCGCCGTCAAGAGAGGGTGTCGATTTGATTTCATAGTGAGTTTAAGTCCTGCTCTTCATCCATTCGATGCATTCTTTCAACTTTTGATGCATCACTTCTTCAGATTGGCGGCCGCGATGACCATGCCCAGGCAGCACCCACTGGAAACGCAGATCCAGCAAACGTTTCATCGATTTTGTTTGCTCGGGCCAAGAGTACCATGCCACATTGCGGAAAGCGATCAATCCGCGGCGCGTGTCTGACCAGGCCAGGTGATCACCAGTGAAAAGATATTTGTCGCGATACAGAAGGACGATATGGCCGCGAGTATGACCCGGCACGGGCACCGCCAGCAGATTCTTGTCTAAGGCGACTGGCTCCTGTCCTTCGATTAGTTGTTCCCACTCGATTTCCCGTGCATCCGCGCGATGGATGATGCGGCGGCATCCAAAATGTCGCTGGAACTTCTCGTGATCAGCAACGTCGTCACGATGCGAAAAGATCATGAGCGATACACCACCCAGTTGCTCCAGACGCCGCACCAGTGTTCGCGCGAATCGGGGCGAATCGATCAGGATGTTTCCCTCCGGACGCAAAATAAGATAAGACGCTGCTCCGTAAGAATTGGGAGAAGCGAACCCACAAAAGTAAACATTCTCCTCGATCAATTCCGGATAGGACGACGCGGCCGCCCTGATATCCATTTTGCTGCGTGTTCCAATCGATCCTGTCGGGCAGGCGACGAGGGCCATGGAGGCTCGGTGCGCTTCGGTGGCCGTGGCTGGTTGGCGGTAGACGATCGAGTGGTCCTCTTCTTCTGCAAAAACCTCAGGCGCAATTTGTCGGCACAGATCGCAGTCGATGCATGTATCGTCGACAAAGAAATTGCCCGACAGGTTCCGAGCGTAAGCCCGATTGGGATTCGCCATAGAACCATTGTAGGGGAAATTCGGGGGGCGCACCCCCGAATTCAGTCGTGTAGGATCCGAGGGCCATGCGGAAAAACGGCAATCAGTTGTGGATCGCGGGCGGCGCGTTTGCCGCTCTACTTGCGGCACTCTATGTCGCGCAACATCCTATGGACTTCCGGGTCTATTACTTTGGCGCCTGGGGTGTGTTTGACGGGACGCGTCCGGTCTACGGACGAGCAAGCGGCCTCGGTTGGCCGATGCATTACCGCTATCCGCCGTTGTTTCTCCTGCTTTTTGCTCCATGGACCTTGCTGCCACTGGCCTGGGGAGCGGCGTTATGGGTGCTTCTGAAAATTTTGGCGCTCGTGACGGTAGTCCGAGCCATCTTGAAGGCTCAACCTGCAACTGTGAACTTCAACCTGCACTCATTTGCAATCCCAGTCTTATTTGTTACTCCTTACTTGATTGAAGAACTCCGCTATGGAAACGTGCAATTCTTCGTTTTTGCTTTGACCGCCATGGCGCTCTTGCAAGCTAAGGAACGGCCGGCACTCGCAGCCGCAAGCCTGGCTCTTGGCATCAGCATCAAGGTGTGGCCATTATTTTTTGTTCCTTACATGGCTGTCCGGCGATACTGGCGGGCCGCGGGATACACGATGGGCTTTTTGTGTGTACTGGCGATGTTACCCGGCTTCTACTTTGGATTCGGCGGCAATTTCGGTTTATTGGGACAGTGGTTCTCGCAGGAAACGGAAACACAACTCAGCGACGTCGAGATCTGGTTTCCAAGTCAATCGCTTCGAGGTGTATTGATGAGGTACCTCACAGTGATCGACTATTCGCAGGTTCCCGATTCCAATTATCCAAAAGCAAATCTATTCGCTTTTGACGGATCGATCGTG
>Ga0134071_10000529_pt1 | contig 12694 bp, 13 predicted proteins | sample 15_taG_27_FD_94466 | JGI IMG/M metagenome (GOLD analysis project Ga0134071, IMG submission 94466) | Grasslands soil microbial communities from the Angelo Coastal Reserve, California, USA - 15_D_Rain_40cm_5_09082015 | ecosystem: Environmental > Terrestrial > Soil > Grasslands ...
CCGGCCGCGGGTCAGGATCACGGCGAGCAGAAAGGGCAGGCTGAACTTCGCGGCGTACCCGTTCTGCGGCGCGTGCTTACCGGATCTCGGCGATGTCCTCGGGCCGCGCGCCTCGCGCAGCCGCAGCGCGCAGTCCATGTAGGGCTGGGCGATCGAGCCCACGGATAGGGCTTGAACGTGAGCTGGTCGAGCTCCCAGACGCGGCCGAGGCTCGCGAGCAATCCGTCGAGGCGCTCGGGCTCGACCTCCCCCGCGAACGCGCGATAGAAGCCGTGCTCGCCCTCGAAAACGGTCTCGGGGCCGGTGAAGCCAGACTGCGCGAGCAGCGCGGCGATCACACCGCCGTGGGCCGCCCAGCCCGGATGGAGGCGCTTGGTCCAGGAGCCGTCGGCGAGATACTCGATGATCCCCGCGGCCTGGCTCCCGCAGATCCCGAAGGCGCGCACCAGCTCGTCCTCGGTGAGACGGTAGAGCTTCCCCGCCGCGCCGCGGCGGCGAACGCGCCAGCGAGAGCGGTCGGATGGCAGTGCCGCGCATGGAACTTGCCGGGGACGGCGAGCCCGACGCGACACATCACCTCGACGGCGGCGACGATCGCCGTGAGCGCGGCGCGCCCCGAAGCGCCCGTCGCCTCGCCGACGGCGAGACTCGTGGGGACCGCGACGCAGCCGGTGTGGACGATCGCGTCCTCGCGGGTATCGTCGAAGTCGAGCCCGTGCGCGAGCGTGGCGTTGGCCAGCACAGCGTTGGCGGCCGCGGCCCGAATCGCGCTGCCGACGACGGTGCTCTCCGGCTTTCCGCCGAGGCGCTCGGCCGTCGCGCGCGCGGCGCGGCCGAAATCGTAGCGAGCCGCCGCAAGAGAGCATCCCGGCACGTCGTTGGGCTCGAGCGCGACGACGAAGCGGGCGAGCCGTCTGGCGGCAGACGGCGTCACGGATGGCCGCCCCTGACCTCCCGGAGGACGTCGAGGATCGCCGAGTGGATCCGTCCGTTGCTCGCGACGATGGCGGGCGAGTCGAGGTTCAGGGCTCCACCCGTCAGGCCGGTGATCCGGCCGCCGGCCTCTTCGACGAGCAGGCTGCCCGCCGCGACGTCCCACGGGCCCAGCCGAAGCTCCCAGTAGCCGTCGAGCCGCCCGCACGCGAGCCACGCGAGATAGAGGACCGCCGAGCCAAGCCGGCGGACCGCGCGAGCCCGTACGCTGAACGCGGCGTACTCCTTCAGGTTGTTGTCGCCGCCCTCGCGGATGTTGTAGGGGAATCCCGTCGCCAGCAGGCTCTCGTCGAGCGTCGGCGTAGTCGACACCGCAAGCGGTCGATCGTTCACGAAGGCCCCACGCTCCCGCTCGGCCACGAACATCTCGTCGAGGTTCGGATCGTAGATCACGCCGAGCTCGACCCGGCCGGCGGATTCCAGCCCGATCGACACGCCGAAGGCCGGAAAGCTGTGGGCGTAGTTGGTCGTGCCGTCCAGCGGATCGATGATCCAGCGCCGCCCGGACCGTCCCGTGGAGGCGCCGCGCTCCTCGCCGAGGATCGCGTCGTCGGGAAACGCCGCCGCCAGCCGCCCGACGATCAGGTCCTCGACGCGAGCGTCCATCTCGGTCACGAGGTTCGTCGGGCTGCCCTTGTAGGCGATGCGGCGCGATCCGGACAGCTCGTTCTTCAGGAGCTGCCCGGCGGCCCGCGCGGCGTCGATCGCCACGCGTCGTTCGAGCGATGCCATGCTGCCGCGCAATGTATCATACGTCTCGTGCACATCGTGGTGATGGGGTCCGGCGGTGTCGGCGGATACTTCGGCGCGAAGCTCCAGCGCGCCGGCGAGCGGGTGACCCTGGTCGCGCGCGGCGCCCACCTCGAGGCGCTCAAGCGGTCGGGCCTCGCGGTCCGCTCGGCCACCGAGGGCGACACGGTGGTGCGCCCCGCGGCCGTCGAGCGGCTCGAGGGCGTGGACCGGGCGGATGCCGTGCTCTTCTGTGTCAAGTCGTTCGACACCGACGACGCGGCGGCGCGCCTCTGGTCGATCCTGGGCCCCGACACCGCTGTGCTCTCGCTCCAGAACGGCGTCGACAACGAGGACCGGATCGACGCCAAGCTCGGCGCCGGGCGCGCGATGGGCGGCGTCGCGCAGGTGTTCGCGACGATCGAGTCGCCCGGCGTGATCCGGCATCAGGCCGCCGGCCGCATCATCTTCGGCGAGCTGGACGGACGCGTCAGCGAGCGGGCCGCGCGGCTCGGCGACGCGTTCGCGCGCGCGGAGATCCCGGCCGAGCTGTCTACGACCATCCGCCGGGCGCTCTGGGAGAAGTACCTGCTGATCTGCGCGGTCGGCGGCACGACCGCCGTGACGCGCGAGACGCTCGGGGTCGTCCGCGACACGCCTGCCACCTGGCGGCTGTTCCGGACGCTCGTCGAGGAGATCGCTGCGGTCGGGCGCGCCACCGGCGTCGACCTCGCCAACGACGCCGTCGAGCAGATCGTGAAGTTCGCCGAGACCATTCCTCCCGGCAACCGGGCCTCGATTGCCCACGACTTGCTCCAGGGCCGTCGGCTCGAGCTCGAGGCGCTGCACGGGCACGCGGCGCGCCTCGGCGAGCGGCTCGGCGTGCCGACTCCCGCGCTCTTCGCCGTCTACGCGGCGCTGGCCCCGCACGCGGCGGGGAGGCGCGGCTGACAGCGCGCACCATATTCAACAGGCGCGCCTCGGCCGGCGGGGCCCCAGCCCCGCGACGGCCTGCAGCGCGCACGTTGTTCAAGCGGCGCGCCTCGGCCGGCGGGGCCCCAGCCCCGCGACGGCCTGCAGCGCGCACCACGCCCGCTCGAGCGGTCTGGCGCTACGTTTGGCGCTATCGAGCGCGCTACGGATTCGGCATCGCGTGTCTGGGCGTGGGGACCTGCGCCTCGCTGACGATCCCCTGGACGGTGAAGGGCGCGATCGACGCGCTGCAGGCCGACCCGGCCGCGGCGCCGGTGGGATACTTCGTCGCGCTGATCGCACTGTCCGCCGTCGTCAACGGGCTCGCGCGCCTCGGGTCGCGCTTCGCGATCACCGGCGGCTGTCAGCGCATCGAGTCGGAGATCCGCGCGGATCTCTTCGCGGCCCTGCAGACGTTTCCGCCGCGCTTCTACGCGACGCATTCGACGGGCGATTTGATGGCGCGCTCGACGAGCGACATCGCCGCGGTGCGGTCGCTTCTCGGCTTCGGCACGATCAGCCTGGTCTCGACGTCGTTCGCCTTCGTCGGCGCGCTGGCCGCGATGCTCGCCGTCGATCCCTGGCTGACCCTGTGGTCGCTGGCGCCCTCGCCGATCCTGGTCGTCCTGGCGCGGCGCTTCAACCTGAAGGTCAACGAGCGCACGGAGGCGGCCCAGAACCAGCTCAGCGTCCTCTCGGAGCGGGTCCAGGAATACGTGGCCGGCATGGCCGTGGTGCGCGCGTACACGCTCGAGTCCCGCGCGCGTGCCGACTTCGGGCGGGCCAACGGCGAGTACCTGCGGCTGAGCTTGGCTCTGGCGCGGACCGAGGCCGGCTTCTCGCCGCTGATGGGCTTGATCGCCGGGATCGGCACCCTGATCGTGCTGTGGGCGGGCGGCCGGGCGGTCGTCGACGGCCGGCTGAGCCTCGGCGCGCTCGTCGCGTTCAACGGCTACCTCGCGTATCTCACGTGGCCCACCCTCGCGCTCGGCTGGACGCTCTCGACCGTGCGCCGGGGCCTGACCTCGATGGCGCGCATTCTCGAGATCGTCGATGAATCAACCACGAGCGGGAGATCGGGCGTGTCGGAGCCGGCTCGCTCCCCTCTCAGGCCACCCTGGGTCCAAGCCGGCCTCACGGACCCCGCTACAATTACCCTCCCTGCAATCAACCCCGCTACAGCAAACATCCGGTTCTCGCACCTCACGTTCGCCTACGCCGACCGCGCGCCGGCGCTCCGCGACGTGAGCTTCGAGGTGACGGCCGGCGAGACGGTGGCGGTGGTCGGCGCCACCGGCAGCGGGAAGTCGACCCTGGGGCTCCTGCTCGCGCGGCTTTGGCAGCCGCCGGCCGGGACGGTGTTTGTCGGCGGGCGCGACGTGACGGAGATTCCGCTCGACGCCCTGCGCGCCGCGATCGGCTACGTGCCGCAGGAGGGCTTCCTCTTCTTGCGGTCCATCGCCGACAACATCACGCTCGGACGCGAGGGGATGGGGGACGACGAGCTCCGCGCGGCCGCCGGGATCGCCGGCGTCGCCGACGAGGTCGAGACGTTCGCCGCGGGATTCGACGCCGTGGTCGGCGAGCGAGGCCTGACCTTGTCGGGAGGTCAGCGCCAGCGGGTGACCGTGGCGCGGGCGCTGGCCGGCGCGCAGCCGATCCTGGTGCTCGACGACGCCTTCGCGTCGGTCGACGCGGCGAAGGAAGAAGAGATCCGGATTAACCTGCGGAGCGCGCTGGCCGGCCGGACGGTGCTCCTGATGACGCATCGGCTGCGCGCGGCGTGCGCGGCCAGCCGCATCGTGGTCCTCGAGGCCGGGCGCGTGATTGAGAGCGGCCGCCACGAGGAGCTCCTGGCCCGGGCCGGTGTCTACGCGCGGCTCTGGCGCATCCAGCAGCTGGAGGAGGAGATCGCGCGTGCCTGATTCGGTCTACGACCCCGAAGCCGAGGAGCAGCTCGGCCGCGCGTTCGACCGACGGCTGGCCGGACGGCTCATGGAGGCCGCGCGCCCGCACCGAGGGCTCATCGCCGGCTCGCTCCTCCTCTTCCCGCTGGTCGCGGTGGTCGAGCTCGCCCAGCCGTGGCTCCTGAAGGTCGCGATCGACGAGCACATCCTGAAATCAGACTGGGTCGGTCTCACGTGGGTCGGCGGGCTCTACATCGCGGTGCTCGCGGTCCTCTACGCGCTGCGAACCGTCGAAGCCTACCTGATGCAGCTCACCGGCCAGCGCGTGATCCACGATCTGCGCGAGACGATCTTCGACCACCTCCTGCGTCTGGAGGCGCGCTTCTTCGATCGCAACCCGGTCGGACGGCTCATGACGCGCGTGCTCCACGACGTGGAGGCCGTCAGCGAGGCGTTCACGAGCGGTCTCTTCGCCGTCGTGGCCGACGTCGTCACGCTCACCGGCGTCGTGATCGTGATGCTCTGGATCGACTGGCGCCTGGCGCTGGTGACCTTCTCCTTGATGCCGCTGCTCCTGGTCGTGGCGACGTACTTCCGGCTGAACGCGCGCGACGCCTACCGGGAGGTCCGCCGGCGCCTGGCGCGTCTGAACGGCTTCCTCCAGGAGTCGCTGCAGGGCATGTCGGTCGTGCAGCTCTTCGTACGCGAGGGGTACGAGCGCGAGCGGTTCCGGCGGCTCAACACCGACTATCGGCGCGCGCTCTTCCGCTCCACGCGCTGGGAGGCCTCCCTCTACGCGGTGGTGGAGGCGCTCGGGTCGGTCGCGCTCGCCCTCCTGATCTGGTACGGGAGCGGCCGGATCATCGCCGAGTCGCTGACGTTCGGCGCGCTGGTCGCGTTCATCCAGTACACCAACCGCTTCTTCCTGCCCATCCGCGACCTCGGCGCGAAGTACACGGTGATGCAGTGGGCGATGGCCTCCTCGGAGCGGATCTTCGGTCTCCTCGACCGCACGCCGGCGATCGTGTCGCCGGCGGCGCCGCGCCCGCGACCCGCCCGGTCGGGGGCGCCGGCGGTCGAGCTCAGCGCGGTGTGGTTCGCGTACGACGGCGACGACTGGGTGCTGCGCGACTGCTCGCTCAGCGTCGCGCCCGGAGAGCGGGTTGCGATCGTCGGCGCGACCGGCGAAGGCAAGACGACCTGCGCCCGCCTGCTGAACCGCTCCTACGACGTCCGGCAGGGCCGCGTCCTCGTGGACGGCGTCGACGTTCGCGAGTGGGATCTGGCGAGCCTCCGCCGTCACCTCGGTATCATCTTCCAGGACAGCGTGCTGTTCGCAGGCTCCATCGAGGACAACCTGCGCCTCGGCGCCGACGGCGCGGTGACGCCGGCCGACCTCGCGCGGGCGATCGAGACCTCGCGCGCCGGCTTCGTCAACGAGTTCCCGCGCGGGCTCGGCGAGCTCCTGGGCGAGCGTGGCGCGAACGTGTCGCACGGCCAGCGTCAGCTGCTGGCCATCGCGCGCGCCCTCGTGTACAATCCGGCCGTCCTCATCCTGGACGAAGCGATGTCGAGCGTCGACCCCGAGTCCGAAGCGCTCATCCGGCAGGCGATGACGGGACTTCTCGCGGGACGTACGAGTATCACGATCGCCCATCGGCTCTCGACGGTCCACGCCGCCGACCGGATTCTCGTGCTGCACCGCGGACGCGTTCACGAGGACGGCACCCACGGAGAGCTCCTGCGGCGCGGCGGCCTCTACGCGAGGCTCTACGAGCTGCAGACCGGCGCGGCGTCGGCGTGACGTTCGACGCGGCCGTGCTCGCGCTCGTCGCGAAGATTCCGCGGGGCCGCGTCGCGACCTACGGCCAGCTCGCGGCACTCGTCGGCAAGCCTCGCTCCGCGCGCGCGGTGGGGCGCGTGATGCGCAACGCCGACGGCGTGCCCTGGCACCGCGTCGTCAACTCGCAGGGCGGCATCAGCCGTCGCTCCCGGATGACGGGCATGGTGACGCAGCGCATCCGGCTCGAGCAGGAGGGCATCGTCTTCCGGCGCGGACGGGTCGTCCTCCGCCGGTTCCGATGGGACGGCGGCGCCGCCGGGCATCGCGCCGTCGCGCGCGCGGCCCGCCGACACGGCTTCGACGTCGACGCGCTCGCCGAATTACGCTCGTAGCGACTGGAGCTTGGAGGCCCGGAGATGAGACTCGATGGAAGGGTCGCGGTGGTCACCGGCGCGGGCTCGGGGATCGGTGCCGCCTCGGCGCTGGCCATGGCGAAGGAAGGGGCCAGGGTGGTGGTGGCCGACCTGAACGAGGCGAGCGCGAAGGCCACGATGGAGCAGATCGAGAAGGCCGGGGGCCAGGCGCTCGCCGTACGCGCGGACGTCACGCGGGCCGCCGACAATCGGACGGTCGTCGAGAGAGCGGTGGCCGCGTGGGGCCGGCTCGACGTCTTCTTCGCGAATGCCGGCGTCCCGCAGTCGCCCGAGAACGTCGAGGACGTGGACGAGGCCCTCTTCGACCGGATCATGGCGGTCAACGTCAAGGGCGTGTGGCTCGGCGCCAAGTACGCGCTGCCGGTGATGAAGAAGCAGCGCCGCGGCGTCTTCCTGATCACGGCGTCGACCGCCGCGATTCGGCCCCGGCCCGGCATGCAGGCGTACGCCGCCTCGAAGGGAGCGGTGGTCACCCTGACCAAGAGCCTGGCGCTCGAGGCGGCGAGCTACGGCGTCCGGGTGGTCTCGATCGCCCCGGTCGCCACCGAGACGCCGATGCTGCCGGCGTTCATGGGCAAGCGCGCGGTCGACGACGAAAGCCACGCGCGATACGTCGCCACGGTGCCGCTCGGCCGACTCAACCAACCCGAGGATCTGGCGCGCACCGCCGTGTTCCTCGCCTCCGACGACGCCGCGATGATCACCGGCACCTGTGTCGAAGTGGACGGCGGCCGCTGCATCTAGCGGAAATCCGGTAGCGCATGAAGGTCATTCCGCTGGCCGCCGAGTCGCTCGGCGTCCGGTCGATGGCGACGTACGTCGAGGTCGGGCGGACGGGTATCCTCATCGATCCCGGCGCGACGCTGGCGCCCGCGCGCTTCGGGCTGCCGCCGACCGAGGACGAGTGGGAAGCCCTGCGCCGGGCGAACGACCGCATCTCGGCGTACGCGGCGCGCGCGAGCTTCGTGTTCGTGAGCCACTACCACGAGGACCACTTCCGGTCGGACCCCGCGTCCTACGCCGGCCGGATCGTGCTCGCCAAGGATCCGCGGCGGATGATCGGCGGCAAGCAGGCGCAGCGGGGCGAGGCGCTCTGGAAGGCGCTGGACGGCCAGGCGCGCGTCGAGCGCGCGGACGGCGCCCGGCGTCGCGAGGCCGACATCGAGCTCGCCGTCTCTCCGCCGCTCCCGCACGGCGTCGACGGAACCCCGTTCGGCTCGATTGTCGCGCTGACGGTCGTGGATCCGGCCGAGCGCGAGCGGTTCGTCTTCGCCTCGGACCTCCAGGGGCCCGCGTCTCCAGTGGCCGCCGCGTATCTCATCCACCAGCGGCCGACTCTCCTCTACGTGTCCGGCCCGGTGTCCTACCTCGAGCGCGACGTCGGCCGCGACGCGATCGAGCGCGCGATCGACCAGCTCGTCCGCGTGATGGACGCCACCGGGTGCCGCGTCATCATGGACCACCACGCGCTCCGCGACCCCGGCTTCGCCGAGCGATTCGCGCGGCTCTGGGAGACGGAGCGCGTGGTGACCGCGGCGGCGCACCTGGGCCTCGACGCGGCGCCGCTCGAGAGCCGACGCAACCGCGCGTGGGCCGCCGCGCGCAAGCCCCCGGCGCGGGCCCCGGTGGCGCGTGTTAGGATGGACGACCGCGCACCGCGTCGCTTCGCGAAGGGGGGGTTCACGGATTGAGCGACAACAAGGTCCTCAACGTCGGCGACACCGCGCCCGACTTCACGCTCAGGACGATCGGCCTCAGGGAGGTCGGTCTCGCGGAGTTCCGCGGCAAGCATGTGGTGATCCTGTTCTATCCGCTGGACTGGACGCCGGGCTGAAGCACGTGCATGCCTGCCTTCGACAAGCGCATCGGCGACTTTCAGGCGGCCAATACCCAGGTGCTGGGTATCAGCACCGACAGCCCCTTCAGCCACGACAACTGGGCGCGGTCGGTCGGCATCAGTCATTACCCGCTGCTCTCGGACATCCATCGGACCGTCTCCAAGGACTACGGCGTCTACTGGCCCGAGTGGAACGCCAACGTGCGGGCGACGTTCATCGTCGACACGGACGGCAAGGTCCGGTTCATCGAGCGGTACGGCAAGGGCGAGCTCCCGGAGCCTGACAAAATTCTCGCGGAGATCAAGAAAATCTCGTCATAGACACAGGGCTGTCGGCGGATTCTTCGCGGCCGGCGGTTCCGAACACGAGGAAGAAACCGGCTGGCCCCCTGGCCCGAGTCCACTGCTCTTACGCTCGACGCGAGCAACTCGACGTACGCGCGGGTTTTGACTCGCTCCGGACACCTGCCTATCATAGTTCGCGCGTGATGGCCGACTACATCCTCGAGTCGCGCGTGTGGCTCGCCAGGGCGCGGCCCGAGGTCTTCGCTTTCTTCGCCGAATCCGCCAACCTCGTCCTGCTCGCGCCGCCGTCGTTTCGCCTCCGCATCGTCGCTGGGCCGCCGGCGCTGTCGACCGGCGCGGTCGTCGATCTCCGGATGACGTGGCTCGGCATGCCGGTTCGCTGGCGCACGTTCATCCGCGAATGGGATCCGCCGTTCCGATTCGTGGACGTGCAAGTGCGGGGGCCGTACGCACGTTGGGAGCATCGCCATCGATTCCTGGACGTGGGGGGCGGGACCTACGTCGAGGACCGAGTGACCTATCGGCTACCGCTCGGGCCGCTCGGCCGAACGGCACACCGGCTATTCGTGCGTCGACAGATTGCGGCGATGTGGAGCTATCGGACTCGTCGGCTCGACGAGCTGATCGGGCGGGTCGGCTTGCCGTCAGGAAATCGTTCGATTGAGATCCATTCAGAAGAGTTGTAAGCTTCCGCACTGCTTGACGAGCCTTGAATCCGGGGAGCCCCATTCGACACGCACGGTGCAGGAGAAAAGAAGAAGGGACGGCATCCGGCCAAGGCCGAACGACAACCCGTCCGCAAAAACGGCCCGTCTTCAGTCCGCAACTGGTGAGTCGCGGGTTGCGGCCTGGGGGAAAATAGCCAATGGAACTCCGCTGGATGCCGAAGCGCCCTCACGATTGGGACCAGCAGATCAGGAGATTCCCGAACAAGAACTTCGGCCACGAGTCCGCGTGGCTCGACTACCTTGGCTCCGCGTACCCCCGTAATCCGATCGAGTATTTCGAGATTCGGGATGCGACACGCGTTGTGGGCTATTTCTGCATGGCGCGCGTGAAGAAGTACCGGTTTTCGCTTTACAGGAGCCCGTTGGCAGGGGCCGGCAGGTGTCTCGGTCTGGTCGTGGAGCCGCACGTGGACCAAAGCGAGCTTGTGCGTGGCCTGGTCGAGCTCTGCAAATCGAACCGCATCGCGCACTTGGAAATCAGCAATAACTGGCTCGACGAACGCCTCATGCGTCGGATGGGATTTCGAGTGTTGCCCAATGTCGTTCACGTGTGCCGGCTCGAGGGCGGGGAACGAGCAGTGTGGGCGCGGATGCAGAGTAGATGTCGCGCGCGTATCCGCAAAGCGGAAAAAAACGGCTTGGTCGCAGAGACAACAGACGATCCGGGGATTGTCGAGGTGTTCTACTCGCAATTCACTCGAGTGATGGAGCGAAAGCATCTGCCCGTTCCTTATTCACTCACGATGGCGCGTGCGATGTTCCGCCACCTGGTCCCGGTTGATAAATTGTTCGCGATTCGAGTCAAATACAGGGATCGTGTGATCGCCACCGGACTCTATCTCCACGACGACCGCGCCCTCTACTACCTTGACGCCGGTTATGATGAGGACTACCTGCACCTGTCGCCGAACGAACTGCTGCACTGGACAGCGATGAAACTCGCCATTGTGCGCGGCATTCGCAGCTTCCAAATCGGTATCGGCAGCCCGAGCCGATTCACGCAAAAGCTTGGCGGCGACGAGCTTCCGTGCCCCGTCTACCGGAAGAGCTTCGTTCCCCTCCTCGAAACGGTGCAAACCGGATACGTTGTGGGACGACGGATGGTCCACGCGGTCGGGCGCCAACTCAGGACTGCTTGGACTACGGCGAGCGGCAATGGTGTTTCGAGAGGTGCGGCGAGCCGCACTCAGTGGCTTGTTGTCGTGCAGTCGAGTCAACCCGAACTCTACAAGCTCCTACGGGGCCAGGTAGGCGACGCCGCGCAGGTGATCATCGACCGTCGTCAGGGAGAGCGACGCCGTGGGAGGACCGCCTCGCCACCGGAACGGCGCCGCAGGAATCGGCGGCTGCCAGATCCAAGCCCCCTCGCGGCCGTCTACTCGCCCAAGACTCCAGTAGAGGAGGCTGATATCGAGAGCGTATCGAGACAGTATCCTCCGTCCTCTGCACGGGGGGATCGGCCGCGCGGCGAGCTGGTCGGGCCGGTCAGCTCGGCGCCGGCAGGCTGACGCCGAGCTTCTCGAGGCGCGGCCGCACGCGGTCGGTCAGGAGGCCGAGCCGCGCGAGGTTCGACACCATCGTCCCGTGCATGTCCTTCTTGAAGTACTTGCGGAAGGGCGCGTAGTCGTTGGCCGCGGCCGTCTCGCGGCGATAGCGCTTGACCTCGTCGATCTGCCGCGGGCTGAAGCCGACGTCCTGATAGGCCTCGAGCGGAAAGAACCCCATCAAGGTCTTCTCGAGCGCGAAGCATGTGTAGTCCTCGAGCTCGCGCCGCTCGGCCGGGGACGCCTCGTTCACGACGCGGGGCAGTGCCAGCATGCCGAAGCCCATGTGACGCGACTCGTCCTGGAGGATGCGCTTGCAGATCGTGCCCAGCACCGGGTCGCGCGCGCTCTCGCTCATCATCTTGAACAGGGCGACCGCGAAGGTCTCCGCCACCAGCTGCAGCGCGATCGTCTTGAGGTACCAGCGGCTCTCCGAGAGGATCGAGTCGAAGAGGTCTTTCTCGTTCACCGGCATCGGATAGGTCAGGCCCTCCAGACGCTCGGCGAGGTAGCGGCTGAGGACCTCGTTGTGGCGCGCTTCGTCCTGCACCTGGGTGGCCTGGAAGAACTTCTGGTCGGCGCCCTGGACGATGTCCACCATCTGGCTGCAGGCCAGCAGGGCACCCTGCTCGCCGTGCATCAGGACCGAGAGTCGCCAGGCGGCGATGCGGCGGTTCAACGCGACGCGGTCAGCTTCCGGAAGACTCTCCCAGAGGGGGCTGCCGTAGGTGTCGATCAGCTCGTCCGCGATCACGCGCCCGTCGGACGGGAGCTGGTCCGTCCACGGGATGTCCCGTGAGGCGTTCCACTGGTCGCGCTTGGCGTTCTCGTAGAGCCGCCGCATGTCGGCTTCGGAGACGCCGTACTCGAGGGTGAACGTCGTAGTGAACGCCGAGGGGACCGTGAAGGGTTTCATTGGCGCAGGATATCAGAGTGCTATCGTGGCCGCCATGATTCGAGGTCGCGACGAGCTCGGCGCCCACATGTCCATCGCCGGCGGGCTACACCTCGCCCTCGAGCGCGGCCGCGCGGTCGGCTGCGGCGCGGTCCAGATCTTCCTGAAAAACCAGCGGCAGTGGGCGGCGAAGCCCCTCGCGGCGGACGAGGTCCGCGCATTTCGCGCCGCTCGCCGCGCGACCGCGATCCGGCACGTCTTCGCGCATTCGAGCTATCTCATCAACCTCGGAAACCCGAACATCTCCCTCTGGTCGCAGGCCGTCGCGGCGTTCACCGACGAGCTCGAGCGCGCCGAGTCGCTCGGACTCTCGTGCGTGGTCATCCATCCCGGCTCCCACATGGGCGCTGGCATCGAGGCGGGACTCGCTCGGGTCACCGCCGCGCTCGACGAGTCGCTGGCGCGCACCGCGGGCTATCGCGTGAAGGTCGCGCTGGAGAACACCGCGGGGGCGGGGAACACGATCGGCCGGACGCTTGGCGAGCTCGCGACCTTGCTCGAGCGCG
>Ga0134071_10000535_pt1 | contig 12661 bp, 11 predicted proteins | sample 15_taG_27_FD_94466 | JGI IMG/M metagenome (GOLD analysis project Ga0134071, IMG submission 94466) | Grasslands soil microbial communities from the Angelo Coastal Reserve, California, USA - 15_D_Rain_40cm_5_09082015 | ecosystem: Environmental > Terrestrial > Soil > Grasslands ...
CTATCCTAAACCGGATACACAACCGAAGCGTGAACTTTTCGAGCTAACAGGCATATCTAGGTTCTTGGTAAAAATCAGGTTATCGAGTGCATCCACAACAACGAGGTGGACCGGTAGTTGGCAGAGCCCGGATTCATCTCGGACCCACTGGTGCGGCTGTGGCAGGGCAAGCTGTCCTTTCTGACAGAATTCTTTGTGGGATTCCGAATCAGCGGGTCGGCGTCAACACGCTCTCCCATAGACGAAAGTATTCCTTCTTCCGTCGCCATGGCAATTGTCCTCTCTCGTCTCTCCAAGAATTCTACTCTCGATCAGGACGGTTCCTTGTAGAAAGACAAGGATCTTCAAGTTGAGAATAGAAAGGGAATTGAACGTTTAAGACATAAGCTGGAAGAATCGCCAACTAGCTTAAGGACTAGCTAGCAAAACCTATCAGATTTAACTCAAGTTGGCACACAAGAAATGTTAGAAAACAACAAGTCATATTTACCGTGCGCAACGTCCTCGCCTGACCCCAAGGTCAAGCAGGCGAAGGACCTTCTGCTTGGCAGCGGGTCAGAGTATGTTGAAAACAGCAACAGCGCGTCAGAAGAAGGATCAGGTGTCGAGGCTCGGGGCGCTATTCGGAGCGCTTTTTGCAGTCTCATACATCGCCAGATTCTTAATACCTGACCATGCCGAGACCGCGGCAGAGAGTCTCGCGAACTACGACGGTAGAGCGGCCATCCTCTTCGGGGTGGTGAGTACGTTTTCCGGGATCTTCGCTGTATTCTTCGTCCTTTCACTACGTGCCGCTCTTCCGAGAAGAGACAGTGTCCTGACCGCAGCTGCAGTGGTTTTTTCAATAATTGCGATTATGGTCCCTGTCGTCGTGAACCTGATCGCGTTGGATGCGAGGGCCACCCTAGCAGGTATTTACAACAACTAGACCGTGACCGCGGTTGACAAGGCGGCAACCCTCGTCTCCGAGCAAGTGTTGGAAGCGGAGGGGGAGGCATTCTTTGCCCTATTTGTCGGTGCACCCCTCTCCATCGGGCTTTTTAGCGGGTCAATGTGGAAGAGCAAGATCTTCCCGAACTGGCTCACATACGTAGGACTTGCATTCATCACCGTCGAGTGTGCTGGTCTGCTCCTTATCGCCTTTGGAGTCGTCGTTCCCGGTTTGAGGTTCGGATACCTTGGGCTCCTCGTTCTTTGGGTCTTGGCAAGTTCGGTGTACCTCTACCGTTCCGATCGCAAGACTGCAACCATGGACGCACGATAAGTACTCTCGACCTCAGGCTGCGCTTGCCGCCGGAACAGTTCCACAAATGATATTCTGCAAGTTCTGTGGAGCTAGAAACAAGAGCGACCTGATGAAGTGTGGAAACTGTGGGGGCCTTATTGAAATAAGGTAAGCTTATCGGAATCCAAAGATCCGTTGACTACTAGATATGGACCCAAAGAGCGAGGAGGGGCAGAATGTACTCCCAAGCTAAGTAAAGTATCACCAAGACCCCAGTGCCGATAACAAAGCGCCGACCCCATTTGCCTCGATGTGGTTTGAGCTGAACTATTGGTTTTTCTTCAGCTACTGATTTTTTGCTAGGCCCGTTTAGGTCTGATTTCTTGATTGGCTCGACCAGTTCGACAGCGGTTTCCTCGGACGTCTCTCTAGGTCCCACGTTTCGCATGATCCATTTCTTTGAGACTGGTGGTCGTGGTACGCGGAAGACTCCTGAGCCTGTTTTTGCTACGTATGCCGTCCATGCGAGTTCTTTCCTGTCTCGTAGAGCGTCAACTTCGTGCTGGCGCATGGCGTAGTAGACGACTGGGCCAAGCATACGCTCGACCTTGTTCGCATCAAACGTCCCAGGCGTCCCAGTGCTCCTGACCAACAGCAGGTCTGCGTCAGCTCGTAAGTCGATATCTCCCCCATAGAACCGGTGGAGGGCGGCGACCATTATTACCAGACCATGTCGCATGCCGCGCTTGAAGAGCTCACCCCTGATATCGTACCATTTGTCCAGCCAGTAGTCGATCTTCCTCATCTTCTGCAACTGTCCATTCGAGTCTTTCACAGCGACAGTCCCAGAGAGCTTCTTCAACGCCTTCGTCATATCGTCCGCAAACAACAACACCGCCCTCGGAGGCTTACGGAACCGCTTGAACAAATTGTCCATGTTCTCAAACAATGCCGGAAGGTCTCTAGTCGATCGAAGGGCCTTCACATTCTCCTGACCATACCTACGCGCTAACGCTTGAGAAAGCGACTCAGCCAGAGTCGTATTGTGGACAAAAATGTCGTTGACGACCAGGTTTCCCGTCTTTTCGACTTGGACATCAAGAGTCTCAGTAGGGCCGATGTATTCGATGGATTTGATTCGGGGCCAGAAGCAGTCGCCCTCGGCGATTTTCAGGGCGTAAGGACGCTTGTATTTCCTGGCGAACTCCTGAGCTTCCTTCATACTCGCAAATGTTCCGCCAGACCAGGCACCGGGCCGATCGCGTCTTGATCTCAAATATGCGATTGGAAGCGGAAAGTCATCCTGGCTCCATCTACGGACCTGCCGAGACTCATGCCGTAACACCGCGTCCGCGCCGACCAAGATCCTTCGTTGAGGCAATGCGATGTGTTGTTCGAATTTCTGTCGATATTCTAACGGGACCCATACCTCGTACGAGACGGTCCGGTGCTTGCGGTCTAATGCTAGAGCTCGCTCGCCCCTACGAAGCCTGCTCAGTATCCCGAATCTGAGAAGGCAGTGTTGAACTTGATGCGCCAGAACGGGAGAGATGGTCCCATAGCCTATGGTACCGCTTGCGTCCACCCACCCGTCTCCTGCGAACAAAGCACTCAGAAAGATTGCGAGAGACTCGTTGTCTGCACGCAAAACTGATTGAGGGATTCTCTTTCCCCGTGAGTCAACCCGCTGAAGACCAAACTCGTCGGCGAATCGCTTGTAGTATCCATACGACTGATGACGCGGATCATCTGTTCTGAACGGCTGGCCCGGCGTAGTCTGCACCACTCGATAGTTGATTTGCTCGAACGGCTCGCTCAGTTGCAAGCCGAACGGAGCCAAAGCCCTCCCCATGTCAGCGACAATCGTCTGATCCACGTTCGTGAACCTTGGAGTGTAGCCAGTAAGACCGGCCTCCGCGATGAGATAGCCTAGAACCTTGGCAGCGTCATGGTTGAGGTGCTTACCCTGAACTGGAAGAAATCTCGGAACAGCAACCGGCATACCCTCGTGAAGATCAGACAACTGCCTCCAGCCATAGGCCGTCAGCAACGGATGGTTCGAGGTTAACTTGATCTGACGGCCATCTGTGAGTCTGACTCTGAAAACATCCCTTACACCGTTGGATGCCACAGCGACTATTTTGTCCTTGACCAGCCTGAAGTTCTCATCAACTGAAAACACCTCGAGTCCTGGGTGAAGATTACCGACACGCACGATAGAACCAGTGGTTGTCGGCACCACATCATCACCCGTCAGGCACTTCCCTGTGTTTGGTTTTCCGAAGATTATGATGTTCAAATGGTGAATAGCATTGTCCTTACCACTCGACTCTGGAAGAGGATCAGGAATCAGTCCATCCAGGATAGTGTCCAGGTCAAGCTTGTAGTAGGTTACCTTAGCAAGTTTGTCCGCGCTTGGGATGGCCGACTTAGCTAGGCTTGAATCGACTGTAGTGATTTCTGAAGGTGCGCGCACAATACTGCTTGGCGCTGGAATAATGTCAGTGTCTTCCGATTCTGACATGGCTAAACGCCTAATCCTTCATGGCCTCGATGGGGGGGTAGTTACACGCTTCGCTGGCCCTCACGAGGAAACCCTCTTCAAGACCTACACGACATGTCCACTCATGAAGCTAATACTCGAGGAAGCCATCCGCGAAAAGGCAATAAGAATAGACCTGGCCTGGACCTTGTTCTTTGAGAAGCCGACGATCCCTGAAGGACACGGCGGAAGACTAGTACCGTTTACCAATTGGCTCTGGGACGAGCTTGGCAAGAAAGCAGGAAACCTGAACCGGAACTCCAGCAGTGAGCTGACTCTGACGATACCCTCTTTAAGCGAGCAGGGAATGGATTTCTTGTTGCGTCTAGTATCTTTCTGGTCAAACGAAGTTTACCTGAAGAAGGACGGGGTGCTTTCAGAGAACCTCTGGAGGAAGCCGGTCGTGAACGTCTTTGATGATACTAGGCTAGACGGATCTGAACGTTCGCTAACGAGGAAACGGGAAGGATACTATACACGGTTCCTCATGCCGTTGCTCGGGCCTGGCCGGACTGCCTTCAGGGTCGAAGTGATCGAAAATGGCGAATCGTCCGCTCGATTACACAGCCACAGCGAAGTCGATGAATACTATCTGATTCTCGAAGGGTTGGGAACCCTCAGATTCAACGACAAAGAAATCGCCGTCCATCGGGGGGACCTGATCGGAAAGCCAACGGGGCCGGATGATGCTTCCCAACTGATCGCGGATCAGGGAGAAGCCCTGCGTATACTCGACATGGAGGTGTGGCACGACCGTCCCGACAACTCGAAGGATCTAATCTACAATCCGGATTTCAATGAGATCTTCATGAGAGGACGAGGTTGGGGCGCTCTAGTCCCAGCAGACGCCCTCCTCAACCCCAGCGACTTTGGACAACACTACAATGAAAGCTACAAGCGGACCAAGGATGGCGGGTGGGTTCCGTCGAAAGCCCGCGGGCACAAGAAGATCAGGGCCAAATCCGCTTCATCGTCAGCCTGACCGTTGTCGGATACGGCGAAGTTCTGAGAGCCATCCGAGCCGAGTGAGTCAGAGTATTTTTTCCAGGTCCATTCGGGAACAAAGCTCCCGATCAAAATCACCAGGAACGCGAGCCAGAACAGATTCCAATCGAACGAGATGACAGAGAGCACGTTCAACGCGCCTACAATACTGAGGAGTGGAAAAAGGATTCCATCTATTCTGCAGTGGAACCTCCCGCAGGATTAGCCATTTATCAGGCAGCCTATTCCAGCCCACGCAACAGCCGCTACCCAGAGAACCCCTCTGGCAGTAAGTGATATCACAGATTCACCGTAGGCTATACCTGCCACTACCACTACAACCGCAGGCACGTCCCAGAGTAAATAGCACCAGGTAGCCTTCTCGAAGTTTCTCCCGCGAGAGGGTTGTGAAGAAGGCGTTACTGGGAGTTCCACATTGGCTACGCGTCAGACTTGACCCACGATGGCTTCTGCATCATTCTAGATCAGTAGAACGTCGATGTTGGCTACTTTCTCTATTATCTCGAAGTCCTCGTCAGATGTCACAATGGTGTCGGCACCGTTTGCAACCGCGATTCCGGAGATGAGAACGTCGAGAGCGTTGACAGGTCTGCCCAGTCTCAACAGTGAACCCATGATCTTCGATGATTCTTCGCCAGAGGCAAAGTCGAGACCAAGCATCAGCGCTTGTCTCGCGAAAGCCCGGATCGACTTCTCTTCCTTCACCAGTCTCTTATGATAGATTGGAGTGAGCAGTTCGAAGAGCGATATGGTCGTCGCGGCTATCCTATTTTGCTCTCGCTGCGCCTGTTCGACAATCTTCCGGGTCTTCTCTCCTCTCCGGAGGAAGTCGATGATCGCTGACGTGTCGAAGACTATCGTAGACGAATCGCCGCTCGTTTCCGAGTCTCGCAGACGCTCTCCTCAATTTCAGCCCAATGCCTACTGTCGGATAGAACACCCCACAACGGTAGCAGGTCCCCGCCCCTCTCAAGCAGCTTCTCGATAACGTCGCTGAAGCTTTCCCCTTCCTTCTTGGCTTCCGATAGTTTCCGATATACCTCCTCTCTAATTGCAAGGTTCTTGCTAGCCATACGCAGATATGTATACTGGTCTGTATACTAAGCTTTCCATCAGCCAAGCAAGATCCCATCCCTAGAGATAATAGGCCGACCTCTATGTTTTTGGCTTGGACCCGTTGAGTTTTGTGTTGGGCACTCTGTATTGAGACTCCGTGCCATACATCTCTTGGCCGTACTTGCCTTTCTGGCGCTATTGCTCCCTTCTCCCGTAAAGGCGCAGACCGCGAGCTCAGTTTTCCAAACGGGCCTGGTAACTGAGAAGTCTTCGTACAAGTTTAACGAGGTGGTCTATGCCCAGCTAATTCTGTACAACCCGACCCCTCAACGCATCACTGTCCATTTCTCTGGACGATGCTGGTTCAGCTTCGTCGTCCGCGACATGCTTGGATCCTTGATTCACAACGAAACATGGTCCGACTGCGGCCCGGACATTAACGGCTACGAGAACACGACAAATGTAATGACCGTAGATCCTGGCGGAGGCCGTTGGACCCCATTATCCTGGAACCAACTCGATTCAATGGGGAAGCATGTACCGGTGCCAGCGGACTATGTCTTGTCTTGGAGTTTCAAGAATCCTGACCAGCCTATCCCGGAAGCCTCGAAGACAATAGCGTTAACAGATCGGGTGCAGTCGCCGCTGGAAGCTTTCTCTGCGTCTGCCTTCCGATTCCTACAGAACTTCGTACCTTTGGTTTGGTTCGTGGGGTTTGTCGGAACCATTCCATGGTCCCGGGCCTTGAAAGATACAAAGAGGTCGGCCAGACTAAAGATCTTCATACCCACTGCTGTCTCAGGAATCGCCATCTTTTCCATTATGCTCGGGTTCTACTCCAACCAGCTCCTTTGTTTAGCGATCCAGTGTCCCGGGACAATCTCTCTCCTCAACAGCATGAACGTCTATCTCCTGATTACCCCTGTAGTTTGGGCAATCCTCTTTCTCGCGGGAAGAATGGTCCCTCAAAAAATGATGTGGCTTCCTCTTGTCATCTTTGAGTCTTGGACGCTTTCCATCCTAGCGATAGCCTTCTTCGTCCTCAGCTCAGCTCAAGAACTTTGGAGGAACACTTTCTACTATGACTGGACTGTCATGTGGCCAAGCTATGCATTGATTCTGGCGAATATTCCCGCTCAATTGATCTTTTATCGAGCATTCAAGAAGAAGCTGTTGTCCACCGCCCCTTTCATCCCAGTAGTCAAATCGCCACCGTGGCCAACTTTTCCGGATAAGAATGAAGCAGGGCAGGCTTAAGCGGACGAGTGATCTAGTCGAAAGGGTAAACGCCTGAAATTAGGCATGCAGAGCTGATTCGATGTCTTCAGTCGAACGCTTGTCCTAGCGCGTCTCTTTTTCTGCGGTCTCGCCTGATAACTGCAATAGAACCAGCTGAGGCGAGAATCGCATAGGAACCAACGACAAGGGGCCAGTATCCTCCTAGAGTCCCAAGTAAGCCTGTCAGCCAGGCTGGGTTGAGTATGGGATTAGTTGTCCCCGGAGAGGTTGAAGGAGTTGAAGGACGACTCACCACGGTCAAGGTGCTGTTTGACTGGAGGTTCGGACCGGGCCGCCAACTTCCATCGACAGAGTATAGGTAGTCCCATGAAACGGAGAACCTGACAATATGCGATCCCAGAGACTCATCTGCCGGCAAGACGATGCTGATGTTCTTGTTCACCTCTTGCCCGATTGCAAGGTCTGACCCTTGAACATAGTATGAGCCAAAGTCCCCGGTGAGATTCATTATGAGAACTTTGATCGCAGTCTGCCCGGAATTGGTGAAGAAGCCCACAAATGTGACTGTTCCACCGGGGAAAGGCGTTCCATAGTAAGCTGGTTTGAAAACTATACACGCGAGGTAGCCGGTGCAGCTCTGGGGTGCGGTCGTAAAAGTGGCAGAGGGCCCGGTAGCCAAGTTGCCGGAGGGGTCCATGGCGACAATCTGGAAAGTGTATGTGCTGTTCGAGGGTAAGCCTTGCATCCCGAAGCTGTTGGCCATATGCAACATTCCATCCCATCCTCCATTCACGTATACCTTGTAATTCACAGTCCCAGAGTCATCCGAGGCCTGTGTCCAGTTGATGTAGATCGAGCTGGACGTGATCTGCATCGCTATTACCTTGCTTCCAGTAGGCCAAACAGGCGGCGTGAGGTCCTGAAGAGAAACCAGTTTACCGGAAGTCTCGTGAGAAGAGCTCCCGGTTGCGAGAGGCCCGCTCGGGCCCGGATACGCTGTTAAAAGGACCGATAGGAAAAGAAGGAAGATCAATATCGTTTTCACGCCCCGGTAATCGTCCAAAGCCAACGTGTTCTCCCCCCTTGTGATCCGTCAGTTTGTTGAGATAATACTGTGGGAAACTGTCACATAGCCTTTCCTATTCTGCACAAAGTTCGAGTTGCGGTCGCAAACACATTACGCAATCGCTACTTCTCTGCTGAAGGCGGCTGAACTGACCCTAGAAAGTCAGTCTCGTTTAGAATTGGCCGAGATTATCACCAATCTCTTCAAGTTACGTAGAGTCTTGTCTTATCTGAGGAATGTCTTCCAAGGCCGCGATGCAACAATAATCGGATCGTATAGCTCACGCCGATGCCATCTCCTATTACATAGTCGCCCTTGTCTCCAGCGCCCTTAGGGTCGGGCCCCGTGAGATGGGCTTGTATTTTGTCAAAGGATAGCGAGTTCGCTTGCAAGGAGCAGATACTAGACGGGTCAAAGACTAGAACGAGTTCTTCAAAGCTCCTGGCTACGGGTTTCCAGACAACGTTCATCTGCGCATGCCCTCTGAGCCTGCTGACAGTCTCGTTGAATCCCGCCCTGTAAACCGGGAGTCTAGGGTTTCTGTTCAAGATGATCTTTGCCTCTTTCGATTGGGTTGGGAAAGTCCCCTGACAGCGTACCTCGCCATTCCCAGTCGTAACGGTTACTGTTGCCTCGCCATCTGGGATGGTGAGAACATTCTTCTCGACTGATACATTGTGAGGCCTGGCCGGCGGCGAGAGGAGCATCAGAACAATTTCACGTCCTTTGCCCACATCGAGCCTAAGGGCGGGAGCGATTAGGTATCCTTCGCCATTTGAGGTAACAATACCTGTGCAGGGAAATTTGTCTTTTGGATCGAATTCTACAATAATCTGACCTTGCCCTATGGTGGGGTATTCTGCGGGGGTGGGCTGCGACAACTCGAATTGACAGTTCGACGTAGCCGTCTCATCGACTCCTTGTATCCAAGAATAGACAAGTCCCCTTCCACTGGAAACTCCTTTCAGACTTCGGATATCATGCACGGTGAACCAGTCATGACCTCCAGACTGGCCTTGCTCGACTTGATTTTTCACATAGCTGATTAGCCGTGCCGTTGGCAACCCCTCCTAGAGTCCCAAGGAGTCCGGTTAGGCGATGTCATAAACCGTTTTCAGAAAAAATGAAGCACGACGAGGTCTAGGGTCCTTGGTACTACCAGAGCACGGTCTTCTCTGGTAGCGTTCCTGTTCCAGAGTATGTTAGTTGTAGGATACCTATGGAGACGGTGTTGTCGCTCGCGTTAGCCTGGGCGGAGACTCCGTTGTATGGCTCTCCTCCCCAGCGGTAGTTTGCCTTCCAGTACGAATGCCATCCCTGGATGATGTTAGCACGCTCCATTAACCGCCATGATCCATCAGGATGGACGAACGACGGGTAGAGCAGTTGTACAGACCAGCCTGGGACGGGGGTTTTACTCGCGACTCCGAACTGGTAGAAGAAGGCGTAGGCTAAGGGATAATTTCCGACTCCGACTACTCCAATATCGAAGTAGTGGCCTTCCCGGAAGTCCGGGACGAAGCTGCCGAACTTCGTCCATGGTTGTCCAGTGTGATTGTAGTACCAGTCGGCGTGCCAGTTCGGCTGGTCGTACTGCCACATCATTCGGAGGTAGACTGGTGTCGAGATGTTTGCGGGATTGATGGTTTGCTGAGCATGGTATCTGAGGTGTTGCCACATTACACCTCCACAGTTCGCGTTTCCATCACAAGTCTCCCACGTCGAGCCGGAAACGACTCGCGTTCCATTGGCTAAAATGAAGAGATCTGCTCTCCACCCAAAATCCCAGCCGTCAATACAACAGTTTGGGGATTGGACTCCCATACCAGCCATCAAAAAGTTGTTCGGAGCTAACGCATTCAGGTCCACCTTGGTGAAGCTCGCTCCGATCTGAACGCAGCAGATCCTGTACTGGGTCGAGTTGTAGTAGCCTGCGACGTACGGGTACGTGGGGGCACCGAGTGTCAGTCGTCCGGGCCCAGGAGAGATGTTTGTGGAGTAAAGGACGTTCGGGTCCCAGAAGTCAAAGGATACGAGGGTCCACAGGGAGAAGAGAAGGACCACGGCTAGTCCAACCCGTCGGATGTCTTCCAGTCTAGGATTGAACTGTCTCAAGGGGCCAACGCTAAGTTTCCTGGGAAGACCGAGCTCCAGGACACCGCCAACAAGAGCGAAAAATCCCCAGGCTGGAACGATCAGAAACAGTAGGCTCCTGTCACAGGATGGGCAGAGGAGGGGCCAGAGAAACCCGGATAGAAGGAGCGCAGACGTGACGCCAGTGGCGGCGGCGACAAGGATAGACCTGCTTATTTTGGCGGCCTGCATCCCCGCAGCCATTTCTGCGACTCCGAAGAGGAGTGCTGCCTGAAACGGGACGAGGGGAGAAAGGTAGGTGACGCCTGAGAACCATGCTGTCAGTGGAAACCATGTCGTGACTATGGACGTGATGAAGGCGCCGAATATCGCGATCCATGGACGCAACCGCTTGTTCAGTTTGCCCTCCTTGTATGATGCTCGGACTATCGCTGGCACTGCTCCGAACGAAAACATCATCGCACAGAGACGGACCCCGGCTAGACCATCGGGTCCAAGAGAATAGCACTCAGATCTCCAAATTGGTCCAGCCATGTAGGTTGGACACGCTAGATAGAATAGAACATAGATGAGTGAAGCGCTCAAGAAGACTTGGATCACGGCCCAGCGTGGGCGAAGAAGATACACGACAAGTATTCCTCCAAGGGCGAAGGACACAAGGTTGGCTTCGAGTCTGGTCGAGGAAAACTGGTAGTACCAGTACCCATTGTTGGTTTGTGCAAACCAGAAATCAGCTCTCTCAAAAAGATACGCCGGTGCCCAAGGGAAGAATGCGAGCAGGGCTGCACGGAGAATATTCCAAGGAGTGAGGCTCAGCAAGAAGAATCGCCGGGAGGAAAAAGTGAAAGCCGGAGACTATTGACTCTTGCCCAAGGGAGAAATCACCGTCATTCCCGTTGGAATATATTCTCTCAGGAATATTCTATGCCTTGCCCTACCATGTAGCTGGGCTAGGTTGGTTGGAGTTTGCCCGTCCCCCACATGCCTACGGAGTCGAGGGTATGGCGTTGAGCTGGAGCCTTATTGTTGAGGCTTGCTTCGACTTCGCGATATTCAGCGCTTCTTCGGCGATCGAAACCGGGATCTCGATGTATTGTCCTCCCGGACCAGCAGGTCCAACCAGTTTTCCCGAGCGGTAAAACTTCGTCAATCGTCGCGACCATGCTATGGTGCCGAAGAATATGGAAGGGAAGAAGAGGAGTATCGCGCCTATCTCCACGGAAGACAAGTTCGATATTACTGCTCCGACATTTGAGAACTCGCTGGTTGGATCTATTGCACTAGAAAGAAGGTAGAGGAAAATGGCGGCCAGAGAGACTATTGTCACTACAAAAGTGAAGGCGTATCTCTCGATGAGGAGGGTCCACCGTCCCTTCCAATCGAGAGAACTGAGACTTCGCGCGAACTTGTATGTTTCCGCGTCTATCTCTTCTCTACTCGTGTTTTTCGTCCGATAGTCTAGTTGGATGTTCGATGCGGCTGCAAGAACATGTACAGTCCCAAAGAAAAACGCGACAGCGGGTATTCCCGGGCTTATTGTAATTCCCAGGAACGTGTCAGCGGCGGCAATTATCGAAGCTGTCAGCACCCAGGTAACTCGGAAGGCTGCGTTGAGCGACCATTTTCTAGCCAACAAGGTTAGCAGAGGGTTAACCTCATGTTTCTGAAGGTCGACCCGCTGCGCGAGCTTCTTTGTTGACTTCTCATCAGGGTATCGGAGGAGGGAGTATACGACAAAGGACTCTGCGAAGAGCAACGCCAGTCCCAACGGGGTTGGCATGTCTTCGGTGGGGAGCCCCGCCCGATTTATGTCTCGTTAGGATTACTGGCAGGCGAGGCCAAGGTGTTCAGACATGGCAAGGCCCAGACCTGTATGTGACCATCCCATCTGCAACGGCTCAAGACTCAGCGTTCACGATCAAGGAAGGGGATGTTGTCGAGATCAAGTGGGACAAGGGCCAGAACGCCGCCGTAATTCGTCCCAAGCCTAGTCCAGGCAGGAAGCGCTAGTCGAAGCCAAGTCCGCGAGCAGACCTCGTTCTATTCCCGCACGAGTTCAAATCCCACCGGTCCCCGCTGAGGTACCCGGCACTTGTGTACCGTTCGACGTCCTAGTAGACTAGCTTGAAGGTACGCCTCAGCAAGTCATTTACTTCTTGTCCCTCTTGACATCATGCCAGCTCCTTCCCTCGCTAGGCGGATCAAACCCTTGACTCACCGTTGACAAAAGCATATAGTCAAAATTATCGGGCTTAGGAAAAAGGGGGATGTGACAGTTTTTCCACGACGACATCTAGCAATTTCAGGGGTTATCCAGTGTTCACCAGATATCCATACAGTATGGCAAGCGCGTCGGATGGTGCCTCCATCGTAACTCCGGGCGAGACGACAAAACCCGTAGTCAGATGCTCGTCCTTGAACGCGACGCCATCCA
>Ga0134071_10000536_pt1 | contig 12653 bp, 9 predicted proteins | sample 15_taG_27_FD_94466 | JGI IMG/M metagenome (GOLD analysis project Ga0134071, IMG submission 94466) | Grasslands soil microbial communities from the Angelo Coastal Reserve, California, USA - 15_D_Rain_40cm_5_09082015 | ecosystem: Environmental > Terrestrial > Soil > Grasslands ...
CGTTCTCCTGCAGGGAAAAACTCAGGTCTCCGTTCCGAAACTCCACGCAGGCGACATCGGAGCCGTTGCCAAGCTGAAGGAAACGCAAACCGGCGACACGCTGTGCGACAAAGCCCACTTGATTACTTATCCCGCCGTGAAATGGATCGAGCCGGTTATTTCATTTGCCATCGAGCCGAAGTCCCGCGGCGACGAGGAAAAAATCAGCACCGCGATTCACAAATTGATGGACGAAGATCTCGGATTACGCTACGCGCGTGAGCCTCAAACAAAGGAATTCTTGCTTTCAGGACAGGGGCAGATGCACGTCGAAATAGCCGTGGCCCGTCTGAAGAAACGTTATGGCGTGGAAGTCCTGCTGCATCCTCCCAAGGTTCCTTATCGCGAAACGGTCAAAGGAAAAGCCGATGTGCAGGGAAAGCACAAGAAACAGAGCGGAGGTCACGGGCAGTACGGCGACTGCAAAATCCGCATCGAGCCGCTTCCGCGGGGCAGCGATTTCGAATTTGTAAATGAAATCTTCGGAGGCGCGATTCCGAGGAATTTCATCCCTGCTGTGGAGAAAGGAATTCAGGAAGCCAGGCAAAAAGGCGTGCTTGCTGGTTTCCCGACAGTCGATTTTCGTGTCGTCCTCTATGACGGTTCATATCACGACGTAGACTCATCGGAACTGGCCTTCAAGATCGCTGGCTCTCTGGCTTTCAAGAAAGGAATCAAAGAGGCCAAGCCAATTTTGCTCGAGCCCATCATGAACGTGGAAGTCCAGGGGCCGGAAGAATTCGCCGGCGATCTCATGGGCGACTTGAATAGCCGCCGCGGCCGTGTGCAGGGTATGGACGTGCGCGGCCATAGCACGATCATCAAAGCGCAAGTGCCATTGGCGGAGATGTTGAGTTATGCATCCGATCTCACGTCAAAGACTGGCGCTCGCGGAAGCTACACGATGGAATTCAGCCACTACGACGAGGTGCCGGCTCATCTTTCTGAAAAAGTGATCGCTGGAGCGAAAGCCGCCGCCGCAGGGGAAGAGGAGGAAGAGGAATAGCCTAGAAGGGCGGAGCCGAGGTCAATATCCGGTTCGTGCCATAAATCTCGCACGCCCAAATCGGCTGGTCCGAACGGATGCGAATGTAACCCACCGCCCGTGCCGCCGATACCAGTCCACTTACTAAGCCGCTCCATTGCTGGTTGGCAGCCAGATTGACGGTTGCAGACTTTGGTGTGCTGCCATCCGCCGGATAGACGTCGATCGTAACCTGCGCGGGCGCGTTGCCCGCCGCAAATGCCAAACCCGTAAAGAAGCCGGCTGGATTGATATAAGGAAACGTGAAGTCGCTTCCTGCAGGGGCCGCGCCGACCGTCGCGCCTCCAGTGGAATTCTGAATGTCAAGAATACCAAGCAGCGAGGAACTTCCCCCGAATAACGACATACTTGTGATCCGCAGGGCTCCCGTAAGCATGGTATCGCCGGACAACTTCAGCAGGTCCGAAATGGAAACGCGTGTCGCGGCGTTCGCAGATAGCGGTATGTTTGCTGATGAGTTTCCAAACGTGACCGTCGCATTCAGCGGGACCGGTCCGGTATTAACCAGGCTCAACGTGGATGTATATCCACCGCCGGTTACGGCTTGCGGAAATACCAAACTGGACTGCCCATCCGATACCGGTACGTTCGAAGAAATGACCGTCGTTGTGCCGGGACTTCTTCTTTCCACTGCTGCCAGGCCTTCTGAAGATCGGACCCGGACAGGACCGGGTAAACTGATTGCAACGCGGCCGCGGGCTGGGATCGTCAATGACTGCATTGGGCCGCCTGCGAAGTCGGTAACCGTAACATTGGCCGCGCGCGGAGAAGGGTTGACCAGAATGGCGGATGCGCCCGCATGGAAGAACAGGAAATCCGAAGAGAGATCCCGCGGAGCAGCGTTGTCAAGGCGCTGCATGTCCCACGATCCTGTTGCCACGAAAATCCCAAGTCCTGGAGGCGTGGCGTCGGCTTCAATCCAGCCATCAAACGCTTGAAGGCCGAATATCTCTGATGCGAGTTTGGCGTATAGCTGGCCGGCAGCCAATGTGACCGACGTCGGATTGCGAATCGCCGCCCCCGTGACGAGATTCCCATTCGCGTCGATAGCCTTGAGCACAACTGACGTCGCGGTCTTGGCTAAAAGCGCAATACCGGTAAATTCGGTTCCGCTTTGCGGGCTCGATGGAATGATCTTCACCTGCGGCTGATACGTCGGATCAAATCGGACACCCGCCGATACTCCGACCTCGCTCTCCAAACCGGCTCCGTTGATCGCCTTCACGGCGAAGTAATAAGTTACTCCAATGCGAAGACTGAGGCCTGTCACAACAGCCGAGTTTTGCGCTGTAGAAGTCAACGGGCGTAGATCGGTTCCTCCCGGAGTCGTGCCGATGGCATACCGGTACTCGCGGACCCCCGACTCCGGATCATCAGAAGTCCAGGAAGCCGCCAGTTGAGTGCCATTTGCGGTCAGCGGTCCTTCATCCATCACAACAGGTTTCGATGGGGGCGTTACGTCCCCCAAAGATGTCGTGTAACTACCGTTCTGGAAGCGATAGGTCGTGAAATATCCGCTTGCAACGATCGGCTGATTGAACCCCGTTTGAATTGCAGTATCACGTTTCAAATTCTGAACGCCCACTGTCGCGCTTGACGCATCCGACAGCGGGCCGGTCATATTGCTATAGAGGAACTGGATATCGTTGCTTCCTTCGAAGAGTATTGCTTCAAACGTGAGATTCGCATTCAGGTCGTTCCCGTTTTCATCGAGAACACTCAGATTCGACCATTCCACGACGAACCGCCGGTTGGGAGCTGCTCCAATCGTCTTCGTCGTGATCGTCGCCTGCGGTGGCATGATCAAGTCATCCCAAAACGGCGCAATCAATGAGGGCGGAACAGTTCCTACACTTCCGCTCGAACGAACGACTGTCCGCGAAGGCAACGGAGCATTTTGCCACTCCGATATCGAAAAGGGTTCAAGGCTGAGCCAGCCATCGGTTGAGATGGAAATCTGTGAATCGGCAATGTAGATATCCTGGAACAAAATGAAATCGAATGGCAGTTTCACAAGTGCGACCGCATCGTCGTTGTTGCTGAAACTCAGCAGCGTTCCGCCATTGCTACTGCTGGCGTCAATGAAGTTGAAAGTCCGCTCTGCAAAATTCGTGCTGGTTGGAGCCGTCGTCACGGTGAACACTGGCCCCGTTGCCGTTTGGCCGAACAGGGAAACCGTTACCGGACCGGTTGTCGCGCCAAACGGCACGATGGCTGTGATCGCGTTCACGCTTGCGCTGATGACTCGCGCAGAGAGGCCATTGAACGCGACGTCGATATTCTGCGTCCGGGAATCGAAGTGGTCACCCTCAATGACGACCCGTGTGGACGGTGGCCCCGCGAGCGGCGAAACACGGCTGATCGTGGGCGGCTGAGAGGAATAATTGAAGACCTGCGACGCGACTCCCGAGGTTCCGTCGGCGTTTACAACGACGACATTCACACTACCAGGACCATTCGGCGGAGCTGTTGCCTCGATCGTACTGGAATCGACAACCCGAACATCGGTACCCGCCAGCCCGGCAAAGAACACCTGAGCTCCGGAACGAAAGTTTGCACCCTTCACTGTCACAAGGGTGCCCCCTTCAATTGGACCTGTCGCAGGAATTACCGAAATCCCCGAAGGGGGACTGTCGGTAATAACGAATGCCCCTGAAAGGATCGAAGCGTCGGTCCCGCGGCTGGCGGTGAGGTTTTTCGGCCCCAGCGGTGTCGAAGGCGTCACCGTCAACTGAACCGATACACTGGTTGGAGCCGAGGAGTTGATTCGTCCACCAAATGCCGGCGCGCCGAATTGAAGCCCCGGATCGGAGCCGCTGATAAGAACACCATTGGTGATATCGACTCCGCCGCCAAGTACGGTGATCGTTCTTCCTCGGGGAATGCGGATCCCGAACGTGGGTCGCGTCAGCCTCAAACCGGTAGCACTCGCCGGAAAAGTGCGTATGTCGGCTGTAGTTACACTATTCGGGGCGACATCGATTTTCGATGCTTCGGGGAGGCCGGAGACATTTCCAAAGTAAGTCGTGCCGAAATTCGTTCTTATGGTGGAAAAGAAGCCGTTGGATCCTCCGCCGAGATTGAGGCGCGTCATTGGCCCGTCCAATGCCTCGGCATACACACGATACGTGTCGGGAGGCAGAGAGCGAAGAACATAACTGCCATCCCGTAGCGACAGAGTCGAAACAAGCGGAGTACCTCCGCTGTTGACGGCGACGACGTGCGCGCCAAATACCGGTGTTCCGTCGCCTTGAATCGTTCCTCGAATCTGACCGGTCCCCGAGGCGGTCCCGTAGATCTCCATGACGCCGGCAATGTCGTCATAGGCGAGCGTCCGTTGATCCAGTTGCGAAGCCACACCGAAGGGCACCATGACCGAAGACACCAACGCGGAGTGATCCAGACCGAGAAAGTGTCCGATTTCGTGGGTTAGCACGCTTTGGATATCGAATTTATTGCTCTCGCCACTTGTCGAGAACTCTATTGCCGGATTGAGAGCGATATCGGACTCGTCGAACACCGTCTGACCATTCTCATTCCTGAAGTATGAAAAAGTCGCGGCAATTGTCGATGAACCCAGCGGTGCAGAGGTATCCGTGAACGTGACGATATTTAACCCGTCGTGGGCAACCGTTCCCGTCGGTGTCGTCCCCCTGAAATTAAATCTGATGTTCGTGCCTTGGATATTTTCCCACGTCTGGAACGAGGCTTGAACGGCAGCGAAGTCGCTGCCGTTGGAGACGCGCGGCAAACCCTTCTCATGAATCCAATACGCGATGGGCATGGATGACCACTTCGGATTCTGTCCAGCGGACGTTGTGATCCGGGTGTAGGCGGCAGCCGTTCGCCAAGAGAGAAGTACAACTAGGATGAAACCGTATTTCTTCAAGCTAACGAGTCAGCAGGGTTCGGATTTGACGCTTAAACGTTTGGATCGGGAACCTCATCGGGCTGGCGGGACGGCCGTCGGGGAAAGAAAGGCCGTTGACCTCATTGAAGACTTCGCCATTTTCGACAGTAAATTTGCCCTGGCCAAGTCCCATCACCACTTCGTAAGGTCCGCTCGATTCGGTAAAAACAACCACGTTTTCATCCTTCGCAAAAGACGGCATTCCAGAGACCTGGAGCTCGAGATCGCCGATCTTTCCGCCGATCGTCGTCAATTCGAACGTCCGTGGCGGCCGACCCTTGAGAGACTCGTCCACTTCGATGGTGTAACTGGTAAAAATCAGCTTTCGATTGTCACTCCAATACGTTCGTGAGTTTCGCACCTTGCCGGCCACGATATGATGAGCTTTCTTCACAAGGTCTTGCAATTCAAGAGGTTGTACGGTGGTAGCGCGCGCGAGGGTGTCAGCAGCCATACATAGGACAAAGGCCAAGAAAATGTTCCTTTTCACGACCGGCAGTCTAGCACACGGACGAATTTACGGCAGCACAGCTGTGGTAAGATTTTGGGCCATGCCGGTGAATCCTGAGCTTTTGAAGATTCTCGTCTGCCCGCTATGCAAGGTAGAGGTGAATCTCACGGAAAACGGCGATGGTCTGAAATGCACGAAGTGCCGCCGAGTGTATCCGATTCGCGATGACATTCCGGTCATGTTGATCAACGAGGCCAAGATCGAAGACTAGGCATGGGGGACCGGCCGGAAGAAATGAGGCCGCGTAGCGGTGTACCGAAGCGATCCGGCATGAGCGGCTGCGAATGCAAGCCCTACAGGGCGCAGCCATCGATAGACGCTGGGACCGATGGTAACTAAAGAGCTTTTCCATCGTCTCCCCCCGAAGGCCCGCATTCTTTTCATTCGACTGCGTTCCATGGGCGATTGCCTGTTGCTGACGGCGCCCATTCGCGCGTTGAAGGCGGAGTTTCCGAAATTCCGCATCACGGTTCTTGTAGAGCCGCGGTTCGCCGACTGCTTTGATGCCAATCCAGATGTCGATGAAATTCTGACTCGTCCGACCAAATTGTCTTTTGCGGCGCGGCTGCTGACGCGGCGCTTTCATGCCATCGTGAACCTTCATGGCGGGCCAACGAGCCTGCTCTACAGTTGCATGGCCTGGGGAAAACGCATTGGGGGTGAGCATTATAAGGCGGCGGCCTTTTACCACGGTTTTCTTCCACCCCCCGCGCCAGACGCACATACGGTGGAATCTACAATGGCGTACATGAGATGGCTCGGTTTACAGACTGAGGAGCCGCCCAAACTACGATACGAAGTTCATCCGAAGGAAGCGGCTCGCATGCAGCAAACATTGCGGGGCCGTTCGTATGCCGTCATCCATCCGGGCGCCGTTTTCGCAACCAAGCGCTGGTCCGCAGGCCATTACGGGGAACTGGCACGACGCTTGGCAGCCCGGGGCTTGACGATTGTCCTTACGGCAGGTGCGGGAGAGGAAGCGTGGGTGAGTGAAGCCGCCCGGGAGATCGAGCGGTCGGTTATTCTTCTGGGTCTCAGCATTCCGGAACTGGCCGAGTTGATTCGCGGAGCGCGTCTTTACGTTGGCAACGATTCAGGCCCGATGCATCTGGCGGCCGCTGTTGGAACGCCGGTCGTCGCAATCTGGGGGTCTTCGGATTCGCGTCGATGGCGGCCCTGGGAGGTCGAGCACCGGGTTGTCCAGAATCCGTTTGAGTGCAATCCGTGTCCGGGCTATCGTTGCCTCGTCGCGGATTCCCCGCTTTGCATTGAATCGGTAACAGTTGACCAGGTGGATCGGGCGGTGGACGAGTTGTTGAGCCGATGAATCGAAGCCGAGTTGAACAGATTCTGAATCGCTTTCCGGGAAAGACCATCCTCATTATCGGCGATGTCATGCTTGATGAATTTATTTGGGGCCGAGTACGCAGAATTTCTCCTGAAGCCCCTGTTCCTGTTGTTGAAGTAACCGAAGAGACATATCGCCTGGGCGGTTCAGGCAATGTGGCAGCCAACATACGTGCCCTGGACGGCACACCGATTCCGATCGGAGTCATCGGGCGGGATTTGGCTGGCGACCGTATCGTCAATTTGATGCAACGTTCAGGCATCGAAATGTCTGGCTTGCTTCGAAACGATCGCGCAACCACGGTCAAGACGAGGATCATTGCGCACAACAACCAGCAGGTCGTGCGCGCGGATCGCGAGAGCAAGCAGCCGGTCTCATCCATTCTGACAACCGAAATTGTTGCCGCTTTCTTGCGGCACCTCCCTGGGGCAGCCGCCGTCATCGTGTCGGACTACGATAAGGGTGTCATCAACCGGGGCGTGCTCGACGGCGTATTGCCGCAAGCGCGCAGTGGAGCGGTGCCCGTGTTCGTCGATCCCAAAATCGCCCACGCTGATGATTACCGGCCGATTACGATGATTACCCCCAATCAGCGCGAGGCGGAATTGCTCAGTCGCGTATCCATTTCCGACAAACCCTCCCTGGAAGAAGCAGGGCGGAGGCTGCTGGAGAAATTCGCATGCGAATATGCTCTGATTACACGGGGCGAGGATGGCATGTCCCTCTTCAGCGGTGCAAACTCCCACCACCTGCCGACATTCGCACGCGAGGTTTTCGATGTGACTGGCGCCGGCGATACTGTTATCGCCACGCTCGCCTTAGCGCACGCTGCAGGCGCCACCATGTCAGAGTGCGCAACACTCGCGAATCACGCGGCAGGCATCGTTGTCGGCAAGGTCGGAACGGCGACGCTCAGCAGGTCCGAACTTCTCTCGGATTTTGTCGCTCGCAATGCGCATTCTGCAGGTTAGCTCGGCAGATAATTGGGGTGGCGGAGAGACTCACGTCTCCGAACTGGCGAAATCGCTTCGAAACGCCGGTCACGACGTAGTGATTGCCGGACGCCCGAATAGCCCCTTGACGGCACAGATCGAATTGCCGTTCCTGAACTCTGCGGACTTCATCACCGCTATGCGTTTGAGAAAGCGACTGAAGCGGGAACGGTTCGACATTGTTCATGCACACGTCGCTCGCGACTATACGATTGTCGCCGCAGCGGCGTGGACAATCCGGGGATCTAAGGTCGTATTCACCCGGCATCTGCTTCATCCCGTTCGTCGCCATTTGTTCTACCGCCGGGTGGACGCCTGGATCGCTCCCACGTCTAAAATTCTGGAAGCTCTCACTCCGCTCACACCCAAGAAATCCGAGGTCATTCCAAACTGGGTGGACCTTGAACAGTTTCCACTTTCACCCCATCCGCTGCATCGGCCACCTACGATAGGGTTGCTCGGGCAAGTCTCTCCGCATAAGGGACACGACGACGCGATCGAAGCTCTCCGCCGCCTTGACGGCAGTTTCAAGCTGTTGGTCGCAGGAAAGGGCGACACATCCTATGAGAAGGAACTCCAGAAAAAGGCGGCTGGGTTGCCCGTCGAATTTCTCGGATTCGTCTCGCGCGCCGATTTTTTTCAGAAAACCGACCTGGTCATTGTACCGTCCTGGGAAGAACCCTTCGGAATTGTGGTGCTCGAGGCAATGGCAACAGGTATCCCCGTCATTGCGACCAATCGCGGAGGCCCGGCCGAGATTATTTCTTCGCCCCGGGAAGGTGTGCTTGTCCCACCGCGTGATCCATGCGCTCTGGCCAATGCCATCCAGGCACTCGCAGCAGACGACGCGCGCAGATCAATGATCGTCCGCAACGCACGTGCGCGCGTGGAAAAACACTTCGACATCCGGATTGTGGTGCCGCAAATCGAGGATTTCTATAAACGACTCACAGGAAATTAGCCACAAAAGGCACAAAGATTTTGTGAATTTTGTGCCTTTTGTGGCTAATTCCCTATTTCTTCGCTCGAGCCGCCATCGTCGCGCGCTGCGACCATCCAATGACTTCATTTGCCGTCGGCCAGACGATGTCGGCCGGAGCGGCCCGCGTGATTAATTCTTCCATCGAACCGATAGCGACCTGCGCATTGCGAAATTCTTCAGGCGCGAGCCGGTCCGCGCCCGCGTTTCTAGCGATTTGGAAGGCAGCACGAGCTTGAACGATCCAACCCTGGGCGCCGACAGGGCTCGCGGCGGCAAGCGAAGAATAATCATAAGAGCCGACCTCGACTGAAACGCTTTTCCGGCGGACGTCTGTTTTGGGCGTTTGGCCTCGATAGGCAACGGCGGCGCTGGGACGATCGACCATGTAATGAGGTTCGGCAGTGATCAGAATTCCAAATTGGCCGAATCGCGTTGTGGCGGTGAACTGACCCTTGTTTCCATTGATCTGCAGCTCACCCAGGTTGTCGAAGATTCCTTCCGGAGACACTGCCCATACCACATATGTATTGAGAGAGGGACCAAGGGTTTTCGCCACCGCGATGCGATCGATTTCAATTTTGATTTGCGTCACGTTGCCGTCGCGTTTTAGCTCGCACCGGCCGGCGGGCGTGAGTACGATTTTGAGGTCATTCGCCAGCGGGACCGCGACGATGTCGAGATCGACCGCGCTGACTGCCAGCACTAGAAATAACGCAGCACTCATCATGGAGATGGATACTTGCTGATTGGTGAAAAGGAAATTTTCAGCGTTTCCTTGTCGACGCGCAAAGCGACAGGATATTTTAAAGAATCAACCGTGACATACACCACAACCGAGCTCCCTTTTCCGTTTGAATCCGTCACCCGCGCATTGTGCATACCTTTAGTGTAGTAACCGTCCGTGCCCCAGTCTTGCAAAAAATCCTTCATCGTGTAGTGACCGTCGGCATCCCAATTTTGGTAGGCAGTTTCGTATTGCCCGCCTTGCACGGCCCCGATAAACGATCGGACACGTCCCTCTTCCCGAAAATTCGCAAATTTGTATGCGAGCCCGCCAATGAAGATCAGAACCAGGCCAATACTCAGCGGAACTTTCAGCGCTGCCTTCCACGACCGCGACTTTCTGGGAAGCTCGTGATCGCCGTAGATCAGACTACCGATAATCTTATCGGCCATACGCCTTCAATTGTAGCGCGGGTTGCTTACTTAAGCTCGATGACCTCAAGAACGACAGTTGGATTTTTACCGCGCAAGAATTTCGGGGGACAGACACCGAATTTCTTGCTCTTCAGAAATTCGGTGTCTGTCCCGGGCAGGGCTGGTTATTTCTTGAGCTCGTTGTAAGCGGTTTGGATGTTGCCTTTGATGCCGCCGAAAAGAGGGGCGGGTGGACCATAGCCTGCGTACTTGGCGGGAGGTTTCCACTCCATCGCGGCCTGATCGACGGTTTTGCCGGCCTTCATTTCGCTCTGCACCCACACGATGAACTCATTATTGAAGTCGGCGTATTCCTTGAGATCCGCGGGCTTCATCAGGGTGCTATGGCCCGTAATGATCGTGTCGATGTTCTTGACCGTATTGTAGGCTTTCTCCAGCGTTTTCCCGTATTCGACGGCGCTGCCGCCGCTCATCACGTCGATTAGAGGGGCATTCTTTCCGGCGAACAAATCGCCTGCGTGCATTACCCGTAATGCGGGAAACACGACCCACGCGTCGCCGCCCGTGTGGCCGCGGCCGAAGTAATACAATTCGATCTGGTCTTTGCCGGAGCCGACGTTCATCTTATCTTTGAAGGTTTTCTTGGGCAGGAACTTCGCGTTAGCACCTTTGAAGGCGTCCTGCTTTTCCATATTCGCCTTCGTCACCTCTTGAGCAATGACTTCAACATTCGCTGGGAATGCTTCGTTGCTGCCGACGTGATCGGGATGACTATGGGTGTTGATGATGGTCGTGACCGGTTTGTCGGTAACGGTTTTGACCTTATCAAGAATCGGCTGTCCCCAACCCGCAAGCTTCGTGTCAACTATCACAACTCCGCGATCTGTGATGAAGGCGGCCGTGTTTCCTCCGCCACCGGTGATCATGTACAGGTTGTCTCGAACTTTTTCGATCTGGGCAACATTCGGCCCACGCTGCCCTCCCGGCGCCTGAGAGGCCACAAGCGCCATCGAGAGCACGCCGATAACAAGAAGCAAAATTAAAAGAGTTGCTCGTTTCATGACATACCTCCCAAAGACGTGTCGAAGTCCCAACTTGCACGGATTTTATCAAACGTATAGAAAAGGCACAAAATTGAGCCAGCAAAAGCACAAAAATCCCTTCTGCTTTTGGTGTTCCTGATTGTGCCTTTTGTGGCTCGTTTCTGTTTTCAGCGGCTCTTTTGGGGACCCGCTCGTTTGCTCCGGCTCGAGCTTTTTGGTGAGTATTGGAACCGCGTGGCAACGTCCGTGTAGTCCGCGCCCCATTTCTGAAGCTTTCTGATGAGTTCGGGACTTACTCCGGCTGCCATGAATAGCGGCGCCGCCTCCCATACGTTTCCGCCGGAAATGCCTGCCAGGCTTGCGGGCGGAGCGTAGCTATTTTCCGACAAGCCAACTCTGAAGTATCGAGCGACGGGATATTGCAAATTTTTGTCGAGCCACGCCGCAAGCATGGACTCGGTAATTGCACGCTTCGCCTCGCGGGAAAGTAGTTGGAAGATTGGAGCCCATTCTTCGCTGACCGTGATGGTCGGATCGACGTTCTGGTTCGGACGCCATCCCTGTGTTAGATCTTGTGGTCCGATGCGCGGATCGGTCGATTGCAGGGCTTTGATCACAGTCACGAGCAGTCGAGCCGGTTCGGGGCTTCGGGTTTCGCGATAAAGATCCTGAAACCCGCCGATGACATACAGCCAGTCCACAGGTGAGCGGTCGCGGTGGCGATGATTGCCGCTATTGAGCAGCACCTGCAGTTCATACCACGATGCATTGAAGTACTCGTTGGTCAATGCGCTGCCGCCCATCCCCGAGGGTCCATCCGGAATATTGACTGCGGCGGGAGCCGTTGCCGCCGGGATTATGTTGAACCAGGTCCTGGGTTCGCCACTCTCTCCAAACAGTTCGCGTCCTCGTCCCTCGAGACCGAATTCTTGAGTCATTTCCCAGGTCTTGACCAGCTGCCAGAGCTGGGTTGCATAGGCTTTCGTCGCCAAATCCGGCGTCCAAGTTACCCCGCGCTCAACATACGGTTTGAGAAACGAGGTGCGGGCGTTGCGCCATTTCTCGAACGCCGCAACCACCCGACCGGACGAGATCATCGCGGAAAGATCCTGCGACGCCAACCTCCCCCGCAACGATTGTTTGGATTCTCCGGAGCGCGCGTTCTTGCCTGTGTACGAGGGAATGTCGACAGAGCCGTATATTTCCGCGAATTCGCTGTTCTGAAACGCCGCGCCCCAGGCATCGAGGGGATGGATGCGTGGAAGCCAGTGATTCCAATCCGGGAGTTGCAACGAAATGGGGACCTCGCGGATATTCAGGTTTCCATCGGGGCGAAAAGCGTTGCTCGAGATCGTCGGCAAAAGCGCAGTCCAGTTCGGTGCGCCAGCAACTTCTTCGGCTGAGCGTGCGCGGTCCGCGGAAAAAATGAAAGGAAGCGTGGCGCTGTCATTGTCGAGCACCCAGTCGAGGCCCGCTCCGGCTGCCCAGTTGGCGACAGGCTTAGCATCCAACCCCGGCCCCGGCTGATAGGGCGGATTCCACGGACGTCCAGGGCTGGAGAAAGGCAGTGCCCGGATATAGCTTGCGATCTGCAGTCCCTCGAGATCCGAAAGCCCATGAAAACG
>Ga0134071_10000540_pt1 | contig 12639 bp, 13 predicted proteins | sample 15_taG_27_FD_94466 | JGI IMG/M metagenome (GOLD analysis project Ga0134071, IMG submission 94466) | Grasslands soil microbial communities from the Angelo Coastal Reserve, California, USA - 15_D_Rain_40cm_5_09082015 | ecosystem: Environmental > Terrestrial > Soil > Grasslands ...
GGCGCTGGTTCGTATTCGCGGGTGTCGAGTTTCCAGGAATGTACACTGCGGGATTGATTTGTCGTTGGCTCCATAGATGCGACGTCTCGGTTCCGATGTAGGTCCCCGATGAGAACCAATCCGATCCAAATTGTTTTTGGAGGCTGAGATTCCACGATGACGTTGCCTGCGTTTTCACATTGAACGACGTGCTCTGCATATTCGAATACGCCGAGAACCGCGCATCGGCTCCCTTGATGAGCGGGAATGGAACGCCACCCGGAAAATCGCGCCAGGGATCTTCCAATGGCACGCTTTGCAGGCTCGTCCGATTGCCCCACGGTGCAGCACCCACCGTGTCTTCCCGCCATTGCGCATTGACGAAGTTATAGCTGTATCCGTAAGACGCGCGTATCGATGTCTTGCCGTCTCCGTTAACATCCCACGCAAATCCGAGCCGGGGAGCGAGCTGTCCCCATCTTCTATAGGCTATTAAATTACCGGTCGGAGCGCCGGGATCACCGGGGTAATACCATCCAGCTGGCGCATTCTTGTAAACGGTGCTTTTGATTCCGTTATGAAATCGGTCCTCGTCGAAATTGAGCACAGCGCCCAACTTCATCGACTGAGGGAAATAAGGCTCCCAACGGACACCATAATTGACAGTCAGCCGTGGTTTGGCCTTCCAGGTGTCGGTTGCATACATGGAAAAGAAATTCTGTTTCAGCGCGAGTGAATCATTCGGTGTGCCCATTACGAGCGTGCTGACTCTTCCCAGCATGAAGTCGCCCATACCCAGACCGGTTTCCTGCCCGTTGAATGTCATCGTACCGGCTGCCACAAAATCGGCTTTCGAACTGTACGTCCCGCGCGTCCAACCTGCGCCAAACGACCATTGGTGAGTTCCGCGCACGACACTCACGTCGTCGTTGAAGCTGTAGGTATGCGGGTGAAATTTGTTATCGCTCACATTGTTGCTCGACATTTGGAACCCGCCGCTGATGTTGAAGCTCGTATAGGTCGGAGCGTATCCGCAATACGTCTTGATGCCGACATCACAGTAAGAGAAAAACGCGTTGCCGATGCGCCAGGTGTCGACGATGTTTGCGCCGACACGAAATGACTGAACAATGCTGGGTCCGATCAACCACGTATCGCCGAACGCAATCGATCGCGCGACGTTGTCGTACCCGGTGCCGTTGGCGGTGAGCAGGTTATTCGGCGTGAACTTGAAGCCAGGAGGGTTATCCAAAGTATTGCGGACGACGCGGCCGAATATAGAGTGGTTGGCGGTCCACTGGAAATCCATCCTGCCGATCAACTGTCCCTCGTTCCTTACGTCCATGAGTCCGTAGGTGACCTGGCCGCAGTCGTCAGGTGTGGGCGCTTTCGGAAGAATCCAACTCAATATGTTCAACGCGGCCTGGTTATATAGACCGGGATCGATACGATTGTTCGAAAACGGCGGCCTCAATGGGACCGGCCGGCCGGTGTTGCATGCGGCCGAAGCGAAAGCGGTCCAATCACCCGCCATCATTGCCGGCGTGGGGATGAACGATCGAGTATCGGCTGGATCCTGCCGCGTTGTCGTTCCTTGATAGCCGGCGAAAAAGAAAAGGTTGTTCTTCAGGATCGGCCCACCAATGGTGCCGCCGAACTGATTACGCTTGAGCGTGCTGTTCGTTGTAGCGAAGTAGTTTCGCGCATTGAACAGATCGTTGCGAACAAACTCAAATAAATCGCCGTGGAACTCGTTGGCGCCGGATTTCGTGACACCGCCAACCGCGGCCGAAACACCGTGCTGGGCAGTCATACCACTGGTCTCGATTTTCAATTCCTGAAGCGCATCCGGAAACGGCATTTGCATGCTTGTTCCGCTGACGAAATTGATATGCCGCGCCCCATCGAGCGTGTATTCCACACCGAAACCCAGTCCGCCCGCTGCGGAAATGTAATTCGATCCGGCGAAATTTTTCGGCATGGGAACATCGGTCTGAACGGCCGCGCCGCCAAGCGTGATCAAGTCGGTGACGTTCCGGCCGTTCAGCGGCAGCTCGAGGATTCGCGCATTCTCCACGACCTGCCCGACGCTCGAACTTCGCGTTTCCACGAGAGCGGCGTTCGCCTGAACCTCGACCTGTTCGGTGACCTGACCAACTTCAAGAATCAGATTGATGACTGGGCTACCGTTTACCTGCAACACGATTCCCGATTGAACAAAACTCCGAAATCCCGGTAGTGTCGCCTCGAGCCGATATGGACCGATTGCCAGATTGGAAAGCACATAGAGGCCGGACTCATTCGTGATGGTGTTCCGGGCGATCCCGGTTTCCGTCTGCGTCGCGGTGACTTCGACACCGGGCAGGACGGCCCCGCTCTGGTCTCGCGCGGTGCCGCTGATTTGAGCGGTCGCCTGCGCCCAGACCGTACCTGTTGAAAGAACCGACATTAGTCCCACAGTCCCAATGTAAAAAACAATGACGCGCTTCATTGAACTCCTACCGGTGCCTTGAAATGATGCCGGATTATCGATTGGATAGTATGCCGAGTCAATGTTGATCGGGGGGAGGGAGGGGGGCGCACACCCTAATTCACGAATTAATTCGTGAATTAGGGTGTGCGCCCCCCTCCCCTCCCCCCGTTATACTCCGCACATGAAGCCCTCGCGCGCGCGGTTCACCTTGTTGCGTTTTGCCTTTGCGCTCTCGGTCGTGACTTACCTCGACCGGGTATGCATCGCAACGGCGGCGACATCCATTCGGGAGGAGCTTCATCTCAGTGCGATACAGATGGGGTGGATCTTCAGCGCGTTCACGCTTGCGTACGCCATTTTTGAAATCCCAAGTGGGTGGTTGGGCGACACGATGGGCCCCAGAAAAGTTCTGACCCGAATTGTATTGTGGTGGTCGGCCTTCACAATGGCGACGGGCGTGGCATGGAACTACATCTCGTTACTCGCTTTCCGGTTCTTATTCGGGGCCGGCGAAGCCGGCGCTTTCCCAAACGCGTCGCGCAGCTTCTCGCAATGGTTTCCGACCGCCGAGCGCGGCCGAGCGCATGGAATCATCTTCATGGGAACACGGCTTGGCGGCGCCTTGGCTCCGCCGCTGGCGATCGCCCTGATCACAGCCGCCGGATGGCGCGCCAGTTTCTGGATTTTCGGCAGTGTCGGAGTCTTTTGGGCTGTTCTGTGGTGGCGTTGGTTCCGGGACGATCCTGCGAAGCATCCTTCCGTGAATGCCGATGAGCTTCAGGTCATTGAGGAAGGACGTGGCGGCAGCATCACGCATCGCGAATTCAATTGGCGGATTTTTCTAAGTGCCAACCTCTTGTTCATTTGCCTGACATACTTTGCATTTGGATACGGTTTGTACTTTTACCTGACATGGCTACAGACCTATCTCCGGGAAGCGCGCGGTTTTTCCGGCGGCCAGGCCAGCCTGCTGGCGTCGATTGTGCTGCTGAGCGGCGCAACGGCAAGTCTTATGGGAGGTTTCTGGACGGATCGCTGGGTCTACCGGTATGGATTGCGAGTGGGACGCTGCGGGGTCGTGTCAACGGCGCTGGTTGGAAGCGGGGTGATACTTGCCCTTGCCGCGATCATCACCAACTCCCTGGCCGCGGCGTTGTTGATTGCGCTGGCGGCGGGCATAGCCGACTTGTCGATCAGTCCGACCTGGGCAGTTTGCCTGGACATCGGGCGCGAATCCGCCGGTACAGTCACCGGATGCATGAACACCTTCGCGAATCTCGGTGGGGCGATAGCCGCAGTTGCCATGGGCTATGCTGTCCAATGGTGGGGATCCTGGAGCACCCCCTTGCTGGTTACGGCGGTGATCTACGTGGTCGGAGGTTTGACAGCGCTTCTTATCAATCCGAACAAAACTTTGACAGAACTTCGATAAAATTCGGTTGTGGAATATTTGCACAGGCTCGCGGAAGAGCGGATACAAAAAGCACAGGAAGAGGGGGTGTTCGATAATCTTCCCGGAAAAGGGAACCCGCTAAATCTCGATGACGATAGTACGATCCCTGAAGACCTTCGCCTTACTTTCAAAGTGTTACAGAACGCCCATTGCCTGCCTGTCGAGATGGAGTTGCGAAAGGAAATCTTCAACCTCCGGCAGTTACTTAATGCCGCTATCGAGCCGGAGAGCCGCCGCGAACTTCGCCGCCAATTAAATCTCCTGATCCTGGACTTCAATGCGGGGCGAAACCGCCCGCCGATGCTCGAACTTCCTCAGATCTAACGCCCATTCGAAATTGGAAATCCGCCTGCATACCAATAAACATTGCGACGGCAGGAAGGCGCGTGAATGACGGAACAGGTAGTTGTGCAATGGGTCACCGATTACGGTTACTTCGGGATTTTCTTTCTTCTCATTTTTGGAATTATCGGGCTCCCTGTACCCGACGAATGGCTACTGGTGATATCGGGATACCTAGCGTTTAAGAACGTTTTAGGGTTTTTTCCGACGCTGGCGGTAGCTGTTCTGGGAAGCGCTGGCGGTCTCACCATGAGTTATGTCCTTGGCCGAACCTCCAGCGGATATGTGCTCCGCCGATACGGTCACTGGCTGTCGATTGACGAAGAAAAGATCCGCCGCACGCAACATTGGTTTCAGAACCTGGGACGCTGGGTGCTCGTTATTGGTCCGTTCGTTCCAGGCGTGAGGAACCTCATGGGCTATATTGCCGGTGCAACGAGGTTGCGGATTCACATCTTCATGCGCTACGCCTACCTCGGCGCGTTGATTTCCTCAGCAACATTTGTGACTTTTGGATACTTCGTGGGGCGACACATCCCCTGGGGTTATTCCAGGATTGCGCTGATCGCTGTAGCGGTTGCGGCTGTATTTACGGCTTCTGGATTGCCTTTCCGGATTGCTCTTCGGCTGAAGAAAATTGCAGCAACAACGATGGCCAACAACCCGAGTCGCGCGATCGAGGCCAACACCCAGCTGGCTTGCGAGCCCAAGAAATAGCCCAGCCCAATGCAGGTCAGAGAGGAAACGATCGCTCCCGAATAGGCATACGGAGCAAAGAACCGGACCTTCAACCGCATCATTCCTGAGGTAAAGCCGATCAGGTTCCGAATTCCGGGGATGAAATATCCGAATATCAACGTCCATCCGCCGTACCGCTCAAAACAATTTCGGGCGTTCTCCAAACGATTGGCGGCAAAACGTGTTTTGGCCAAATACGAGCCGGAACCGCGGCCCAGCAGGTAGCTCAACGTGATGCCGCAGATACTGCCCAAAACTGCCGCGGCGAGCGTCGGAGCCAGGCTAAACGATTTGGTCAGAACAAGATAGCCCGAGATGATCAACAAAAGCTGATCGGGAATCGGCAAACCGACGATTCCGCCTATCAAAAGAAAAAAAATCGCGGCATAACCGTATTGGCCGAGCCAGAGGGCCATGGATTGCTGAAACATTTAAGGTGAAATTCCCTTTAAGTGTTCTAAGTGATGGATGTGCTTGAGCTTCAAGCGACAATATTCCTATTGTAGCCGGACATGCGGTCCTTTTTGATTGGTATTTTCAGCGGGCTCATGTCCTGGTGGGGGCTCTGGCTCATTGCCACCATGGACTCGCTTATCATCGTAACTCTCCCCCTCGCCGTTGACATCGCCGTCATCGTGCTCTCGTCGCGGGCGCATGAGATGTTCTGGGTATACCCCATCATCGCCACCGCAGGTTCCATTTTCGGCGCCGCAGTTACTTACTATGTGGGACGACGCGCCGGTGAAGCGGGACTGGAACGGTTCGTTTCCGCCCGGTCCCTGAAGACAGTCCAGCGGAAAATTCGAACCAAGGGCGCCGTGGCGATCGCCTTTCTCGACCTGGTCCCCCCGCCCTTTCCGTTTACAGCTTTCATCCTGGCTGCAGGCGCCTTGAAAGTTAGCGCTTCCAGATTCTTCGCATGGCTGGCACTTACCCGTCTTCTCCGGTTCGGTGTGGAGGCGGTCCTGGCGTTTTACTACGGCCGGCAAATCATCAACTGGTTCGAGTCGGATACCTTTGAGTACATCGCCATGTTCCTTTTCGCGATGGCCGTCCTTGGTACGGTGCTGGCCGTCATTCAACTGATCCGCAGTTCGCGCGTGAGCCGACATTCGGGCCGCCGCGCCGCCTGATATAATCGCTTCTATTATGGATTTATTGAAGTCGAGATTGCCGGCTCTGACTATTGCGGCCGCATTTATCCTGACGGCCGCTGGAGCGCGGCTCTTTAGCCTGGTCCTCCCATGGGTTCACTGGGAACCGATACCCGGAATGCACATTCATCATTATGTATACGGTATCTTTATTCTCGCAGTCGCAGGATACCTGGCGTTGATCTTCAAGAGCGACCGCGCGACCCTGTGGATCGCATTGCTGTACGGGCTGGGCGTCGGTCTCACATTCGACGAATTCGGAATGTGGTTAGATCCGCCTTTCCAACGCGGTGTGCGCTGGAGTACGAACGGCCTTGCCATCGTCGTAGTCGCGCTCGTTTTGGCCGCCCTGAGTCCAGTCATTTACCGTCGGCAAAGGCCATCGGCTTCGCGTTTCCGGGAGGTTGCTACCACGGAACCGGCTCACGAAACCGAAACAGTTTAGTTCTTACAACTGTTAACAACTCTTTTTGAAACCATCCATCTAATCCCTTAGGTACGTAAGTTGACCAGGAGGGACAACGATGCGAAACAAATCCTTTGTCGGTAGAGGGTTAATCGGTTTTCTTGCCGTAATTCTGCTTGCTTTGGCGACAGACGCCGGCGCGGCGCAGCGTAGTAAAGGCCAGCTGGAGCCGCCAACCGCTCGTGATACGCGCCGGATGGAGGCGCTGAAGGAAGAAGTACGGCATCAGTTAGCATTGCTGCCTTATTACAGTGTCTTTGATTGGCTTCAGGCGGAAGTGAAGCCGGATGGCACTGTCATATTGGGTGGAGAGGCTGCGCGTCCCACCTTGAAGGACGATGCCGAAGCACGTGTCAAGAAACTGGAAAGCATAACGCGAGTGGTCAACGACATTGAGGTGTTACCGCTCTCGCCCATGGATGATCAACTGCGGGTTGCCTCGTACCGGCGAATATACAACTTCGATTCTCCTTTGTTCCGCTATGCCACCTGGTCGGTTCCGCCGATCCACATTATCGTTAAGAACGGCCATGTCACTTTGAAAGGCATCGTCGCGAATCAAGGCGACAGCGACCTGGCGTATATGGCGGCGCGGCAGGTTCCCGGCGTCTTTGACGTGAAGAACGAACTGCAGATCGAACAGCGAATCGACGAGAAGGTTTCCCGCCTGAAATGACAATTGGGGGGCGCACACCTGAATTCCATAATTCAATTCAGGAATTCAGGTGTGCGCCCCCCACCGCATTTTCCACCCGGCTGATGGCGAGCTTCGCGGCTATCATAGCCTCAGGATGGTCGAGAATAAATATTGGCAGCGGCTCGAAGGAGCAATTCGCAATTTAGTTCCGCTCTTCCGTTATCTGGTCCTTCAGACCGAAACGCATGCCTTCTGCCTGGCGTTGGCTTGCGCCGCACTCCTGGGCTTCTTCCCGGCTTCGGTAGCATTACTCACGCTCTTGAAGTACGTGCTTCGCTGGGATGCCGCCTACAACGTCCTCCTGGAAACACTGCGGATTTACTTTCCGACCAACCAGGCATTTATCATTCGCAACCTGGAGGCTTATTCATCCACTTTTGGCCGGACGCGCATACAACTGGTGTCACTCGTGTGGGTTCTTATGGGTTCGGCCGGGGTTTTCATTCCGCTCGAAACCGGATTCAATCGCTTGTGGCGCGTCCGTGAGGACCGTCCTTACTGGCTGAATCAGATTGTGGGATTCACATTGACCCTGGCTTGCTCTGCACTCGCGCTCTTGTTTGTCGCCATCAGTACCGGACTGCACGCAATGATTGCGTACATGCCACTCGACATTGTACGTACGGCGGCGAGGTTCACTGTCATTCGAACCACGATTACGTGTCTCTTTGTCGTGACGATCTTCGCGTTCTACAAATTCCTCCCGAACAAAAGAATCCAAACCGCGCAGGTGCTGCCGGCAGCGATCATTGCGGGGGTGATGGCCGAAGTGGTACGGGCGGTCTTCAGCCGCGTGCTTCCGCTTTTAAGATTGTCGTCGACCCAAGGACCTTTTTCTATTACCGTCAGCTTTCTGCTTCTCGTCTACTTCGAAACGTTTGTCGTTTTGGGTGGGGCCTTTCTCGCGAGCCAGGCGGAACGGTATCCTTGGATGGGATTCTTAAAAACCAAGAGGAGTGAAAATCCTCCTTCATGAAAAAATCGCCGCTGCTTTCGATATTCCTGATCGTCCTGGTCGATGTGCTTGGACTCACCATCATCCTGCCGCTGCTTCCGTTCTATGCGGAATCGTTGGGAGCGACGCCTGCCGTCGTCGGAATGCTGGTGTCTGCCTATGCAGCATGCCAGCTCATTGCCGGACCACCGCTCGGCCATTTGTCGGACCGTGTCGGGCGCCGGCCTGTTCTGCTGGTCAGTCAAATGGGAACCTTTGCCGGGTTTCTGATTCTCGCGTCGGCGCGCGCGTTGTGGATGGTGTTTCTTGCGCGGGTCATCGATGGATTGACCGCAGGCAACCTCACCGTCGCGCAGGCCTATATCTCCGACGTCACCACACCGGAAAACCGGGCGAAGTCTTTCGGCATGATCGGCATCGCTTTTGGTTTGGGCTTCCTTATCGGTCCCGCCGCTTCAGGGTATCTTGCACAGTTCAGCCATACATATCCGATCCTTGCGGCAGCGGCTCTCTCCTTCACCAGCATCGCGTGTACGTATTTTTTGCTGCCTTCGGTGGCACCCCATGCCGCTCCGGAAACCGAGCAGCGGCGGGTTTCCCAGTGGACGTCCTATGTCGAATCATTCAAAGACGGGCAGCTCGGGCCGATGTTATGGCAATTCTTCGCCTTCACATTCGCATTCAGCACGCTCTTCTCAGGATTCGCCCTGTTTGCCGAAAGGCGCTTCACCCATAACGGCGCACCGTTTGGGCCTAAAGAAGTCGGGTATGTTTTCGCGTTCTCCGGCTTAATCGGAGCAATGATTCAAGGCGGAGGTATCGGCTCATTGGTCAAGACTTTTGGTGAGGGGAAACTGGTGCAGATGGGATTTGCATCAATGGCCATCGGATTTGCGCTGCTTTCGGGCTCGCATCAAATCGGTTTTCTGCTCGTCGCGATTGCCTTCCTGACATTCGGCAGTGCCGTCCTTCGTCCCAGCCTCACCAGCTTGATCACAAGCCGGGCCGCACGCCACCGCCAAGGGATGGTCATTGGCTTGATGCAATCGCTGATGTCGATTGCTCAGATTATTGCTCCGCTCATCGCCGGCCTTCTCATTCAAAAGCAGCACCTCAGCATGTGGGCGCTGGCCGGCAGCCTGTTTTGCGCCATCGGCTGGTCGCTGATCGTGGCAACGCGGTCGCCGATGCAATCTGTCGAAAAACCTGCGAACTAGCTGGGCGACGGCGGCAGTAATCGCTGATGCTGGACTGCAGCCGCCGTTGCTAGACAGCAGCCATAACATGGCGGACTAAACCCCTCCACATCAGCGCGGCAGGTGCAGACTCATTACGGTCAGAGCGCCTTCCACCGCTGGAATCTGATGCGGAACGCCTTCTGGCACCATGATCCAGTCACCTTTGCTGATTCGTTTCGAAACCCCGCCCTGGATCGAAGTCCCGGCGAGATTCGCATCATTAGTACGCTTTTCTTCAACGAGTTTCCCCCCAGTCACGATTGTGCCTGCGCCATCGATGACATAGAACAACTCCGCTTCTTTTTCGTGAACGGCAGCCCCCTGACCCATAACGCGGTGCTCCATGTTCACGTTGTACGAGCCGAGTTGGAGCATGCGTTGTCCCAGGGCGTTCTTATCCGATGGCGATTTGGAGATCATCGCCGCCACGTCCGACGCAGTAATCATCGGTGCGGCTGGCGCGCCAGCCGGTGTCTGGCCCCTTTGTGCCCAAATTGTAAACGTCAGCAATAAGACCAAAGCGGTCGCGACCATAATTCGCATTTCCATACAAATCTCCTTTAGTTTCCGAATCCGAATTTTGTCCCACATTATAAAGAAGGACCGGTTATGCATGCGCAGCGTAATCGCCGGTGCAATCTCCCGGAAAACCTGCTAAAACGTGTAGCGCTATGAACAAAACCATGAAAGCGTTCATTGTCGCCATTGCCGCTATGGGCATCGTTCGCTTCATTCTTGATGTGAACGGTGTGCCGAAGGACGTGGTCAAGTACTTCAGCATGACGGCGCTTCTGATCATCGGATCGGTGTACTTTGCGATTGTCACCGAAAGCCATAAAGAGCGGCTGAAAGACTCGTTTTTCCTCGTAATGCCTTACATGGTGATCGAAGTCATCGCGTTGAGTTATACGTGGGCGACCGGATACCAGACGATTTTCCACGCCGCGGAATATTCCATGGGTACCTCGATCCCGGTGCATACACTTGGCCACCTGATCGGTGGCTTCACCTGGGAACCGCTAATCGTATTTGCCCAGATGGAACTGGCCTGGGGAATTTACACCGGCGGCCGATCGCTGTTAAGACCCAAAACAACTCCCGCATGACTCCTGAAGAAATTGTCGCCGCGGCTGTGGCAAAACTAGGAGTGCCTTTCGAGCTGATCCAGATCGACCCGGCATTCGCAGATACCGCCGCGTTTTGCGAAAAATATGGTTACCCGCTTGAACGATCGTGCAACACGATCGTGGTGGCTTCCAAAAAAGAACCCAAGAAGTTCGTCGCCTGCGTCGTGCTCGCTCACACGAAGCTCGATGTGAACAAACGCGTTACGAAATTGATGGGGGTTTCGAAAGCGTCATTCGCTTCGGCGGAAGAAATGATGACGCTTACCGGAATGCAGGTTGGTGGCGTGACGCCGTTTTCGCTTCCAGACGGAATGCCGCTGTACATCGACGACCGGATGGTCGGACTCGATTGGATCATCCTCGGCGGCGGCGGCCGCAGCCTGAAAATAAAAACGTCTCCCGAAGCGCTGATCAAGCTTGGCGCAGAGGTTGTTTCGGGTCTTGCCAATTGAGCTCGATCGAATCCACATCCTTTTTGAAGATGACACGTTCCTGGTCGTCGACAAGCCTGCGGGACTGCTGACCGTCAGGACGGAAACCGAAAAAGAAAACACGTTGTACGCTGCGCTACGCGTACGCTCGAGCGGAAAGAAACCGCCCGAAAAAATCTTCATCGTGCATCGGCTTGATCGCGAGGCATCGGGACTCCTGGTCTTTGCGAAGACACTCCAAGCCAAGGAACGCCTCCAGGAGCAATTCAAGGATCACACTGCCGGCCGAAGGTACCTGGCCGTCGTCGAAGGACGAATTGCGAAGGATGAATTTTCCATTCGATCGTATCTGGCGGAGAACGCCGCGTATCGCGTTTATTCAACGCGGAAGAAAGAAGCCGGTAAGCTTGCGGTCACGCATGTTCGCGTCGTGAAGCGCAGTCCCAAAACGACGGTTGTCCAGGTGCGCTTGGAAACCGGCCGAAAGCATCAAATCCGTGTTCATCTTGCCGAGGCGGGATTTCCCATCATCGGGGATAAAGTCTACGGGAGCCGCTTGAATCCCATTCGCCGACTCGCGCTTCATGGCGAATATCTGAGCTTCCGGCATCCGCGCACGGGCAAACGGGCGGAGTTCCAGTCAACTTATCCAAGAATGTTCGACGCGCTGTAATTCAGCTATCGCGGCGGGTCTATAAATGAATTGGCTATTCGGAAGTGTAGCCGCGGAGCGGCGTTAACATATCAGCCCACGGCTGACGCCCTGGGCTGATTCTGTCGCCGCTTCGCGGCGAAATCAATTCGTTTACAGCTTCGTAGACCGCCGGCCGAACTTATTTACCCTCTAATTCATTGGCCAACGCCGGCGCGTCGTAGAGCTTGCGCAAAGCTTCGATGATTGCGGCGCTGTGAACGGCGACGGCGCGGTTGGTATCCTCGAGGTAGACGAAATTGCCTGTCAGGCTCTCGATGTTGCCGTCGAAGATGATCCCGACAAACTCACCGTTTCGATTGATCACGGGAGACCCGGAATTGCCGCCAATGATATCCGCAGTCGCGACGAAGTCGAGCGGCGTGGATAAATTGACCTTGTCCTTACGCTGGATGAACCGCGGCATCAGATTAAAGGGAGGCTTATTGTCAAAACTTGCCGAGCGATCGTACAAACCATAGAACGTCGTTTTGGACGGAGCTTTCGTGCCGTTCATCGGATATCCCTGAACCGTGCCGTACGCCAGTCTCAGCGTGAATGTCGCGTCGGGGTACACCGATTTGCCATAGATTGCGAATCTTGCCTTTGCGATCTTTTCTTCTGCGGCAGTCATGACTGATTCGACCGTCTCTTCGTACTGCCTTCGCAGGTCGCGGAAGAATGGATCGGCTTTGCGAGCTAAAGCCACAAGAGGATCGGTCGAGGCGTTAACGGCTGCCTCGCCGCCCTCCACGAGCGCTTTCCTTACCGCCGGATCGGTGAGTTTTGTTCCGCGAATCACCTCAGAAGCAACCTGTGCCGGAGTTTTTCCGTCCAGAATGGCCTTGACCCAGGGATCGTCGGCGCCGAGTTGGTCACGCGAATCCTGGAGTGA
>Ga0134071_10000543_pt1 | contig 12609 bp, 14 predicted proteins | sample 15_taG_27_FD_94466 | JGI IMG/M metagenome (GOLD analysis project Ga0134071, IMG submission 94466) | Grasslands soil microbial communities from the Angelo Coastal Reserve, California, USA - 15_D_Rain_40cm_5_09082015 | ecosystem: Environmental > Terrestrial > Soil > Grasslands ...
CGCGCACCTGGATTTCGCCGGTCTGCCCTGTAAGAACTTCAAGCCCCATCTCATCGACGATCCGGATCAACAGATTATCCAAGGGCAAACCGGCACTGCCGAGTTTCTCGCCCAAGCGATCTGGAGGAAGACATGAAATGCGCGCTGTTGCTTCGGTCTGGCCATACATGACAAAGAATTCAGCCGTTGGCACAATGTCGCGCATCTGCCTGATACGTTCGCGAGCAAGCGCACCGCCCGCCTGGAGGAAGCGCCGGAGACCTGGCAACGGGATGGTTCTGAGGTGGGAGCGACTGAGCAGGATATTGTAGACAGTCGGAACACCTGCGAACGTGGTACAGGCGTACGTGTTGATCGCGTGCAGTACCTTATCCGGAAACATAAACCGCGAGTCGAACACAACTCCCCCGCCCTGGTACAGGTGAGAATGCATTACGCTCGCCCCGAAGCAGTAACTCACCGGCATAATCAACATCGCGCTCTCGTCCATCCCCAAATGCTGGCTTCTTACGATTGCCTCCGTGTTAGCAATCAGGTTGCGATGGCTAACCATAACCAGCCGCGGCACGCCGGTCGATCCTGAGGTGGGCATCAAAACGGCAATGTCGTCTTCCTCACACGGCGCCGGTTCCAACGAATGAGCAGCCCGCGTGCTGAAGTTACCCTCGAGTTGGAGGACGCCATTCTTGGGCGCCCAGGCGCTGCGCAGTCCAGTAGCGGTCCACACGGCCTTCGCGTTGACTTTTGCCAACATCGAATACCCTAATCGTGGGAGCGAACGATCCTCGACCAGCACCGGTACCAGACCGCCATACACAGCCCCCAGATATGCGAGTGCACTTGCCGGATCGTGACCGCAACTGATCAATAAGCGGTCACCCGCCTGCAAGCCGGCCGAGGAATATCCAACCGCGAAACCGACTATGGATTGAGCAATGTCTTGGCCTCGAAGTGTTTCCCCGGTTGCTGCATCAATTAGATGGGAGTTCTGTCCCAACCGCCGGACCAGCAGGCCCGCAAAGTTCCACTTCTTGGACTTCGACACGGTGAACCTTCCCAAGCTTGAATTGCACAACCTTGACGATCTGTCTCACATCCTCCATCGCCATCAAGTCCTCAACGTCGAAACTCAGTCCAAAAGCGCGTTCCAGGCTGCTGGCAAGCTGTACGTGGCCCATGGAATCCCAGGCAGGAATGTCGCTGGGTGTGGAATCGATTGTGACCGTCTCCGGATCGATGCCAAACGCAGATTCGAAGGCCTTCTGTATTTTTGGGACTAAGTTTTCCATGATAATTCCTCCCTCTTCTAACTCAGGAAGCGTTTTTCAGCCTAGCCGCTCCAACTCTTTTATGAGCTGCATCACTCGGCAGTCGAACAACCCACGTGAACATCAGGGTGCGGCTTATACCCACTCTTCGCAACTCCTTCCACTTATTAGTCATCCGTGTGCACCAGAAAGCCGGGATATTGTCAGCGAAGTAATACCCATACGCTTTTGTATATCCTTTCGAACGGAGCGAAAGCATGCCGTTATTCTGGAAGGCTGCGGATACACCTTGCTTCCTTTCGGACGGCGCCACAAATATGTCAAAGGTATACACATGAGTTTGTTCCCAAGTCCTGAATCCGAACCGACGGAGGTCGACGTGCAATGAGGAAGGATCGTCGGTAGCTTCGGAAACCCAGTACCACTGGTCGCCGACGATTACGTTGTCCCGTGCAAGGGCAAATCCGCCATACTTCTGTTTTTGGAGGTAATGTAAAGCCTTCAGATGCCTGTTGGGAACGGCAAAGCGGTACGCACCGGAAGAAAGCATGTCCTCATCAATTTCGAGCACCTTCAAGTTCAGACTTGCAAGTGGACGCTCCACTACTTCCGACAAGTCTTTCTCAACAACTATGGCAGCGCGTCTAAAAAACGCTACCTCCCTCAGAACCGAACTCCATCCATTCGATCTGACAGCATCAATCAGTTGAGCGGACCGCATTTTCAGCACGTTTAGCATCGGAACACTCCATACCATTTGGCTTCAATCTTGGCGGCCCTGCATTCAGCCTCAAGGAGAGTCCGAATGGGCGGGCCGCGCCGCAGGCGGAAACTCTGTTTTCTCTCCGACGGTTGAGGGCATTCACTAGCTCCGACACAACTGTCGGAAAGGTTCTGAGAAAGATCCTCACGTCCAGACCAAGGGAGAGCCTCTGCACGTATGCCACGTCGAGGCGCATCATTTCCTTGAATGTCGTTTTGTTTTTTCCACTGACTTGCCAGAGCCCCGTCATCCCGGGCAAGGTGTCGCTGCGCATTCTTTGCCAGGGGCGGTAATGAGACACTTCGAATTCGAGGCTCGGCCGGGGTCCGATCAGACTCATGTCCCCCCGAAGAACGTTGATCAGCTGTGGCAGCTCATCGAGGCAACATCCACGAATGAAATTGCCCAGTGGAATGATTCGAGGGTCTCCTTTCACATCGAGCTTTGTCAACGGCACATCTTCCGCAATGAGAGTCTTCAGGTGCTGCCGGTGGACCTGAGTATCAACACCAACTCTCATGGTGCGAAACTTCCAAATCGTGAAAGGCCTTCCCTGATGCCCGACTCTTTTCTGCTTTAGAAGAGGAGGGCCAGGCGAAACCAGCATGATCATCATGGCCACGGCCGCCAAGAGTGGTGACAAGACGACGAGCGCAGCCCCGGCTAGCACAATATCCATTGCTCGTTTCCAGGCTGGAAGCCGGCGCTGGAATAGCCTTTCGGGGGGCTCGGTATAGACTCTGGGAGCAGAGCCGTTTTCTGCCCGTCTATCAGTGTCGGGACCCGATCCTGAGGCCGCAGCCTCTTCCGGCAGCCAGGGTCCGGGATATGTGTAAATCGAAAAAAGGATACGGATGTGGTTGACAGAGGGCGGATCCCGTTTACTAATTTCCGCGCGCCGTTCGACGATGTGTAGGGCAGAATGAGACCGATTCGCCGGTCGTCGAACCATCCGATTTGATCGGTCACACGAATCCGGTTAGCGATTTTGTTGATTAGATCTTCGGCGGCTCTACCGCGCTGTAGGCCGTTGCCATGAAGCAGCACGACCGAGAACTGGTGCTCGGTCCGGTCGGTACGCGCCCGTTCCTGAGCCAGAGCCCTGTGAAAATTTTCACGGGATAGCGCGCCGGTAACGCTTCGCCTCTCGATGGTGGGCGTTGCCGTTTTATGCTGGGCGCTCATTTCGACATGACTTCCGCGCATATGGTCTCGCAATACCGAATGATTCGCGCTGGGTTGCCGACGACGACCGCATCGGCCGGTACATCCTTTGTGACAACACTTCCGGCTCCGATCATGGCGTTCTCTCCAATCGTGACATTGCACAAGATCACACTGCCGCTGCCGATCGATGCGCCTTTTTTAATGAGTGTCGGTTGGACAGTCCAATCCGCCTCGGTCTGAAGCTCACCGTTCTGATTGGTTGCGCGGGGATGGCGATCATTGATGAACACAACGTGGTGCCCCACGAACACGTCATCCTCTAATGTGACCCCCTCACAAATGAAGGTATGACTCGAGATCTTACAGTCCGCTCCAATCTTTGCACCTTTTTGTACTTCGACGAACGCTCCAATCTTGCTGCGATCTCCAATCTCGCAACCGTACAGATTGACAAACTTATAAATTCTCACGTCCTTGCCGAGTTTCACGTCTGGCGCTATGCAGTGAGTTTCTGGAATTTCCATTCCTTCGGGTCCTCCTTCGCTTCCTTGATAGAGCTTGGTTCCTTGATACATCGCTCCGCTGTCTGGAGCAGTTCCACCACTCGAAGTCCTGCGTAGCCATCGGTGATTGGTTTTTCACCGGTTTGGATGCAATGGATAAAATGTCTGCAGGCGGTCTCCAGGGCTTCGGTCTGATCGACCTTTGGAACCAAAAGATCTCCTGTGCGGTACTGCACGAGCGCCTTGTAGCGTTCCTGGTCCTCGAGGATTTCAACGCCTTTGTCGAAGATCTTGATCTGGTTGTCGGAATCAAGATGGTCATACATCACCATCTTCCGACTGCCACCGATCAAGGTCCGGCGCAACTTTACGGGTGACAGCCAGTTCAGGTGGAAGTGAGCAAGCACACTGCCCTCGAGTTCTACAGTGACGTAAGCGATACTTTCTTGCTTCCATCCGTTCCACCGGACTGGAGAGCTTCCCTGCGCGGATACGTTAATCGGCTTCTTATCCAACAAATACATCAGGAGTGAAAAATCATGAGGCGCGAGATCCCAGAGGACATTCACGTCAGGTTGAAACAACCCGAGGTTGAGTCGGACCGAGTCGTAGTAATAAATCTCTCCCAGATCGCCGGAGTCGATGATGTTCCGCAGTTTTCTAACCGCGCCGGAATAGATAAAGGTGTGATCGACCATCAACACTCGTCGCAGCTCTTGCGCCAGACGAATCAACTCTCTGGCGTCGGCGACAGTGGTGGTCATAGGTTTCTCAATCAGGACATGTTTGCCCTGAGTGAGACAGGCTTTGGCCAGCTCAAAGTGAGTTGAAATGGGCGTCGCTATAACAATACCGTCGATGTAATCGGATTCGACCAGTTCATGAGCCGACGTCGTGAGTTTCATTTCCGGGTTGAAACGTCTCACAGCTTCGAGCCGATCGGTCCTTTTGTCGGCCACCGCTACCACCTGGCAGCCCGAGACCTTGAGCATGTTCCGGATTAAGTTTGGTCCCCAATATCCACAGCCGATGACACCTATATTGATCATATACACTCCATGTATTCGCTCAGCAGTTTGGCTACGTACTCTACTTGACGCTCCTCCATGTCGGGAAACATCGGCAGGGACAGGATTGTCGCTGCATGTTGCTCTGCGACCGGACACGCATGCACATTGAAACGCGCAAAAGCCGGTGTGCGGGGAGTCGGCGCAGGATAATGGATTCCGGTTTGCACTCCGCGCTCCTGCAAGTATTTTTGCAGATCAGTTCGTTTGCCCTTCTCAACCCGCACCACATACAGGTGGTAGACGCTATCGATTCCCTCCGGCACGAATGGGGTGACAATGCCGGGAATCGAGGCGAGCAATTCGTTATAGGTCTCGGCGTGGCGCCTTCTCATTTCATTGCGTCGTCCGAGGTCTCTCAATTTCCGCTGCAGTATTGCTGCTTGAAGGGTATCGAGGCGGCTGTTGTACCCAATGGAATAATGTTCGTATTTCTTGAGCCCACCGTGATCGCGCAGCCTTCGCACCGCGGTTGCGATATTGTCATCATTGGTTACGACCGCGCCTCCGTCGCCGCATGCACCAAGGTTTTTGGCGGGATAAAAGCTAAAGCAGGCAGCATCGCCCATGGAGCCTGCTCTTCGGCCGCGATAGCGGGCGCCATGTGCCTGTGCTGAATCTTCGATGACCTTGAGACCATGTCTCTCTGCTACGGCAAGGACTGCATCCATATCGGCGGGCTGCCCGTAAAGATGGACAGGTATGATGGCTCTGGTTTGCGGAGTAAGATGACGCTCGATTTGACTCGCATCGATGTTATAAGTCCGCGGATCGATATCCACAAAAACGGGTGTTGCACCAGAATGGATAACTGCTTCAGCAGTCGCCACAAAACTGTTGGCCGGCACGATGACCTCATCATTGCTGCCGATCCCCAACGCCTTCAGCGCGAGTAGTAGCGCATCGGTCCCATTGGCGACGCCAATCGCATCTTTTACCTCACAGAATTCAGCAAAAGATTTTTCAAACTGACCGACCTGAGGTCCTCCTACAAAGGCGGCGCTGTCTAACAAACCATCCCAAATCTGAGTAAGCTCGTCGCGAAGCGTCTGGTGCTCGCTTACGAGGTCCATGAATGGCACGGTTAGCGAAGTCCTGTAAGGCTCTTCCTTGACTATCTGTTCTGCCACTTCCTTAGATCTCCCCTCGTCTGCTCTCTCCTTAGACTACAGGCGCGCGGAGAATCTTGCCGTACGCAGTGCGCACCCCTTCGACCACTTCAGGCCGTCTTCGCTGCGTCTCAGGCTCGATCCGTCCGCTTGGGCCAGTGTGGGTCGGCCGGGTGCTGTATTGAACGCCAGAAGTGTGAAAATAGCTGGCGCGATCCAAATCGAAATTTCCATCTTCGCTCGCCTTACGTTCGTGATTTCGTGCCTCCCGCCGAGCAGCCAGAGCACGCAACGCGCCAGCAACCGTAACTGGAGGAATTCACTCATGGAATGAGTTTTTGTGGATCATCCCTGCGCGGTTTGAATTGCGAACAGTTATTCCAAATATGAATGCATATGACACAAGCAGCTGTGAATGCTCATGCACACATGGAGAAATAAGCCCTATGCCGCCACGCTCTTGAGGATCGCTTTGGCAGGATGCGGATTTCAAAAACAGATGGAAAGGTGGTTGCTTCCAGCAGCAGTTGTGACAAAGGGAAATGGGTTGTGAGCGGCATCTTCGGGTATATCGGGACAAGGCAGCCCTTCGAGGTGCTCCTGCGCGGACTGCGCGAGGTCCAACACAAAGGGTACGATTCGTGCGGCATCGCGATTGTCAGCGGTGGAGAAACGAAAATTGTCCGCGCTGTCGGTAGCGTTTCAGACCTCGAAACCAAAGTGAGACAGCTCGAACCCATCGTGAAGGGACTGTCATGCGCCATTGGCGAGACGCTGTGGATTACTCGCGCGCGGCCGACTCAACAAAATGCCCCGCCGTATCAGGACTGCACGGCACGGTTCATCATTGTCCAAAACGGGATCCTCGAAAACGTTGCTCAGTTGAAAGGCCGATTAGCTTCAGAAGGACACCATTTTCAGACCGACACCCAGACAGAACTCATCGCTCACCTCATCGAATCCCGTTTCAAAGGCGATCTTCTCAAGGCAGTGCAGGCCACAATGCAGGAGATCGAGGGCTCATTAGCGATTGTCGCGGTTTCCTCTGCGGACGGTCTCAAGCTCATCGCCGCTCAATCGGGCTCACCTCTGATGATGGGCATCGGAGAAAACGAGAACTTCATCGCCTCGGATATGCTCGCTCTGTTGCCCTTCACGTCGCAGATCATTCACCTGGCCGATGGGGAAACTGCCATCATTTCCAATCATTCGGTGAAATTGACTGCTGGCGACGGAAGCCCAGTCCTTCGAGATGCGGAGCACATCGCCTGGTCCGCGGATTCAGCGGCATTGAAAGGTCACAGGCATTACATGTCAAAAGAGATCTTCGAGCAACCTGACGTCATTCGCGACACTCTCCGTGGCCGCGCCGATCTAACGAAGGGAGTGACGCTTGAATATGAAATTGGACCCGCCGAAATATTCAGACCGATGAGAAACGTTGTCATCGTCGGTTGCGGAAGCTCACGGCACGCCGCGCTGGTGGGGGAGTTCTTCATCGAAAGCTTTGCCCGGCTTCATGTGGATGTCGATTATGCTTCCGAGTTTCGATACCGCGATCCTCTGTTGGGTCCCGATACCCTGGTAGTTGCTGTAACCCAGTCCGGTGAAACCGCCGACACGCTCGGCGCAATGCATCGGGCTAGGGATAAAGGTGCTTTTGTTCTTTCGATCTGCAACGTACCCGGCAGTACGGCTGCTCGAATAGCGGACTCTACGCTGTACACTCGTGCCGGTCCGGAAATTGCCGTGCCTTCCAGCAAGACATTCACCACGGAACTGGTTGTCTTCTATCTGCTCGGACTTTTCCTCGCAAGCGCTCGAGCCGCTATGAATCAAGATGATATTCGCGGGCGTTTGCGCCTTCTAAATCGAGTTCCCGAGCAGATCGAACGCGTTCTCGACAAATGCTCAGTCGTCGAAGCGCTCGCCGGGCGATTATGTGAGGATTCCCCACATGTTCTCTATCTGGGACGGGGGATCAACTTTCCCATTGCTCTTGAAGGAGCTCTTAAGCTCAAACAAGTCTCTTACATGTCCGCGGAAGCTTACCCATCAGCCGAGATCAAGCACGGTCCGATCGCTTTAATAGACAAAACGACACCCGTCGTTCTTCTGGCTCCGCGGGACAGTTTCTACACCAAAGCTCTGGCGGACCTGGAAGAGGTCAAAGCGCGAGACGGGTTCGTATTCGCAATAGCGGCTGAAGGTGACCGGGACATCGTGGGGAGAACCGACTACGCCGTGCAGATACCCGAGGCGGATCCTTTTTCGAATCCATTTCTCACTGTGGTTCCGCTTCAATTACTTGCCTATTATGAAGCGGTGTTGCGTGGCATTGACGCCGATAGGCCCCGAAACCTTGCCAAGGGCGTGATTGTGGAATGACCGACGGCTGGCCCTGGCGAACATCGTGCGAATGAATGTTACAGCTTGGTGGTAATCCACAGACCATGAGGAATTCCTACCTAACGGGAAAAATTCCCCCAAGATTCGCTCTATCCCTCCGGAGAGCGACAAGACACAGGCGAGCAGTTACACATTCTGTGTGACTTAGGAGAACAGACTGTTGGAAGTGCGTTTGCTAAAGGCTCGGTCGAAGTCGCAGGAATCTGACTAAGTCGTAGGAATCTGACTAACAGCAATTTGGTCTAAGGATGAACCAAAGAAGAGTTTGGATCGTTGGAGACGATACCGGCATCGCCGCGCAGTTGTCAGAACCAGCCAGCGCTCTCGGATATCTCGTCGAAAACAAAGTAGAGCATACGGTCGCGGTCGACCCGGACGCCATGCCGGCTCTGATTGTCCTGAATGTTCTCAAGTTCGGTATGGCGGGGCTCAATCTATTGGTCACGGTCAAGCGACTGAGCCGGCCGGTGCCGGTGATCATCGTGGCCTCCCAACGTCAGACCCGCGTCGTGGTGGAAGCATTCAAGCTCGGCGCGATCGACACAATCGTCGCGCCAGTGGATCCGAAACATCTTTTGGCCACCATCTCATCTGTTCTGAGAAAAAACCAACAGATCAGGCCTTCAACAAAGGAAACGGTCTCTCATCGAGCCGAACTCGAGACCGAAGCGTTCCACTCTCAGAGTCCCAAAATGGCGCAAATCTGGAATATTGCGAGAAAAGTTGCTGGGGTGGATGTTCCAGTCCTGGTCTTGGGAGAATCCGGTGTGGGCAAGGAAGTGGTTGCCCGTTTCATTCATGGTCATTCGTCGCGCGCCGGCAACCCACTTATAAAAGTCAACTGCGCCGCGCTTCCGCGTGATCTTCTAGAGTCGGAGTTGTTCGGGTACGAGCGCGGGGCCTTTACGGGCGCCGTAAGTGAAAAGCCCGGAAAATTTGAACTGGCGAACAAAGGATCGATCGTGCTTGACGAGATCGGCGAGATGCCGCCGAGTCTTCAGGCAAAATTGCTCCACGTTCTTGAAGACGGGGAAGTTTGCAGGCTTGGTGGGAAGCAACCGCTCAAAATCGACGCACGCATTCTCGCGCTTACGAATCGGAAACTGGAAGAGGCCGTTCCACGCGGTGATTTTCGCGATGATCTGTATTTCCGATTGAATGTAGTCAAGCTCAGTGTTCCACCGCTTCGCGAACGGAAACAAGACATCCCCTTCCTCTGTGATTACTTCGCGAAAAAACATCATCACGCGTTAGGAAGTGCGATCGATAAAGTTCCGCCGGGGCTGGTCGATAAGTTAATACGTTACGACTGGCCCGGTAATGTTCGCCAGCTCGAGAACGTAATAAAGCGGTATCTTATCCTGCCCGAACACGACATGGAATTGATCGATATGCCTCCAGCGCCGGACTCCAGAGACTCGCTCGAACTGAGTGCGACCATTTCTGCTCCGGCGGTTGCTGAGGGCAATCCCAGCGCAGCACACTTGCCCGCCGAAAACGATTACATCTGCCTGAAAACCGTCATCGCAAAACTGACAGAAGAAACGGAACGCCAGATGGTATTGCATGTTCTTGCGCAGACCAACTGGAACCGTAGACTCGCCGCGCGACGTTTGAACATCTGCTACAAGGGGTTATTGAATAAGCTCAAGAGTTGGCGAATCGAAGCTCGTCGTAGTGCAGCGGCTTGAACCCGAATGAGATTGATCGGGCGAAATGAGTCGTTTCCTACCCGGGGCAATGGCCATATTTGCCCGGGTGGTAATCAACTTCCGCGATAAGGTATTGAAAATCGGTCACGCTTAAACGGCCATAGGTATGCTCACGCGCATAAAATGTGAACACAGGAGAATCACACGTGCCTCAGAATGGTGAGGGCAACCCGAAATTCGGAGTTTACAAAAGCCTTTGCTGTGGTGCTGAGATCGTCATCAACGCGGGCGCAATATTTCCTGACTGCCCCAATCATCCCAAACTGACGACTATTTGGAAGCCGCTTCTGGACGACAAGATCGGGAACCCGCCAGAAGAAGACAAATCGGAAAATTATCCAGCGGCATAACTATGATTACACCGCACATTGAAAATCACCGTTTACTGGATATGGCTAATGGACGGCTCAGATTGGACGAACGGGAACACCGTCATCTTTGCGAATGCAACATGTGCCAAAGCGTTCTGCACGTTTTCGTAAACCACCCGGAGATTAACTCAGCCGAAAATTCCGAGTTCCCGGCTGACGCTGCTTAATTGGTGATCCGGAAAGTACCGGGTTTGTCCTGGATTTACTGAAACTCAACGTCATAGGATTTCTCCGAGCAAGACGCGGCAATCCAACGGAAAGGACCGGCGGAACGCATGCATTATTATGCAACGTTTCAAACCAGACGATGCCGTCCTCATCCTTCCCAAGTTCGCCCACTTGTACCCTGGTCCTTCAGCCGTTGTCCGCAGCGTCACTGCCAATCGATTCCGGCCAATGTTCAATGAATACACGGTCGAGTTTAAAAATGGCGCGCCCGCCAAGCTGTTTGAATTCCAAATCATCGAAAACGCGCCAAATTACAGCACCGTAATCGCAGGTCTCATTTTTGACAGTCAGCAACGGGTAACCGCAGTTAAAACGCCCGTTCATGTGTCCGGCAGGCAGTTCATCCTTCAAACGGCGCAATTCGAATTGGACATGATAATAAGAACGACAAAATCGCGTGCGTCCATCACGGGTCAGGTCCTGGAGAGAAGTATCAAGAACCTTTTGAAAAGCGTTGAGGTTCGCTTGATGAAAGAGGGCATGCCCATTCTCACAACGACATCAGATAATCACGGCATCTTCAAATTCAGCGATGTGGCTTGTGGTCAATTGAACGTCTTGATCGTAATTCCTCAGTATTCGTCGCGAATCTTAGGCGCGTTCACGATCTAATGACCGGAGATATTTTGACGGACTAGGACGCGAATCATCTCCATGCATTCGTCACAGGTTTTCAAGTGCTCAAGTTCGGCTTCTTCGAGCACTGCGTCCATTGTGACGACCTCGCGCAATTTGCGATTGTCTATATGTTCGGAGTTCATGTCGTCTGCCCTCCTGGCTTATCGAAAAAATACCTGAGCATTTAGAACCTCCGCAAGTTAGGGTGCGAAGGGACCGAACTGGTATCTGTAAGCAATCCGTCGGGACGGATGTTTCCATCGTGGAAGTGTTCCACGTTTCTAACGGAACTGCTTACTTTATGTCGTTCGCGCGTGTGTCGATGAGCTGGAATTCGAACAGCTCAGCGGTCGAGCCATCGGAAAATTGGATCGTGTACTCGTTGAATGTTGCGCGGAAGGGGTCGGGCCTGGTCCGAATGACAACGCCTGTGTGGCTGGGATACAAGTGAGCAAATTGGCCAAGGATTACAACGCTCTCATCGATTTTGAATCGTTGCATGAAGAGACGCTAGCGCGTGAGTGCATCCTTGCCGCGATCACCTGATAACAATACTAACAGTATGATGAAATCGGTTCGACTTTCAACTGCCGGAAGCGTCGAGTTGACGGAACAGCCCGCAAACGATTTCCTGGCAAAATTCACATTCATGAAGATGCAGACGTTCCCACGGTGCGAGTTCAATGGCGCCTTCGGTGAAATTCCGCAACCGGTTGTTGTCGATGTGATCCATAAGAGCGACCTGAGGCCGTGTGCCTCTGTTTATATATCGGTCGCAAAAGCGGAATTCTTTAGCGAGTGGAGCTAGCGCAAGGAATTGGGACAACGCACCGTGGTCATACCGTTGGTTTCATACATGGCCTTCACGTTTAATCCACAATCGCATTGCCAGGAAACCACCGCCAGCATATGCGTCTCCCTACCAGAATCGTACGCTCGCAATTTTCTCTAACGCGAGGAATTCCCGCTGGGGGCGGGCACTGATCAGGAACTTTCTGACCGGTACAAGGTGATGTTTTACCTTTTACCCGAAGGTAGAAGATTGCCACTGCGGCGGGGCCTGTTCCTGCGGACCTTGGATTTTCAGTTAGTTCACTGATCAAGTCAATCTTGGTAGCGAAGATGCAAATCCAAACGCGGCAGGGACGGGGCAAGAAGGGATTTGGCCCCCAATGAAAGAGAGAAATCATCATATTCCTCTTACTGTCATTCGCGAGGTCGTCGAAGGGCGCGTACGGCTTTTGCCGGATCAGCTGCGGCACTTTCATGACTGCGACCTGTGTTCCCAGACATGGTGGGAGCTCAAGCGGGAAGCCAAGCGCCCAAAGGACCCCGATGCGAAGAAAAAATCTGCCTAGAGCTTGATCATTTCTCCGCCCCGCCGGTGGTAGTCA
>Ga0134071_10000545_pt1 | contig 12591 bp, 4 predicted proteins | sample 15_taG_27_FD_94466 | JGI IMG/M metagenome (GOLD analysis project Ga0134071, IMG submission 94466) | Grasslands soil microbial communities from the Angelo Coastal Reserve, California, USA - 15_D_Rain_40cm_5_09082015 | ecosystem: Environmental > Terrestrial > Soil > Grasslands ...
CGGTGTTGCCGGTCGAGTCCTTCACGGTGACCGTCAGCGTGGTGGTCCCGTTCGGCCCGGACGCCGTGTTCCACGGCAGAGACGCCGGGCGATCGCCGTTGGTCCCCGTCGACGCGGTGCTGCCGTTGGCGCTGATCGTGTAGGTCTTGTTCCCGGCTGCGGCGTTGTCCAGCCAGATGACGACCCACTGGGTGCCGCTCACCGTGCCGCCGGTGGGCTGCGTGATGTAGACCTTGAGCGTCCCCGTCGCCGGCGGCGGCGTCACCACGTTGTTGACGGTCACACTACGCGTGGCCGTCGCGCTGCCGCCCGCGGTGTCGGTCACTGTCAGCGACAGCGTGTGCGAGCCGTTCGCGACGCCGGTCGTGTTCCACGCGAAGGAGGCGGACGAGCCGTTCACCGTCTGCGTGGAGACCACGGTGCCGTCGACGCTCAGGCGGTACGTCCGGGACGTCGCCGTCGCGCCGCCGGTCGTGGACATCCCGACCGTCGCGGTGCCGCCCACCGTCGCGCCCGAGGCCGGGCTGCTGAAGGCGGCGGTGATGGGCACCGTGTTGGCCACCGTCACCGGCATCGTCGCGGTGGCGCTGCCGCCGGCCGAGTCCCGCACCGTGAGCGACAGCGTGTGCGGGGCATTGGTCAGCTTGGTCGTGTCCAGCGCGTACGAGGCGGTGGTGCCGCTGACCGTCTGCGAGGAGACGACCGTGCCATCCACCGCCAGCTGGAACGTCTTCGAGACGGCCGTCGAGCCGCTCACCGACATCCCGACCGTGGTGGTGCCGATGATCGTGGCGCCCGAGCTCGGCCACGTGAACGCCGCCGTCAGCGCGGGCGTGGGCGGCGCGGTGATGCCGTTCTTCACGTTGATGTTGATCGTGGAGCCGCCCGTGTTGTTGGACGAGTCCTTCACCGTGGCCGTGAGCGGCTGCGTGCCGTCCACGACCATCTTCGTGTCATACGGCATCGAGACGGGGCCGTTGCTCGCCGTCGTCGTCGAGCCCATGGGCTTGCCGCCGAGCGCGAGCGAGTACGTCTTCGTCGCCGCGGTGCTGCCCTCGAGCCACATCACGGCCCACGCGGTGTTGCTCACCGTGGTGCCGTTCGTCGGCTGCGTGACGAAGACCTTGAGCGTGCCCGTCGTCGGCGGGGGCGTGACCGTGTTCGACACCGTCACGCTCTGGGTGGCCGTGCCCGTGCCGCCCGCGGGATCCGTCGCGGTCGCCGTCAGCGTGTGCGCGCCGTTGGCGATCGTCTTCGTGTCCCAGGAGAAGGTCGGGCCGGTGCCGGGCACGGCCGTGCCGTCAACCTTGAGGGTGTAGATATAGGGGCCGCCGGTGCCGCCGGTCGCGCTGAGCGTGACCGTCGCGGTGTTGCCGACGGTGGCGTTCGCGGCCGGCGCGGTGAAGCTCACGCTCGGGTTGCCCGGCGTGGGCGGGGGCGTCGTACCGCCACCGCTGCCGCCGTTGCCGATCACGTAGACGTGCGCGGCGTACGGACCGAACGTGTCGGTGAAGCTGTTGCCCGAGGCGGCCAGCGTGCGGTTCTCCGCGTTGACCGTCACCGTGCCCGGCGCCGTGTTCCAGGTGAACGTCGCGTTCTGGTTTCCGTTGGTGGAGTTGTACGTGAACACGTACCCCTTGCCGCCGACCACCTTGACCTTGGTCTTGATGGCCGTGTTGGAGTTCGTGGTCAGCGCCCCCGTCGCGTCGTCGGCGAGGAGCGCGGGCTCGAGCGCGGCGACCTCGTTCACCACGCTCTTGAGGTTGTTCATGTAGCCCGTCCGCTCCGCGCACCAGGTGTTGTTGCAGACGACCCGCAGGGCGTTGTCGCCGAGGCTCCACCACCACAGGCCCTGGGCGCCCTCGACGATCGCCATGTACGCGTGGCTGCGCATCTCCTGGAGCGTCGGCCAGCGGCCCAGCGAGGTGAACTGGAAGAACTGCAGCACGGTCATGATCGGGCGCGCGTCCTTCACGACGGTGCGCGCGGCGGCCGTCCAGTCGGCGACCTGCGTGTGGTTGTAGCCACCCGCCGGCTCCGCGCCGAACATCGGGTACGGGTCGGTGGCGACGATGTCCGTCGCGTCACGCCACAGGCTCAAGTTGCCGTCGCCGAAGTTGGCCATGAACGTCATCGTGTTCGGGGCCAGGCGGCGCAGGCGGTCGTACTGCGTGAAGGCGCCCGGGACCAGCGCCGGGAGGCACTCGTCGATCGTGTAGAAGCCGGCGGTTCCAGGCTGTGCGGCCATGTTTTGCACGTATGCGTCCGAGTTGTTGATGAAGAAGTTGTTGCCGGCCGGGTACTTGTCGAAGCAGTTGCCGGTCTGCAGATACGTGACGCCGTGGTTCTGGAGGTTCGCCATCAGCGCATTGATCGCGTCGGTCGGCGTCTCGCCGTACCAGTAGTTCAGATACATGTTGATCTTGAGGCCGTTCATGCGGCGGTCGCCGGTGTCGGACCACAGCGAGGTTTCCCAGAAATTCGGATCGGTGCTGTAGCCCATCCCCGAGTCGTAGACGCCGAGCACGAAGCGCGGCTGGCCCTTGATGAGGATGCGGTTACTGGCGCTGAACGACACGTTCATGGACTGGCGCGCGGCGGCCGAAGCCTTGGACACGCGGTAGGCCGGGTACGACGACACGACGGCGTTGCCCGCCGACTTGTCGACCAGCGAGAACGTCGCGAGATAGGCGCGCCCGGCCTGCATCGCGCTGCCGTCGAGGTCGGCCACGAAGTGGTCGGCGGCCGCGTAGCTCTGCGTCGCCACCACCTGGCCCGACGCCTCGTCCTTCAGCGTGGCGCTCACGCCGTAGCGGCCGAAGTCGCCGCCGGGCGGCGTCGTCTTCACGTCGAACTTCAGCGTGGACGGGCCGTCGTCGAAGAGCATGCCGCGGAAGTTGGGATAGAGCAGGAACACCTCGACGGCGCTCGTCTGGATCTGGGTGAGCGTCACGTCGTCGAACCACACGGTGCCGCCCGGTCCGTTGTACATCTCGAGCATGAGGGCGGCGGTGCGGTCGACGTCGACGACGACCGGCCCGATCTCCACGAGCTGCCAGTCGTTGGTGCCGCTGATGACGTCCGAAGGCGTCCACGCGTTGAGGCCTCCCGGACGGAAGTCGAGGGTCAGGCGCGCGCCGCTCGTCGCGCCGCTGCCGAGACCCTGCGTCTTCATCCAGACCGAGGCCTTGTAGGTGCCGGCCTTGAGCTGGAAGGTCTGCTGCGCGGTGCCGCCCGAGTCACGGCGGTAGCTGAAGGACCCGCCGTGCTTCTGCAGCTGGTCCAGTGACCAGCCGCCGCCCGCCGGCCAGCCCGCGGGGCCGGCCGTCTCGAAGCCCGGATTCTGCACGAGGTTGGGTCCCAGGCTCTGCGTCGGTAGCGCGGTGAGACCGCCGCCGATCAAGGGCGTCGACTGCGCGCGGGCGACCGGCGCGGTCGACGACATCGTCAGCACCATGATGAGCACCCCAGCTATCCAACGTCGCATCTGGCCCTCCCACCCTTGTTCTCGTGTCGCTCTTACAGCAGTAGGAAACGGATTCCCCAGTCGGCGGGCCCAAGGGCAAGGGCAGGGCCAAACCATGGATTTCACTCATCTGCGTGAAAAGGCGGACGTTAAAACTTCTACGTTCTCCCACCGGGCGGCGGTGACCTGACACCCTGACAGTGGGAAAGGAGACAGTCGGCGGGCGTTGACGGTCTCGGAGAAGGCCGGGTGTGCAGGCGGAGCGCGAATCGCGCGAAGTCGGTGCGGGCCTCGCTGTAGAGACGACGGGCGATTACGCGGACTTACCGCGTCCCGGCGACGCGCCGGGCGTGGTACGAGCCTTGAACTTTGCTGACAGCATGCTGACCCTTGTCCGCGAAGAGTCCGTCGGAAAATCCTGGGATCGCTTCGTCGAGCAGCACCCCGCCGCCACCGTCGCCCACCTGTCGGCCTGGGGGCGCATCGTGGCCGGCGCGTACGGCCATGCGAGCATCTATCTCTCGATCGAGGACGATGGCGAGACGCTCGGAATCTTGCCGCTCGTCCACGTCCAGAGCCACATCTTCGGTCGTCGTCTGGTCTCGATGCCGTTTCTCGACTACGGCGGCGTGCTGGTCTCCGGCGAGGCGCTGGTCGGCGCGGTGGAGCAGACGCTGGTGGACGCGGCGCTGAGCGTCGCGCGCGAGCGCCGCGCGCAGGGCCTCGGCCTGCGCCAGCTGCATCCGGTGCCGCTGCCCTACCCGCCCGCGACCGACCGCGTCACGATGCTGCTCGCGCTCACGACGAAAGACGCGGTCTGGAAGGCGCTGCCCTCGGAGCGCCGCAACCGCGTCCGCAAGGGCGAGAAGAACGGGCTCACCGCCGCCTGGTGCGGCGTCGAGGCGCTCGACGACTTCTACCGGGTGTTCGCCGTCAACATGCGCGACCTCGGCTCGCCGGTGCACAGCCGCGCCTTCTTCCGGCTGATGCTCGAGGAGCTGCCGGGCACGGCGCGCGTGCTGCTGGTGCGCGACCGTGACGGGCGCGCCGTCGGCGCCGCCGTGTGCCTGTTGTTCCGCGACACCATCATGGTCCCGTGGGTCTCGTCGCTGCGCGAAGCGTTCTCGCTGTGCCCGAACTTCGTCCTGTACTGGGAGGTGATCCGGTACGGCTGCGAGAACGGGTATCGCATCCTCGATCTCGGCCGCTCGTTCAAGAACGCGGGCACCCACGAGTTCAAGCGGCAGTGGGGCGCCGTCGACCACACGCTGCCGTGGATCTCGATCGACACGGCGCCGGGCGCCGCGCCGCCGGTCGATCGCGACGCCAGCCGCTTCGCGCCGATGATCGCCGCGTGGAAGCGGCTGCCGGTCCCCGTGGCCAACCTCGTCGGGCCGTGGATCCGCGGCCAGGTCCCGAACTGAGACGGCGCCGGTGAGCACGCCCGTCACCATCGCGGTCCTGAACTACCAGCGCCGCGACGCGCTCCGCCGCGCGCTGGAGGCGGCGCGCGCCCAGCGCTACGCGCCGCTGGAGGTGCTCGCGGTCGACAACGCCTCGACCGACGGCTCGCAGCAGATGGTTCGCGACGAGTTTCCGGACGTGCACCTGGTGGCGCTGCCGGCCAACATCGCCGCCGCCGCCCGCAACGAGGGCGTGCGCGCGGCCAAGGGCGAGATCGTGTTCACGCTCGACAACGACGTGCTCTTCACCACGCCCGACGACGTCGCGCGCGGCGTGGCCGCCTTCGAGCGCCATCCGCGCGCGGCCGTCGTCAACTTCACGATCCTCGGTCCCGACGGCGTGCTCTCGCGCCGCGACTGGTGCCATCCGCGCGATCCCGACCGCTGGGCCGACGCGGAGTTCCTCACCGACTACGTCCTCGAGGGCGCGTCGGCCTGCCGGCGGGAGGCGTTCCTGGCCGCGGGCGGGTACTGGCCGCCGTTCTTCATCGGGCACGAGGGCTGGGATCTCGCCCTCCGCCTGCTCGACGCGGGGCACGACCTCGTCTACGCGCCCGACGTCCGCGTCCGCCACATGGTGGATCCGACGGTGCGGCCGCCGAGCCGCATCTACTACACCTTCACGCGCAACGCGGTGTGGGTCGCCCTGCGCCGCTATCGTCCGGGGCCGGCCGCGGCGTCGATGGCGCGCGACCTGACGCTGATGGCGTTCGCGGCGGCGCGCGCCGGCGAACTCTCCGCGTGGGCGCGCGGCGTGGTCGACGCCGTGCGTGGGAGCCGGCAGGCGCTGCGGACGCGGCGGGCGATGTCGCGGGAGACGGCGCGTCGGCTTCGCGAGATCCGGGCGCTCAAGCCGTCGATCTTCGCCCGCGCCGTGCGCCACGCGCGCGAGCGACTGATTTAATGACATGGGGGCCTCGAGGTGTCCCGCGGGACGGGACACACCGGGAGCCCTCTCGACGACGGCCCTCCGATCCTGCGCTATGATCATTGGCATGTGGCGGGCCGTCGCCGTTGCTGTGCTGGTCCATCTCACGCTTGATTTTGCTGATCCAAATCTGCCCGGGGCGCTGAATTTCGACGCAGACCAATCAGTCGATGCCGTGTCGACCCACGTGCGCGGCCACATCCCCGCACCGAAACCACCAATGGCGCCCGAACTTCTCGCTTCCCACGTCGTGACGCCTCTTCGGGCATTTGCCAGTATTCCGAGACCGCCTGTGATCAATGTCGTGCGTGTCGATCTTAGACCGCGCGGTCTTCTGCTGTCGGTCGCACCAGCCTCTCCAGACGACCACTAACCTTCCCCGCTCGTCAGTCGTTGTGCTCGGCAGCGGTACGTGCCTTCGCTGCCCATCGCCGAGTTTGAACGCACGGGCTCGCTGCCCGAAGCGAGCGGGAGGAATCAGATGAATCTCGATCCCGGCATAGATTCTGCGCAAGCCGGTGGATCCGGACCAGCTTCCCCACATCGTGGCATTTGTCGCCGGCCAGAATGACCGCGATGCGAACTGAACGGACTCTGACCGCTCTCTTACCTCACGTGGTAAAGCGGCTTTTGAATCTCAAAGAGAAGCATCTGGCGGTCGGTCTCGCTGCCCTGATCGCCGTCGGTATCGTTATCTGGGTCTCCACCTGGAAATGATGCTCGAAAGCAATGTCTCTCAGTGACACGTTCTCTGCGTCGCCCATGAAACCAGCGTCGACGCGAAGCTGATGCCCCACGAGACGCCGCTCCTTACAACGATCGTCGTTGGGCTGAGCTTCGCCTTTGTTCTCGGCGCCATCACGCAGCGGATCGGGATCTCCCCGCTCGTCGGCTATCTGTTGGCGGGGGTCGCGGTCGGCCCGTTCACGCCCGGTCTCGTGGTCGACCAGGCACTCGCACAGGAGCTTGCCGAGCTCGGCGTCATTCTGCTGATGTTCGGTGTCGGCCTCCATTTCTCGCTGACGGACCTCTTGTCGGTACGGGCGATTGCCATTCCAGGCGCTGTCGCGCAGATCGCTGTTGCATCACTTCTGGGGCTCGGACTCGCCTGGACGCTCGGCTGGTCGATAGCCGGCGGCCTCGTGTTCGGACTCGCGCTCTCTGTGGCGAGCACCGTGGTGCTGCTGCGCGCCGTCCAGGAGCGGCGTCTCATCGAGACCGAGCGTGGGCGAATCGCCGTCGGGTGGCTCATCGTCGAGGATCTGGCGATGGTCCTGGCCCTTGTCATGTTGCCTGCGCTCGGTGGCTCGCTCCCACCGAATGCGACCGGCGACGCCACGTCGTGGGCGCTCGCGGCGGCGCTGGCCCTGACATTCGGCAAAGTCGTCGCATTCGTCGCACTCATGCTGATGGGACGGCGCCTCGTTCCATGGGTGCTGGATCAGGTCGCGGGCAGCGGCTCGCGCGAGTTGTTCCGGCTGGCCGTGTTGACGATCGCGCTCGGGGTGGCCTTCGCAGCGGCCAAGCTCTTCGCCGTATCGTTCGCGCCCGGCGCATTCTTCGCCGGCATGGTCATGGGCGAGTCAGAGCTGAGTCACGAGGCGGCCGAGGAATCCCTGCCCCTGCGCGACGCCTTCGCGGTCCTCTTCTTCGTCTCAGTGGGGATGCTCTTCGATCCGATGACCCTGCTGCGGAATCCGCTCCCTGTCATCGCCACGGTCTTCATCGTCGTGGCGGGGAAGTCGGTCGCGGCCTTCCTCATCGTCATCGCGTTCCGCCATCCGGTCACGACGGCGTTGACGATCTCGGCCAGTCTGGCCCAGATCGGCGAGTTTTCGTTCATCCTCGCCAACCTGGGAGTGCACCTCCAGCTACTCCCTGAGCAAGGACGGGATTTGATCCTCGCCGCGGCGATCTTGTCCATCCTCATGAATCCTCTCGTCTTTGCGGGAGTCGACAGGATCGAGTCGCGCCTCGCGCGACGCACCGAGGTCGCCCCGCTCCCGACGGCCACTCCCCCATCAACGGACGACGGCCGCCCGAGTCCGAGGGCTCGCAAAAACCACTCCGTCCTCGTCGGCTACGGTCGAGTCGGGAGCGTCGTCGCCACTGCGCTCAAGGCTCGGGGCGAGCCTTTCGTGGTGATCGAGGACAACGACGCGATCGTGGTGCGGCTCCGGGAGAACGGTATTGAGGCGTTCATCGGGAACGGCGTCAAGGGCGACATTCTCGCGGCGGCCAACGTCGCCGAGGCTCGACGGCTCGTTGTCGCGGTCCCCAACCCCTTCGAGGCTGGTCAGATCGTCGAGCGGGCGCGGGCGCTGAATCCCAATCTGAAAATCGTGGCGCGCGCCCACTCAGAAAGCGATGTGGAGCACCTCACCGGAGTCGGCGCCGACGCCGTCATCATGGGGGAACGCGAGATTGCACGCGGCATGATTGAGCAGTCGTTCTCGTAGTCGTCGTCAGGCCGCGCGGCGGGGGGGCGTTGCGGGGCGGCGCGACGGGCTGCGCGTGGGGTGTGCGGGCTGCGGCCCCGACGAGATCCCGAGCAGCGCGGCGAACGCGCGCACGAGCAGGCCGGGCGACAGCGTGATGGCGAAGCCCCGGAGGAACACGTTGGCCGCCGCGCGCCGCCGGCCGGCGTCGCTGTGATGCCAGCCGAAGTGCTTCACGCGCGTGACGAGCCCGCGGTGCACCGCGGCGCGCGCCTCGCGGTCGCCGTGCAGCAGGCGGCGCGCGCGCAGCAGCAGGCGGATCATCGCGCTGTCGCCGCGGGCCTGGTCGGTGCGGTGCAGCGAGTCGTCGCCCACGCGAAGCAGCGCGAGCGGCAGATCGATATAGGCGAAGCGATGCGCGCGCGCGAACCGCAGGAGGAACTCCCAGTCCTCCGAGGACGACCACGTCTCGTCGAACCGCCCCGCCTTCTCGAATTCGCTGCGCCGCACCGTGAGCGCCGAGGGCTTGATCGGCACCTCCTCGAGCAGCACGAGGAAGACCTCGCGGCGGCTGAGCGCCACGCCATCCGGGTACTCACGCTCGCCGAGCAGTTGCGAGAACACCGCCGTCTCGCGCATGAACGACGGGTACACGTGTCCGCCGTCCTGTTTTTCGAGGTCGCTGAACACGGCGTCGACCTCGGGATGGCGATCGAGGTACGAGACCTCGTGCGCGAGCTTGTCGGGACGCCAGAGGTCGTCGGAGTCGAGGAACGCGACGAGGGGCGCACGCGCGTGGGCGACGCCGAGATTGCGCGCGGCGGCCACGCCCGCGTGACGGCCGAGAATCACGCGCAGCCGCGGGTCCGTGATCGACGCCAGCAGCGCGGGGGTCGAGTCGGTGGATCCGTCGTCGACGACGATGCACTCGAGATCGGCCAGCGTCTGGCGCAGGACGCTCGCGATCGCGTCGCCAACGGAATGGGCCCGATTGTAGGTGGGAATGACCACCGAGCAACGGGGAATGGAGTCCGTACCGGACACGGCCGTCGTGAGTGCAGAACTCGTACCAGACGTGAGCACGGCTCGGGGTCGCCGGCGCCGCGCCAGGGGCGAGCGGTCTGCGTACTTCTCCTCACATGCCGGTATTTCGCCGCGCGCATTCGGAAATGCGATGCAGACGTGCCCGCGTAGAGCGCGTCGTAGCGGGCGCATACGGTCTGGCACGGAACGTGGACCGGCGTGGAGACCATGCGAAGAACAGCCGCGCTCGCCTGCCTGGCCACCGTGATGCTCGTCGCCACCACCGCTGTGACGCCCGCCGGCGCGCAGTCGAACGTGACAGGACAATGGTCGGTACTTCCCTACACGATGCCGATCAACCCGATCCACGTCGGCCTCATGCGGACGGGCAAGATTCTGGTCGTCAGCGGCTCGCAGAACGACCCGACGGTGACGACCAACAGCGCGGCGGTCTACGACCCGAACACGGGCGCGATCAACGTGCAGCTGGTGCCGTGGGACCTCTTCTGCAACGGCCTGTCCTGGATGCCCGACGGCCGCGCGCTGATCGCGGGCGGCACGCTGCAGTACCCGGTCAACGGTCATGGCTGGGGCGGTCTCAAGACCACGACGGTGTTCGATCCCGTCACGGAGAAGTTCATCCAGGTACAGGACATGGCGCGCGGCCGCTGGTATCCCTCCGTCGTCGGGCTCGCCGACGGCCGCATGGCGACGTTCTCGGGGTGGCTCGAGCAGGGCGGGACCAACAGCGCCGTCGAGCTCTACACGAATCCCGACGGCTGGAGCCAGGAGTACTACGCGACGTTCACGCCGGAGCTCTACCCGTGGCTGCACCTGCTGCCGGACGGGCGTGTCTTCATGTCGGGCGCGAACGTAACCTCGAGCATCTTCGATCCAGCGACGAACTCCTGGCAGAGCGTTGCGACGATGAACTATCCACGCAACCGCGTCTACGGCTCCTCCGTGCTGCTTCCGCTCTCGGCGGCCGACAACTGGCGCGCACGCGTCATGATCATGGGCGGCGACAATCCGTCCACCGACACGGTGGAGATCATCGACCTCTCGCAGCCAAACCCGAGCTGGCGCTACACGAACTCCATGTCGGGACCGCGCATCCAGATGGACGCGGTCGTCCTGCCGAACGGCAAGATCCTCGCGCTGGGCGGCTCGCAGCTCGACAAGACCGCGAGCACCGCGACCCTGGGCGCCGATCTCTTCGACCCGGCGACCGAGACGTGGACGTCCGCCGGCACGATGAACATGCCGCGGCTCTACCATTCCGTCGCGCTGCTGCTGCCCGACGGCACCGTGTGGTCGGCCGGCAGCAACCCGGACTGGGGCAACTGGGAAAACCGGATGGAGATCTACAAGCCGGCGTACCTGTTCAACGCCAGCGGCGGTCCGGCGAGCCGGCCTTCGATCACTTCGGCGCCCTCGGCGATCGGTTATGGCGGCAGCTTCCAGGTGAGCACGCCGAACGCGAGCAGCATCGCGTCGGTCGCGCTCATCCGCAACGGCGCCAACACGCACGCCTTCGACATGGACCAGCGGATGATCTCGCTGTCGTTCACGAAAGGCTCCGGCACGCTGACGGTGACCGCGCCGCCGAACGCCAACGTCGCGCCGCCCGGCTATTACATGCTGTTCATCGTCGACGGCAACGGTGTGCCATCCGTGGCGCCGTTCGTGCGGGTCGCCTCGAATCCGGGCAACCAGCCGCCGCGCGGCCGCATCGATGCGCCCGCAAGCGACGTCACCATCAGCGCCGGCCAGTCCGTCACCTTCGCGGGCTCGGCCACCGACGCCGACGGCGCCGTCGGCGCGTATCGCTGGATCTTCCCCGGCGGCTCGCCGGCCACCAGCACGTCCGCGACGCCCGGCGCCGTGACGTTCAGCACGCCGGGCACCTACTACGTCTCGCTGACGGTCAAGGACACCCAGGGCACCACCGACCCGAGCCCGCCGGTGCGGGTGATCACGGTGCAGAGCGCGACGCTCACCGCCTCATTCACGAGTCCGGCCGATGGCGCCACGGTGAACGGCATCGTGAGCGTCGACATGGCGGCGAGCGGCGCCAGCGGCAGCTCCACCACCTTCACGCTGACGGTGGACGGCCAGCAGGCCTTCTCCAACACCACCGCGGGCTCGACGCAGAGCTATTCCTGGGATACGAGATCCGTGCAGGACGGCGTCCACACGCTCGGCCTCACGGTGCGCGACGCGAGCGGCGCGACCGCGACGGCGACGCGCTCGGTGACGGTCAACAACAGCACGAAGCCGGGCACGCTGCAGGTCACGTTCCCGAACATCGTCCCCGGCCAGACCGTGAAGGGCACGGTGCCGGTGCAGATCACGGTGTCGGGCACGAGCGGGACGAACAACCGGTTCACCGTCTTCGTGGACGGCGTGCAGCAGACGGTGATCGCCAGCAACGCGACGACCGTCACGTGGAACTGGGACACGACGACGGTGGCCAGCGGCTCGCGCACGATCAGCGCGAGCGTGCAGGACGCCACCAACAACACCGGCAGCGGCTTCACCTACGTGCAGGTGCAGAATCCGACGCTGCAGGTGTTCATCACGCAGCCGGCCAACGGGGCGACGGTCAGCGGGTCGGCCGTCTGGACGACGCTGTGGGTCGAACGCGCCGCCACGGGCTCCAAGACCTACACGCTGAGCATCGGTGGACAGACGCTCGCCACCACCAATGACACGTCCAGCGGGCCGGTGACGCTGCCGTGGGACAGCACGAGAGTGGGCAACGGGCCCCAGACGCTGACGGCCACGGTCAGCGACCCGACCGGCGCCGTCGGCAGCGGGACGATCTCGGTCACCGTGCAGAACGCCGGCCCCGGCCCGCTGACCGCCGGCTTCTCGTCGCCCGCGCCGGGCGCGACGGTGAGCGGCACCGTCAGCGTCGGCATGACCGCGAGCGGCGGCACCGCGCCGTACACCTACACGCTGACCATCGACGGCACCCAGGTGGCGTCGAGCGGCTCCAATACGTACTCCTGGAATACCGCGGGCTACAGCAACGCCGCCCACACGCTCGGCCTCACCGTGCGTGACACCACGGGCGCCACCGCGACGGCCAGCCGCACCGTCACCGTCCAGAACGGCGGCCCCGCGCTCAGCGCCTCGATCACCTCACCCACCGAGGGCGCCCTGGTCAGCGGCACGATCACGGTGAGCATGGCGGCCAGCGGCGGCACCGCGCCGTACACCTACACGCTCACGATCGACGGCAGCCAGGTGGCGTCGAGCGGGTCGACC
>Ga0134071_10000547_pt1 | contig 12550 bp, 7 predicted proteins | sample 15_taG_27_FD_94466 | JGI IMG/M metagenome (GOLD analysis project Ga0134071, IMG submission 94466) | Grasslands soil microbial communities from the Angelo Coastal Reserve, California, USA - 15_D_Rain_40cm_5_09082015 | ecosystem: Environmental > Terrestrial > Soil > Grasslands ...
GCGATATTTTCGCGCGCATGGTGGATTACCGGCGTCACGTCCTGGCCATCTTCGATTCCCTTGTGGGTTCAGACACTCAACCGCAGCGCGTTCAGTAATTCTCCTGCCTGTACTTTCGTTCAGGTCAAAAACTGTCAGGCAACCAAAGCGTCTTTCGGGCGATCTAACCGATTCCGGGGGACAAGTCTATCAAAATGAAGGAGATTGCGCCGATTGACGGGGAGCTTGTCCGGGGTTAGAATCTCAACGTCCTAGAGCTTGAGGTGTCTTCATGTCAAGGGTAGTACGCACCCTAGTCGCTTGCATTTTTTCGATTGCCATTTCCGTTCCTACGGTTTTTGCCCAGCAGGTGCAAGATGCTAATGCGCCCCCTGCACCCCAAAAGTTGGATAAAGAAACAAAACGGAAAATGAGGAGGACGCTGAAAGAGCTAGACAGCGCCTACCGGCAGTGGCTGACCGAGGACGTCACCTACATCATTTCTCCGGATGAACGCAATGCCTTCCTGCAATTGGATACCAACGAAGAGCGCGAACAATTCATCGAGCAATTCTGGCTGCGCCGCAGCAGCAATCCGGACCTGCCGGAGAACGATTTTAAAGAAGAGCACTACCGCCGCATCGCCTACGCCAACGAACATTATGCCTCCGGGATTCCGGGATGGAAGACTGACCGCGGCCGCATGTACATCATGTGGGGACCGCCGGACGAGATTGAATCGCACCCGACGGGTGGCACCTATGACCGGCCAATGGAAGAGGGCGGCGGCTCCACCAGCACATATCCGTGGGAGACGTGGCGCTGGCGCTATTTGGAAGGCATCGGGGAAAACATTATTTTGGAATTCGTGGATCCCAGCGGCTCGGGCGAATATCACATGACCATGGATCCGTCGGAAAAAGACGCGCTCCTGCACGTGCCTGGAGCGGGGCTAAGTTTGATGGAATCCATGGGCATGGCTTCGAAGACCGACCGCTTCACTCGCTCGGACGGCACCAACCTGCCGACCACCATGGGTGGTCAACCAGCCAGCATGAACGAATTCAACCGGCTGGAACTCTACGCCAAGGTGAACAAGCCGCCCGAGGTTAAATTCAAGGATCTCGAAGCGGTGGTGACTTCGCGCATCGTCCGCGATCAAGTGCACTTCAATTGGCGGACCGATTACCTGAAAGTGACGAATGACACGGTTTTAGTGCCTGTGACGATTCAGATTCCCAATAGTCAGCTCTCTTTCCAGTCTAAAGATGGGATTCACTCCGCGACGATGAATATCTTTGGGCGCGTGAGCACATTAACCGGCCGTGTCGTTCAGACGTTCGAAGACCCCGTCAGCAAGGACTTCCCGGATTCCCTTTTCCAGCAATCATTGAAGCTCCAGTCAATTTATCAGAAGGCGATTCCGCTTCGCCCGGGTCTGTACCGCCTGGATCTGGTGATCAAGGACGTGCAGAGCGGAAATATCGGAGTTGTGAACACGCGTTTGCAGGTGCCGCGGTATGATGACGACAAACTCGATGCCAGTTCGTTAATTCTTGCCGACCAAATCGAACGTGTTCCGGCGAAGCAAATCGGTTCGGGACAGTTCGTGCTCGGTTCTTCGAAAGTCCGTCCGCGTCTTGAAGGCGATTTCACAACTGCCGACAGGCTCGGCATTTACATGCAGGTTTATAACTTGAAGCCTGACGACAAATCACACAAGTCCAGCGCGACGTTTGAATACACCGTGAAAAAAGGCAAAGATCAGGTGATGCAGTTCAAGGAGACTTCCGAGGAGATGAAGCAGACGGGCGACCAAGTCACCATCGAGCGGCTTCTTCCTCTCGCGACGCTGCCTCCGGGGAAGTACAGTCTTGAAGTGAATGCCACGGACACGCTCTCGAAACAGACGATTTCGCGCTCGGCGGAGTTTACGGTGAAAGCGCCAGCGGAAACCAAAACCGCGGCGAATGCCGCACCGGGGAGGTAAAGAAACGTGAAACAGGAACGGCTCCGAACCCTGGGGGCCCTGGTCCTGACCGCCATGGTTTCGTCCTATGCGGCGATTCCGGCGGCTGCGCAAGCGAAGCCTGTCCCGGGCAAGCTTCGAGGAGTGGTGCACGACGCTGCCGGTACGCCGCAGTTGGGTGCGAGCGTTGAGCTGATTTCCGAAGCCGTGGGGGTGGCAGCCACCCGCAGCTTTTTGACGAATACACAAGGGATGTTCCGTGGCGACAAGCTGGCTCCCGGTTTTTACACCGTCCGTGTGACTCTCGCCGGATTCCTTCCGACGCTTGAAAAACACGTTCGTGTCACTTCCAATCTGACGACGGTAGTTCGCATTGAACTGGAATCCATGTTCGCGTCGCTGGACCAATTGCGGCGCATGCCTGCGAGCAGCACCGCCGAAGTCGACGACTGGAAATGGGTGTTGCGGTCCGCTTCTGGAATGCGGCCCGTTCTGGAGTGGGTGGACCACGACACCTTGAGCGCTTCTGCTGTTACCGGTGAGGTAGTCGGCCCACGGGCGCCCAGAATGCGAATGGAATTTACCGATGGAGCGCGGCGCCCGACTTCGGCTTCTAGCATTGCCTCTGCGCCTGCCACCGCAGTGGCCTACGACCAGAAGTTGGGCGGCACAAGCAGAATGATTTTTGCCGGCCAGATGAACTATGACAGCGATGCCCCTGCCGGCGGTATCGCCACGGTGTGGTTGCCGACGGGAACGCTGGGTGCCGGACCACACACGGCGCTGGTCCTCCGCGAGGCCAAGCTGGGACCCGTCGGCCCGACTTTCCGTGGTGCTCGCATTGATCAGGGTGGTGCGTTGGCGCTTGGTGACCGCAGTGTTCTGACTTACGGCGGAGAGTACGTTCTTGTGGGGCTCGGGGCCTCAGCGTCCTCCCTCCGTCCGCGGGCAGAATTAAACGTGCGCCTGACTGACGATTGGAACACCGCGTTCGTTTTCGCGTCCATGCCCAACGGGCCTGGTCCGCTCGAAGCCAATGGTCGACAACTAGGTGGTGCACTCGGGGCGGCGCTTAGTGAACTGGATGCTTTTCCCGCCTTGCTCTGGCGCCAGGGCCGCCCGGTTCTGCAGAACGGTTTGCATGAAGAGATTTCGGCGGAACGAAAAATTAGTACCCGCGGCAGGTTCCAAGTCGCAGGTTTCCATGACGACAACCGCCACGTGGCGGTCTTCGGAAAGGGCAGCGACCTTCCCGCGGCGGACTATTTTCAGGATTTCTTTTCAACGGGTTTTGCTTATGATGGGGGCTCCTCGAGTAGTTGGGGAACGCGCCTTGCGTTTCGCGAAAAGCTCGACGGCGACGTGGAATTGACGGCCCTGTATTCATTCGGTGGAGCCCTCACGACTTCAGACGATGCGGATGGTTTGCTTAGGGATTCTCTTCGAACAGCGCAGCGGCATTCATTGGGAGCGGGGATTTCTGCGAGGGTGCCTTATATCGGCACCAAAGTCCAGGCGGGATATAAATGGGTGAACGGCGTCACGGTTTCCTCCGTGGACGGTTACGGCGAGTCTATTTTTCAGATGGACCCCTACCTACACCTGATTCTCAGGCAACCGCTACCCAAGTTTGCCCTGGGGCGGTGGGAAGCTATCGCTGATTGCAACAATCTGCTGGCGCAGGGGTATGTCTCCACCAACAGCAGGGATGGCCGCGTCGTTCTGGTACCGGCGTTCCGGACTTTTCGAGGCGGGCTCAGCGTTCAGTTCTAGGAGTTTTTGGGTTCTAGAAAGCTGTATTTGTCCTTCCAGAAACAGGATGATGCGGGACAGCCTGGCCTACCGTAGCAGTAACCTATTGAATATAAAGGTGTTCCTCGGATGATTCGCTACCAAACAATGGACATTGGGTTGCACTTGGTTTCTTGCGGCGGGGTATAGTCGTGTCCGGTAGGTTTATGAGGCAAAACCTGCGAGCGAGCCTGGGGGCGGTCGTACTGGCGTTGGCCACGCTGGCTACGGTGATCTTTGCCCTGATTAATTTCGACCAGCGCGCCCGATTTGAGGTCGTATACGACGGAGTGGCTTGGCTCGATACGGACCATGGAATTCAGGCCAGCCGGGTTCTGCCCAGTTCGCCCGCAACTCGTGCGGGGATCCGCCCTGGCGATGCCTTGCTGAGTATAAATAGCGCCCGAGTCACAAGAGCCGCGGAGGTCGCCCGGCGGCTAGACCGTGCTGGGCTTTGGACGCAATTGCACTACAAGCTTTCCCGCGGCGGTGAGGAATTCGAGACGCCGCTCCTCACGGCGCCTGCGGAAAAGCCCCTCGCAACCGAAAACTATCTGCGAATCGTGGGTCTGCTTTATCTTTTCATCGGCTTGTTCATTTTCATCCGCCGGTGGAACGCTCCCCGCGCCGTACACTTTTACGTCTTTTGCCTGGTTTCTTTTGTTCTCTGGTCGTTTCATTTCAGCGGAAAACTGGACACCTTTGACTGGGAAGTCTATTGGTCGGAGATCGTTGCGCGTCTTTTGGCTCCTGCCTTACTGCTGCACTTTGCGTTGGTGTTCCCAGGGCGGTCCGAAGCAACTATTCGCACGTCTTCGAAGGTGTTTGCCGTCTACGCAATTCCACTCGCTCTGCTTCTTGTACACGTGAGCACGGCGCTCAACGCCTTTGGCTTTGTGCCGTGGCTTGCGCCCTACATATTGCTCACGAAATTGGAATTTGGCTATCTCGCTCTTTGTTTCCTGGCGGCCGGGCTTGTTTTCTATCGGAGCTACCGCGAGGCACCTTCCGGTGTTATGCGCCAGCAGTTGAAATGGCTCACTGGTGGGACACTTGCCGGCAGTTTGCCCGTTTCGCTGCTCTATATCGTTCCCTTGGCAGCAGGCCTGGCCTTGCGGCCATGGATGCAACTCTCGGTATTAAGCCTGGTGCTAATCCCGCTGTGTTTCGGCTATGCGATCATCCGCTATCGACTGATGGATGTGGACATCATCTTCAAACGGGGCTTGGCTTATACGGCGGCAACAGCCGGGGTAGCTGCCGTCTACTTTGCATTGGTGGCGCTGATCGCTGACATCTTCCATGCGCCTACGAACGGCCCTGCTGGAGGCATGATCGCCATCGTCATTGCCGCGTTTCTGTTCCAGCCGTTCCGCGCCGGGATTCAGGCACGCTTGGATCGCTTCTTCTACCGCGATCGTCTGGACTACCGCCGCACTCTCATCGAATTCGGGCGCACGCTGACGAACGAAGTTCGTCTCGACCCCATGCTTGGCTCGGTGATGGACCGCATTTCCCAAACCCTGTTGGTTGACCGGCTGGCGATTTTTGCGGAGAACGCCGTGCAGCCCGGGCAGATGCGGATCGCCCGTTCGATGGGAGTCCGCCTTTCCGGGTCTTTGGATCTCAGTTTCCTCGAGCCGGCCCGGCCCGAGTTTGCCCGCGGGGCGCTCTTTTTCGAGTCGCCCCGTGCCGCGCGAGACGTGAGCGATTCTGTTCGCCACACGCTCGAACAGCTCGACCTCAATTACTTTGTTCCCTGCCGCATCCGCGAACACACCGTCGCCGTTCTCGGTCTCGGCAAAACAGTCGATGGAGATTTTCTGTCCAGTGATGACGTCGAATTGGTGGAAACGATTGCAGGCTACGTCGCCGTCGCCCTCGACAATGCCCAGCTTTACAGTTCGCTCGAGCAAAAGGCCCTCGAAATCGTGCGCCTCAAGGACTTCAGCGAAAATATCGTTGAGTCCTTGAATATCGGTGTCCTCTCCGTGGACCTCGAGGGCATCGTGGAATCCTGGAACACCCGCATGGAGCAACTTTTCGGAGTGTCGCGTCAGGAGTCCGTTGGACGGCAGCTCAACTCGCTGTTGCCGGAGGAACTCGCGCGCGAAATCGCGGCGCGGGGCGACCAGGAACAGATTACCGGCATCTATAAGCAGAGACTGCAACATCAAGGGAAGTCATTGACTTTGAACGTTTCGATTACACCCCTGGTAAGTAAATCGAATGAGCGCATCGGCCGTCTCCTGCTCTTTGATGACGTAACCCAGCGGGAGCGCATGGAAGAGCAGATGTCGCAAACGGAAAAGCTGACTTCGCTGGGGCTTCTCGCGGCCGGCGTTGCGCACGAAGTAAACACGCCGCTCGCCGTCATTTCCAACTACATTCAGATGCTTGCGAAGCAGATGCCCGAGGGCGATCCCCGCCACTCGATTATTGAAAAAATCGTCAAGCAGACATTCCGCGCCAGCGAAATTGTCAACAATCTGCTCAATTTTTCGCGCACCGGTGCCCCGGAAGCCGCGGACATTGATGTAAATCGTGTCGTCGAAGAGACCTTGTCTCTTGTGGCCCACCCACTCAAAGCTTCGCACATTCAGGTGGTGAAACAACTCGGCGAACCTCTGCCGGCTGTTCGGGGATCAGCCAACAAACTGCAGCAAGTCTTCTTGAATCTTTTCTTGAACGCCCGCGACGCTATGCCCAGCGGGGGATTGCTCGAAGTTCGCACTGCGGCGCATAACGGCAGCGTTGAAATTGAAGTCGCGGATACGGGCGGAGGCATACCCCGCGAACACATTCACCGCATCTTTGACCCGTTCTCCACCACCAAAACCAGTGGCCGGGGTACCGGTCTTGGCCTCTCCGTAAGTTACGGAATTATCAAGGAACATGCCGGAAAAATTGATGTCCGTTCAACGCCAGGCAAGGGCACTTCGTTCCACGTCGAATTCCCCGCAGTCAAGAAAGCGGTCCATGTCTAAAGGTTCCATCCTGGTTGTCGACGACGAATCGGAAATCCGCGAGGGCCTCGAACTTCTGCTAAGAGGTGAGGGCTACGGAGTGTCCAGCGCGGAAACAGGCGAATCCGGCCTCGAAAAACTCGAGCAGCATCCTTACGATCTTCTCCTGTTGGACGTCAGCCTGCCGGACCGCAACGGTCTCGACATGCTCAAGGAGATTCACCGCCGCGATCCGCAGCTTTCCGTCGTACTGATTACCGCTTACGGTTCAATTGAAATGGCCCGCGCGGCCTTCAAGAATGGCGCGATGGACTACATCACCAAGCCGTGGTCCAACGATGAATTGCTGGCCCAGGTAGCTCAGGCCGTGGAATCACGCCGGCTTCGTGACGAAAACGTCCAGCTTAAGCGCGCTCTGAAGCAGCGTTTCAATTTCCCGAATATAGTCGGGAAGAGCGACAAGATGCAGGTGCTTCTCAACCTCGTCACGCAAGTTGCGCCATCACGCTCCACGATTCTCATCAGCGGCGAAAGCGGCACGGGCAAAGAACTCATTGCCAAGGCGATTCATTCTGCCTCGAGCCGCGCGGACAAAGCTTTTGTGCCCGTGAATACGGGCTCCATCCCCGTCGATCTCCTGGAGTCCCAGCTCTTCGGCCATGTGAAGGGCGCCTTTACCAGCGCCGTTGCCTCCAAGAAAGGCCTCTTCGAAGTTGCCGACCAGGGCACCATTTTCTTCGATGAAATCGCCACCATCAGCCCGGAAACGCAAGCCAAGCTTTTGCGCGTGATTCAAGAGCGCGAATTCATGCGCCTCGGCGGCACCGAGCAACTCAGAGTCGACGTGCGCATTGTAGCCGCTTCCAACGTAGAGCTCCTTACGCTGGTGCGAGAGGGCCGCTTCCGCGAAGATCTTTATCACCGCCTGAACGTAATCCACCTCCAGGTTCCGCCGTTGCGCGATCGCCGGGAAGACGTGCCCCTTCTGCTGGCGCATTTCCTGGGACGGTATTGCCACGAAAATGCCAAGCCGCTTCGGCATTTTACGCCGGCGGCAATGAAGCTTCTGATGGATTACGATTGGCCGGGCAACGTGCGCGAACTGGAGAACGTCGTTGAGCGCGCGGTGGTTCTCTCCACTCAGGAACGCGTTGACGTGGACCTGCTCCCGGAGAGCATTCGCAGCAAGGAAATCGTTCGCGGCGTGCGGCTGCAACTCTCGGAATTTCTGCCGCCCCTCCCGGGCGAACCCGGTTCGCGAGCCGCCGCAGACCATCCGCAACCGTCTTTGTTCCAGATCATGGACGAGATTGAGCGCCGCATTATCATTGACATGCTGGAGCGCACCGGCTGGAACCAGACCGAGGCCGCTGAGCGTTTTATGATTCCCCTTTCAACGCTCAATCAGAAAATCAAGCGGCTCGGCATTGACGTCCGCCGGCGCGGCCGCGGTGATGAGATGATGTCCGCCTCCATGGGGAAATAGCGTCCGCGTGTGAAGAACTTTCCTCCTGCATCTCTCGCGCGAATTAGCCCGCCTAATCGACTACACTAACTGCGGATCGTTATGGCCGAGCTAGTTCTTCGACAACCATCTGACATCGCTTCGTTCAGGGACGAATGGTCTGTCCTGCTCGAATGCGCTTCTCCGGCGCAGGACCGTCAGAAGCTTGCGGGTTTGTTTCCGACCGTGGATTGGACGCGTTTGCTCATGCTTGCGGAGGAGCATGGCGCAACGGGCCACGTCGTTTCTTGCCTGCACGATCTCGAAGTGAAAGTTGTCCCGCCTGAAATTAGCCAGTCGCTTGCCGATCGCCAGCGCGCACAGATTTTTCTTGCCATGCGGCTGATAGCAGAGCTGTTGCGCATTTTGGAGAGCTTCGCTTCGGAGGGTATCGCCGCCCTGGTCATAAAAGGGCCAGTGCTAGCGGTGCGGGCATACGCCAACCCGGCGAGGCGCAGCTATGGCGACCTGGACTTGCTCGTCCGCCACCGCGATGTTCGACGCGCAACGGAACTCATGATTGCAGGGGGCTTCGCGCCAGCCATCCCTCTCAGCGCCATCGACGCAGGGAAAATTCCCGGCCAGTATTTGTTCTCCAAGCCGGATTCAAAGCTCATCGTCGAACTGCACAACGACCGCACGCTGCGCTATTTTCCCCGCCAGCTTCCCCTGGAGGAATTCTTTGCGCGACAAGTCCGCGTGAAACTCGATGCCCGCGAAGTTCCTGCCCTTTCTGTGGAAGACGAACTCGTGCTGATCTGCGTCCACGGCGCAAAGCACTTTTGGGAGCGTTTGATGTGGGTCGCCGATGTCGCCGGGCTGGTCACGCGGGAAACGGGCATCGATTGGGGCCGCGTTGCGGATTTGGCCAAAGCACTTGGAGCGGAACGCATGCTGCACGCCGGTCTCCATCTCGCCACAAACGTGCTCGGGGCACAAATGCCCCGCAAAGCTCAAGCGACTGTCAAGGCGGATGCAGCCGCTGCACGGCTTGCGGATCAAGTTTGCAAGTGGCTGCCCGCTGCCGGTTGGGCTCCACCAAGCCTGTTCCAACGCGCCCTTTTTCGCATGCGCATGCGCGGCGATTTCATTTCCGGAACCGCGTATCTCTTGCGGCTTTCCCTTTCCCCAACAGAAGAAGATTGGAACGCAGACCCGGAGGGCAAGCGCCATGGCATTCTCGGTGCCCTCCACCGGCCCTTTCGCCTGGCGGGAAAATATGGCCGCGTCGGCAAGACCTGATACTCTAACGGATCACACGGGGTTTCTGGGCAGGCAGATTTCCGCGCCACCTAACGGCTGAACTCCTGCGAGATAATACTGGCAAACGACAAGGCCTGTTGCCAGCTTGAGAAGCGTCGCGGGAATTCGGCAGTCAGCCTGCGTGCAATCTCCTCAAGCGAAGCTCTGCCGTCCATCAGCTCGAAAGCTCTGCGGCGCAGGAGCCCCTCCTCGGAGAGTTGCGGAATGTAGTCCGCCGCCATCCTGTGAAGCTGCGTGGTAGACAACACGGCTCCGGCCAACTGCGATTGCTCAAAATGAATGACGGAGGAACCCGATCCTTCGCGCGGCTTAATGCACGTAGTCCATCGCCAAACGTACTCGTTTTCCAACAGTTTTGCCGCAAGGCCCATGCAAACGGTTTGGCCCTGCGCCAAGGCCGTGGCCTCTGTCCAGGGAAAGAAGAGAGAGCCGTACACTGTCTCAGGAACATACGGAGCGTTGGAGAAGCCCACACCCTCGGCCAAATCCGCATCGAACCACACCACAATTCCGTGCCCCGTCCCGGCGCGCTCGACTGTCCACTCGAGATTTCCCTGAACATCGGGATTTTCGACGCCGGCGTAATCGAGCGTCGTCCAGAGTCTATGCCCGGTCAAGAGCTGGCCGGGACTCACACGCACTTTCCGCACGTTGTTTACGGCGATCTGCCGTGCCGAATTCAGATTTTGGCCGAAGGGATTCCTGTCCCAAGGGTCCACTGTTTCACCGTAGGGTTTTGGAGCTTCCACGATTGCAGCCCACAACGTATCCTTTCTCGGGATCATGGTTCCGCCAGGCACAAGAAAGCGACTCCGCGCGTCTATAATGGCGGGGATATGGCGTTGAAAAAACGGCAGCACGGCGCGAAGATCGGAGAAAACGACATCGGCCCGACCGGGAAGCGTCACGCGGTCGGAAAGCTCCTCGAAAAACTGAATCTTTTCGGTGCAGTCATTGGCGGCGGCAACCTCTCGCGCCACTTGAATAATCTCACCCGGCTCGATCGCATAGACCCGACCGGCACCAAACTGGCACGCGAGCACTGCGAAAATACCCGGCCCCGTACCGATTTCCACGACGACCGATCCCGGGCGAACGCTCTTTCGCAGCGCCTCTGCGTAAGCCTCCACGCGAACGCGATCTGCGATCATCGAGCCATATGCGCCCACGTTGTACATTTGTACCTATCCGTGCACCGAGGTTGTCTTTGCCGGAACGAGCGCCATGACGCGCCTGGCATCTGTAGCAATGGCCTCACAGAGGTCAAAGATTGAGGAAGGGTCCGCTTGAGGGCGCACTCGACAGATACGGGTTTCCGCGACCACGCGGCTGAGCACCTCAAATTCTGTTCGCCGCATATCCCGGTCGAGAAGATAGTTCACATACGTATTGGCCACCAACGCCATGAATGCCTCTTCACCGGAAACCTGTTCCACAATAGGACTCTTAAGAGCCTCGTCTCGACTCTCCAGAATGTAGATCGCTCCCAAAGGCAATGGTCTCGAAGCGAAATGATGGCCGCCCTGGCCAAGCTGCATATAACGCTTGTCCCATGTGGGCGTAATGCGCGGCAGAGCATCTTCCGATCCAAATAATCTGCGGACCGAGTCCGGCCACAAGTTCACTCTGGGATAGCCCGGCTGAACAAGGAATTGTGCTCCTTTGTCGGCCAGCGCCACGACGTCATCGGAGCGCACCGGAAAGCCGTTACAGGCAAAAGCGGCAGCGGTCGTTGATTTGCCGGCCCCCGGCAGCCCCGCCAGTGCAATGGCGTGATGACCGACGGCGGTGGCACTCGCGTGGAGAGAAACTGTGCCGCGGAGGCGCAGCACAAATCCCATCACTGGTCCGAGCAAATAAGTGCAGGCATCTTCGAAAGTGTAATTTTCCAGCCAATCGGCCCACACTTCGCGCCCGTGGCGCTCAACGGCGAATCGCGCTCCGTCGCCATAGAAAAAGCCAAAATACTCTCCACCGGGGAACAGACCGGCCCGCAAGTTTGGCTGGCTGTCTCGAACGCCGTCTGAGCCGCTGTGGAAATCTTCACCAAAGGAGGGAAGTGTCGCGGGGAACGCCCACCCGTTTTTTAGCTGTATCCGTACATCGGGTGTTTCTGAATTGCGTTGAACGGGAAGCCCGGGAAGCGTCATGTTGGCCGCAAGTTGCAGCCCGTAAACCACATGGAATGCCGACAAGAGTTCCTCGAGGAGGCCGCCGTCAATTGGTCTTATTAGCTTGGCCGTCGTGCTTGGCCATGATATTGGTCGTTGCCCTAGTTAGCGCTTGGACGTCCCCGTAAACCCGGAGCATAGGTTTTTGATACGGCTTTTTTCTCTTGTCAAACTCCTGCGAATTCGACGTCACTAGGCGCCTCCAAATAAGTCTATCCCGCTGCCACCTTAGACCGCAACCAGAAGTTCAGACTGAGTGGTCGAAGATGAATCCATGCGCTCCAGGGATCCTTTTCTCCAAAAACTTTCGGAACAGATCTCCGCTCCACATATCGCCCGAGCTCGGGATCAGCTTCAAACCAATCCACCCACGCTGACTCCGGCCGCTGAAGAAGCGCGATCAACGGATCCGCCGGTAGCGGCGACTTAGGTCGCAGGCGGACCGCATCCGGCAGGATGCCCCGAGCAGCCTCGCGCAGCAACTCCTTGTCGGAACACCATGGCAGCGCCGGTAAAGCCAGCAAGAAACCAATCAATTGCAGGTCAAAAAAGGGGTGACGCACTTCCACGGGAACACCCGTTACCGTCGAATCGTATCGTTCAAACAAAGCCGCCCAGGTGGGATCAGCTATCGCTTCATAGGCAACAGGGCGAGCGGATTCATTCTGAACCGTGGCCCCTGTCAACGCTTCCCACCGCCCGCGCAAATCCAAGCGTTTTTCCAGGCCCGGATTAAGCCATACCGGGTAGTGAGGCACTTGGCTCTTGGATGCAAACCATCTCTGCCAGCGCGTGCGAACGTATAGTCGCGAAAATCGGCCCTCGGCCGTCAGATATCGAATCGCGTCAGCCAGCGTGCGGCCAAACTGCCACTTCTTGAGCAACTGCAAGAAATGAACAGAAAGCA
>Ga0134071_10000552_pt1 | contig 12498 bp, 11 predicted proteins | sample 15_taG_27_FD_94466 | JGI IMG/M metagenome (GOLD analysis project Ga0134071, IMG submission 94466) | Grasslands soil microbial communities from the Angelo Coastal Reserve, California, USA - 15_D_Rain_40cm_5_09082015 | ecosystem: Environmental > Terrestrial > Soil > Grasslands ...
AATAGTTCTGGCCTTGGCCTCGTACTAATCTAATCTTAGTAATCTTACACAGCATGCTTGTTGAGCTAATTGAAACGGTCGAGTAGCCGGGTGTTTGACGCGGTCAGCTAGTGCCATCTGTTAGTATTCAGATTTTCTGTCGAAGAGTCCGAGCCTCTTCGCCCTGAGCTCGGCCTTTCGGTATACAGCATAGGCGAATATTCCTATTCCGACTGTCGTGAGGAACAAGTATCCCAGGTCGAGAAGAGCGCTCCCTGTTGTTCCTAATCCAAAGCTGTCACGGACCGCGTCCAGGAAATATGTGATAGGTAATATTGCGCTTAACGGTTGCACCTGCGATGGTAGAGCAGTGACTGGGAAAATCACGCCTCCTAGGAGGAAGAATATGCCGGCCAGCGATTCTCCGAGTATAAACTCTAGCCTGTTGGACACGATGTTGATCGCGCTCAGCATGTAGCCGACAGCGATAAGGCCCGACACGCCTAGTAGGACCGTCGGCACTAAGAGTAACAGGTTCACCGAGAGTAGGTTGATTGGGATTCCGAGGTTGAGAATTCCATTGAATACTGCGATGCTGAAGAGTAGAGTGACAATAACGGAAATTGTTGCATTTACGACAGATACTAGTCCGCGTCCAATGATATATGGATGCAATGTTCCCGGAGAGATGTAGATGTTCTTCAGTACCTCGTATCTGGAGCGGTCGGTGTGAACCAGCCAGCCCATGTTCGTGGTAATCTGGGCGACGTATACGAAGAAGGCTGTGCTCACGATCAACCTTGCCAGATAGTCTCTCTGGAGTCCCGTGCCTGTGCTAGCTCCTATTATGACGATGAATGCTACGATTAGCAGAGACGCTAAGGGTTGGACTATTCGATAGGTTGCGAAGAGTACTGGATCCGCCCAGTTGCTCTCGACCTTCCAGCCTACCCAGAAGGATTCCCGCGCTGATTTTAGGAAATCGGCTACTGCCATCTTAATGTTAGCCTTCCTTCCCGTTTCCCAAGGTTCTCCATGTAGTTCAGGGCCATTCTAGCTACTGGGATGAGAATGGCGATGAATGCTATCAGTGCTAGTATGTGTGGCCAGACGGCCATGAGCCCTTGACCTTGTATCGTCACTCTTCGTATCGCGTCGAGTCCGACTGTCATAGGAATCAAAGTAGCGGTGACTTGTAGCCAGACTGGGATTACGGAGACATAGATCGTTGGAAAGTAGGTCCCTGAGAGAAAGAACACGGGCTCTTGAAGTAGCATGTTAGTGTGCCATGCTTCCCGGCCGTAGAGCATGTAGAGTGATGCGAAGACCATTCCGAGCCCATAGAGCGAGATAACTGTGAGGAGGAAGACGAGTCCTGCTACAAGTAGGTCGTGAACTTGGAACGGTACTTGGAATACGAAGACTCCCAGGAGTATTATCCCGGTTGCACGGAGTGAAGTATTGATTGCTCCGCCCATTGCCATGCCGAGGAGCACCGACATTCTGGAGACCGGGGCAACCATATACATTTCCAGGTTTCCCATCTCTTTCTCCCAGAACCATTGAGCGGACATATTCCAGAGGATGTTCGTCCAGAACGCAATCATAGCTCCTCCAATGATAACCGCGGCCCCTAGGCTCGGCGGCAAACCGAGTGTCTTGTAAAGGATGACATAAGCTCCTATCGTTAGTACCGGGAGGACTACCTCTGCGATATAGTGGGTTAGCTCACGGTTTCCTCCTTTGATGCGGACCCACATCCTCGCCTTGGCGGCCCGCATATTTGCCGTGATCTCGTCGCGAAGAGTGGGACTGACCAGTGTCATTGTAATCCTTTACCTACCAGGTTGATGTAGACATCTTCAAGCGTCGGTTCTGATTTGCCCATGTTCAGTACTCTGGAACCATTCCTGTTGATGGTGCTGAGGAGGTCCGACATTACGGATTCATCCTCGAGCACGAGTTTCAGTGTGCTGGTTCCAGTCTCGATATTGCTGACCTCTGAGACTCCGATGACTCCGGGAACTGTCTTCAGCGTGTCTAGTTCTTGGATGTTAGGAGTGACTTCGATCTTCCATGAGGGTCGACTTGCAATTTTCGCCTTGAGCTTCTGCGGAGTGTCGCATGCGAGTATCCTGCCTTGATCGATGATCCCGACGCGGTTGCACATTTCATCTGCCTCCGCCATGTAGTGTGTGGTTAACAGGACGGTCTTCGTGCCGTCGGTCATCCAGGACTTGATCATAGTCCGTAGTTGTTTCGCGGAGAGCACGTCGAGTCCCAGGGTGGGTTCGTCGAGAAATACGACGCTTGGATTGTTGATGAATCCTCTGGCGAGGTTGAGTCGTTGCTTGTACCCTGTGGATAATTTGCTCATTCTAGTGTCGATGTAATTGTCGAGGCCGAGTTGTGTGACGAGGTTCTTGATCCTCTCGTTGGCGCCCTGTCTTGATAGTCCGTAGAGTTGTGAGAAGAACCATAGGTTTTCTTTGACGCTGAGTATTCCGTAACCGGGGGTCTCGCCCCCCGAGACGAGGTTAATTATTTTGCGGACTTTGGACGCGTTCTTGGACACTTCCAATCCCTTGACATACGCCTCACCGCTTGTTGGAAGAAGCAAAGTGGCGAGTATCTTGATCATCGTCGTCTTCCCGGCACCGTTGGGACCAAGGAGTCCGAAGATCTCTCCCTCCTCTATTGCAAGGTCAACACTGTCCAGTGCGACAACGTCCCCCGCTCCAGGAACTCCTTTGAAGACTCGTCGTAGGGCACGGGTCTCGATGGAGATGTCTCGTTTCAAGACAGTTCCTGAGCGGTAGCCCTTTCAGATAAGATTTGTTTGAGCGTGGGACTGAGACGCCAGGCAGTGTCTCTAGCCTAGGCAAGTCTTAACATAGCACTTTGACGTGCAATAGGGACATGTTGAGTCAGAGGACTCTATCACTAGAAGTCAGAGACTTCAAACCGGCAGATTATGAAAGGCTAGTGGAGGTCTTCAACTCCAATTTTCCCGATTATACACGGAGTGTAGTGGAGACACGTAGCAGGGACGAGAGTATCGACAAAACAAAGTATCATCTCAAGCGATACTCCTTCGTTGACAAGAACACCGGATCGATTGTTGGATTCGGAGAAGTGTCCCACATTACGGACATGTATCATCCAAACAAATTTGCCCTCAACATATACGTCGAACCTAAACGGCATGGGCAAGGGATCGGACGCGCGGTCTATCAGAGGTTGACTGACCACCTGAAGAGCTTGGATGCCGTTACCGCATGGGTCCAAGTCAAGGAGGACTTGCCACAACAGATCGGCTTCTTCCAGAGACGAGGCTTCAAGGAATCGATGAGGGTATGGGAATCTCGACTGCCGGTTTCATCTGTAAACACTGCACAGTTCAAGGAGTATCCTACCAAGGTTGCAAGGCGCGGAATCACGATTAGTACTCTTGCCGAGGAGAGGGCCGTCGACCCCGATGCGACCAAGAAGCTCCACGAAGTTGTTCAGTCGATTGCAGAGGACATTCCGCAACCCTCCCCATACACACGAGTATCCTATGAACAATGGGAGGCTTTCGAGTTGAAGAACCCAAGTCTTCTACCTGATGGGTATTTCATTGCGAAAGACGGTGATCGATATGTGGGACTGAGTGTGGTCTGGAAGAGCGATACAGAGCCAAGGAGCCTCTATCAAGGGAACACTGGCGTAATCCGAGAGTATCGCGGAAAGGGTGTGGCTGTCGCTTTGAAATTGAAGGTAATCGAGTATGCACGCGAGCATGGCTATGAGAAGGTGAAGACATGGAATGCTTCGAATAATGCTGCTATGTTGGCTGTGAACACGAAACTGGGGTTCAAGCGGCAAATTGGCTGGATATTCCTAGAGAAAGACCTTGCATAGCAAAGTCAAGACCGAATCCAAGAGTCAACTGCCCATCCTCAATTTGCAGGGGTCTGCCCGTGAGACGGGGATCGAACATGGAGAGAGGATGCGTCCAGAGATCAAGCACAATCTCGCGGTCTACTTCAAGCGATTTAGGAACGAGACAAAGCTCTCTAGAGAGCAAGTCCTCCAGAGGGCTGCGAAATATCTTCCAGTTATCGAACGAACGGCACATGCTTACGCGGAAGAGATGAAGGGAGTCGCCCAAGGCTCTAACTCGGATCTTCTCGACATCGTCGCTTTGAACGTCCGCTATGAGTTGATGTACAGCCAGTACTCCAAACTGGGCGTCCCAGCAGTCCAAAGTACCGATGGTTGCACGGCCTTCGCCATTGCACCCGAAATGTCAGAGAACAAGCATGTATTGATGGCTCAGAACTGGGACTGGATACCGGAAGTGGATGGGCTTTTCCTAAGAACCGTGAATGGCGACGAACCCGGCGTCATTTGTTTCTCCGAAGCAGGGGTTGTGGGTGGTAAGATCGGGATCAATTCCGAGGGACTTGGCCTAATGATCAATGGATTGGTCTCGAACAAGGATGACTGGTCTAGGTTGGAGAAGCCGTTCCACGTTCAATGCTGGGAAATCCTCCGATCAAAGAGCCTTGAGGACGCTGTGAGAATAATATCCGATGGACAAAGATCATGTTCCGCAAACTTCGTCCTAGGACAGCAAAAGAGTCCCGGGAAGGCTGCCATAGTCGATGTTGAATCGGCCCCAGCGTCGGTAAACCAAATCTTTCCAGAGAATGGAGTGATCGCTCATACGAACCACTTCTGCGACCCAGCATCCGTCGGCATTAGCCAGGTAATCGACGAAGAATGGAGGTCAACCCTGACACGGTACGATCGGATCTCGAAGTTGCTCAATGATCATGTTGCTGGAAAGGTGAAGTTCAGTATGGAGACGGCGAAGACCTTGCTCAGAGATCATCATGGACGACCAGACTCACTCTGCCGGCATCCGAATCTAGCGCTTGCGGAAGATGATCGTTACAAGTCGGTGGTTTCTGTGGTGATGGACTTGAAGGAAAGGAAGTTGTGGGCGACAGACGGGTCTCCGTGCGAGAACGACTATCGACTGATCGGGTTCTAGCACTGACGTCCCGGAATGCCCACTCTCGAGAGCTCTTCGGTCTAGGCTCGGTTCTGGGCTTCCATTCGCCTGCGCAGTTCTTCGGAGGATACGTCTTCCTTATGCGTGGCAATCCACCATTGGTTACCCACTGGATCAGCCACCCCTCCTGCCCGGTCGCCGTAGAATTCGTCCTTCAACTCCCTCACAGGTTTTGCACCTGCCTGTAGTGCACGCTTGTACACTGCATCAACGTCTTCGACGTACACGTAGAGCATGGTTGGCATGGGCTTCGACTGGGCATTGGCTTCGCCCATCATTACCACCGAGTCTCCAATTCGTACTTCTGCATGGCTGATCGTCCCGTCGGGACGCGGCACCCGTTCTAATTCCGTAGAGTTGAATGTCTTTTGCAGGAACTCGAGTAGTTTTGGCACTCCCTCTACCACAAGGTAGGGAGTGACAGAGTGATAACGTTCAGGGACAGGCTTCACTTTGGTCGTAACTGGTTTCATCATAGCTTAAGCGTCACGAATTGACTGGATAAAAAGGTAGACCCTGATGAATGTGAAAGTAATGTTGGGCTGGCTTGTGGTGTACCCTTAGTATTTGCCGCGACGTGATCCTTGCAACCTCCAATCCGCACGGTGCTTTCCCTGCCGCGGCCGATAGCCTCGGTGATCCCCTGAAGGTCCACTCCTTTGAGGCTCAGGACCCCGATCTCTATTGTCGTCATTCCGTTCTCCTTCACTCTGCTTGAATTCTCGTGGTCGGTAGCCTTCGCGTGGTTTGAAATCTCTTGACCCGCCGGCGTCCCGGGGTCCGAACCCTCTCGGCCTCTCGCCTTGAGGTCTGAACTCGCGTGGCCGCTGATCTCTTTGACGGAATTCTGGTCGTGGCGCTCCCCGCTCCATATAGTTGAACCCAGAAAGTCGCTCTCTTGAGAAGGAATAGCCCAGGTCATTCTCGATATTCTTTAGATCCTTGGCCTCTCTCGGACCTACGAGACTGATCGCTTCACCAGCCTCCTCGACCCTTGCTGTCCTACCGACACGATGAATGTAACTGGTGGACGTGTCGGGCACATCATAGTTTACAATGTGAGTTATTCCTTGGATGTCGAGTCCACGGGCTGCGACGTCTGTTGCGACAAGGATTCTTTGGCGTCCGGCTCGGAATCCCGCCAGTGCGGCTTCACGCATGGACTGGGTTTTCCCTCCATGTATTAGTCCGACCTTCAAACCCACTTGTCCCAACTCGTCCGCCAACTTATCCGCTCGCCATTTTGTTCTTGTGAATACGAGCACGGATTTCATCTCGGGATGACGAATCAGTTCCGTCAACAATTTGCTCTTCAGATGATCTGGAACCTGATAGACGGTGTGACGTATCGTCTCTGGAGGCTGATCTTGTCGGCCGACGCTGAAGCGTACGGGATCGTGCATTATCTCTCTCGCGAGACGTTCTACTTCTCTAGGGATTGTTGCCGAGAAAAGGAGTGTTTGGCGTCTTTTGGGTAGGATGCTGATGATCTGCTTGACATCTGGTAAGAAGCCCATGTCCAACATTCGGTCCGCCTCGTCGAGAACTAGCACATCTAGGTCCCTGAGGTCGATGGTCCCCCTGCGAATATGGTCCAATAATCTTCCCGGTGTGGCGACGATAATTTCGATCCTTCCGCGTAATGCTCGTCGTTGGGCTTGAAGACTGACGCCACCGTAGACAACGAATCCTCTAACTCTGGTCCCTCGTGCAAGACCTTGCAGCATAGACTCGGTCTGCACGGCTAATTCTCTGGTGGGTGAGAGGACAAGGACGTGAGTTCCAGGATAAGGCGGTCGACTCAGAAGATTCTGAAGTATCGGCAGTAGAAAGGCTGCGGTTTTTCCTGACCCTGTTCGAGCAGAGCCTATGACATCACGCCCTGCTAGAATCGCCGGTATAGTCTCAGCCTGTACTGCAGTTGGGGAACTGTACCCTAATTGTTGAACGACCCTCAGCAATTGAGGGTTGAGCCCAACCTGGCCCCATCCAACGGTCGATTGCATGTAAACGTCTACAACCATGTCCAGGAAGGGTACTACAAGAACTAGCTATTGGGACAGAGGCAGGCCTGCTTCGGGTGGGAGGAACGAATCAAAAAAGGGGGACGGCGGGACTTCGGACTAAATTACAGACCGAGTCCTGCGCCAAGAGTGTAGATCGCATTTGTCGTTATTGTTTCAGTATTGCCGTCTGCCAGGGTGGCTGTAAACGATACTTGATACACGCTACCGATTGTTAGGACGAGTCCCAGGGGGACACTTGTTGATGTGGCAGTGTCAGTTATTCCCGGTAGCAATGGATAGTAATTCGCCCACGTAACTGTCCAGGGTAACCCACTGACTTGTATGGAGACAGACGTTATTGCTACTGTCCCTGTGTTTGTTACGTCTACCTGATAAAGGGGCTGGGGCTGTCCGTTGGCGCTTAGGTTAGTCTGCTCAAAGGCTTGTGCTGCGATATTGAAGTGTTTGTTCTGCTGGATGAGGGTTGAACCACCTGTTTGAACCGCGATATCCGTATGAGAGCAGTCGACAGAATTGCTTAGGCTCTGTGTGCAAACGTAAGTTCCGGAATTGCGCCTGGTCGCGGGTTCTAGTGCTGAATTGACGAATTGATCATTGGTGTAGATTATGGTGGCAAGACCAGTGGTCGGGCTCGCAGCGACTCCGAAATCGTCGAGAAGGTCCCTGTTACCAGTGCATGCAACACCTGACTCGCACACTCCTCCATAGTGGATTATTCCCGAGGCTGCGACTTGGGTCCAAGGACTGTTAGGTGTCAGGGCCGCGAGGTTCTGGGAAAAGTATACCTGCCATGCTGCACTGTTCGGATATGTATCAGGATGGTCTACTCCGTTGTAGAAGCTGGTGCCGTACCACACAACATCCAATGTTCCTGCGCTCCCCGCCGCGCTCCATGGAAAAATTGCGGTTGACGAGGGGGCCTTGTTGATCTGGTAGGCTTTGGACCAGCTTTGACCGAAGGTTCTCGAGAAACTGTAGTATAGGTTGTGGTCGTCAGAGTATACGGCGTAAACATTCCCTCCGCTGTCTACGCTCACGTTGATGAATTGATGGCCGTAGTCTAGATTAGTATTTGGGTTATTGTATACCGTGTAGTCGGTGAACGTTTTGCCACCGTCGATTGATACGCCTACCCAGACTGTATGCACATGGCACGAGATAGTACAAGCGGCTAACTCTGCAGCATTTGCTATCGAGCTGAACACTTGGTAGATGACATGATTGCTGGGGTCGATGGCTAAGTTGCCGATGACATTGTTGTAGCCCGCAAATATCGCAACATGCGCATTGTCGAACGCGTTGGCAACTTGCGTGAATGTTGCTCCGCCGTCGTAGCTGCAATCCACAAAAATGTTGTTCGTTGTGCCGTACGCATGATAAGACAGGCAGACCTTGCTTGTTCCGTCGGCAGCGATCCACTCCCGGTCGTCAACCGGAATGGTCGCCCCGGTCGGGTTGTTGAACCAAGTGGCCCCGCCGTCTCTGCTAGTGGCAACGTAGACGTTTGCTAGAGGAGGTGTCGTCGCGAGGCTGGCGACATAGATATTGTAGAAGCCTTGCGAGTTCTTTTGTGGCGCTACTGCTAGATCAGTATCCCCTCCAGCTGGGGAAAAGCCCACTGGTCCAGTTCCATTGGAAATGCTGTCGGGTAACGGCAATGTGGTGAAGTGTTGCCCTCCGTCTGTCGACTTCCATGCAAATGTACCGCCACACTGTCCGCCGATCACGCAAAACACGTTCTCGGATGAGCCGTAAAAGTTGCCCGATTTGTCAGCCCGGATCGCGGGCTCACCTTCAGTGTTCTGGCATGTCCTCGAAGCGTTCGGGCAAGTTGTTCCGACGCTAAATCTGGGTGTGTTGAACGGGTTGCCAGCTAGCTCGTAGTTGTTGAATGTTGCAGCCGTTGCAACTGTCGCGGTACCCGACGCCTTGTTGTCCGCATTGCCACTGTGTACTGCAGCCGTTACAAATATTGCACTTGTCAGAATGATGATGCTGAGAAGAGTTGCTTTCGTTGTTTTTTTACTTTCCACAATTTTCATGATACCCGATGCGAAAAATCTTGGTTATAACGAATGTTCTTTGTTCGGAAATTTCGACAATCGAGAATCTCGTATTCCGAAATATCATTGGCCGATACTTCCATTTGCACAAATTCAAGTGCGGAGAGCTCCTCACAACTATTTCTTCGGCCGAGTAACAACCCGCACATACTAGATATATGAGGAGATTCCGTCGGTTGACGATCCCCTAGTTTGATTCCGTCGGAAACCGAGACTCGACTTAGAATCACTAATCTCTTGGATCTGGAAGAGCGTGCAAAGCAAAGTCTCGACCCTGCAAGCTACGATTTCATCGCTGGAGGCGCGGGTGCTGAGCTTACCATCAAGGCGAACAGGGAAGCATTCGAAAGGATAGGGATCATACCAAGAGTCCTAACCGGAATCAAGCACGTAGACACCTCGACAACATTATTCGGTCATAGATTGTCGATGCCGATCTATTTGACTTCGATGTCAAACCATGGAGTTGCGCACCCTTCAGCGGAGGTCGGTAGCGCCGAAGGGGCGAGAAAGGTGGGAGCACTATTTGTTGCGGCGACCGGCTCGAACAAAACGATCGAGGAGATCGCTCAAGCGTCGGGATCGAGCCCACACTGGTTCCAGTTGTACTACAACAAGGATGCGGAGATCAACAGGAATCTGATCCAGAGAGCCGAGAAAGCGGGATACTCTGCCATTGTGATGACTGTCGATCTACCTGTATTGGGATTGCAGGACCGTGATTTCAGGAATCGCTTTGTTGTACCTTCTGATCTGAAACGCGCCAACATTGCGTCGGAGAAGTTTATGGCTGCGACTAGAAACTTGCTATCTCTCGTTTCTGGGGTGAAGGATGATTTGAGCTGGGACGATTACGAATGGACTCGCAAGAATACCAAGCTGCCGGTCCTGATCAAAGGAATCCTCTCTCCTGAAGACGCTGAGGAAGCGGTTAGACGCAGGGTCTCAGGGATCATTGTTTCTAATCATGGGGGCAGACAATTGGACACTGGGATTGGGGCCATTGCTGCTTTGCCACGGATCGTCGAAAGAGTAACCGGCAGGACGAAGGTTCTGTTTGACAGTGGGGTAAGACGAGGAATCGACGTATTCAAAGCATTAGCCTTGGGAGCCGACGCCGTTGGAGTGGGACGACCAATCCTCTATGGTCTCAACGTTGCGGGGCCAGAAGGCGTAACAGCGGTACTGGAACATCTAAAAGCTGAGCTCGTGAACGTGATGCGACTTTCCGGCGTTTCAAGTCTAGCAGGTATTGGGCTCGAGTACGTCAGCCTGAGTTAGGCGAGGAAAGTCGAAAATGGGAGACTTTGTTTGGATAGGTTCGCTTCGATCATATCGAATGGACTATTGATCTCACTGACCCGGCCAAGGAGTACCGTCAATTCGTTAGAATTTCACATCTCCGGTCTTTGCTAGGACCCGGAAAGCGTTCAAAGTTACCCACTTGCTTGGCTCGCCAATCTCCTCAACCTTGACAGGTGCCGTTCTCCGCTCTGGGGGCTTGTCTACTTCTCTAAACCAGTCGCCTTCTAGGTTCCATCGACCATCAGGCCTACGCTTCGACAATAACAAGTGGACTGCACTCCTAGTCCTCTCATCATCGCCATAGCCCAGCCTTGTCAAGACACGTAACCCGTGGAGAACATCGTAATAGTAGTACATCGGAAAGTGTAGTCGGGTAAAGGAGGAGTTGGTGTCCCGCCAGTGATGATTATCCGACTTGTATAGATGGTGCATCAACAAGAACTCCGCACCGTTTTCAACCGACTTCTTCATCCTCCGAGTCCACTTGCCACGCCGAATTTCCGAATAGGCCCATAACGGCTCGATAGTGCTCATGAACGAGCTGTGCTTCACTTTCTTCTCTGGGAAGTCACAGTTCCAACCACCATCCTCTAATTGCTGGGCGGGCAGCCAATCAATTGCCTTCCTCACTCTCCGATCATTCGCGAAACCTAGTCTGATCAGTGTGCGAATCATGTTGCCCGTCAAACATGGTTCGTCCCATCGTTTCCCTCGGACCTCAAGTTTGCTGGGACATGCGAAAGAACCCGACTCGAGTTGGTGTAGATCCAGAAATCTCTTAACCTCGGCCTTGATCCTATCATCAACCGGCACAGCCAGCTCGGCCAAAAGCATCAACGGCCAGACCGCGGAGGTCCATTTAGGACGGTAACACGTTTCCTTCGGCGGCCAGAATCCCTCTCTTTGCTGTCCCATGATCTTCCGGACAAGAAGAGAACCTGGAATTTTTTTCCTAGCGGCCAGCACGTCTACATCTTTTGCTCCTCGATGAAGCAGTTCGGTCAGTGCTAGGTATCGCACTGATGGATTACTAGGCTCGAGTAACCATTGCAGCGTCGTGTCCTTCGCGGTCGTCAAGGTTTGCTAGTCGCCAGGTTTCGTGGGCAGAGGTGGCAGGCGTGGTTTCTCTGTGCCCTCATAGACGATGAGATTCTTGGCCTCAAGAATTTCCTGCAGCTTGGTCACCGCGATGTAAACTTGGATCTCCTTCTTGGCGCCGGTACAAACGAGCTTGCCGCTCGTGAATACGAGAATCACGACCCTCGGTTCGTCCATGCGGTAGATTAGTCCTGGAAACTGCTCAGGCTCGTACATGGTCTTCTTCAATCCATAAACCGCCTTCTCTAGGTCGATGTGTCCTCCCAGTCCACAGGAGGCGACAATATTCTGAATCACGATCTCCGGCCTGCCAATGATAACGATGCCACCCCTCTTCAGCTCGTCAACGACCTTCAACACCGCCTTCCGTGCTTGGCGTTCAGATTTTGCGCCGGTGCAAACCATCTTTCCAGAACTGAAGATTAGAGTCGCGGTCTTTGGCTGCTTTAGCCGAAAGACGAGTCCTGGAAACTGCTCGGGACGATACTCGACCCCTGGAAAGATCCGGACGATCGCGTTGAGGTCTATGCGCTGCTTGAGCGTCGCAGAAGCGACAACATTCTCGATATTGATGAATGCCTTACCCTGGTCAGACAATACCTGTCAGGTTCCACCTTGAACGTTCAAGTCGTCCCGTCCGCCGGAGTATAATAGACCTCCTTATAGACTCGGTCACGTTTTCCGAGCTATTGCGTCGGCAGCCCCTTGTTGAGGCAAGAACTCTCCAAGACCGCAGTGGGCGAGTCTGCGACATCCTTGACGTGGAAGTGAAGCCTCTCTATTTTCTCTGTCCAAAAAGCTCCGTCTTCTGCACTGACTATGGACGAGTCCGTGGAGTTGCGACTCATTTTCTGGTGCGGCTGCCGGGATTCGAACCCGGGTTCCCGGCTGGCTCCGCGCCTTTTGATGGGGCTTGGGAAGCCGGTGTCATAGACCAGATAGTCCCCATACACCCTGCCTAGAG
>Ga0134071_10000559_pt1 | contig 12470 bp, 11 predicted proteins | sample 15_taG_27_FD_94466 | JGI IMG/M metagenome (GOLD analysis project Ga0134071, IMG submission 94466) | Grasslands soil microbial communities from the Angelo Coastal Reserve, California, USA - 15_D_Rain_40cm_5_09082015 | ecosystem: Environmental > Terrestrial > Soil > Grasslands ...
CCGATCGACATCGTGTTCGGCATGCAGGAGTACGGCGAGAGCTCGCAGATCATGTGGGCCTTCTTCTTGTGATGCGCCCATATCGCCTTGCCCACGAGCATGTCGCCCTCGCCGCCGTCCAGGCGGCTGTGGAAGTACGGCGCGGCCAGTCGCCGGAGCTCGAACTGGTTGGGCATCTCGTGCGGCAGGTCCGCCAGCGCACGGCGCAGGCGATTGAACGTCAGGCGGTAGATGGCCTGCGCGACACGGCCGAGCGCCAGCTTGAGGCGTGCGCCCTTCTCGATCCCGCGATAATCCTCGAACCGCTGCAGGCCGTGCCGCAGCAGGTAGTCCATCCACACCGAGATGCCCGCCGGATAGACCTCGGCGCCCTCGCTCTCCAGCCAGTGGTGGATGTTGTAGTTCGGATCGCCCTCCACCGTCTGGAGATAGAACTCGCCGGTGATCTTCACCGTCGGCTTCACGCGCAGCCGGTCGACCTCGATCGCGGCGAACGTGTCGTGCACATGGCGCAGCGCGCGCGTGAAGTAGCGCGTGGTGAGATGCCAGGCGACCGAGCGATACGGCGAGCGCTTCGGACGGTCACGAAAGACGCCGTAGAGGTATTCGATGCTGTCCTTCACCACGGCGTCGGTGGCGCCGGGCACGACCTCGTAGGGGCGCACCTGGTACTCGAGGTCCTGTACGAGATCCGTGACGAAGATCCCCCAGAGGAGGCCCAGCGTCAGCGGCAGGTTCAGGTCGAGCCCGTCGCCCATCGCCGCCTTCTGGTCGAGCTGGTCCTGGGCCATGAGGAACATCCGGAAGGCGCCGAGCCCGCTGTTGCGCAGCGCCAGCTCGTAGCTCTGGTGGTACTGGCCGAAGCGGCAGGCGCCGCACGCGCCCGCGGTGAGGTAGACGTACCGCTTGTTGAGCTCCTCGACCCCGATGCGTGACGCCTCGCCCTTCAGGAAGTTGACGAGGTTGCCGGTCGTGAACGACGTCGGGCAGCACTGGCCGATGTCGGCGACTTCGCGTCCGGTCAGGAGGTCGTCCTTGGTGGCCATGGGCAGGATGCGCGCGCGATAGCCGGCGCCCTCGAGCACGGCCTGCAGAACGCGCTCGGCGCGCCAGTGCAGGCCGCCGAAGAGGATCGTGACGGAGTCGCGCTCCTGTCGCGTGAATGGACGGGGCGTGTACGCGCGATAGTGCTCAGTGGTGACCGTGGCCATTGCGCTCTCCATTGCCGTTGGCGGCCCTCGCGTACCGGTGCAACCACGCTTCGAGCAGTCCGACGTCGGCGAACCCGGGCAGCCGCCGGATGGTCTCGTCCACCCGGCGGGCCGCCACGCGGCCGTCGGCGTCGCCGAAGAGGTATCGTGCCATGAATCGCAACTCTGTGTCGGGCTGTACGCCGCTGCCGACAGGGGCCCAGAAGCGGTCGATGATCAGCCGCGCGACGCGCGCCACCGCGCGGCGCCCCAGGCGACGCTCCGCCTGGCGATAGTAGAAGAAGAAGTGCCGCGACTCGTCGAGCGCGATCCGCTCGAGCAGACTGGTCAGCACGGGATGGCTCGCGACGGCCATCAGCCGGCGGTAGGCGGTCAGCGTCGTGAGCTCGTTGATCGCGCCCCACGTCATGTGCACCGCGCAGAAGTCCGGCCACGCCCGCGAGAGCAGCGCGGTCAGGCGCGCCTGCAGCCACTGCGGGAACGACTCGCTGCCGCGCGGCCGCGCGCGCTCGCCCACCGGATGGCCGGCGGCGTCCAGGAAGCGCGCGAGCGCCAGGCCGTGGAAGGTCTCCTCGTAGAGCCAGCACGCGAGGAACGTGGAGACGTCGGGATCGTCGATCGCGCGCGTGGCCAGCAACGCGCGCGTGTAGATGATCGTGTGGATCTCGATGTCCTGCATGTAGCGCAGCGTGCGGATCGTCTCGGGCGAGACGGCGTGATGGGGAACCGCCGCCCAATCGATCTCGGCCAGATCGATCGCTCGTGACCGCGCCACCCACGCATCGAGGTCGAAGGCCGGCATGCGGTGTCGTTTCAGTTAAAACCGTCGCGCGATCCTGGGCAAGAAATACTTGCGCGCCATCACCCAGGATTACGGAGGATGGCCGGCGGGCGGATGCGGCGTCCGCGGGCCCGCGATGGGGGGGCGCGAGGCCGAGCCGGCGGCTCAGTCGCGGCGGCCGGCGCCGCCGTACGTTCCGCCGCCGCGGGCGCGGTCGCGGCGCCGCGCGCCGGGGATGACGACGCCGGCGATCACCGCCAGGACGATCACCAGGCCGGCGATGAGGAGCGCGGCGTCGACGGGCAGCCCGAGGATCCGCCGCCCGGGCCGCACCTCTCCGGGGTTGGGTTGCTCGCCGCGCTGCACGACGCCGCGGTCCTTGGGCCCGGCGGCGCCCGGCGCGTTCTGCTCCCGGTTCATGCCGGCGGCGGGCCGGTCCTGGGCGAGGGCCGAAGTCGCCACGGCGATGGCGATGAGCACGGCCGGGACAACGCGCGACATGAGCGAGCCCTCCTGAGCCTCTTTCGAGCAAGGGAAGTGCCAGCGGGCTCAGCGAGCCTCGAGACGGAGCTCTTTGGCGCGGTAATCGATGCTGACGCGGAACGCCTCGATGAAGTTCGCGCCGAGGAAGCCGTCGACGACGAACGGAAATTCCAGGGACGTGACGACGCCGGTGAGGTGCTCGACGACGTAGTCACCGACGCGGAGCGGCGGCAGGAGCACGAGAGGGCCGCGGACCGCCGGCCCGACGCCCATGAGGGGCAAGACGGGGGCGTCGGCCGGAACGGCGATGCCCAGCCGTCGGGCCGCGTCAGAGCTGAGGACACTCGCCTGCGCGCCGGTGTCGAAGACCATGGTGAGATCCTGGCCATTGATGGACACCGGAACCAGAATGATGTTGGCCTTGAACGTGGCCGCGACGCGGGTCGGATCGGGACTCGACGTCGGTCGCGTGACCCGCACGCTCTCTCGGCGCACGATGGGCGAGGCGCCGTCCACCGGGAGCGTCACCTCGATGGGCGCCGTGAACGCGTCCCCGGCGGCGCGACCGGCGACGACGATGCGCCAGCTCGGGCCCTCGGCAAAGCGGCAGGCGGCTGCGTCGTCGAGACACGCCAGCAGCGTCGCGAACGACAGTCGGGATTCGCTCCCCGGCGGCACCGTCGTCTGCAGCGTTCCGGTCATCTCGCTCAGCGGCAGGCCGAAATACGTGATGGCGGCGCCGTAGCTCTCGAGCGTCAGAGCCTGCGCGCCGGTGTTCTTCACCGTCAGCGCGAACTCGTGCCGCGCGTGGCGCTTGCCGTCCACGCTCGCAACGTTCTGCTGAACGTCGGTCGCCCGCCACGCGAGCGGCCCGCTCCGACCCTCGAGGTCGCCCCCGGTTGCGACGGGCGTGATCGTCAGCCCCATGAACAGCGCCGCGCAAGGCGACTTCCAACCCATCGGTGGGCTCCTCTGGACGTGCCTCCCCCTGCTCCCAGTCCATCGCGCCTGTCAAGGGCGCTTGACGGCCCGGCCTCGATCGTGATCTAAGCGGGCGTGGTCCGCGCCGCACTCTGTCCCGGAGGTCACCCATGAAGCTCGAGGTCGAGCGGCTGGAGAGCCTGTACACGACGATGGTGAAGATCCGTCGCTTCGACGAGAAGACGGCGGAGCTGTTCGTGCAAGGCCTCGTGAAAGGCACCGCGCACTCCTATGTCGGCGAGGAAGCCGTCGCCGCGGCCGCGTGCGCCAACCTGCGCGAGGACGACTACATCGTCGGCACCCACCGCGGCCACGGCCACTGCATCGCCAAGGGCGCGCGCGTGGACCGCATGATGGCCGAGCTGTTCGGCCGGGTGGACGGCTATTGCCGCGGGCTCGGCGGCTCGATGCACATCGCCGCGCTCGACCTGAACATCCTCGGCTGCAACGGCATCGTGGCCGCGGGGCTGCCCATCGGCAACGGCGCGGCGCTGGCCGCGCGCCTGCGGAAGACCGACCGCGTCGTCATCGCGTTCTTCGGCGACGGCGCCTCCAGCCAGGGCGTCGTCCACGAGTCGCTCAACCTGGCCGCCGTGTGGCGGCTGCCGATCGTGTTCATGTGCGAGAACAACCAGTACGCGCTCTCGACCTCGTCCAAGCGCACGATCGCCGGCGAGTCCATCGCCGGGCGGGCGCGCGGGTACGCGATCCCCGGCGTGAGCGTGGACGGCAACGACGTGCTGGCCGTCTACGAGGCCGTCCAGGCGGCGGTGGCGCGGGCGCGCGCCGGCGAGGGCCCGACGCTGGTGGAGGCGCTGACCTATCGGTGGGGTGGCCACAGCATGCGCGCGAACCTCCCCGACTACCGCACGAAGGAGGAGGAGCGCCGGTGGATGGAGCGCGATCCCATCGCGCGGCTGCGCGGCGAGCTCGAGCGCCGCGGCGCGTCCGTCATGCGGCTCAAGGAGCTGGAGGAGTCCATCGAGGTGGAGATGGACCGCGCCGTCGCCTTCGCCACCGCGAGCGCGGAGCCGAGCGTGGACGTGATGGAGTCGTCGGTCTACGCGCCGCACGCGTCGGCGGCGGAGCCGGCCGACCGCACCGGGCCCGAGCGCACGATGGCGGAGGCGATCAACGAGGCGCTGCACGCCGAGATGGCGCGCGACGAGCGCGTGTTCGTGATGGGCGAGGACGTCTCGCTCATCGGCGGCATCTTCGGCGTCACGCGCGGCCTGCGCGAGAAGTTCGGCGAGGACCGCGTGCGCGACACGCCGATCTCCGAAGCCGGCTTTCTCGGCGCCGGCGTGGGCGCCGCCATCGCGGGCCTGCGTCCGGTCGTCGAGATCCAGATCTGGGATTTCATCGCGGTGGCCATGGACCAGGTCGTGAACCAGGCGGCGAAGTTCCGCTACATGCTCGGCGGCGGACCGACCGTGCCGCTGGTGATCCGCGGACCGCAGGGCGGCGGCATCCGTCTGGCCGCCCAGCACTCGCAGTGCCTCGAGGCGTGGTTCGCCCACGTCCCGGGGCTGGTCGTGGTCGCCCCCTCCACGCCGTACGACGCGAAGGGGCTCCTGACCTCGGCGATCCGGGACGACAATCCCGTCATCTTCCTCGAGCACAAGGCGCTCTACGCGGCGAAGGGCCCGGTGCCTGCCGCGGCCTACGCGATCCCGCTCGGCCGCGCGGACGTCAAGCGCGAGGGGACCGACGTCACCGTCGTCGCGACGCAGGCGATGGTCGCGCGCGCGCTGGCGGCCGCCGCCGACCTCGAGAAGGAGGGCATCAGCGTCGAGGTCGTCGACCCGCGGACGCTGGTGCCCCTCGACGAGGCGACGATCCTCGCCTCGGTGCGCAAGACGCACCGGCTGGTGGTGGCGCACGAGGCGGTCAAGCGCAGCGGCTTCGGCGCCGAGCTGGCGGCCATCGTGGCGGAGAAGGCGCTCGACGATCTCGACGCGCCGGTGGTGCGGGTCGGCGCGCGCGCGGTGCCGATGCCCTACAACGACGCCCTCGAGCGCGCGACGATCCCGACTCAGGCCGACATCGCGGAGGCGATCCGGTCCCTGCTCTGAGCGGCGGGCCGGCGCCGCGCGGAGGCCGGCGGGGCGACGACCGCCACCTCGACGGCGGCGGTCGGCCCCAGCGTGCGCGCGGCCAGCTCGACGACGCCGGCGGTGTCCGGGTCCCGTGGGTCCATCGGCAGTCTCACGCGCCACCCGCCGCGCGCGCGGTGCACCGTCGGCGCCACGATGGCGCCGAACTCGCGATGGATGGCGTCGGTCACCTCGATCTGCCGCGTGATCACGGCGGCGCGCCGGCGCTCCAGCGCGTCGACGAGCTTCAACAATCCCACCATCGCCGCCACCGGCAGACCGACCACCGCGAGCACGCCCGCCAGCGCGGTCATCGCGCACCTCCCGAGAGCGCGAGCACCGGGACCCGCACGCGGGCCCGCACGCGATCGACGATCCGGGCGAGCGCGGGACGCCACCACGGCCGCCGCCGCTCGGTGACGGCGACCAGATCGGCGTCGAACGCGTCGGTCTCGCACGCGATCTCCTCGACGACGTCGCCGAAGCGCACGGCGCGCTCCACCGGCACGCCGTCCAGCAACAGCTCGAGCCGCCGCAGGCGCTCCAGCGTCTCGGACTCGAGGCGCTCCTCCTGGGCGTGGCCGTACATGAGCACGCGCTGGTGCACGTCGAGCGTGAGGCCGACGTCGTAACCGTAGCTCCGCGCGTAATCGTCGAAGCGGGTGCGCTGCAGCGGCTGCACGCTGAGCAGCCGCACGGTGCCGCCGCTGTCGCGGGCCAGCGCCGCCACCACCGGCACGATGGCCTCGGCGCGCGTGTGGTCTCCGACGGGAACGAGGATTCGCTTGGCCATTATCCACCTCCGCCCGGTATGACACCGCACGGCGGCGCGTGTGAAACATCGATCATCGAGGGGCGCCACGGCTCCGCCGGGGCGCCCCGAGCCGCCCTGGGGGGTTTGGGGGCCCTTCGAGGCCCCCCATGTCTACAGTGGGTGGAGGTCCGGCCGGCAGTTGGTGCAGGGCGCGTAGCCACGGGCCTCGGCGTCCGCGCGCGAGGCGAACAGCGTCAGCAGCGCCAGGCTGCGCGTGCCGATCGAGCCGCACGTCGGCAGGCAGTATTCCGTCTCCCCCTCGCCGAGCGCGTACATCGCCTCGCGCGCGACGCTCGCGTCGCGACGGGCGGTGTGCAGCTTCACGCCCTCGACGCTGAGGAGCTGCTGCTTGAGACCGAGCTTGTCGCCCGCGTAGCCGGTGAGCCGTCCCGAGGTGCCGATCACGCGATGGCAGGGCACGACGATCGGCAGCGGATTCCAGCGCAGCGCCTGGGCCACGGCGCGCACCGCGCTCGGCTTGCCGATGCGCCGCGCGACGCCCGCGTAGGACGCGACGGCGCCGTACGGGATGGCGGCGGTGGCCTCGAGCACGGCGCGCTCGAAGTCGCTCCGCGCCAGCCGCCAGTCGAGCGTCCAGTCGAGGTCGCGCCGGCGGCCACCGATGAACTCGAGCAGGTCCCGCTGCAGGCGCTCGAGCTCCGGTCCGCCCGGGACGGGCTCGATGCCCTCCACGCGCGCGAGCCGCGAGGCGCGCAGCGAGCTGCCGCCGTGCAGGTACTCGACGACCGCGATGCCGTGCTCGGAGCGGCCGACCAGGATGTGGCCGAGCGGCGACGGGAAGATGCGATACGCCACGCGGCGCTGCTTGAGGTCCGCCAGCCGCGACTCCAGCCCCGCGCGCGACTTCGCCAGCGCGTCGGCCGGCGGTGTCGAGCGCAGCCCGCGCGCCACCGAGTCGACCGCGCGGTAGCGGCCGAACTCGTCGCGGCACTCCGCACAGGTGTCGAGATGCCGGTGAACGCGCTCGGCAGCGCGGGACTCCGCGTCCCCCGTCGCCGTGGCGACCAGATCGAGTTCGATCGCGCGGCAGGACGGGTGCTTGGTAGTCATCGCACGCTCTCCATCATCGGAAGTTCGTGGCCGTTGAGGCCGAGGCGGATCTTCTTGAGCGCCTGGAACACGTGAGCGCGTGCGCTTTCCGGCGAGCACTCCAGGCTCTTGCCGATCGCGTCGTATTCGAGGTCGTGCAGCTTGCGGAGCACGAAGGCCAGCCGCTGCTTGAGCGGCAGGCCGTCCACGACGCGCTCGACGAGCGCGCGCGTCTCGCGGAAGCGCCGCGCCTCCTCGGGGCTGGCGGGATCGACGTCGGTCCGGATCTCGCCGACGCCGGCGTACGCGCGACGCCGCCGGCTCTCCGACCGGAAGTAGTTGCGCGCGAGGTTGGTGGCGATCGTAAATAGCCACGCGCGCACGTTGGCGCCGTCGTCGAGGCCGCCCCAGGCGCGGTAGGCGCGCAGGAAGGTTTCCTGGCTCAGGTCGTCCGCGTCACCCGACCGGGAGGTGACGCGCAGCAGGTAGCGATAGATCTCGGCGTGATGCGCCGTCACCACCGTCTCGAATGGTTGCAGGTCCATACGCCTATTTAGACACCGGTGTCACCCTCCGCGTGAAACGCAGGGGCTGAATGGCCTCAGCGCCCAGGCGCTGGCCAGGAGGGCGGCGCACGCGACCAGCAGCGCCGCGGAGAAAGTCCCGTCCCCACCGTGGAGATAGCTCGCGCCGATCGGGCCGGCGATCTGGCCCAGCGCGAAGGCCGACGTCATCGCCGCCATGAGCGCCGTTGCGCGGGCGCCCCCCACCTCGCGCGCCTCCTGCATGCCGACCATCGTGGTGACCATGAAGGTGCCGCCCACGCCGAGCGCGGCGAGCATCGTCGCCGCGATGCCGGGCCGGATCACGGGCAACGCGACGCCCAGGGCCATCACGAGGTGGCTCACGATCCACAGGCGGCGGTTCGTGACGAGGCGGCGAACGCGGCCGACCAGCAGGGTCGACGCCACCGCCGCCGCGCCGAACATCGGCCACGACAGGCCGAAGACGGCGGGATCGGCGATCGCCTGCCGCGCCATCACCGGAAGGAACGTCGCGGGAATGATGTACCCGAAGCCGAACGCGCCGTAACAGAGCGTGAGGCGCAGCCATTCGCCGTCCCACGCGAGCTCGGGGCGCGGCCGCGGTCGCGCCGAGACCGTCGTTGTGGTGTCGAAGATCGGCCAGATGCTGACCGCCACGGCCAGCGAGGCGATCCCGAACACGATCCACGCGCGCGCGGACGTCACATGCAGGCGCATGAACGCCAGGCACGCCGCGCCCGCCACCGCGATGCCCGCCCCCACGCCCGCGAACACGGTGCTTTCGAGCAGGGGCCGGCGCAGAGGCTCGAGGCGCTGCAGACACCACGCCGAGGTGCAGATGAGCACCCAGGCGCTCGCGATCCCGGCGAGCGCACGCAGGGCGATCCAGATCGCGAAGTGATCGTGCACACCCATTCCGAGCGTGGCGAGGCCGATCGTGACGAGCCCGCCGCGGATCGCGCGCTCCGCCCCGATCGGCACGGCCATGACGGACAGCGCGCCGAGCAGATACCCGAGATAGTTCGCCGAGGCCAGCCACGCGCCGGCCGCGATCGAGACTCCGGCGTCCTCCTGCATCATCGGCAGGATCGGCGTGAACGCGAAGCGTCCGATTCCCATCGCGACGGCCAGCGCCGCCAGGCCCGCCCCGGCGACGGCCGTTCCCGAGGCCTGCGTGCTCAGACTCGCGGCTTCAGCTCGATCTGGTAGCCGTCGAGGTCGCGGATGTAGAGCGAGGGCCCCACGCCCCACGCGCCGCGGCGCTGCTTGACCTCGCCGTCCGTGTCGACCCCACGCGCGCGCAGCGCGGCCGCGACCGCGGCGAGATCCACGGCGCGGATCGACAGGCAGATGTGATCCACGCCGCGACCGTGCGGCGGCGGTGGCCCGTCGGCCGGCAGCAGGTCGATGAGCGCGTCGCCGAACCGGAGCTGGACGAGCCGGATCGGCTCGTTGACGAACTCCAGCGTGCAGCCGAGCACGTCTTCGTAGAACTTGCGCGACGCGGCCTGGTCGGCCACGCGCAGGACGACGTGATCGAGGCCGAGCGGCTGGAAGGCGGGCCGCTCACTCACGGCGCAACACCGGCAGCGGCTTTTCGCCCAGCAGCCGCCACGTGGCCAGGAAGCCCACGGCGATGGCGAGGACCACGCTGGCGCCGACGCCGGCCAGCAGGGCCCACGGCTCGAAACGCCACGGCGTGTCCAGCACGAAGCGCAGCACGATCCACGCGAGGATGGACGCGAGCGCGGTGCCGCCGAGACCGGCGGCGGCGCCGAGGCAGCCGTATTCGACGGCGAACGCGCGCGCGACGACGCCGCGCGTGGCCCCGAGCGTACGCAGCACGACCGACTCGTAGAGCCGCTGGTAGCGCGTCGCCGTCAGCGCGCCGGCCATCACGACGACGCCGGTGGCCACCGTGAAGAGCGCCATCACACGGATGGCGACCGCGATGTCACCGAGGACGGCGCCGACGCGCTCGAGCACGTCGCGCACGGGGATGGCCGTCACGTTGGGAAACGCGGCGGCCACCGCGGCGGTGACGGCGCCCTCGGCGGCGGCCGCTGTGCGCGCGGTGGCCACGAACGTCACGGGCGCGCCGTCCAGCGCGCCCGGCGAGAACACGACGAAGAAGTTCGTGCCGAGGCTCTGCCAGTCCACCTTGCGCAGGCTCGCCACCTCGGCCTCGACGGGTACGCCCTGTACGTCGAACGTCAGCCGCCCGCCGACGTCCACGCCGAGCTGCTTGGCCATGGCCTCCTCCACGGAGATACGCGCCGGCCCGGGCTCCGGGCCCCACCACCGGCCGCGCGTCAGCACGTTGCCCGGCGGCGGCGCCGCCGACCAGGTCAGCGCGTACTCGCGAGTGTAATAGAAGGCGCCCTCCCGGTCCTCCCCGACGCGCTGGCGCAGCAGGTCGCGCGTCACGCGCACGCCGTTCACGGCGGCCAGCCGCGCGCGCACGATCGGCGTCAACTCGGGCGTGACGCCGCCGCCGGCCTGCGCCAGCACGCGCGCGAACGCGTCGCGCTGGTCGGGCTGCACGTCGACGAAGAAGAAGGACGGCGCCTCGCGGCGTCGCTCGTGATCGATCTGCGCATCGAGCGAATCTTGAAGCAGCGCGACCGCGACGAGCAGCATCACGCCGGCGCCCAGTGCGACCACCACGCGGGCGGATTGGCCGCCGGGCCGCCGCAGGCCGTCGACGCCGTGGCGCCACGCCGGCCACGGCACGCGCGGCAGCCGGCGCGCGGCGCCGACGAGGCCGCGCGCGAGCGCCAGCAGCGTCACGACGGCGGCGACCGCGGCGCCGAGGAAGATGCCGCCGAGCTTCAGCGAGCCGGCCTGCCAGAGCGCCAGCGCCGCGAGCCCCGCCGCCACCGGCAGCGCGGCCGCCCACGGGCGGCGGCCCCGCGCCGGCGCCTCGTCCACCTCGCGGCGGAGAATCAGGCTGGGGCGCACGCTCCGCACGGCGAGCAGCGGCCAGATCGCGCAGAGCAGCGTCGTGAGCACGCCCATGAGCACGCCGCGCGCGAGCGTGAGCGGCTCGACGTGCGCCTCGAGCGCGAACGGCACGAAGCCCGCCAGCAGCCGGATGAGCACCGGCTGCAGCGCGGCGCCGAGGCCGGCGCCCGCAAGGCTCGCGGCGACGCCGACGGTCAGCGTTTGCCAGAGGAACGTCGCGAGCAGCGTGCGTGAGTCGGCGCCGAGCGCCTTCAGAGTGGCGATCGTCGGCGCCTGCCGCCGCACGAACGTCGCCACCGACGACGCCACCCCGATGCCGCCGACGAGCAGGCTGGCGAGTCCGACGAGGCCGAGGTAGCTCGCGAGCTGCGAGAAGAAGCGCCGCAGCCCGGGCTGCGCCTCGTCGTACGACGCCACGCGCACGCCGGGGTCGGCGATGCGGCGCGCCAGGGCCTCGCGCGCGTCGCGCGCGGCCAGCGGCTCCGGCAGCCGCACGAGCGCGCGATACCGGACGCGGCTGCCGACCTGCACGAGGCCCGTGCCCTCGAGCGCGTCGCCGGCGACGAAGACGCGCGGGCCGAGCGTGACGAGGCTCGCCGAGCGGTCCGGCTCGCGCTCGACGATGCCGCGGACGGTGAAGCTGGCGGCGCCGAGGGCCAGCCGGTCGCCGACGCGCAGGCCGAGCCGATCGAGCGTCTCCCGCTGCGCGACGGCGCCGCCGTCGGCGAGCAGCGCGGCCAGCGGCGTGGGCGGGGCGAGCTCCAGCCGGCCGTACAGCGGATAGCCGGCGTCCGGCGCCTTGACCTCGACGAGCAGCGCGCGCCCGTCGGCGCCGCGGGCCATCGCCGCCAGCTCGCGGACGCGCACGACGAACGCGCCCTTCGCCGAGAGCTCCGCCAGCGCCGCGACGCTCTCGCCGTCGAGCGGGCGCGCGGCACGCACCTCGAGGTCGCCGCCGGTGAGCGCCTTGGCCTCACGCGCCAGCGTGCGGTCGAGCGTGGTGGCGAACGACCCGACGGCGACGAGCGCGGCCACGCCGAGCGCGACACACGCGGCCAGCAGGACGAAGTGCCGCCAGGCGCCGCGCGCCTGGCGCCACGCGAGCCGCGGCGCCGCGGTCACGGCACCGGCGCGGCCCGCCGGCGCTCGCCGGCGACGCGGCCATCGCGCAGCGCCACCACGCGATCGGCGCGCTCGGCGAGGGCGCCGTCGTGCGTGACGAGCAGCAGCGTCGTGCCGCGCTCGCGGTTCCACGCGAACAGGAGGTCGACGATGACGGCGCCGGTGGTGGAGTCCAGGTTGCCGGTGGGCTCGTCGGCCAGCAGCAGCGGCGGATCGAGCGCCATCGCGCGCGCGAGCGCGACGCGCTGCTGCTCGCCGCCCGAGAGCTGCGCGGGGTAATGGTGACCGCGATCGGCGAGCCCGACGCCGGCCAGCAGCTCGGCCGCGCGCGCGGCCGGGCCGGGCGCGCCGGCGAGATCGAGCGGCACCGCGACGTTCTCGGCGGCGGTCAGCGTCGGGATGAGGTGATAGGACTGGAACACG
>Ga0134071_10000571_pt1 | contig 12329 bp, 16 predicted proteins | sample 15_taG_27_FD_94466 | JGI IMG/M metagenome (GOLD analysis project Ga0134071, IMG submission 94466) | Grasslands soil microbial communities from the Angelo Coastal Reserve, California, USA - 15_D_Rain_40cm_5_09082015 | ecosystem: Environmental > Terrestrial > Soil > Grasslands ...
TATCGAATACTCGAAGGTCAAGGGAAAGATGCGCCCGGCGGTGCGATGAGCTACATGTCCAACGGAATGATGACTCGTGGATTCGCCATCGTGGCATATCCAGCGACGCATCGAAATTCTGGAGTCATGACGTTCATCGTCAATCAGGACGGCAACATTTACCAAAAGGATTTGGGAACACGAACGGAAGCAATCGCAGCGGCGATGAAGGAATACAACCCGGATAAGACCTGGAGCCCTGCGGAATAAAGGTTAGCTAGTTTCTGTCGCGAAACTGGTCGATTTAAAAAATGCGCGGTCACAGTCCGCGCCTACAGCGTTGATTTCTCTAACTGTAGGTGCGATCTATGACCGCACATTTGCAGTTTTCTGTCGCGAAACTCCGCGGCGCGGAGTGGGTGCAAGGCGTTGTTCCGTGCGGCAGCAGTTCGCCGCCGATACCGAACTCGTCGACGAAATCTGTGCAGAGAACGAGAAGTCCTCGCAACACTTAAGATAACGAACAGAGCATTCACATTGGGAGAACTCGTTGTTTGTCGCCTCTGTCCACTCACTTCTGAGACCGCTCAAAACGGCGTTAATCCGAAATCCTCTCTCTCAGCGGAGGATAACTTTCAAACATTTCCGCAATCAGCTTTGTCGTCTTTCTTGAAGCCTTGTCGAGCTTATCGGAAACGGATCCTGTGGTCACTCCTCGCCAAATCGCTTTTTCGGATGCCGCGTCGAAAAGGTCGACGACCGTTGTACCTTCAAGATACGTATCCACGTAGGTGGTTGCCCAACCGGGGCCACCCCAGCCCCAACCCCAGCCCGGTCCCCATCCCCAGCCGTCGTAAAAAGTATTCACCACTTGTTTCTGCTGGATTGAAGATCTAGCCCTGACGCCCAAATCGGCGCCGGTAGTCACTGGTTCGAGGCCTTTGGCGGAGAGTTGGGCGTTGACGGCGCTAACGATACGATCATCCATTAATGGGTTTTCCGTCTCCGGCTTTTCCATCCACATGAAAGTTTTGTATTTTGAAAAATTCACGCTGTGGTCGTAATCGACTCGGACCTTATGCGCGAAGGCGAAGCTTGTTGCAAAAAGGATACCGACGAATACCGCAATAATTCTTGGTACTCGCATATTGTTCTCCTTACTTTGATTCTCGATCTACTAAAGGAATGCGCGCAAGGGGTGGGTATCGGGCGTATTGAGGGCAATGCTTTACCGGAGAAGACTCACCAAGACGCTGACCCAACTCTTGAGGGTAAACCGGCTTGGACATCTACTCCTCCGTGACTTTGACTAGTGTGCTTGGTAGCTCTTTGAGAAACCGTTTGGGCCGTTGGTTACGGTGAAAGAGCCGTCTGCCTGCGCCGACACTTTGATCCAATATGCGACCCCATTTTGAGCCCGTTCGGTGTGGGCATTGGAGCGATCGGCATGACAGCCTGTGGTTTGTCTGTAAGGTTTGCAATGAAGATTCCGGGAATAGGATTGGGTTTTCCGGCCCCAGGCAAGGATGACTTGATGGTTTGGCCTGCGGAAGCGAGCACGTTGGTGGTTCAGATTTGATAACTCTAAGTGCTGGATCTCTCGGCTACTGACGCTTTTCCCTGCGATCATCAGGGAATCAATCCGCATTCGAACATTTTGTTGGCGATAGGAGCCGCCACTTTATTGATGAATGCGGAGCGGATCTGCGGATCGTTGCGCAGGACCTGTAGGGCCTCCTGTTCCTTGGGCGATTTGGGTTCGCTCTTTTGTTTCCACAACTGCTCGCAAGAGGACTGCTGATACTTCTGGATAACCTTGGTCGCGATTGCATCCATGATCGGGGTTTGACCGCGTGCGACAGTCCAGTAAAGGACTATGAGCAAGAGCGCAAACAAGCAGGTATGTTTGATCACTGTTGTTCCTCCAATCTATTGGTCGTGGTGCATCCGCGCGTCCAAAGTCAGCTAAGCCCGCAGTGTTACCCCCGCCCGGCCCGTAGGAATCCGGATAAGTGAAGGACGCAAGTTTTTTCGCGGTTGTCAGCTTATTGGTTTTGCTGGTGAACTTGAACCGGATCGATATAGTCACCGGCTGGCACGGCTCTTCGCCTCGGCGGCTGCGGCACTGGTCCGTGATGCACGTCACACACGCTTTGCGTTTAAAAGGAGGGGAGCGGCGCCACACACGCCAAAAGGACCTAACGGTGGTTTCGCAACACACCGGTGTACCTTCGCATCCTCTTGAAGGTATGGCGTTGCCGAAGGGACCCAAGTCGTTCGGTTGTAGTTCCGTCTTTGAAGCGTGATTTTCGCGCTGGCCATACCACCGGCACCCCGCCTCGCACCGAATTTTTACAGACGAAGTCCTGCAAAAGTACAGGCCAGGTGAACTCTGGATTTGGGCATGCATTGTCTCGGTCCTGAACAGAATCCATACGGTTGTGAGGAGCAAAGCATCATCAAACGTTCGTGTCTGTTGCGTCAGTGGTGGCCCTGCTTTACTTGAGCGCCCACGGAGCTCAGGAATATCCGATCATGGATATGGTCGCCAACAAAGTTGTTCAGAAGTACCAGCGGGCCTCGTGCGAGGAGTTGTGGAAAGAGAGGGCCGAGCGTGGGCAGACGAGATCACCGCAGGAACAGCATGCCATCGAGATACTGCGAAACGATCCAAAGATGCGTGAGGCATTCATCAACAAGGATATCGCCGATGGGCTGAGGTTTGCCTTCTACATCGGCCAGTCAAAAGTGGTCGGAGGAACAACGACGGACATGGTGGCATACGCCAGTGAAGGAGTGTTTGTTCAGATCTGGATTGGCGCCAAGGACAAACTGCTCAGGATGGCCCGCTCAGTTTACCGCGACGATCCTTCCCAACTCCGCCATCAGTTAGAAGTATCCGACTGGAAACTAGACGTCCCTGTCCCGCCAGACACCTTCGCAGCACGGGCAGCCGCCAACGCAACACACATCAAATTTGCACGGCCGGATCCGCACATGTCTCCCGGTGCCAAGCTGCCGGCTAGGGCTAAGCCACCAAAAAAAAGTAATGACCATGAATTAGAAACACCATGAAAAAGATTGTCGTTTCCTTCATGAGTCTTTTGATCACGCTACTTCCCTCCGGGCAGGCCTGGGCCTGGGGACATGCGAACCGTTGGGGTGGAAGCACGGCCGACACGTTTGGTTCGACGACCCACACCGGGCGCTACGGCGGCAGCGTGTCGCACACTTGGAGTGGAGGCACGACCGCCCCTAACCGCTTCGGTGGAAGCGCGACACATTACGCCGGGGGCGATTGGACGGCAACGAACCGTTTCGGTACGACCGCCTCTGGCGGAAATAACCACTACCCAGTCTCCAGGGCCAGGCCTACTAGCTTTGCGGCAACACGTGGTTCAGCCCATCCCTCGGAGTCAACGGCGTCTATTACCGCATCGTTCCTACTCCATAAATGCTTGTGTGATTCTGACGGCGGTGTGTGATGTATTCGATCAAAACTTTCGCCGTGATTGCGGTCGGTCTTACCGGATTGGTTGCGACGGGCCGCGCCCTTCAGCAGGCAGAAACGCAACAGCAGCAGACAAGTGCTCCACCGGCAAGCCGGGGCTCTCAAATCCACGGCACGCCAGGTTCGCCAACCGCTACCGAGACGATTGATGGCCGGTATCTCCCCGCCCCGCCGTCGAAGTTTGGTGGTGAGGTCAACGTCAACGCAGCCCAGTCCAAACCTTATTGGCCGCCACGCGTGGCGCCGCCCAAGGACGCGCCGAACATCCTGCTGATCATGACCGACGACGTCGGTTTCGGCGCTCCGAGTACCTTTGGAGGCGTGATCCCGACACCGGCGCTCGACCGGATCGCGAACAATGGACTGCGCTACACCAACTTTCATTCCACCTCGCTGTGCTCTCCCACACGGGCGGCGCTTCTCACCGGACGCAACCACCACTCGGTCGGGTATGGCGTGGTTGCGGAGCAGTCGACCGGGTTCGAGGGCTACGACAGCATCATCGGCTCGGACAAGGCGACCATCGGCAGGATTCTTCTCGAGAATGGCTACCGCACATCGTGGTTCGGCAAGGACCACAACACGCCTGAATTTCAGGCGAGCCAGGCCGGACCGTTCGACCAATGGCCGACGGGTATGGGGTTCGAGTACTTCTACGGCTTCGTCGGTGGCGACACGAGCCAGTGGCAGCCGAATCTATTCCGCAACACCACGGCAATCTACCCATACGTGGGCAACCCAAAATGGAACCTGACGACAGCGATGGCCGACGATGCCATCCACTGGATGCAGCAGCTCAACGACATCGATCCCTCGATGCCGTTCTTCGTCCACTATGCTCCCGGCGGCACACACGCGCCGCACCACGCAACTCCCGAGTGGATCGAGAAGATCAGCAAGATGCATCTGTTTGATAATGGCTGGAACGCACTGCGTGATCAGATCTTCTCCAATCAGAAGAGACTCGGCGTAATACCGCAAAATGCGCAACTCACGCCCTGGCCGGACAAGTTGCTAAAGCCTTGGGACACGCTCAGTGCGGAAGAGAAGAAACTTTTCATCCGTCAGGCGGACGTCTACGCCGCGTATCTCGCATATACCGATCACGAGATCGGACGCGTGATTCAGGCTGTCGAGGACATGGGCAAGCTCGACAATACACTGATTATCTATATTAGCGGCGACAATGGCTCCAGCGCCGAAGGATCACCCAACGGCACGCCGAGCGAGGTTCTTCAGTTCAACGGTGTCGAGCTCCCGGTCGCCGAACAGATGAAGTTCTATGATGCCTGGGGCACCGACAAAACGTACAACCACATGGCAGTCGGGTGGACCTGGGCGTTCGACACGCCGTTCAAGTGGACGAAGCAGATCGCAGCTTACTTTGGCGGCACGCGTCAGGGCATGGCCATTTCCTGGCCGGCCCGAATCAAGGACAAGGGCGGCATCCGCAACCAGTTCCACCACGTAATCGACATCGTACCGACACTCCTTGAGGCCACCGGCATCCCGGCCCCGGTTATGGTGGATGGCATCGCCCAAAAACCGATCGAAGGCGTGAGCATGGCCTACACATTCGACAGGGCGAATGCGAGCGCACCAACGACGCACCGTACGCAGTATTTCGAAATGTTCGGCCTGCGAGCGCTCTACCATGACGGCTGGATGCTGAGCACAGTTCCCCTACGCGCCCCCTGGGAGTTGCTCGGCAAAACCATCACCGATCCCGGCAACGCCTATCAGTGGGAACTCTACGACGTGGCGAAGGATTGGACTCAAAACAACAACGTTGCCGCCGCCGATCCTGAAAAAATGAAGGAGATGCAACAACTGCTCTGGGTGGAACTCGCAAAGTACAACGTTTTGCCGCTGGATGCTTCAGTAGCGGCGCGGATGGTCGCACCACGTCCGAACTTAACGGCAGGCAGGACCACCTTCACCTACTCCGGCGAAACGGTGACTGGCATCCCGCATGGAGACGCGCCTAATCTTCTCAATACGTCGTACACCATCACTGCCGAGGTGGACATTCGACAGGGCGGCGCCGAAGGTATGATCCAGACCAATGGCGGGCGTTTCGGCGGTTATGGGTTCTATCTGCTCAAAGGCAAGCCGGTCTTCGTCTGGAACCTCCTAGACCTCAAGCGAACCCGCTGGGAAGGTGCAGAGGTTTTGTCACCCGGCAAACACACTCTGGAGTTCGACTTCCAATACAACGGACTCGGCTTCGCTACTCTCGCCTTCAACAATATAAGCGGCATCGGCCAAGGGGGCACGGGTGTACTCAAGGTCGACGGCAAAGCCGTTTCGACTCAGAAGATGGATCGCACGGTGCCGCTCACCCTCCAATGGGACGAGACCTTCGACATCGGCGCCGACACCGGCACTCCGGTGGACGACAACGACTACCAGATACCGTTCACGTTCACCGGCAGGATCAACAGGCTGACAATCAAGATCGAACCACCGAAGCTCACGTCCACGGATGAACAGAAACTCAAAGAAGCCGCAGCCCACGCGGGCGACGCGCGGTAATTATCGGAGAAGGATGATTATGTTTAGAAACACATCGGCCATTCGAACTGTTTGTTTCGTGACCTGCGCGACCCTGCTTCTCTCTGGCGCGGCAGTGGCACAAGAAACATCTCCTGAAGTTCGGCGCATAACCCTGCATGAAGCTAAGGCAAAGGCTGCCGGAACTCCGCCATCAGCAATGTCGCCCAACTCCAGATCAACGCGGCGAAATATCACCGTCAGGCGGCACAAGCAGACTATTTCCCAAAACTCAGCGCTGAATTCCTTAACCTGCACTACAACAAGTTCATGGGACAAACGATTCAATTGTTCCGCCGGGAAGCCGCGGTGCCCCTCTTTAGGTAAAGATGAGACTGCGGTTGCCTTGACGGTTATCCAGCCTGTCACACAGTTGTTGCAGGTTCACCAAGCAGTCACTGTTGCCCGAGCGGACGAGCAGATTGCAAGAGCAAAGGCAGGTCTCCCCGTTTTCAAAAATCAATAGGTCAATCGCGGGTCGGGGTAGCCTACCCTGCCAAAAACAAGCCACACGGTTTTCGCAATCGTCGGATTGTCCCTTGCGACATCAATGCGAACTCTCATGCCAACTGTGACGTCATTGGCATTGGCCCTCGGATCTTGTCCCCAAGGCTTTGCCAGAATCCATTTACGGTAAAGCGTGCTTTCATTCACCGTGACAGATGAGGTCTCGTTGTTGTCCAGTCTGACATCGATCGCGCAGGGATCTACTCTCGTGACTACACCAGCGACCGTCCTGCCGGCGGCGTGGGCAATAATGGCGGTTAATGGAAGTACAATCAGAATCAAAGAGAATCGTTTCATAGAGAAGCCTCCCTATATCTGTTTGACAGAAGTTCCTGGAGTATGTGTTTGTCAGAAGTTCCTACAGGAAAGGAGAGTAGCGAATCCATCCTGGCCTCGCCGGGAATGTGGGATTTTGGCAATCAAGCCGTCAGCGAGGCAGCGATTGAAAATGTGCGTCACCTTGGGCGGTTTCCCGGCGCGGATCGGCGATGTCTTTCAGATGTGGAGAGTCCTTGAGTTTGTTTCGGGTGTCGGGATTGGAGAATCCATGGATCATGCGTTGGCCGTCGAGCAGAGCGCGGAAGATCTGAGGTTTATCACGCGCGAGCGGATTGAAAGCTTTGGCCGTCCGTTTTGGAGTGACGTGCTGGAAGTGACGAGGAATGAAAATGGATCTAGTGTCGACCCGCTCTTGATTCGATTCGTCAGAATCGATAACGGCTATGACGGAATGACGAAAACGTTGATCTGGCCGTTCCTCTGGCGCACGTTGAAAGTCGCATGACGGTTATTCAATTGACGCAGGAACTCCAGAAACTCGTCCGCGGTATGAACGGTGTGTCCGTCCACGTCCAAAATGATGTCGCCGCTCTTCAAACCGACATCCGATGCCGGCGTTCCGATCTGGACATCCGCCACGATCACTCCGCTTTGAGCCGACAGACTGGCAACCCTTATTCCCCGAATTTTCACTGTCCCGAGCATCGGCTTGGCCCTGATGATTTCGGGTTCAGGTTGAGGTTGCGCTTCTGCGACCGGTTCACTTGCTTTGCAAGTGTTGACTGCCAGCGCATTGGCCTTCTCAAGTTTGTACGTCGCTCGCTCTTGTGCCTCCTGGGCTTCATGCTGAGCATGCGAGTAAGCCTTCTGTCGTCTCTCGCAGGCTTCGGCTGCTTCGTGCTGAGCGTGCTCGGCCTCCTTCTGCTGCTTGGCTAGAGCCCGCTGTCTTGCTTCCTCGGCTTCATGTTGAGCATGGGGGTCAACCGGACACTGAGTCTCTTGAGCGGGGCAGCCTTTTTGCGCTCCCCTAGCTTGCAGAGTGGGAACTCCGAGTCCCCACAGTGTGATTCCAAGCCCGAAGGCTAACACTCGCCCCGTGGCAAGTTCGGACGAAATGTACATACTACTTCCTCGATTGCACTCTTACTCTCTTTAGAGTGTGAGACGGCCCAATCGACCAAAAGACCCGCCGTTCTTGCTCGGCGACGCCGATCCCAGAAAGTTTCGAGGGCTCTCCAGGAGTTTTACTGGGGTAAAGTCTAAGCGCGATCTTCGCATTCAGTGTTTTCGAAACAGTTTGCCGATTCGACGACCGATGTCGTCGACTTCCTATGACACACCGATCCGCAAAAGCTTAGAAACAACGACGTAACCGCTGCGAATTTCTCCGGATTCAAAAAGCGCTAGCCGCCACTATAAATTTCATGAATGAGGGTCTGGCGCACGCTCCCCGGGGCCGCCTTGATTCTGCTGCTGGGCACGTCAGCGTCGGGACAGTCCACTGCGCAACAACCGGCTCATGAAGAGAACCTGTCCGAGAAGGTGATAAATCCGATAGCCTTCCTCATGGGAGTTACCGCAGAGAACAAATATTCGCCGTCATTGTGGGAGAGTCATGGCGAAGAAAACGAAGCCGAAGGCCAGTTCGTTATTCCATTCAAAGCTTTTGCGAGGGAGAATCTGGCGCGCATCAAAGTCTTGAAATGATCAGGACAATCATTGCCATTAAATTACTGGGGATCGAAGGAAAGATTTCGGGCGAGCAGACCTTCAATCGCAACCAAGAATCGCGCGATGAGGAATTCTCCTGATATCGAGACGAAATAGCCTTGAGTGCAGTTGTGAAGTTTCACAAGCTCCCGGATGGGTAGTCCAACTGCACCCCTGAAAGCATGTTTACCTTGCTTTCTACGGAGTCTGTTTCCGCAACTCCGACGAGAAACGCTTTATATATTTCGTTCATAATTCACCTTTGCGCGTGCATAGGCGTGACATGGTTCTCATTGAAAGCAACTCCTCCAGTTCGCTTCAAATTGACCGCGATTTTTGCGGGTACACCGGAGCCCGTTCGTGCGCCGCAGCTCATTTACGCTCCGGTGATGCGGAGGGTGCGAAGATCATCCGAGGTTCCGGCAGCCGTCGCACAATCTGCGCGACGTAAAGCGGAGATATCGTCTGTCCATCAGAACGATGAGGGCGGGCGTGCAGATTACATGCCGACAGCGATTCCCTCCGATCTGCTTGCTATGCTCGACACAGATAGCGTTGCAGCACCGGGCCGGGGATCGACGATGGCCGGCACTCGCGGCTTATCGCTTCAACTTCCGCTAGGTGACGAATCACTTCCGCCGCCGCCTCCGGAACCACCACCGGGAGACCCTGATGTCGAACGTCCACCGGTCATCGGCGGTCACCTCGAGCAGGCGGTGCTCATTCAACAAACGAAGCCTGTGTATCCAGCCCTGGCAAGAACCGCCAGGGTGGAGGGCATAGTGGTTCTGGAAGGAACGATCAGTGAGCAGGGCAAAGTCGAGGACGTCCATGTTGTAAGCGGACATCCGATGCTTGTGGACGCGGCAATCAAAGCCGTCCAGAAATGGAAGTACCGCCCTGCGAAACTCAACGGACAAATCATGTCTTGCCCGGTGCGCATTCAGGTGCGATTCATGCTTAAGTATCCGGGAGACTAATTACGCGCTGCCCTTTCCAGAAGGAGAGGGCAGCGCGGCAACAGCGAATCAGCGACAGTCGTGAAACACCGCTATCGAAGGAACTTTTTCTCTGTTGGCCGGGAGCTCCTGTTTTGCGGCGATCCGTAGCTGGTAAACAAAACCTTCGCTACTCGTAGTTTCCTCGGTTGTCGTCTCCATCTGTGCTCGCTGACAAGAAAGAGAGAGCCGTTCTAGCTCTACAGGAGCTATTCATTACAGGCGAGCCCAACTGGTCAGCTGTCCTGCTGCCAGATTGGTTCCTTTCATGCAACCTTCATCGGTGAAGGAGGGCGAGATGCGATCATCGAAGATTGGTATCACGTTAGGAATAATACTTTTATTGGCAGTCGTGGCCCGCGCGGACAGAGTAACAGCCGATCGCGATCATGCGGTCAATTTTTCCGAATACAAAACGTTCATGTGGATACAGAAACCAAAGTCTAACGAGCCATTCATGGCGGACCGCATAGTCGAAGCGGTCAATGCGCAACTCAGGTTGAAAGGTTTTAGGGAAGTCAACGAGGAGGCCGATATGGCTGTCGGCGCTAATCTTGCGACTGAGGAACAGCATGAGTGGGAGACCTATTATGATGGCTCCGGCTGGGGATGGGGTGGTGGTTGGGCGACTACTAAAGTGAAGACGTACGAAGTGGGCACAATAACGGTCGATCTGTTTGATGCTCGAAGCAAGAAAATCATTTGGCAGGGTGTCGCCACGGACGAAGTTTCTAGCCGGCCGCAAAAGCGAACTCGGGAAACGGATAAACAGATAGAAAAAATGTTTAAGAAGTTTCCTCTGGGGCCTCAGGAATAGTCTGCATTTCGCTGCTCGACTCCGAACCTCCGACGGTGGTGGCCTTCGAATGGCCACTACCGCCGTTTTTTAAAGTTATGAGATTAAGATCAGCTGCCGCCCTTCTCATGGCATCCGCTTTAGCTCACCTGAATGTGACGCGCGCTTTCGCGCACGTGGAAAGCAGTGGTTGGGAAGGTAGGCCCCAAAAGTGGACGCCGCCGTCGAATTGCTCCTAAAACCCGTTGACGACGATCGCCGCCATCTATAAGGACCGCTGGAAGGTGGAACTGTTCTTCAAGGCCATCAAGCAGAATTTGAAGATCAAGACGTTCTTGGGGACCAGTGCCAATGCGGTGCACACGCAAATCTGGACGGCATTGATTGCGATGCTCGTTTTGCGGTACCTCCAATTGAAATCGACGTTCGGTTGGTCCTTGTCCAACTTGGCCGCCCTACTACGGCATCAACTGTTTGTGTATCGCGACTTGTTCGCTTGGCTTAACAATCCTTTCGTGGCACCACCGGCTCTGGACGGAATCCACGATGCGCAGCTTGTCCTCGACTTGGGGTAACTGAGTTGGACAGCAGAACAAGGACGTCCACTGCGATTCCATGAATTGCTCGGATCTGGTGATGGGAACGACCATGCTTTTGGACAGCACCTGAAGAAAAGCAACGAGAATTCTGGAGGGAACTTCGTTCTGAAAATGAACCTAAGGCCCGTCCATGTCCAATTGAATCAATCTATGTTTCGCCTATCCGGAGTTGTTTTGGACAGCAGTGATAGCCTTTTTCGTTTGATCTGGATTTGGACCAAAGACCCTGCGTCCCCGAAGAACGGTAACGCGTCCGCGGAGGATTGTCGTACAGGGACGAAACAATGGACGGGTTAGAGTTAGAGGCACACCTCGGCGAAGGCGTCCCGCTTGGCCGTCACAATTCGGCGATTTCGAGGTGTCGGTTCCGGCGAGCGGGAGCGACAGCACGAATGCATTTAAGCGATTTGGACTCCGCCTGTTATTGTCGTGATCAGCGAAATATCATTCCCGGTTAACCTGGCGTTGGACGAAAGCGTTGACGGCGATCTATTCCACGATCGCCACATCCGAATAAATCCAGTCCCTCTGGTTGCCTTTATTAATGCTCCTTTAATTGCAAAAGGCATTTGAGGTCCAGAGCGAGCTAGTCAGGCATTTGGAATTTGTAAATGACATCACTCTACCTCCGGATTCGTAAATTTTCAGATCCAGACCATTTTCAGGAGTTGTCGTGAAACTTAAGCTATCCGCTGGTGTTCTTCTGCTAGGTTGTGTTTTTGCGCCGCTATCGCTGTTTGCTCACTTCGCCCTTGGTGGTGATATGAGGGTTGCTTCTCTGGATAGGGGCGCGTAATAACCTTGCTTGGTACGGACTTTAACTTTGGGAACAGTCTTCGAAGGGTTGACGCGGACGATAACTTTTCGCCAGGAACCGTCCAGCTTTTCGTTGCTCGGCTTGTATCCGATCGTGTACTGGTTTCGTAATTCCCGAGCGATTCTTTTGCAGACTTGCTCGACTTCCTGGACGCCGTTCGGAAAGAATGCGGCGCCGCCAGTCACTTCCGCAAGCTGCTTCAATGCTTTCCTGCCGGTGCCAGCGAACATATCGTAAGGCGAATAGCTGGAGTCTGAATTCAACAGGCCGATGCTATACACGATGATTTTCGATTCCCGGATAGCTTCGAGGACTTCCCCGAGCTTGTACTTACTGCGGTTGTCCTGGCCGTCGCTGATAATCAGCAAGACTTTTTTTTCTTGAGAACCAGCCTTCCTGAGGTATTCGGCAGCCTGGAAAACTCCGTCGTAGAGAGCCGTGTATCCATTGGGAATGATCCCCGCAAGCGCCTGGGTCAGTTCATCTGTATTTGTGGTGAAGTGCTGAGTCAGCGTTACAGTGCTTCCAAATGTCACAATGGCGGTTTCGTCCTCCGGATTACTTTCTCGAACAAAAGTCA
>Ga0134071_10000575_pt1 | contig 12297 bp, 9 predicted proteins | sample 15_taG_27_FD_94466 | JGI IMG/M metagenome (GOLD analysis project Ga0134071, IMG submission 94466) | Grasslands soil microbial communities from the Angelo Coastal Reserve, California, USA - 15_D_Rain_40cm_5_09082015 | ecosystem: Environmental > Terrestrial > Soil > Grasslands ...
AGCCCGATGACCGTTGTCACCACGAGGGTGACCCCGATCGAGGACACTTCGCCGAGCGCTTTCCAGGTGCCCCTCTCCCCGGACGGCGCCATGTGAAGAAGGACACTAGCACATTGAACCGCCACGGACAACCGATCATAAATATCTTATTTGAATAGTATTATTGCGACGGGCGGGTGACCGGGTACCGCACAATCTAGCCGGACTTGCCCCTCACACGCGTGCTGTGATGCGGTGGCCCGGAGCAACGATCAATACGACCAGCGCCAGGATCGTCGCATGGGTCCTTTCCTCAGCGGGATTCCTCGCCCGCCCAGCCACGCGCGCGCTCCACCGCGCGACGCCAGCCCTGACAGCGCGCGGCGCGTGACACGGCGTCCAGCGCGGGCGTGAAGGTCCGCTCGATCGCCCAGCGGCGGCCCAGGTCATCGAGCGAGCGCCACAGGCCCGCGCCGAGCCCGGCGAGATACGCGGCCCCGAGCGAGGTCGTCTCGATCACGCTTGGCCGCAGCACCGTGACGTTCATGATGTCCGCCTGGAACTGACAGAGAAAGTCGTTCGCCGAGGCGCCCCCGTCCACGCGCAGCTCCCGCACCGCGATCCCGCCGTCGGCCGCCATCGCCTCCAGCACGTCACGGCTCTGGAAGGCGATGGCCTCGAGCGCCGCGCGGGCCAGGTGCGCACCTGTCGTTCCGCGCGTGAGCCCGACGATCGTCCCGCGCGCGTACATGTCCCAGTACGGGGCGCCGAGCCCGACGAAGGCCGGCACGAAGTAGACGCCCGCCGTGTCGGGGACCGAGCACGCCATCGTCTCGCTCTCCGCCGCGTGCGCGAGGAGGCCGAGTCCGTCGCGCAGCCATTGGATCGCCGCACCGGCGATGAACACGCTGCCCTCGAGAGCATATGTCGTGTGGCCATCGATCCGCCACGCGATCGTCGTGAGGAGCCCGCGCGAGGAGACCACCGGTGCCAGCCCGGTGTTCAGTAACATGAAGCACCCGGTGCCGTAGGTATTCTTGGCCGCGCCAGGCGCGTGGCAAGCTTGCCCGAAGAGCGCGGCCTGCTGGTCGCCCGCGATCCCCGCGATCCGCACCCCGCGTGGGAGCCATCCGAGCTCCGTGGTCTCGGCGAGAGCGCCCGCGGAGGGGAGGACTACCGGTAGCACGGCGCGCGGGACTCCGAGGAGCTTGAGGAGCTCATCGTCCCAGTCTCCGGTCTTGAGGTTCAGGCAGAGCGTCCGCGAGGCATTGCTCGCGTCCGTGCCGTGCACGCTGCCGCCGGTGAGCTTCCAGAGGAGCCACGCGTCCACGGTGCCGAACGCGAGCTGGCCGCGCTCGGCGCGGACGCGCGCGCCGGGGACCTCGTCGAGCAGCCAGCGGATCTTGGTGCCAGAGAAGTAAGCGTCGAGGACGAGCCCGGTGCGGTCCCGCACGAGCGGCTCGACCCCCTGGGCGCGCAGGCGGTCGCACGTCGGCGCCGTCCGTCGGCACTGCCACACGATCGCGCGGTGGATGGGCGCTCCCGAAGCACGATCCCAGACGATGGTCGTCTCGCGCTGGTTGGTGATCCCGATCGCCGCCACCTCGGCTCCGACGATGCGCGCCTCGGCGAGCGCGGCACGTGCCGCGCGTTCGACGGTCGCCCAGATCTCCTCGGGGTCGTGCTCGACCCACCCGGGCCTCGGAAAGTACTGCGGCAGCTCGGCGTACCCGCGCGCGCGGACGCGACCGTCGGGATCGACGACCAGCGCGGTCGAGCCCGTCGTGCCCTGGTCGAGAGCGAGAACGTAGCGCCGCGTGGTCATTTATCGGCGGCCGCGAGGCCGGCGCCCTCGGTGGGTGGCCGGACAACGGTGCGCCGGGTGGTCATTGAGAATGCGCTGGTGGTCATCGCCCCAGAAGTCGCCTTGCGAGGTCGGGGCGCGTCACGACGCTCTCCCGAGCACGCGCATGGCCACGTCGGGACGATCCGTCGTCAGCACGTCCACCCCGAGCTCAACGAGCCGGCGCATCGCGCGTTCCGCGTTCACCGTCCAGACGCCCAGGAGGAGCCCGGCGGCGCGCGCGGCCGTGACGACCGCCTCATTGACGAGCGTGTACTGGAGGCCGGCATCGGTCGCGCCCGCCGCCAACGCCCAGTCGAGGGCGTCCGTGGGCCGGGCGTCCGCCTGCCCGATGTGGTGGGCCGAGACGAGGAGCGTCGTGCGCTGCCCCGGGACGAGGGCGCGAACCGCCGCCACGACGTCGGGGTTGAACGCCATGATGGTCGCCCGCGACAGAAGCCCCGCTCCCCGAAGCGACGCGATCAGCCGCTCCTCGAGCCCCTCGTAGCGCGGGCCGGGCACGGCGGCGGCGGCGCGGCCGCCGCGCCGCTCGTAGCGGACGCCGACCCCGGCGACCGGCCCCTTCACCTCGACGAGAAGGCCGGCGCGCGAGGGCGCGACAAGCGCCAGCACCTCGTCGAGCAGAGGCACGCGCTCGTCGGTGAGTGCCCCGTCGGGCCCGCGGAGCCGTGCGCGGCCGAGGTCGGCCGCGGTGTGCGCGGCGACGGGGCCGCTCGCCGAGGTCGTCCGGTCGAGCGTCGGGTCGTGGATCACGGCGAGCGCGCCGTCGGCCGTCAAGTGGACGTCGAACTCGATCAGATCGCTGTCGAGCCCCAGCGCGTTCCGGAAGGCGAGGAGGCTATTCTCCGCCCAGAGGGCCGCGCCACCCCGGTGCGCGGCGAGCCGCGTTCGACCCGTCACCTACTTCTCCGTCTCGATGAGGCCCTTCACGAACCAGCGCTGCATTACGACGATCACCGCCACCGGCGGCAGGAGCGCCATCATCGCCGCGGCCATCAAGACGTTCCACTCCGGGATGTGGGTGCCGGTGCGGGGAATGAGATCCTCGAGACCGATCACGACCACGCGCATCGCCTCGGTGTTGGTGATCATCAGCGGCCAGAGGTACTGGTTCCAGCCGTAGATGAAGAGCACGACGAACAGCGCGGCGATGTTCGCCCAGGACAGCGGCAGGAGGAACGCCCAGAGGAAGCGCAGGGGTCCGACGCCGTCGAGCTGCGCCGCCTCGACCAGCTCGTTGGGCACGGTCCGGTAGAACTGTCGAAACAGGAACGTCGCCGTCGCGGAGGCCATCAGGGGGACCGTCAGCCCGGCGTAGGAGTCGAGCCAGCCCAGGTTGCCGATCACCTCGTACGTGGCCATGATCCGCACTTCCACCGGGAGCATGAGCGTGACGAAGATCAGCCAGAACGCGAGCGACTTCCCGCGGAAGTTGAAGTAGACGATCGCGAAGGCGGATAGCATCGAGATCGTGACCTTGCCGACGGCGGAGACGACCGCGACGACGCCCGAGTTCCAGAGCAGGCGCGTCATGTGCGAGCGGGTCCACGCCTCCACGTAGTTCGGCAGCAGATTGGTCGAGGGCCGGAGGATCGGCGGCCGCGTGATCACCTCCTGGAGCGTTTGCGTCGAGATCACGAACGCGTAGTAGAGCGGGAACGCGATGACGGCGACGGAGAGGAGCAGGAGCGCGTGGACCACGAAGGCGCCCCAGCCCAGAGACCACCGCCGTCGCGTCGTTGCCGCACCGCCCAACGCCTCGACGCGCGCCGACGCCGCTACCGCCCCGTCGGCAGCCATCAGTAGGTCACCCGTTTCTCGACGAAGCGGAACTGGAGCGCGGTGAGCACGATGACGACGACCATCAGGACGACCGACTGCGCCGCGGACGACCCGAGGTTCAGTCCGATGAACCCGTCCTTGTAGGCCTTGAAAACCATGATCTCCGTCGCCCGGCCCGGGCCGCCCTGCGTCACCGCATGGATGACCCCGAAGGCGCCGAAGAAGGCGAAGATCATGTTGACCACCAGCAGGTAGAAGGTGATCGGCGAGAGGAGCGGGAAGACGATGGACCGGAAGCGCCGGACGGGACCTGCTCCGTCCACGCTCGCCGCCTCGAGCACGGACGCCGGGATGGCCAGGAGCCCGGCGAGGAAGAAGGCGATGTTGTAGCCGACGTGGGTCCAGGCCGTGGCGACGACGACGAGGGCCATGGCCACCCACCCCTTGAGCAGCCAGTTGAACTCGTACGCCGTCACGAACGAGAGCCAGTATGGCAGCACGCCGTACGAGGGGTGGAAGATGAACAGGAAGATGATGCCGGCGACGGGCGGCGCGATTCCGTACGGCCAGAGGACGGCCGCGCGGTACATCGCGAGCCCGCGAACCTTCTGGGTGGCGAGGGCCGCGACGAACAGGCCCGTCCCGAGGGCCAGGGCCGTCACGCCAGACGCGAACACGAAGCTGTTCAAGATCGACCGGTAGTAATCGGGATCGACGACGAGCTTTCGGAAGTTGTCGAGTCCGATGAAGAGCCGCTTGTCGCCGAACGGCGAGGTCCGGAAGAAGGAGAGGCGCAGCGACTCGAAGGCGGGCCAGAAGAAAAATGCGAGAGTCACCGCGAGTTGCGGCAGCACGAGCAGGTAGGGCAACCGCCGGTTCTTGAAGACGGCCCGCTTCATCGACCCGCGCACCCGCCTACGGCCTGTTAGACGCCGCGAACTCCTTCAAGATCTCGTTGCCCTTCGCGACCGCGTCGTCGAGCCCCTGCTTGGCTGTCTTCGTCCCCGCGAAGATGTTCTCGAGCTCCCCCTCGATCGCCTCGCGGATCTGCACGAAGTTGCCGAGACGGTGACCCAGGCTGTTCGGCGTGGGCTTGGCGGTCAGTTGGGAGAGGGCCGTCCACTGCTCGGCGTTCTTCTTGAAGTGGTGGCCCGTCTCGAGGTTCTTGATCGCCGAGTGCGTGATCGGCAGGTAGCCGGTCGTCACGTGCCACCACATCTGCTGGTGCGGCTCGGCGAGGAACTTCATGAACCGGGCGACGCCCGGGTAGTCGGACGCCTTCTGGCCCTTCATGACCCAGAGGGTCGCGCCCCCGACGACCGTGTTCTGCTTCCGGTAGGGCGGGCCCCAGTGCGGCAGCTGGCCCGTGCCCCACTCGAACTTCAGCGATTTCTTGAAGCCGCCGATGACGGCGGACGACTGGACGAGCATGGCGCAGTCGCCGTTGATGAACTTTGGGTCTGGCTGGCCCATGCGGCCGCCGTAGGAGAAGACGCCTTCCTTCTGCCAGGCCGCGAGCTGACCGATGTGCTTCACGCCGAACTCGCCGTTGATCAGGAGGGTGGTGTCGAGCCCCGTGTAGCCGTTTGCGTTGGTGGCGAACGGCTGGTCGTGCCACGGGAACGTGTTCTCGAGCATCGTCCACGACGGCCACGAGGTCGTGAAGCCGCACTTCGCCGCGCCAGCGGCGAGGATCTTCTTCGAGGCCTCACCCACCTCCCTCCACGTGGCCGGCGGCCTGTCGGGGAGGCCCGCCTTCTGGAAGGCGTCGCGGTTCACGTAGAGGATCGGGCTCGACGAGTTGAACGGCATCGAGTAGAGGTTGCCGTCCTTCGAGTAGTAGCCGGTCACGGGCTTGATGAAGTCGTTCCAGTCGATCGCGATCTCCTGCTCTCGTGTGAGCTGGAAGATCGGGTAGACCGCTCCCGACAGCAGCATGGTCTGCGTGCCGACGTCGAAGACCTGGACGATGTGCGGCGGGTTCTTCTGCCGGTACGCGGCGATCGCAGCGGTGAGGACCTCGGGGTAGGTCCCTTTGTTGAGCGCTTTCACCTCGTGCTCCGCCTGGCTCTGGTTGAACTGCCTCACCAGCTCGTTCGTGGCCTCGCCGAGCTGTCCGCCCATCGCGTGCCAGAAATGGATTTCGGTCTTCGCCGCCGCCGGCGCGGGCGCGGCGAGAAGGACCGCGGCGGTCAGGACGCCGACGATGCTGGCCGAGCGTTTCATGCGAGCCTCCGTGATCGACGCCGGTACGGGTGACGCGTGCGCCGCACTATAGCACACGCGAGCCGGGCCTACGCCGTCTTGAACCTCCGCGAGCGCGCGACGTGGGCGTGGTAGGCGCTCAGCTCCGCGTCGAGACGCCGCGGGCTCCAGCCGAGCAGCTGGCTCATCCGGCGTCCGATCGGCTCCGCGCAATCCATCCCCTGACAGAGGCTCGTGCCGATCCCCGTGCGCCGGAGCAGGACGTCCTGGAGCGACACGGCCAGCTCGTCCTGCACGGCGAGGTGGAGCTGCGCGACGATGTCGGGGTTCTGCGGGCAGAGCTGGTCGGTCCCGCTCGGGACTTTCCCCGCGAGGTCGACGACGCGCGGATAGGCGCGCCCGTAGAGTGTCACGAGCGTCTCGAGCGTCTCGCGGGCGAGCCCCGAGCTCGCGACCTCGGCGGAGACGTCGAGCCAGGTGCGCGCCTCGACGCGCCCGGCCTCCTCGTCGAGCCCGTCGAGCGTGAACCGGTCGGTCCGCGCGGGCGCCCGGCGGCCGAGGGTGCGCATGACGGCATCGCCGAGCCCGGCCGCGAGGCTCCGGAAGCAGGTGAGTTTGGTGCCGGTGATCGACAGGAAGCGCCCGCCCGCCTCGGTGACGACCTTGTGGGCGCGCGAGACGTCGGACTCGCGCTTGCCCTCCTCGTACGAGAGCGGCCGTACGCCCGCGTACGTGTAGACGACGCGCTCGAAGGCGACGCGCGGGTCCGGCAGCGCCCGGCGGACCTCGCCGAGGAGGTAACTCACCTCGTCGCGCGTGGCGTGCAGCCGGTCGAGGTCGCCGTCGAAGTCGGTGTCGGTCGTGCCGACGAGCGAGAATTCGCGCCACGGGATCACGAAGATCATCCGGTCGTCGCTCGTCGGGTGGTAGATCGCGTGGTCCGTCAGGCGGGGAAGCAGGCAGTGGATGCCCTTCGTCCGGCGGAGGATGCGCGAGCCGCGCTCCCGGACCCCCGCGAGCGCTCGAAGCTCGTCCACCCACGGCCCGGTGGCGTTCACGACGACCCGCGCCCTGAGCGTCGCGACGCGGCCGGTGACGAGGTCGCGGACACGGACCCCGGCCGGGGCGCCGCCCGGCGCCCGCACGATCTCCTCCACCTGGGCGTAGTTGAACGCGCGGGCGCCGTGCCGACAGGCCGACAGCACGTTCTCCAGGCAGAGCCGCTCCGGGAAGACCAGCAGATCGTCGAAGTAGTAGCCGGCGCCTCGGAGGTCCTCGGCGCGGATCGCGGGCTCGAGGCTCAGCGTGTCGATCGGGGGGAGCACGCGGTACCGCTCGCGGTCCCGACCCGGCGTGAGCCAGTCGTAGAGCGTGAGGCCGATCCGCACCTTGATGAGGCCGCGCGACGAGTCACGGTAGATCGGCACCAGGAACGGGAGCGGCCGGACCAGGTGCGGCGCCAGCCGATTGAGGGTCTCGCGCTCCCGCAGGGACTCGCGCACGAGACCGACGTCGAACAGCTCGAGGTACCGGAGGCCGCCGTGGATCAGCTTCGATGAGCGGGACGTGGTCGCCGCGGCGAAGTCGTCTTTCTCGACGAGCGCCACCGAGACGCCACGAAGCGCGAGGTCGCGCGCGACGCCGGCGCCCGCCATGCCGCCGCCGATGACGACGGCGTCGTAGTCACCGTCGGCGAGGGCCGAGGGCCTCGTCATATGGTCTGAACAAGCTCCCGAATCGATCCTAACACGACGTCCGGGGCGACCTCCGCGATGCGCGGGTCGTCGGGGCGCGTGATTCCGCTGAGCACGAGGACGGTGGCGAGCCCCAGACGCTTGCCCATCACCATGTCCGTCTCGATCCGGTCGCCGACCATCGCGCACTCGCGCGCCCGGAGGCCGAGCCGCTCGAGCGCGACTTCGAGCATGAGTGGCGATGGTTTTCCGACGATCACCTCGACGCGGACGCCCGTCACCGCCTCGACCGCCGCGATCATGCCCGCGCAATCCGGGATCTCGCCTTCCTCGGTCGGGCACGTCCGGTCGGGATTCGTGGCGATCAGCCGCGCGCCGCCCCGCACCGCCTGCAGCGCCGTGTTCAGCTTCGCGTAGTCGAAGGTGCGGTCGAACGCGATCACGACCCAGCGGACGCGCGCATCCGTGCGGGGCTCGAAGCCGTGGGCGGAGAGCTCGGCGACGAGTGGCGGCTCGCCGATCACAAAGACCGGCGCGCCGACATCGAGGCGGCGCAGGTGGCGTGCCAGCACGAGGGAGGAGTTGATGACGTCGTCCGCGACGGTGGGGATCCCGAGGCGCGTCAATTTCTCCGCGTAGTCCGCGCGCGTGGCGAGTGGCTTGTTGGAGAGGAACGCGACCCGCCGCCCGTCCGCGCGGAGGGCGGCAATCGTCTCGGCGGCCCCCGGAATCGGCGCCTCGCCGCGGTAGACGGTGCCGTCGAGGTCGAAGAGCCAGCCGCGGTGCGGCAGCCTGAAGGACACGACGCGCTGGGGTCCGACCCGCCCCTCCATGCCGGCGCTAACGGACGAGCGGAGCGACGGCGGCCTGCGCGAGGTCGACGAACGGCGCGGGGACGATGCCCAGCGGCACGATGCCGACCAGCGCGACGGCCAGCGCGAGGGCGCTCGCGAACGAGGGCGCGTACGCGATGGGCGCCCCCTCGGGCTCGCGCATGTACATGTAGACGACGACCCGCAAGTAGTAATAGGCGGCGAGCGCGGAGTTGAGGACGGCGACGACGGTCAGCCACGGGTACCCCGCCCGCACCGCGGCGCCGAAAACATAGAACTTGCCCATGAAGCCGGCGAGCGGGGGGACGCCGATCAGCGACAGGAGGAAGAGGGCGAGCGCCGAGGCGAGGACCGGATGCCGCTCGGCCAGCCCCGCGTAATCGCCGACCTCCACCGCCTCGGCGCGCGCGCGCTCGCAGAGGGTCAGGACGCCGAAAGCGCCGGCGGTCGTGAACGTGTAGGTCAAGAGATAGAAGAGCACGGCGCCCGCGCCCCCCATGCCCCCGGCGACCAGCCCGACGAGCATGTACCCCGCGTGCGCGATCGACGAGTAGGCGAGCATCCGCTTGAGGTTGGACTGCGCGATCGCGGCGACGTTGCCGACGGTCATCGTCAGCGCGGCGACGACCCAGAGCAGCGCGGTCCAGTCGGGCTGCGCGCCGCGAAGGGCCACGACCAGGACGCGGATCAGCGCGGCGAACGCCGCCGCCTTGGACCCCGTTGCGATGAGCGCCGTCACGCTGGTCGGCGCTCCCTGGTAGACGTCGGGCGCCCACATGTGGAAGGGCACCGACGAGGTCTTGAAGCCGAAGCCGACCAGCAGAAGGCCCATGCCGATCACGAAGAGCGGGTCGTGGCTCCGCCCGGCCGCAGCCGCCGCGATCCGGTCGAGGTTGGTGGTTCCCGTCGCGCCGTACATCAGCGCGATGCCATAGAGCATGAACGACGACGCGAAGGCGCCCAGGATGAAGTACTTCATCGACGCCTCGCTCGAGGCGAGCGCCTGCGTGAAGAGCCCCGCGAGGACGTAGAGCGACAGCGACATGAGCTCGAGCGCCAGAAACAGGACGACGAGGTCGCCCGCGGCCGCGAGGAGCATCATCCCAGCCGTGGCGAAGAGCACGAGCGCGTAGTACTCACCCGACTCCGCGCGGGTGCGCCGGAGATAGCCCACGGAGAGCAGCAGGACCAGCGCGGCCGCGTAGCAGACCACGACGTTGACGAACAGGGCGAAATTGTCGAGCACCACCATGTCGTGGAACGCGCGACCGGGCTTGCCCCAGCGCGTGAGCGTCGCGAGGAGCGCGCCCACGATGCCCGCGAGCGCGACCGCCCCGAAGAACTCCTTGCCCTGGGCGCCTGGCAAGAGGTCGAGAAGCAGCACGAGCGCGCCGGCCCCGAGCACGAGCAGCGTGGGCAGGAGGGGCCCCAGCAGAACCGGGGGCGCGACGAGATCGATCACTGGAGCGGGGGCCGCGAGGCCGGTGCGGTCGGTGGGTGGCCCGAGACAAGGCGCGACACGGCCGCGTTCCGCATGCCGCTATTCATTCCATCGGGGTCCGCAAGCCCGGCGCGACCGTGGGTGGACCGAGAGAGATGCGCTGGACGTTCGCCTTCGCCTGCACCTGAGCGATGAGCGCCTCGATCGTCGCCTCGGTCTTGCCGGTGAACGCCGTCGGGTAGACGCCGATCCAGACGATCAAGACCACGATGGGCACGAGCAGGGCCCACTCGCGGGGCGAGAGGTCACGAAGACCGCGGTTCGCCTCATGGGTGACCGCCCCGAAGATGACCCGCTGGTACAGCCAGAGCAGGTAGACCGCCGCGAAGATGATCCCGGAGGTTGCGAGCGCGGCGAGCCACGGGTTCGTCTGGAACGCCCCGACCAGGACGAGGAACTCGCCGACGAAACCGTTCAGCCCCGGCAGCCCCAGCGACGAGAGCACGACGACCAGGAACAGCGCCGAGAAGGCGGGTACCACGTTCCAGAGGCCGCCGAAGTCGGCGATCAGGCGTGTGTGCCGGCGCTCGTAGATCATGCCGACCAGGAGGAACAAGGCACCCGTGCTGAGCCCGTGGTTCACCATCTGGAGGACGCCACCCACGAGCCCCTGCGGGGTGAGGGTGAAGATGCCGAGCATCACGAAGCCGAGGTGGCTCACACTCGAGTACGCGACGAGCTTCTTCATGTCGGGCTGCACGATCGACACCCACGCGCCGTAGACGATTCCGATCACCGCGAGCGCGACCATGAGCGGGCCGAACACGAGGCTCGCGTCGGGAAACAGCGGCAGGCAGAAGCGCAGGAAGCCGTAGGTCCCCATCTTCAGCAGGACGCCCGCCAGGATCACGCTGCCCGCTGTCGGCGCCTCCACGTGCGCGTCCGGCAGCCACGTGTGGAACGGGAAGAGCGGCACCTTGATCGCGAACGCGAGCGCGAAGGCGAGGAACATGAGGTCTTGCGCGAGCCCCGGTGGGACCACCCAGCGCGTGAGCATCAGGAGGTCGAAGGTGTAGGCGCCGGTGGCCGCGCCGTGCTGCGCGTAGAGCATCAGAATCGCGACGAGCATCAGGACGGAGCCGACCATCGTGTAGAGGACGAACTTGATCGCCGCGTAAATGCGGTTGGCGCCGCCCCAGACGCCGATGACGAAGTACATCGGGATCAGCATCGCCTCCCAGAAGACGTAGAAGAGGAAGAGGTCGAGGCTGACGAACACGCCGAGCATCCCCGTCTCGAGGATCAGCATCGTGACCACGAATTCCTTCCACCGGTCCTCGATCGCGTGCCACGCGGAGGCGAGGGCCACCGGCGTGAGGAACGTCGTGAGGAGCACGAGCAGGAGGCTGATGCCGTCGACGCCGAGGCGGTAGGAGATCCCGAAGCTCGGCATCCAGGGCCGGATCTCCTCGAACTGGAAGTCGCCGACGCGGCCGTCGAAGCCGACGTAGAGGGGCACCGAGAGCAGGAGCGTCACCAGCGTGACCACGAGCCCACCGATCTTGAAGACCGAGACGACGCGTCGAGGCACGAGCAGCAGGACGAGGGCACCGACCGCCGGCAGGAACGTCACCGCCGTGAGCCGCATCGCCACTACCGGCTCAGGAGGAATGCGACGACGAGGACCGCGCCGGCCAGCATCGTGAGGGCGTAGTTCACGACGTAGCCCGTCTGGAGCCGCCGCATCGCCGCCGCCCACCCGACGACGGCTGCGCCCAGGCCGTTGACCGCTCGGTCGATCACCCCGAGGTCGAAGCCGCGCGCGAGGAACGTCGCGAGCCCGAAGAGGGGGCGCACGATGATCGCATCGTAAAGGCGATCCACGTAGTACGCGTTCAACAGCAGCGCGTGGAGCGGCGTCCGCGGCTGGCCGATCGTCTCCGCCCGCAGGGGCGAGGACAGGTACACGAACCACGCGACGGCGATTCCCGCGGCGACCACGATCACGGAGAGGATCAGCAACGTATAGGCGACGGAGCCGTCGGCCGGCTCCCCGTGGAGGGGGAACACGGGCGCGAGGAACCGGGCGAAGCGCGTGCCCCGCTCTGACGGGATTCCGACCAGGAGCCCCGCGGTCGCGGTGAGGATCGCGAGCCCCCAGAGCGGGAGCGTCATCACCGACGGCGACTCGTGGACGTGGTGCGCGGCCTCCCTGGACATGCGCGGGTCGCTGTAGAACGCGAGGAAGAGCAGGCGCGATGTGTAGAACGCGGTGAGGAACGCACCCAGCAGCAGCAGGCCCCAGATCGCCAGGTGACCACCGTGGAACGCGGCGGCAAGGATCTCGTCCTTCGAGAAGAAGCCCGCGAGCCCCGGCACGCCCGCGAGGCCGAGGCCTCCCACCGTCGTCGTGACCGTCGTGGTCACCATTCGCGACGACAGCCCGCCCATCTTCCGGAGGTCCTGCTCGCCACCGAGCCCGTGGATGACGCTCCCCGC